>Ga0302325_10009049_pt1 | contig 21821 bp, 16 predicted proteins | sample Palsa_T0_2_FD_201948 | JGI IMG/M metagenome (GOLD analysis project Ga0302325, IMG submission 201948) | Peat permafrost microbial communities from Stordalen Mire near Abisko, Sweden - Palsa_T0_2 | ecosystem: Environmental > Terrestrial > Soil > Palsa > Peat permafrost | place: Sweden: Abisko...
GAGGCCTGGTTCCGGTAGGGGACCTCGGTCTTGTAGAGCGTGGCGCCAAGCGGTGCGGTCTGTTTCGCTGCCTCTACCAGCAACTGCGCCTGCAGCCCGGGATCGGGCGGCGACCCGTCCTCTTCCCGGACGATGACCTCAAGGACGCTGTCCACGCCGACCCTGGCCGCCTCGTCGATGAACTGCTGAACCTCGGCCTGGTCACACCCCAGCCATTGCCCTGGAGTCCATAGCAGCAGGAACTTCAGCCCGGCGACGCGTTCGTCCCAGGCCGCACCGAGCAGGTCCTTTCGCAGCGCGGTGGCCTGGGCGACGCCCTGCGGACTGTAGCTGATGGTGTCCACGGCGACGATCAGGTCGCAGCCCTCCGCCAGGGCGCCGGCGTCGAGGATCGGTTGCAGCGCCAGATCGGTATCCACGAGCAGCGCCGAGGCGACCGGTGACAACGCCCGAGCCACCTTGACCTTGAACTCGCGCATCTGGTCATCGGTGACCGGGACGGAGCCGGACTGCGCGAGCATCGTCCGCAGCGAATCACGCTGGTCGACTGCCACCATCGAGTACAGGCCGTCAGCGTCCTGCATGCGGCCAGGATTGGCGGGTCTTCCACTCACGGATTTCCTCATTTCTTCTGCTGTTAGCGGCCGGGATGCGGACCGGACATGGCGGAGCCGAGGGCCTTGCGCGCGGCTGCGTCGGCTAGTGTGCGGACCTTGGCGGCGGCCGCGGCGAGGGCGGTGGCGGTGAGCTGTCCGTCCTCGACGGCGGCGGTCAAGGCCTCGGCAGTTTCGCGTACCGCGGCGCCGCCCGGGATGAGCAGCAGGTCGACGCCCGCGGCGACGGCGGAGACGGCTACCTCGCCGAGGGAGCGGCCCTTCATGGTGCTGACCGCATCTAGGTCGTCGCTGATGATCAGACCGTCGAAGCCCAGTCCCTGCCGGAGCAGGTCCACCAGCACGCGCGACGAGGCGGCCGGGTTTCCCGGGTCGATGGCTTCGACCGTAACCGGGCCCACCATGACGGCGCTCACTCCGGCGTCGACCAAGCGCTGGAACGGCATCAGGTTGCGCTCGACGTGATCGCGGCCCAGCTGCAACGTGACATCCTCGTGCACGGGATTGGCCGCGAGGTCCGAATGACCTGGGAAGTGTTTCGCGGTGGCGGCGATCCCGGCGGCTTGTACCGTCGTGCCGTACAGGACGGCGATACGGGCGATCGACTCCAGGTCGTCGGCCAGGGTGCGGCCGTTCAGCCAGAGGTTCGTCCCGGTGATGTGGTCGGCTACCGGGCCGAGGAACAACGTCACGCCAAGGTCCCGCGCGGCTTGCGCGTAGTCGAAGAACGCCCGTTCGAGTACCTCTTCCGGCATCTGGCCGATGCTGTTCCGGTCGGGCAGCGAGGGCAGCAGGTGCTCCAGCCGCTGCACTCCCGTGGGTTCCGCGTCCACCGCCACGAGAACTGGCTCGGGCGAAGCTGCGGTGACCGCGGCGGTGAAGCCACGGATGTCCTCGGCGGACTCAGCCGCCCTCCGCGCGTCGCTGATCCGCCGGGCGGCGTATTCCTCGGGGCTGGAGGCCATGAGGACGGACCGTCCCCCGGCGCGCAGGAAGTCATCGACCCAGGGCTCCACCGTGAGCGAGGGACAGATCGGGAGCAGGACCGCATGGGCGTCCCCTGGTACCGCGGTCATACCCGCGCTCCGGTCACGAGGATCTTGCCCGCCGCCTGGCTAGACATCAGCAGGTCCCGAGCACGGCCCCAGTCGGCGATCGGGATGCGGTCCGTCACGATCTTGCTGAACAGGCCGGGGTGGGCGGCCAGTAGCGTCAAGGCCAGCGGGAAGGTGCCTTTCGCGATGTAGACGCCGTGGACGCTGGCCTCCTTGCCCTGGATGACCGCGGGAGTGATCGCGATCGTGGCCGTCTGGTTCACGCCGAAGACAAAGATCTCGCCGCCTTTGGCGACCAAGGTCAGCGCCTCTTCGAGCAGCGTCCCTAGCGTGTCGATGACGGTCGCGGCTCCGTGGCCGCCGGTGAGCGCCGTAACGCGCTCCAGCGCGTCCGGGTCGGTGGGGTCGACCACGTGGTCGGCGCCGATCTCGACGGCTTTCGCGGCGCGGGCAGCGTTTGGTTCGGTCACGATGAGCGGCGCAGCGCCGGCTAGCTTGGCCACGGCCAGGAAGAGCAGCCCCACCGGACCGCCTCCGAGGATGACGACGGGCTCGCCCGGGTGCCAGTTGGCGCGCCTCGTGCCGTTCAGGACGCAGGCGAGCGGCTCGGCCAGGGCGGCGAGGTAGGGATCCAGCCCAGCGGGGACGGCATACAAGTACTCGTCAGGAACCCACATCAGCTCGGCCAGGCCGCCGTCGACGTGGACGCCGACGTGGGTGAAGTTGTCGCAGAGGTTGACCAGGCCGGCCTGGCAGCTGTGGCATGTCCGGCAGGGATAGTTCGGGACTGCCACCACCACGTCGCCGGCCGCGAAGCGCGAGTCCGCCGCGGGGACCTCGACGGTGCCCACGATCTCGTGTCCCATCACCGTGTCCGGATTGCACGGCAGCTGCGGGGGGACGGTCAAGGCCCGCATGTCCGAGCCGCACAGGCCGCACGCCAGGACCCTGATCAAGGTCTCGTGCTCGCTGCGGGCCTTCGGATCCGGGCGCTCTTGCAGCTCCACGGAGCCAGGTCCTTCGAAAACGACTGCCTTCATGCTGTGCCTCTCCTTCGGCCGGTCACCGGCTGAGGCGCTCCGCACGGGAGCGCGGCGTTGCGAGCTGGTCAATGATCACGAGGCGCTCTTCGGTGAGTTCCCGCACCGTCGACGCGGGTCCCTCGCGGGTATTGCCGGAGTCCTTGTTTCCTCCGTACGGCATGCCGTCGGTGCGGAAACTCGGCGCCTCGTTGACGAGCACTCCGCCGAACGCGAGTGCCTTGGTAGCGTCAAGCGCTAGCCGCAGATCGGATGTGAAGATGGATGCCTGGAGGGCGAACCGGGTGTCGTTGGCCCGGTTGAATGCCGTGTCGACATCGTCATAGGCCGAGATGCCGAAGACGGGACCGAAGGCCTCCTCGCGCTCCAGCGGGGATTCCGCAGGTACGTCGCTGAGTACCGTGGGCGCGATCAGCCGCTGCTGTGCTGATCCCCCGCACAGGAGTGCGGCGCCGCCATTCAGGGCCTGGTCGATCCAGGAGGTGATGCGCTGGCAGGCGGGATCGTCGATGACGGGACCGACGGTCACCTTCTCATCGGCGGGATCGCCGACGCCCATCGCGCGGGTGCGAGCCACCATCAGGCTGCTGAGCTCATCGACGATTTCGCGGTGGGCGTAGACACGCTGCACGGACACGCAGCTCTGTCCCGCGAAGGCGAAGGCGCCGGCGGTGAGCTTGGCCGCGGCCATCTCCAGGTCGGCGTCGGCGTGCACGATGGCCGGGGCGCTGTTGCCGAGTTCGAGCAGCACCGTCTTGCGGGGCGCCTGCTGGCGCAGCAGCCAGCCCACCCTGGTAGAGCCGGTGAAGGTGATCGCGGCGATCCGGTCGTCCCCCGTGAGGACAGCGCCGATCTCGTCCGCCCGGCCAGGCACGACGCTGAGAAAGTCTCCTGGCAGGCCGGCGTCGAAGAGCACCTGGGCGAAGGCCAGCGCGGTGAGCGGCGCCTGCGGCGCGGGTTTGAGCACGACGGGGCAGCCTGCGGCGATGGCCGGAGCCAGCTTGTGGGCCACGAGGTTCAGCGGGAAGTTGAAGGGGGTGATGGCAGCGACGACGCCGACTGGTTCCGTCAGGGTGTAGGCCAGCTTGCCCGCGCCGGAGGGGGCGGCGTCGATGGTGACGCCCTGACCGGCTTGGGTACGCGCGACGGCCGCTGAGAAGCGCAGCGTACTGACGGCCCGATCGGCCTCGGCCCGGGCCAGGGAGATCGGTTTCCCGACTTCGGCCGATATCTGCCAGGCCAGCTGTTCGCGCCGTTCCGCCAGCAGCAGCGCGGCCTGGTCCAGCACCTCGGCCCGCTGGTACGGCGCCAGCCCGCGGCGCAGGGCCTCAGTGGCCAGCCCGATCGCGGCTTCTACGTCGGTGCGCCCGGCGAGGGACACTTCGTCGAGGAGGGCACCGTCGAACGGGGCCTTCACCTGGTCGGCCTCGTTGCTGTAGCGCGGTTGGCCGGCGATCACGAACGGCTGGCGGCTGGGGGCATCTGGGGTCATGACGCTCAGTCCTCCCACGCGGCCATGACATGCTTGACCGTGGTGTACTCCTCGACGGCGTACATGCTGAGGTCCTTGCCGTACCCGGAGTCCTTGATGCCGCCGTGCGGCATCTCCGACACCTGGCTCATGTGATCGTTGATCCACACCACCCCGAACTGCAGGGCCCGGGAAACCCGCAGCGCGCGCTTGACGTCTGTCGTCCATACCGAGGCGGACAGGCCGTACGAGGTGGAGTTCGCCCACTGCAACGCCTGCTCTTCGTCGGTGAACGGCTGGACCGTCATGACCGGCCCGAAGATCTCCTGCTGCACGATCTCCGCCGCGGGGTCGCTGGCGCTCACCACGGTGGGCTCTAGGTAGAAGCCGTCACCGGGCAGCCGCCCGCCGCCGGTCACCACCTCGCTCCCGGCGTCCAGGCGGTCCAGGAAGCCGGTGACGCGCTGGAGCTGCCCGGCTGAGTTCACTGGGCCCATGGTGGTGCGCGGCGACAGCACATCGCCGAGAACCAGGCCCTTGGCCTGCTCGGCCAGGCCGGCGACGATGTCGTCGTAGCGTTTAGCCGAGGCGATCACCCTGGTCGCGGCGGTGCAGTCCTGGCCGGCGTTGTAGTAGCCGACAGCCGCGATCTTCGCCACCACGTCCTGGATGTCCACATCGTCGAAGACGATCACCGGCGCGTTCCCGCCCAGCTCCAGGTGCACTCGCTTGAGTGTGTCGGCTGCGGTCCGCGCGATCCACTTGCCTGTTTCCACCGACCCGGTCAGCGAGACCATCGCGATCCGCGGGTCCTTGACGATCGCCTGGCCCACCTCGTCCCGGCCGGCGACCACGTTCAGCACGCCGGGGGGAAAGACGTCCACGGCGAGCTCCGCCATGCGCAGGGCCGTGACCGGCGTCGAGGGGGCAGGCTTGAGCACGACGGTGTTGCCGGCCGCGATCGCCGGGCCGATCTTCCACAGCGCCATCAGGAGCGGGTAGTTCCACGGCGCGATACCGCCCACGACACCGAGCGGCTCCCGCCTGGTCCACGACGTCCGTCCGGGCATGTACTCCCCCGCCGCCCTGCCCTCAAGCAGCCGCGCGGCACCGGCGAAGAACCGCAGGTTGTCAAGGCCGTGCTCGAGCTCCTCGGGACGGACAACGATGATCGGCTTGCCGGCGTCCAGCGCTTCGAGTTCAGCCAGCTCGTTGTCGTGCGCCTGGAGAATGTCGGCGAGGGCCAGCAGCGCGGCCTGCCGCTGCCGTGGCGTGGTCTGCGACCAGGTCCTGAAGGCACGCTGGGCCGCGGCAACCGCCCGGCCGACATCCTCGGCGCCCGAGTCGGGGACCGTGGCGATCTCCCTGCCGTCGCCCGGGCTCGTGACAACGGAGCGCCTTCCCGAGGCGGCTTCCTGGGGTGAACCGCCGATGAAGTTGAGCAGGTGCAGCGGTAGCTTTTTTCTCATGTGTTTCCCTTAGACAGCGCGGGCGAGGCCATGGTCAGCGGACGGGCGGGCAGGGAGGACAGGCCGAGCGCGCGGCCGAGCACTCGCGCGGCGAGGTCAGCGTCCAGCGAGAGCAGCAGGCCTGCCGCGGCGAGAACGTAGTCGTGGTCGGTGACCGTCCGGGGCGATGCCGGGCTCATGCAGACCTCAGCCGCGCGGGCGAGGGCCGGCTTCAGGATGCGGTCCGGTTGTGAGTGGTGGGCGATGACACCACCGGTGCCGACCATGACCGCGACGTCACGCAGGTCCGGTCCGCTCATGGTGAGAGTGGGAGCCGTCTCGCCCGGCCGGTGGACCCATCCCTGACGGCCGCAGTGCCGGGTCAGGGCGTGGGTGACGCAGCTCGTGCCAAGCAGTTCCTCGCGGTGCAGCTCATGGGGGCTGGCCGGTATCCAGGACGGATCGGCGGCGCGGCGCTCGCCCTCCTGCGCCCAGGCAGCCGCGGTGGTGCCTGCCTGCCGGGCGAGCCAGCCGCTGTCCGCCTCGACGGCTCCGGGCGCCCCAGACCTCATGCCGAGGTCGCCGCTCACGGTCCGGGATTCCTGGGACGGCGGGAGCAGCGGGAGCTGGTATCCCTGAGTGGCGGACGGCTCGGTGCGCACCGAGTGGACATCAGTGGTGGCGCCCCCCACGTCAACGACCAGGACGTGGCCGACGCCCGGCACGTGCTGTGTGCCGTAGGCGAGCAGCCGGGTCGCGGCCAGGGCGGCTTCGGGCGTGGCGGTTGTCACTGATGCCAGGAACTCGCGGCGGTTGCTGAGGTTCTTGCCGCGGATGACGTGCCGCAGGAAGACGCCGAGGATCGCCGACCGCGCCGCGTCGGGCCGCACAGTTCCTATCTCCGGCATGACGTTGCCGACCACGTGCACGGCCCGGCCGCTCGCCCGGAACGTCGCAGCCGCCGCGGCCGCGGCCTCCCGGTTGCAGGCCACCACGACCTGGCCTGACCACGACCCGCCGGACAGGGCGCGGGCGTTGGCGAGCACCAGCTCTGCCTGGCCTCCGTCAGTGCCGCCGCTGAACAGCACGATCTCCGGATCGCACGCGTCGAGCGCGGCCAGGTCGTCGTCGTCGATCTGGCCGTGCAGGACGAGTTCAAGACGCCCGCCTGCGTTTAGCGCGGCACGTCTGGCCGCTGCGGCCGTCATGTCTTCCACCAGCCCCACCGCGGCCATCCGCAGTCCGCCCCCGGCGCTGGAGCAGGAGCGGCGTACCGCAACCTCAGGCTGTCTTGGCAGGTGGGCGATAGCGGCCTGGTAGGCGGCGTCGTGTCCCTCCATCACGTCTAGTCCGAGGAACGTGGGTGCCTCGCCGTGCCCGGCCACGGTGCCCTGGTCCAGATCGACCACCGTCACCTTGCAGATCGTGCTGCCGAAGTCGGCTAGTACCGCGGCGCGCATCACCGGCCGCCTTGGCCGGGTCGGCCGGCGAGGTCACCCAGCCGCTCGATGAGCTCCGCGATGCCCTCGGGCGCGAGCACGCCCATCTGCTGCACCTCGTCGCGGACGTCGACGGGGATATCGGATCCCTCGACGTCCTCGTTCAGGACGCCCCCCATGCACACCACGGTGCGTGACATGCCACGCCGCTGCAGCTCGGCGAGGAGGCTGGCGGCGAAGCTGCGGGCCACGCCGTTGTGCGTGGTGACTGCCGCGGCGTGCGCCGCGGTCTCGGTGACCGCCTTGGCAATGTCCTCAGGATCCCGGCTGATGCCGAAGTCGATGACCTCGGCGCCTGCGGCGCCCAGGGCGCTGCACAGCAGCAGGACGGCGAGTTCGTGGACGTCGGTGGATGCCACCACGATCCGCACGCCCTTGAGCGCCTCGGTGTACCCGTTCTGGACGAGCTGGGTGACTGCTGCGTCCCGTTCGCCGAGCGTGCGGCGCAGCAGGTCAGTCTGGAAGACCGGGCGGCGGCCGCGCGGGAATGACGCGTCCAGCTCTCCGGCACCGAAGAATTCCTCGGCCTTGACGGCGCCGAGCTTTTTCAGCACCAGCATGAACTCAACTGGGTCTGACGTGCTGACGCCCCCGGACGCCATCCCGGTCATCAGCGCCCGGAAGAATCGCCGGCCTCCCCCGACCAGCACGTCGCGCTGGGCTTCGAGCGACGACCAGTCCATGCTCTTCTCGATGGCAGGCACGTAGGCCTCGAGCCGACGGTTAACGGCATGGACGGCGGATATCTCCTGCCAGGACGGCACCCTGATCGCTTCTGTCACGGGCACCGCCTTCACCGCGCCGCCGATCTGGTACCGGTGATCGGTGGCCTTCATGAACAGCACGTCGGCGGACACGGTGCCGTAATTCGCCTCGGTGTCGGCGTTGTTGCCGATCGTGTCGCCGTGGGTGAAGGCCGGCGGCACCTTATGCGGGTTGGTCTCGTGCAGGGCCAGCGTCACGGCGGTTTTCAGCACCGGGTCGCTAGTCAGTCCTCCCCAGCTGGCGGAATAGGGCACGCCCAGCAGCTCTTCGCTGACGTAGCGCTCTACCATCGTCCAGCCGACCAGGTTCGCGTAGTCGTGGAAGACGCCGGGGTACCCGTCATCGACGTAGGAGTTGAAGCACGTGCCCTCGTGTGCCCAGGCGGCCAGGGCACCTGCTGCCTTGACGACGGCGACCGTCTGCGCAGCGTCGTCGTCCCAGTAGGGCCAGCGCCAGAAGTACTGCGAGAACACACCTACGGTCGTGACTCCCACTTGCAGGGCCCGGGTTACGTTCTCGACGGACCCGGGGCCGCCGATCATGTTGTCCTCTGCCCCCGGCTGGATGGGGAAGCTGTGAGTCAGCTCCCACCAGTCCTGGTCGGTCCACAGGCACGGCCCGGTCTCCTGGGGTGCCGTGGCCCGCATCGCCTCAGGCAGGCCCATTCTCCGCTCGGCCAGCAGGGTGAACTGATCCGGCGGGGCGATGCCGCGGGACCTGGCATCGTCGATGATGCAGCCGAGTGCCTCCCTGGTGTCTGCCCACGTATTCAGCCCGATGTTGATGCTGGTCATGAACTGGCCCTGAGCCCGGCCGCGTTCCCGGAACTCCCGCTCTGAGCGGACGCCCCGGTCCTGGCAGAACAACGAGTTGGCCCGCTCGATGCGCCGGCCGTGCTCGATGCCCTCACGGAGCACCTCGGCGCCGTCGGGGAGATCGGCGGACACGAGGGCGCGGAAGTCGATGGCTGCGTTCATCTGCCGGGAGGTTCCTCGCGCGTCTCGATGATCGCCGCGCGCAGCGCGGCGACGATGCGTTCGATCTGCCCGGCGGAGATGATGAACGGCGGGGCGAGGAAAAGCATGTTGCCGATCAGTGTGCGGACCAGCAGCCCGTGATCGCGGGCGGCGCGCATCACCTTCTGCGCGCGCTCCTGCTCGGGCGGGAAGGGCTGCTTGGTTTCCTTGTCCGCGACGAGCTCGATGCCCGCCATCAGGCCCGCACGGCGCACATCGCCGACCTCGGGTAGTTCCTTGAGTTCCGCAAGCAGCCCGCCGAGCTGCTCACCGCGCTCGAGCACCGCGTCTATGAGGCTGTCCTTCTCGATTACCTCGATGTTGGCCAGGGCCACCGCGCAGGCGACCGGGTGACCAGAGGTGGTGAACCCATGCCAGAGGTTCGGGTCTCCCTCGGCCCCCTGGATGACCTCCCAGACCGTCGAACGGATCATCGTGGCGCCTAGCGGGACGTAGCCGCTGGAGATTCCCTTCGCCATGGTCAGGAAGTCGGGAACCACGCCGTCGCGCTCTGAGGCGAACCAGGTGCCGGTACGGCCGAAGCCCGTGATTATCTCATCGGCTATCAGGAGGATGTCGTTCTCGTCGCAGACCTCGCGCAGCCTCCTCTGGTAGCCCGGCGGCGGCACGAGGACCCCGCCGCTGCCAAGGACGGGCTCGGTGATGACGGCGGCGATGTTCTCCGCGCCGAGCTCCGCGATGCGCCGCTCCAGCGCGCGCCCTGAGACGGTCTCCTCGAATTCGGCGGGAGACTGGCGGTACTCGTAGGGTGTGGGGAAGTGGTGGATGCCGGGAGGCCGGACGCCGAACCCGACGTGATAGGGCTCTAGCCCGGTGGCGAACGTGGTCAGGCCGGTGACCCCGTGATAGCCGCGGTCGTGGGAGAGGATCGCGGTCTTGCTGGAGCGGCCCTGGACGTGCCAGTAGTAGCGGGCGAGTTTGAAGGCCGTCTCGTTGGCCTCGCTGCCGCCGTTGACGAAGAAGGCCCGATCGAGGTCGCCAGGGGTCAGCTGCGCGAGCTTTTCGGCGAGCGCGATAGGGGGCGGGGATGAGTTCCCTCCGAACAGCGCGGAGAACGCCATCGTCTCCATCTGCCTGGTCGCGGCCTCGATGAGCTCGCGTCTGCCGTGCCCGACGTTCACGCACCACATGGCGGCCGGGCCGTCGATCATCGTCCGGCCGTCGCTGAGCACGACCTCGGCACCCTGTGCGGAGACCGCTACGACGGGGCCCATCGCCGCCAGCTGTCGCGGCCGGGCCAGAGGGTGAACAACGTGCGCCAAGTCCTTCGCGGCCAGGTCCTCGCCTAGCGCTTGATGCGTGGTCAACATGGCCCCTTCCTCTGTTGGACGGTCTCGGTTGGCTGCCCCGGGAAACTGGGGCAAAATGAAGATGACCCTGATTGAACAACTCATGTTCATTCGTTGTCAACAGTCTGCCCAAGATCTGTTCCTACAGGTACAACATCCGGGTTATCATGATGCTCACGGACGCTCATGGCGCGTGTGACCAAGACCGCCGACAGGCGAAGGAGGCCGGTATGCGGGACGGTTGCCTGATAGGGCTCGATATCGGATCGAGCTCTGTGCGGGCGGTGGCACTCGCCGTCGACACTGGCCAGGTACTTGCCGTGACGCAGGAGCCGACTCCCGTATCCCGTTCGCTCACCACGGTGGAGCTGGCGCCTGCCGCGCTCAGGCACGCGGTCGAGAGCGCCCTGGCAGGGCTGATGGCATCGCTGCCTTCCCGCTGCCAGCCCCTCGGCGTCGCGGCGACGTCGGTCGGCGAAGCGGGCGCCCCCGTGGATGAGGCAGGAACCGTACTTCGCGACGTCATCTGGTGGCAGGACGGCCGGTCGGCCGCCCAGGTGACCCGCCTGGCCGGGACACTCGGCGCCGAGCGCATCGAGCGCATCGTGGGCCATCCGGTCGACCCCACCTGGGGCATCGGACGCGTCATGTGGCTCCGGGAGAACCAGCCGGAGCTATACGCCCGCACCGCGGCCTGGCTACCGGTCGCGGACCTGGCGACCCTGTGGCTGACCGGCCAGGCCGTGACATCGGCGAGTCTGGCGTCTCGCACGATGGCCTGGGATCAGCACGGCGAATGCTGGTCCCGGGACGTTCTCGAGGCGGCCGGGGTGGACGCAGCGCGCATGCCGCCAGTGGTCACGTCAGGGACCATGGTCGGCAAGGTCACCCCGGCCGCGCGGGCCGGCCTGCCCGCCGGGCTTCCGGTCAGCGTCGCAGGCCACGATCGCCAGTGCGGTGCCCTCGCGGCACGCCAGGGCACCGCGGCGCCGGTCGACTCGGCGGGCACCGCCGAGGCCTTGCTCATCTCAGTCGGGACGGCCGACGACATGCGACGGCTCGGCACCGGTATCGGCTGGTATGCCGACGTCGAACCAGGACGTCACACCTACGCTGCCCGCATCGGGCTGGCAGGCGGGCTCCTGGACTGGGCCAAGCAGGTCTTCTTCGGCTCGGAAGACGTGAACTACCCGCAGATACTCGCGGAAATCCCGACTCCCTATGACTTCACCGGGGTGGTATGCACCCCGACCTTCGGCCGGTATTCCAGCCCCTACTGGGCCGCGGGCGCCGTTCCCGGCGCAATTTCCGGACTGACCACCTCGCACGTGCGGGCGGACATCCTCCAGGCCTTGCTGGAGGCTCCTGCCTTCGCCCTGCGCGCTACCCTTGACCTGATTGACTCCTGGTTTGACGAGCCGCTGGAGACTGTCCGCGTGGAGGGCGGCATCGTGCAGAACCAGCCCTGGCTGCAGGCCCGCGCCGATATCACCGGCCGGCCGCTGCTGTCGATAGAGCAGCAGCACATGACCGCGGTCGGAGCCGCCCTCCTGGCCGGCGTCGGATCGGGAACGTTCTCTTCGGCGCGTGACGCCGGGAGCGCGCTGCGCCTAAGCCTGCGCGAATGGTCCCCTGACCCTCACCGCAGTGAGCGGTACGCTGACGCGTTCGACCGGTACGCGCGGCCGCTCGCCAGCTTCTGCGCGGGCTCACCCGATGACATGTTTCAGCGCCGCCTCCCGGCTCTGTCCCAGGCAAGAGAGGCAAGGTCCGCATGACCACGGCTCAGGGCAATGGCACCACCGGGAGTCTGCGATACCGAGACGCTTCGGCCCGCAGGAACGCGTTGGCCGAGCTCGTCCAGCAGCAGGGGTACTGCCGGGTCCCCGAGCTCAGCGACCACCTCGGCGTCTCACGTATCACGGTACGCCGCGACATCGCACTGCTCGAGCAGGACAACCTCGTGCGCAGCGCGCACGGCGGGGTTATAGCCATTCCCCCATCGGGTCCCGGCGCGCCTTTCCCGCTGCGCAGCGCCGCGCATTCCGAGGCCAAGCAGGCCATCGGCCGCAAGGCTGCCGAGTACGTGAGCGGACATGCCGCCGGTCCCCTGGGCATCGATGCCGGGACGACCGGCTTCCAGGCCGCTCGCTTCATCGCACCCCAGGACCCGCTTCTCGTAGTCACGCACTCACTTCCGGTAATGGCCGAGCTGGCCCAGCGGCCCCAGGTCGAGGTCGTCGGGATCGGCGGCGTTCTCCACCCCGAGACCCAGGCCTTCGCCGGGCCGGCCACGATCGCGGGCTACGCTAGCCTCCGCCTTGGAACGGTGCTCCTCACCGCGTCGGCTGTGCGCGATCAGATGATGCTGTGCGGCAACGCGTTCGACGCCGAGACTAAACGTCAGATGATGGCGGTCGCCGATCAGATCATCCTTCTGGTCGACGCCTCCAAATTCGACGCGATTGCGCCGTTCCAGACGGCCGAGCTCAGCCGTGTAGACGCAATCATCGTCGACGATCAGGCGCCGTCGGCGCTGGTGGAGTTGCTCGAGGCTCAGAACTTGCGGGTCCTGATCGCGGAGATCGGTGAGGACGCCACCGCAGCGGAGTAACGCAAGGAGTGACATGAAGGAGCAACCTGCCGCACTCAGGTGGGGCCTGGCCGGAGCCAGTGACATCGCCGAGACGCGGATGCTTCCGGCCCTCGCTCGCTGCGGGCACAGCGCGCGGTCGGTGTACAGCTCATCCCGGGTGCATGCCGAGAAATTCGCCGCCCGCAACGGAATCGAGCTTGTCTTCGACGATTTCGAGGCGTTGCTGGCGGCGGACGCCATCGATGCCGTCTACATCTCCAGCCTGAACGACCGGCATCTCGGGCAAGCTCGCGCGGCAGCCGCGGCAGGCAAGCACGTATTGTGCGAGAAGCCGATGGCCCCCTCGCTGGCCGGGGCCCGGGACATGATCACGGCATGCCACCAGAGCAGTGTCGTCCTGGCCGTCAATCATCATCTGCCTGCCGCCGGGACCCATCGCAAGATTCGCGACCTTGTGCGGGGCGGCGCGATAGGCCGCCCGCTCGCGGTGAATGTGCGGCACGCCACGCTGCTGCCCGAGCGACTTCGCGGGTGGCGGCTGGGCGACGTGCCAGGCGCGGGCGTCGTCATGGACCTGAGCTGCCACGACGCTTCGGTCGTCAACCACCTGCTGGGCGCGGGCGCACTGGAGACCTCGGCGATCACAGTACGTCAGGGAGCCTGGGACGCCGGCAGCGAGGACGCATCCATGGCCGTGGTGCGCTACGAGAACGAGGTCCTGGTACACCTGCACGACTCCTTTACCTCCCCGTACACCCCTACTTATGTCGAAGTACACGGTGACGCCGGCAGTATCCACGCTTACGGGGTCATGACCCCGGAGCCCTGCGGAACCGTCATGCTCAGTGACAAGAGCGGGGACCGCGAGATCACGGTCGAGGACCGCCGGCATACCTACGACATCACGCTGGAAGCATTCAGCGCAGCGGTAGCCGGAACCGGGCGCCCCATCGTCACTGGTGAAGACGGCTACAACGCGCTGGCCGTGTGCATTGCGATCCTGGAGTCAGCGCGCACCGGGCTTCGCGTCCCGGTCGACTCCATCCCGGTCCCGCCGTCGCTGTCCCCGGAGGCTCATTAGCCGAGTAGTTCGGTCACAGGCAAGCACGGCAAGCCGTGGGCCGCCGCGACGGGCGCGTTGTAAAGCCTGCCGTCGTGGGCGTTAAGCCCGGTGGCCAGGAACGGGTCAGAGCGCATTGCCTCACGCCACCCATCGTCGGCCAAGGCCAGCACCCGGGGAAGGGTGGCACTGGTCAGAGCGTACGTTGAGGTCTCAGGGACCGCTCCGGGCATGTTCGCCACACAGTAGAAGACCGATCCGTGGACATTGAATGTCGGATCTGAGTGCGAGGTCGGACGCGAGTCCTCAAAGCACCCGCCCTGGTCGATACTGACGTCGACCAGTACGCTGCCCGTGCGCATCCGCGATACGAGCTCGTTCGTCACCAGCTTGGGTGCTCTTGCTCCGGGAACCAGCACGGCCCCGATCAGCAGGTCGGCATTGCAGGCCTGCCGCTCAAGCTCATATGAGCTGGACGCAATCGTCTTGACCCGTCCTTCGAGGGTCCAGCTTGCGTCCCTCAGCTTCTCCAGGCTCAGATCGAGCACGGTAACCTCCGCGCCCATACCCTGAGCGACCAGGGCAGCATTCATCCCGGCCACGCCCGCCCCTATGATGACTACCTGGGCTGGCCTGGTGCCCGGCACGCCGCCGGGCAGGATCCCCCGACCGCCCAGGGCCCGCATCATGTGGTAGGCCCCGACCTGGGGGGCAAGCCGGCCGGCGACCTCGCTCATCGGTGCCAGGAGCGGGAACGTCCCGTCTGGCGAGCCCACCGTCTCATAGGCCACAGCCGTGGTACGAGATGCCAGTAGAGCGTCGGTGCATGGCTTGCTCGCGGCCAAGTGCAGATAGGTGAAGAGCACCTGGCCCTCTCGCAGCAGCGGGTACTCGATTTCGATGGGCTCCTTGACCTTGAGCAGGAGATCGGCCGTGGCCCACACATCGGACGCGCGCTCCACTATCTCCGCTCCGGCCTGCTTGAAGTCGGCATCGGAAATCAGCGAGCCCTCGCCCGCGTGTTGCTCCACGTAGACCTCGTGACCACGAAGCGTTAGCTCGCGTACACCCGAAGGTGTGATGGCCACGCGGTACTCATGATCCTTGACCTCGCGCGGAACGCCGACTTTCATCATGCCTCATCTCATGCCGCCAACGATTCGTTCACCTAGGAACATCCTGCTGAAAGCGCGTCTACCTGGGTAGATTCATGCATAAGATTCGATAAATCTGATCAAATTTTTACTATCTTCGATGGCCAGAGACTCGGAGCGCCCCCGTGCCGAACATCGTTTCACCGCAGTCACCTGAAGCCCAGGACGGACGGTCCGATGAGGGGCGGGAGATCCGCCTTGACCAGATCGATCACGCCATTATGAGAGCGCTCGTCGCTGACGCGAGGCTGCCCAACAACACTCTGGCTGCCACCGTGGGCGTCGCCCCGTCAACGTGCCTCTTGCGGCTTCGGAGGTTGCGGAACCTTGGTGTCATCCGCGGATTCCACGCTGATATCGATCCGGCCGCGCTCGGGTTGGCGATCCAGGCGATGATCGCGGTGCGCCTCCAGGTCCACGCCCGCAGCAAGATCCAGGACTTCGCCAAGAAGGCGGCTCAAGGACGAGGGGTACTGAACGTCTATTTCCTTGCTGGCCCGAATGATTTTCTGCTCCATGTGGTCGCCGAGAGCTCTGACGGCCTGCGCAGGTTCGTCATAAACCTCAGTTCCGACCCTGCCGTGGCCCACACAGAGACCAGCCTTATCTTCGAACACGTCCGGACCGACGGCATCACTTCGCCCCGCGGCTCCGCACGAAGCCGGTGACGCTCTTCTTGCTACCGGGCCAGGCCGCGTTCGCTCCGCCGCCGGGTGCATCGCGACGCGACGCACGCCAAGCCGTTCAGCCCTAAACTCCGGACGGTCACTGCGGCTGGCCGATAGTCTTCGGCGCGCCGAATTGCTGGAGCACGTCAGGGACAGCGACCACGCCGCCTTGATCCTGGAAGTTTTCCATGACCGCCAGCAGGGCGCGCGCCGTGACCCCCGTCCCGTTCAGGGTGTGGACGAACTGCAGCTGATCGCCGCGGCGAAACCGGACGTTCAGCCGCCGGGCTTGGTAGTCAGTGGTATTCGAGCACGAGCTGATCTCGCGGTAGCGGCCCTGCGCCGGAAACCACGCCTCGATGTCGTATTTCTTGGCCGCCGAGGCGCCCAGGTCACCCACGGCGATGTTCATCACCCGGTACGGCAGCCCCAGCTCCTGGACCAATTGCTCCTCAATTGACAGCAAGTAGTCATGGAGTTCCGCAGACTGTTCAGGAACGCAGAAGACAAACATCTCCACCTTGTCGAACTGGTGGACCCGGAACATGCCGCGAGTGTCCTTTCCCGCCGCTCCTGCCTCTCGGCGGAAATTCGTCGAGAATGCGGTGTACCGTGCCGGGAGCTGATCTTCTTCCAGCCGCTCATCCATGTGGATCGCTGCCAGCGCGACCTCGGACGTTCCGGCCAGGTACAGGCCGTCCTGGTCCAGGATGTAGATGTTGTGCTCGTCGGTTGGCAGGTAGCCCGTGCCGTACATCGCGCGCTCGGACACCAGCACCGGAGGCAGGACCGGCAGGAAACCGTTGCCCGTGATCCGGTCAAGCACGAACCGGTAGAGCGCCATCTCCGTCAGGGCCACGTCACCGATCCGGTACGCGAACCGCGACCCGGCCGTGCGCGCCCCCCGCGCCATGTCAATCCATCCTGCCGACGAGGAGATCTCCAGGTGATCCCGCGGCTGCGCGCTGAACTGCGAAGGCACCCCCCAGGCCCGGACGAGCAGCGCGTCCTCCTCGGTCATCCCATCGGCCGCCGTGGGGTCGGGCAGGTTCGGGATCCGGTCAAGCAGGTCCTGGCGCTGCTGCGCTGCCGCCGCGAGTTCCTCCTCGGCTCGGACCAGGTCGGTCTTAAGCTGCTTCAGACCCTCGATCTCGTCCGACTTGGGCGGAGCCTTCGAGGATTTTCGCTGACGTGCCCGTAGATCGCCTACTTGTTCGGTAAGCTCCCGCCATCGGCTATCTGCCTGGAGCAAGGAATCAAATTCTTCAGCTGCCCCACGGCGGGCGAGGGCGGTCCGGTAGCGTTCTGGCTCTTGCCGAGCGGTCTTCAGATCGATCACCTGGCAAATTCTAGTGCCGTAGTTAATTCCCTGGCGCCGGACGAACAACAGTCCTGACACCCCTGGTGGGACGCGGTGAGATGGCTGCGGCCGGAGCTCGTCGTGAGCACCTGGACACCTGAGCCCGGCCCGCTCACCAGGCGAGCCACGAGTACTGCCCGCTCGGCAGCCCCGGCAACCGCACCGCCGTCTTGGTCCGGTTGGCCGGGTTGATCAGGTAGGCAGTCGAAGCTGGGCTGGGTGCTGAAGCAGAGCTGGGCATGTCATACATCCAGGCGAACAGCATGCCGCCGACGGGCAGCGACCCGACGGCCAGCGGGGTGAGGTGCGTGACCGCGCCGCGCGCTGACAGCGTGAGCGTATAAAGCCGGAGGGGGTTCCAGTTTGCGCGGGTGTTGGGTGAGGTGGCCACGATGAACTTCCGCGGGTTCGCGGTGGCGGTGACGTCGCCCCAGGTGGTGCCTTGCGGTGGGGCGAGCCTGCTATCCACGTGCCCGGCGGGCGTCCTGACCAGCAGGCTGGTGCCGGTACCAGCGCGGGTCACGATGACCTGGAAAGGCGGGTCGTGCGCGAGTGCGGATGCACTGATCCCCGGCTTCCCGGCCAGGCCGGCTGAGCCGGTCAGCAGGCGCGGCAGGGCCACGCTGGCGCCGATGACAGCGAGCACAGCCACGGCCGCCGCCACCGGGATGAGCGCCTTCAGCCGGCCTGGACGCCAGGCCGATCCGGCGGCGACCCTCAGCGTGGTCCGCCGTTCACCACCGCCGTACGCAGGTACCCGAGGACGGCGTCCGGGTCGCGGACCCTGTCCCACGCCCGGTACAAACCGAGGAACGCGTCCTGAACCACGTCTTCGGCGGTGGACTGGTCGCCGACCAGCATGAGCGCGAACCGTACCGGTCGATAGAGGCCAGCGCTACCGCAGCGGCTACCCCGATCGCCAGCACCGCCCAGCCCTCGGCCGTGACCGGGGAAAGACCCCACCCCAGCCGCCGGGGGCCAAACCACGCCTTGCGTCCGACCAGCGGTTTCGTTCGCACCCTTGAAGTATCCCCCGCTCTCCTGTGAGCCCACTGGCCTCATACCCGAATCGGCGAGCTCGATACGCAAGCAGCTCGTCGCGCATGAGTTGTATCTCAGTCGTCGAACCTCCTTGGCGAGCCTGACTGCCGACTCAGCGTTTTCAGCGCTTGGCCTGGCGTAGGAGCGAGGTGAGCTGCTCGGCGCCGGACGGCTGCGGGTGGTCGAAGGAGCCGTCGCTGTCGTACAGGTAGGCGATGGCGTCGGCATGGAAGCGCCGACCCTCGCTGAGCGGCCCGACATCGCAGGTGACGGGTCAACGGAAGATCAGTAGCCCGGCGGCGATGAGCACTTGGACCCGGCCACGACGCCACCGATCGTGCCGAGCGCACCGGTGACAGACTTGCTGGTAGCCACGACCGCCCGCGCTCCAGCCGGAGTGAACGTCTGCTTGAGTCGTTGCCACTTGTGCTGGCGTATGGAACAGCCGCGCAGGATCCCCGTGCGAGTTCTTCCGACACCATTCGCCTCTGCGGGTTTCAGCTCCGCACCACATCGGAGCCTGAAACAGGAAATACCCGAGAGCGGCCAGCGATAGTGCCAGGACCACGGCCAGCTTGAGGTCGTGCAGGAAGTACCCAGTTACGGCGAGGATGACGGCGAGATAGCCTCAGTAACGCGTTAAGAGTCGCGTGAGTACCTTCATATCGCGGAACGTAACTCTGGCTCCGTCTTCCGTCTAGGTCAGAGTTCCCTATCCCTCCTCATGGTCACCGGTGGCTAACCCCTCCCGCGGTCCCCGCTGTTGCTATGGGAGTGCTGGTGGCCAAGGATAGTAACGCCTAGACGTGGAGGGGGCTCTCGTACATGCCGCAGATACGGCTGGCGCACTTGCGCCCCCTGCGGTGGCTCGGCCAGCGCGACCGCGGCTTCGCCGCGCTACGCCGTGCCACCCGGACAGCGATAATCATGCCGGCCATGTTCGCCCTGGGCGACAAGGTCATCGGCAACCCGCAGTTGGCTACGTTCGCGGCGTTCGGGTCTTTCGCGATGCTGCTCCTGGTCGACTTCGGCGGTCCTATGGCGGAACGGCTCCAGGCGCAGGCAGCGCTCGTCGTGACCGGCGGGGTGTTCGTCTGCCTGGCGACGCTGGCCTCGCAGACCGCGTGGCTCGCGGCCGTTGCGATGGCCCTGGTGGGGTTCGGCGTGATCTTTGCTGGCGTGGTCAGCTCGGTGCTGGCTGGGGCGACCACGGCGCTGCTGCTGGCGTTCATCTTGCCGGTGTCGCTGGCCGCTCCGGCGTCGGCCGTGCCCGACCGGCTGGCCGGCTGGGGGATGGCCGGAGGCGTCTCGCTGGTTGCGACGGCGCTTCTGTGGCCCGCGCCAGCGCGGGACCGGCTGCGTGGTGCCGCGGCCGTCGCCTGCCGGTCGCTGGCTGCCCGGCTGCGAGCGGGGGTCGCGTACCTGCTCACCGGCATGGACGAACAGTTTGCGCTGGATCGCGATCACGCAGCTGCGCAGGCGGGCCAGGCAGTCCAGGCGCTGCGCGATGCCTTCCTGGCGACGCCGTACCGTCCCACCGGGCTGAGCACTCCGGCTAGGACGACCGTTCGCCTGGTAGACGAGCTGATCTGGCTGAACAGCATTGTCATTCAGCCTGGACTTCACCGCGACGGTCCCGACCGAGCAGCGCTGAGGGTCAAGGAGGCCGCGGCCGCGGTTCTCGGCCGTGCCGCGAACCTTCTCGACTCCAGGGGCGGAAGCAGCGATGAGCTCGACGCCGCGCTGACCGAACTGGCTGCTGCGCACGCGAAAATGCAGGACGGCGTGATGGCCGACTGGCCGGCTTGGTCCCTGCGGCCGACGAGTGACCCGGCCGTGGCTGGCCCGCACGTCGAGCCTGCGGCGTCGGCGAGCCACCCGGCCACGGGCGGGGGGCCGGTCAGCGAGTTCATCACCTCGCTTGACCCCGCTTTCCGTGCGGAGGAGCTGAGCTACGCGGTCTCGCTCATCGCGCGCAACGTCGAACTGACCGCGGCCGCCGAGCGACGGAGCTGGCAGGAACGGTGGCTTGGCCGCCAGCCCGAGGGCGTGCCGGGGACGCTGTCCGCGGCACGGGAACGGATCACGTCCTACCTCGAGCCGCACTCGGTCTGGCTGCACAACAGCTTGCGTGGTGCCGCCGGGCTGGGGCTGGCGGTGCTCGCCGCGAGACTGACCGGGGTCCAGCATTCGTTCTGGGTGGTCCTCGGCGCGCTGTCGGTGCTGCGCTCGAATGCACTGAACACCGGGCAGGACGCCGTTCGCGCCATAGTCGGCACGGTGGCGGGCTTCATCGTCGGCGCGGCCCTGCTCGCGGGGATCGGCACGAACACGACACTGCTGTGGTTCCTGCTGCCGCTGGCGGTCTTTCTCGCCGGGGTCGCTCCAGCGGTCATCTCGTTCGCTGGAGGGCAGGCGGCGTTCACGCTCACACTAGTGATCTTGTTCAACATCATCCAGCCGACCGGATGGCGCATCGGCCTGGTACGAATCGAAGACATTGCCCTCGGGGTTGGCGTGAGCCTGGTCGTGGGTGTCCTGTTCTGGCCGCGAGGCGCGGCGCCCGCGCTCCGCCAGGCGCTGGCAGAGGCGTACGCCGACGGCGCGGGCTACCTCGCCAGCACGGTGCGATTCGGGATGTCACGCGGCGACCCCAGCACGTCCGCGCTCCCCACTCTGGCCGCTCTGGCCGGCGACGCGGCCCGGGCCGCTGCGGCATCGCGACGGCTCGATGACGCGTTCCGCACGTACCTGGCCGAGCGCGGTGCGAAACGGCTCCCGCTTGGCGATGTGGCCGGGCTGGTCACCGGGGTCGTCGGACTGCGCCTGGAAGCTGACGCGGTGCTGGACCTCTGGCGAGGCGTCGACGGGCACGCAGGCGACGACGTGGCCGCCGCCCGCCATGAGATTCTGGACACGGCTGAACGTGTCACGGGCTGGTACGAGGGTCTCGCGACCATCATGATCACCGGCGGTGAGCTACCCCAGCCGCTCGCTCACGACAAGGCCGCCGACGGCCGCCTTGTCGGGGCCGTACGCCGCGACCTGCTCGGTGACGACGGTAGAGCCAGCGCCGCTGCGGTCCGGATGATCTGGACCGACGATCACCTGGACGTCGTCCGCCGTCTGCAGGCGGCCATCATCTCACCGGCGCGCGGCACTGCCGGGCAGCCCGCAGGCGGCCGCATCATCCCGCCGCTTCCCGGGCGATTCCTGGCGCTATTCCGGTAATCCGGCTGGCCGAGGCGACCCATGGTCGCCGTGAGAAGAGAACCGCATTCATCTGGATACGGCAATCATCCGGAGTCCATCGGCGGGTCTGGACCGGCCTCTTACTAGTTCCCGGGGGTGGCTGCTAGACGCAGAACTCGTTACCGTCCAGATTGTGCAATACCGGCCAGATCACTGGAGCACCAGATGACTTCGGGAGTGATGGATACACCGGCATCGGGACGGCCGCCGGCAGCCGGCGAGCTCGCGTGGCATACGCTCGGCGCCGATCAGGTCCTGCACTCCGAAGGGGTGGACGGGCAGCGCGGTCTCAGCTCGGCCGAGGCGGCCGCGCGGGCCCAGCGGTTCGGCCCGAACGAGTTCGCCCCCGGCCAGGCCGAACCCCGCTGGCACGCGTTCGGACGCCAGTACCGCGACCCAATGCAGATCGTCCTGCTCGCGGCCGGCATCGGCAGCCTCTACCCGCTCAAGCAGCTCGGCACGGGCATCCTGC
>Ga0302325_10009050_pt1 | contig 21821 bp, 18 predicted proteins | sample Palsa_T0_2_FD_201948 | JGI IMG/M metagenome (GOLD analysis project Ga0302325, IMG submission 201948) | Peat permafrost microbial communities from Stordalen Mire near Abisko, Sweden - Palsa_T0_2 | ecosystem: Environmental > Terrestrial > Soil > Palsa > Peat permafrost | place: Sweden: Abisko...
CCGCTCATCGTCGCTCCACTCGACGCGTCCGTATCCAGCCGGAACGCGCCGCGGACGTGACGGGTTCGCCAGGTCGATCGCCACGATCGTGTCGCCATCCTCGAAAAATCCGATCTTCTTTCCCGAAGGCGAAAGCGCCAGCGAGCCCCGGTAGTCATCGATCCGCGTGATTTCCGTGATCGTCTCTTTCAGTAGATCGAGTCGCATCAACATCAGTTGTCCGCGGATCCCGCGGCCGATGGCGTACGCCTGGTTCCGGCGGCCGTCCCATACAACGGCGTCGAAGGTGTGCGCGTCGAATAGCGTTTTCGTTTCTCCGCTCGATGGTTTCAGGCGCTGGATCTGATTGCTTCCCGCGCCCAGATACACCACCGTAGCGTTGTCGCCTAGCCACGCCGGCTGCTTGGCGTCCTGGATGAAGCGGTCCTTCGAACCGTTAACTTTGATCTCGTCGCCGTCGTCTCCGATGAGAGCCACCACCTTGCCGCCGCCCACGGTCGAGACCGGCGAGCGGTCTTCGACGTCTTCTTCCTTGCCTTTACTCTTTCCGCTCGCGACTTCGTATCCCGACGGTGGCTGTTGCAAGACCATATCGAGTGCCAGCCGCCGCCCGTCCGGCGACCAGCCAAGGGAATTCACCACGTAGCCTGCCGGAGGCGGGAAGGGCATGAATTTCTCGGCGTCGATGATGCGTTTCCGGGCTGGCCCGCTCGCGATCCAAATGTCGTCGCGCTCGATGTACAAGCGCTTGACGTGCTTGATTCGCGGGACTGCATAAGCGATGTTCCCGTTCGCGTCGAAGGCGAACGCCTGGCAATCGTCATCGACCAGGAGTTTCGGGGCTTCCTGCGGCGCGCCTTTGGCAAAAGGCATCAGAAGCGCAAGCCCGACGGCCAAAGACGAAGCCAGCGCAACCCTTCCGGCGATCTTTCTAAGTCGGCTCACTCGATTCCTTTCAGGTTTTCTTCTGTATCTTGCGAATCTCTTCGAGTCTCTGGCGAAGGCGCGCCTCGAATCCCTGGTCGGTTGGCTGATAATATCGCCGTCCCGCGAGGCTTTCCGGCAGGCAGGCCATGTCGGTCACTTTCTCTTCAACATTGTGCGCGTACTGATAGCCCTTGCCGTAGCCGATGTGGCCCATCAACCCGGTGACCGCATTTCTTAGATGCAGGGGAACGGGCTCGCTGATGGTTGCCTGCAAATCTTTCTCGACCGTTTTGTAGCCGGTGTATAGGGCATTCGATTTCGGCGCGAGCGAGAGATAGACGGCCGCCTGTGCCAGGGCCAGATACCCCTCAGGCGGCCCGATGAAATCGAAGGCCTCTTTTGCGGCAATGGTTACAGCGAGAGCGCCCGGTTCGGCCAGGCCTATATCTTCGCTAGCCATGCGCACCATGCGCCGCGCCAAATAGAGAGGGTCTTCGCCCGACTCGAGCATACGCGCCAGCCAATACAGCGCGGCATCGGGGTCGGAGTTTCGCACCGATTTGTGCAGCGCCGAAATCAGGTTGAAATGCTCCTCGCCCGATTTGTCGTAGGGCAGCAGCTTTTTCTGCAGCACGTCTTCGAGGCGTTCCGCGGAGAGCACGCGCCGCCCGTCCTTGGCCGGTTCGGTGCCGAGCACCAGCGCTTCGAGCGTGTTGTAGGCGGAGCGCGCGTCGCCATTGGCCAGTACGGCGATGCGATCGGGAATTTCTTCACTGGCCTCGACGCGCTCTTCTCCCAGCCCGCGCGCGCGGTCTTCGATGGCCCGGCGCAACAGCGTGACGATCTGCTCCTGCGAGAGCGAGTGCAGCACGTAGACGCGCATTCTCGAAAGCAGAGGCGCGATCACTTCGAAGGACGGATTTTCGGTGGTCGCGCCGATCAGCAAGATGTTTCCGGCTTCGACGTGCGGGAGAAACGCGTCTTGTTGCGCGCGGTTGAAGCGATGCACTTCGTCGACGAACACGATCGTCCGCCGGCCGTAGCGGCGTGATCCCTCGGCCCTGGCCATCACTTCCTTGATTTCCTTAATTCCCGCGAGCACGGCGCTGAAGGGAACGAACTCGGCGTGAGTCTGCCGCGCGATGATGCGGGCCAGCGTGGTCTTGCCGCATCCGGGGGGACCCCACAGCAGCATGGAGCTGAGGTCGTCCCGCTCAATCTGCGTCCGCAGCGGTTTGCCCGGCGCGAGCAGATCTTCCTGCCCGATGAATTCGTCGAGCGTCTGCGGGCGCATGCGGTCGGCGAGAGGACGCCCCGCGAGCGGTTCATCCTGCGGCTCGATTGTGCGAAATAGTCCCATGCTGTGTTCGTCTTCGGCCTGACCCTAACTTCCGCGCTGCGATTGCCGCCTTCGCTGGCGCGCCGCTTCGTACAGCACGATAGATCCGGCCACGCCCGCGTTCAGTGACTCGACCGCGCTCGTGGGGATCGAAATCAGCGCATCGGCGGCGTGTTCGACTTCTGGCGGCAGGCCGGCGCCCTCATTGCCCACGAAAATTGCGCAAGCCTCGGTCAGGTCGGCCTCAGGCGTCTCGGGCGCGAGGCCGCGGCCAGCCGTTGAAACCTGCGACGTAGCACCGTAGATATTGATCCCGCTCACTCGCAACTGCGCCAGCAACACCGGAATGGCAATGCCGCGCATCACCGGCAGGCGCAGCGCTGATCCCGCGGACGCGCGCAAGGCCTTGGGCGACCACGGGTCAGCCGTTCCGCGCGCGGCCACCGCACCGGTGGCGCCGAACGCCTCTGCCGACCGCAAAATGGTTCCTACGTTACCGGGATCTTGCACCGCCGCAAGCACGATTACCAGCGGCAAACTCTGCCGCACGCCTCCTGCTCCGCGCAAGATGTCTTCAAACGCATATTCCCGCTGGCGGAAGAGTGCCGCGACGCCTTGCGGTGATTCGGTTCCGGCCACTCCGGCGAACAATTTATCGCTGGTGCGAAACACGCGCGACTGCGGAATGCCAGATTCGCTTTCACTCGCGGCTTGAAGGATGCGCTGGGCTTCGCGTTCACCCGATTCGCTTACGAGGAGAGCTTCCGCTTCCAGGCCCGCGCGAAGCGCCTCTTCGACCAGCTTGGGCCCTTCAATTCCCAGCAGCTCGCCGGTGCGCGATCCTGCGCCTGCGCGGCCATTCTGGGGCTGCGCCTCCGGATGCTGCCCCCGAAGCGCCGCTCGAAAGGATTTCAACCATTTGTTGTCGCGGCTCGTAATCATGGCTTCGATTGAGTTGGTGGCTTTCAGCGTCATAGTTGCCCAGGCTGCGCTCGGTGAGCGTACCCGCATCCATTTTCAAGCGTAGCAGAGCTACCTTGCGGCGTAAACTTTCGGCCTTCTTGTGGATTCGGTTTGCTCGGAGGCGCTATCCGTATTCTCTAAGACCTCGGTAGTCGGTCAGTTTCCGATTATCGGAGCTAGACGCAGAAGCGAAAAACATGTGGTACTAGGAAAGGACTTGTCCTGGCAGGTGTGATAGAACTTCAGCAGCGAAATCGACCCCTAGGAGTCCCGTATTAAGAGCAACCGCATAGGAGGCCGCGCGGATGACAAAGAAGCTTCTGTGGATTGTTCCGCTTGCGATGCTGTTGGGCAACGCGCTATATGCGCAGGATATTGCCGGCGTCTGGCAAGGAACGCTCCCGGCCGGCAAGCCACTTAGGATTGTGCTGCACATCACAAAGGCCGAAAGCAGAAGCTGGAGTGGCGCGCTATACAGCATCGATCAGGGGCCGACCAAAATACCTATTAGCTCCATCACGCTTCAGGGATCGAACCTGAACCTTGCTATTGACGCAATAGGCGGAGCTTACGAAGGTATGGTTGGTGCAGACGATGTGTCCATTCAGGGCACCTGGACTCAGGGTAAGGCGCTGCCCCTGCCTCTTAAATTCGAGCGTGCCACCAAGGAAACGGCCTGGACGATTGATCCCTCCCCGCACACGGTACAGTTCATAACCGTCGATACCGATGTAAAACTCGAAGTGCTCGATTGGGGCGGCTCCGGCAGTCCGCTGGTCTTCCTGGCGGGCCTTGGAAATACGGCTCACATTTTTGACAAGTTCGCGGTAAAGCTGACGCCCATGTATCACGTCTACGGAATTACGCGGCGCGGCTTCGGGGACTCCAGCGCTCCTAGCACCGCGAACGACAACTATTCGGCGGATCGCCTCGGCGATGATGTGCTCGCGGTGCTCGACGCACTCAAACTGAGCCGTCCGATTCTGGTAGGGCACTCCATCGCTGGCGAGGAATTGAGTTCGATAGGAAGCCGCCATCCCGAAAAGGTCGCGGGTCTGATCTATCTTGACGCAGGGTATTCCTATGCCTTCTATAGCCCGTCAAACGGAGATATGAATATCGATTTGATTGACTTGCGAAAAGAGCTGGCAAACCTAGTTCCAAACATGCCGGCATCGGACCAGAAAGTGTTGATACAAGACCTGCTCCAAACATCTCTTCCCCGCTTTGAGAAGGATTTGCAAGATCTACTGAAGATGATGCAAGCACAGCCAGCGCCGCCGCCTAACGATCAGGCTTCTGCTATCGACCAGGCCATCATGGCAGGCGAGCAGAAGTACAAAGACATTCACGTGCCCGTTCTGGCTATCTATGCTCTTCCACACAATCTTGGGCCGGTATTCCAAAATGATCCCGCGAAACAGGCAGCAGCGGATGCCAGATGATCTGGCCCATTTCGGCGCACTCGCGGACGCATTCGAAAAGGGCGTACCAACAGCACGTGTGGTTCGACTGCCACATGCGAGTCACTATGTCTTTCTGTCGAACGAAACGGATGTGCTGCGCGAAATGAATGCGTTCCTCGGAACTCTTCCATAGCTCGCGACGAAGCTGAACTCGGGCACTCACTTGAACGAGTAATGCGTTCACGGGAAACTGACCAGCTACTAAGGCCTTACTTCTCTTGCGTGTACGCTGCCGGGTGTGATAATTTGCGTGAGGTCTACGGAACAGAAGCCGCGAGCGAAAATTTGCCTGTCGAAGTCGTCAAAGTCTCATCGGAAGCCCCTGAAGACCAAGTGATCCGCTACGCTGCGGGTTTCATCAAGCGCGGCGAGATTGTCAGCATTCCCACGGACACCGTGTACGGTCTCTCGGCCGATCCTTTTAATCTTTCCGCGGTCGAGCGCCTCTTTCAGGTGAAGGGCCGCCCGGAAACGCGCGCGTTGCCGATTTTGGTCAGCTCGATCGAGCAGGCAGCGACGCTCATGCGCGACATTCCCGACTCATTTCTTACGCTCGCCAACAAATTCTGGCCCGGCGCTCTGACTCTGGTCGTGGCCGCCACCAGTCGCGTGCCGCTGAAAGTTACCGGTAACACGGGACGCGTAGCCGTTCGGTGGCCGGACTCGCGGATTGCCAGTGCGCTGATCGAGGCCGCCGGGGGGCCCATAACCGGCACGAGCGCCAATATCTCCGGTCGCCCCTCCTGCACCAACGCCACTGAACTGGCGCTCCAGCTGGGGGATCGCCTGTCGCTGATTCTCGACGGGGGAGACACTGGCGGCACGCTGAGCTCCACGATCGTACGGGTCGAGGACGACGGCAGCTGGTCGATCATCCGCGAAGGCGCCATCCCAGTTTCCGAGATCGACAAAGTTCTGTCGTAGACTCTTCGCTGCCCGCCGTTCGCCTCAGGGTTTTAACTCCATCGTTTTCAGGAAATCGAAGCCGCCGGCCGGAGCCATTGCGATTGAGCCCACGCGCTCGCGATGCACGCAGACGTTGTCCGTGTACCAAAGATTGATGTACGGTTCATCTTCCGCCACGATTTCTTGAATCTGAGATAGCAGGGCCTTCCGCTTTTCCTGATCTGTTTCCACACGCTGCTCGTCGAGCAATTGGTCAAGCATGGGGTTGTGATAGTGGCCGCGGTTCGCGCCCGCCGGCGGCGTGCGGGCGGAATTGAAGGCGTAGTCGAAGATGTCCGGATCGTTGTTGCCGCCGACCCAGCGCAGCGTGTAAAGCTGAAAGCTGCCGCGCGAAATATCCGGGTAGAACGTCGCAAATTCGAGCGAGCGCAGGTCGAGCGCCACACCCACGCGGCTCCATTGCTCGGTCAGCGCCTCGCCGAGCAGCCGCGTCGATTCCTCCGTCGAAGTCTTGAGCGACAAGTGAAACCGCACGCCGTCTGGCCCGCGCGAATAGCCTGCTGCGTCCAGCAGTTGATTGGCGCGCGCCGCGTCGTAGTCGTAGTGCGGAACGTTTGGTTCGTACGCCCAGTGATTCGGCGGCAAAAGGCTCGACGCTGGCCGAGCCTGCCCGCGCAGCAGATACTGCACCACCGCCGCCCGGTCTGTCGCGTAGGCGAGAGCCTGCCGAACTTCCCGATGTGCCAGTATCGGATCATCGAAATTGAAGGCCACGTAGGCCACCTGCGTCCCCGGCGCCTCATCGGCCACGATGCCCGGTTGTTTGGCGAGCGCCAGCACCATGTCCGGCGTCAGGGAATTCGGGGATGACAAATCCGCCGTGCCTTTGCGCAACTCGAGAGCCCTTACTATTGTCTCCGGAACGATGCGAAAACGCACCCGTTCGATTTTGGGCGCACCGGCGAAATAATCAGGATTGCGCTCGAGAACAATCTCTTCGTCCTGAGTCATGCTTACGAAGCGGAACGGCCCGGTGCCGACGGGATGCTGCGCCACATCCGCGGTAGAACCGCGCGGCACGATTCCAATGCTCTCGGGTGTCAGATTCCACAAGAACGACGCGTAGGGCTCGCTCAGATGGAAAATTACGGTGGCGTCGTCCGGGGCCTCGACTGATTGAAGCAACTTGAAAGCGCCGCGCTTGGTGGATTTCGCCTGACCGGAAAGAATGGAGTCGAATGTGAATTTCACGTCCGCGGAGGTGGCCGCGCGCCCATCATGAAATCGCACGCCCGGACGCAAATGGAAGATATAGGTTCGCGGATCGGGCATCTCCCATCGTTCTGCCAAGTCGGGAACGATATTCATTTGCGCGTCGTGCGTGACCAAGCTGTTGAAGAGCAGCCCATCCAGCTGCTGCGATTGCGCATCGTTGCCCATACGCGGATCGAGATTCGTGGGCGCCGCTTCGATCAGAAACGTCACGGTGCCAGGGGCTGCGTCGGCTGCGGAGCCTGTTCTATGGCACCCGCTCGCCAAGAGGCACGATGCGATTGCTGCTAAAACGAATGACCGATTCGGTTTCATCCGCGGCGCTTTCGCCCGAGGGCCAGTTTCCCGAGTACCGCTACGTGCTTGGCGCCGGTCGCAGATGGAATGTTGTTCGGCCTGCCGTGGTAGGTCTCGTATGCCAGCACCGCGAAGGCGAACGCCTCCTTCGCTTCGGGCGGTACGCCAAAGCTGCTGGCGGGAAGAAGGACGATTCCAGGCAGCGATGCAGCGAGTTGCGCCATCATCAGCGGATTATTGGCTCCGCCTCCAGTGACGATCAGTTCGTGCACCTCGGCGCGCGGCAAAATGAGGCGCTGGAAGGCGTCGGCAATCGAAAGAGGTGTGAACATTGTAGCCGTGCGCACCAGGTCTGCCGGCCCAGCATGGAACCGGTTGCCCCAGGCGATCAACTCGGCGGCGTAGGCTTGCCCGAAAAGTTCGCGGCCGGTGGTCTTGGGAGGTTTTTTCCGCAGATAGGGCTCGCGCATTAATCGCGCCAACAACTCCTGGATGGTGCGGCCGCTTAGAGCTATGCGCGCGTCTCGATCGTAGGTAGCTTTGCCGCGTGTGATGCGTTCGACGAGCGCGTCGACGATCATGTTTCCGGGTCCGGTATCGAAGGCGAACACGTCCTTCGCGCTCGCGCGCGCCGGGACGACCGTCACGTTGGCGATTCCTCCGATGTTTAGCGAGACGCGGCCGCGCTTCGCGTCTCGAAACAGCAAATAGTCGAGAAACGGCACCAGCGGAGCGCCCTGGCCCCCGACGGCCATATCCGCCGGGCGAAAATCGCCGACCGTCGGAATCCCGGTGCGCTCCGCGATTACGCTGATGTCGCCGATTTGCAGCGTGCTGGCGGAGCGCAACTTCCCCTGGAATCGCGCCGGGGCGCCCATGTGAAATACGGTCTGGCCGTGCGAGCCGATAAGCGAAACTTCGTGGGGCGCAACACGCCATTTCTCGCAGGCCTCTATGGCCGCCCTGGCGAACTCCTCACCCAGGAGAAAATTCAAGTCGCTCAGGTCAGCCGTGGTACTCGCTCCACCGTTGGCGAGGCGCAGCGTGGCTTTCCTCACGTGTTTGCGAAACGGTGTGTAGTGGTGGAATTCGAAGCGGGCAGACAAGGCCGGCGGCTTGCCGGAAATCCGGGCCAGTGCGACATCGATTCCGTCCGCCGAAGTCCCGGACATCATTCCGAGCACGCGCATTGGCTTGGTCATGAGTTCGGGGCCATTCGGACAGCGCCGGCGACGCACGCTGTCATTTCAATTCCTTTTGCAGCGCAGCGAGCAGGTTCAGCGCTTCGATCGGCGTGAGCCCGTTCAAATCCGCCGCGCGAAGCTCTTGCAGGACGGATTCGTGGATCGCCGCAAAGCTGGTCTGGCTTCCGGGCCCGACTGCCTTAGACGCTTCGGAAAGCTCTTCGGTCAGTTTCTCTTCGCTTCGCTCGTGCCGCAGGAGAATCTCTCTCGCGCGCACGATAACAGGATTGGGCAGGCCAGCGAGGCGCGCCACTTCGATCCCGTAGCTCTTGTCTGCGCTGCCAGGTTCGACCCGCCTGAGGAAAACGATCTCGCTGCCGGCCTCTTCGACCGAGACGTGCACGTTCTTTACTCCCGGCAGCAGCTGCTCGAGTTCGGTCAGCTCGTGGTAGTGCGTCGCGAAAAGCGTGCGCGGCCGCGCGCCGTCGTGGAGAGCCTCGACCACCGCCCAGGCAATGGACAAGCCATCGAACGTGGATGTGCCGCGGCCCACTTCATCGAGCAGCACAAGACTCGCGGGCGTCGCAGTATTTAGAATGGCAGCCACTTCGTGCATTTCCACCAGAAAAGTCGATCGCCCCCGCGCCAGATTGTCGGACGCGCCGATGCGCGTGAATATCCGGTCAAAGAGAGGCAGCGTGGCCCGTGCCGCCGGAACAAACGAACCCATTTGCGCCAAAATCGAAATCAGCGCGGCCTGCCGCAGATAAGTCGATTTTCCGCCCATATTCGGTCCGGTGATGATCAGTAGAAACGGAGAGTTGTCGCCGAGGTAAAGGTCATTCGGAACAAAGCGCTCTCCGCGTTCTTCGACCAGCCCCTCGATTACAGGATGGCGGCCGCCGGCCACCAGCAACTCGCCTCGCGCACCTTTTCGCGCGATCTCCCGATCGGTGAATTCCGGACGCGCGTAACCCCGCCCCGCCGCGAGCCGGGCGAAATTGGCCAACACGTCCAACTGGGCGATGGCCGCGGCCACGCGCCGCAAACGCGCCACCTCTCGCGCAATCGACTCCCGAATTTCGGTGTACAGCCGGCGCTCGATTTCGAGGGCGCGGTACTCTGCGGTAAGAACCTTTCGTTCGTGATCCTTAAGCTCTGCTGAGGTGAAGCGCTCGGCGCCGACGAGCGTTTGTTTGCGCTCGTAATCCTGGGGCGCCAATGCCAGATTCGCCTTCGATACTTCGATGTAGTAGCCGAAAACCTGGTTATAGCGAATTTTAAGTGAGCCGATGCCCGTGCGTTTTCGCTCGCGCTCCTCCATCGCCGCGATGATTTGCCGGCCTTGCTTCAGCACATTGTGCAGCTCGTCGAGCTCGGCATGAAATCCGGGACGAATTACTCCCGGCTCATTGGCCATGGCAGGCGGATCGTCGGCAATGCTCTTGGCAATAATCTCGCGGATATCCGCGAGATCTTCGATTTGCTCGCGAAGCGCTGCCAGTCTTTTTCCGCCCAATTCACTCCCGCCAAGGAGCGCACGGAGCGAGGGAATCTTTTCAAGCGACGCCCGCAGCGCCAGCAAGTCGCGGGGCGTCGCGATTCCCATCGTGATTCGGCTGGTCAGCCGCTCGAGGTCCAGAATGCCCTCGAGTTCCTTGCGAATTTCTTCGCGTGTCACGGTTTCCGACTTCAACGCCGCTACCGCATCGAGCCGGTCTTCGATCTCTATGAGAGAAATTTCCGGGCGCAGAATCCATGCGTGCAACAACCGGGCGCCCATTCCCGTCGAGGTGTGGTCGACAGAACGGAGCAGCGTGGCCGAGTTGTCGTCGCCAGCGGCAGGCTCTACGAGTTCGAGGTTCCGGCACGTTACCTGATCGAGAATCATCGCGTCTTGCTGCTCGTAGTAGATGATGCGGTCGAGATGTTCTAGACCAGCGCGCATCGTCCCATTTGAGGGCGCCCGAGTCGCGTCATCTGAGCGGCGGGCGCCGATTGCCGAGGTCTCGCGTAGGTAGTGCACGATGGCTCCGGCTGCGGCGGTAGCCTGAGGATGCCCGGCCAAGCCGAATCCTTCGAGAGCCATTACGCGGAATTGCATCTCCAATTGGCGCGCAGCGTAGTTCGCTTCGAAAATCCAATCGTCCAACCGCGTGCATATGGCGCCCGCTTGATCGGTTTCTTCTCCCGTAGCGGCAGGGAAGAGCGTCGCAGGCTGGGCGAGCAGAATCTCCCTCGGGCGCAGGATGCCGAGCTCGTCGCGCAATCGCAATTCGGCATTCTCGCCGCTGAATTCGGTGGCGCGGAACTCTCCGGTGGAGAGATCCGCATAGGCTAGTCCAATCGAGGGAAGGTGCGCGCTGGATTTTTGCTTTGGGGCGGGACTGCGCGACACTGCCGCCAGAAAATTATTCTCCTTGGCCCCCACCAGCGAAGCGTCGGTGGCCGTTCCGGGCGTAAGCACGCGTATCACTTCGCGGCGAACCAGTTTTTTCCCCGGCCCCGGCTCTTCCATTTGCTCGCAGATCGCGACTTTGTGCCCCGCGCGAATCAGCCGCGCGATGTAATTGTCCGCGGCGTGGTGCGGCACGCCGCACATCGGTATAGGCTGGCCTTTTTCCTTGTTTCGCGCGGTAAGGGTGATTTGCAAAATGCGCGAGGCGACCACGGCGTCATCGTAAAAAAGTTCGTAGAAGTCGCCCAACCGGAAGAGCAGCAGCGCGGCGGGATGCTGCTTCTTGATCGTCAGGTACTGCTGCATCAATGGTGTGGTCGGTTCTTGCATCGTCGCGCGCAAAAGGCCAAGCAGGGAAGCGATTATGCGGTTCGAGTCTCCCTTTGGCAACAAGGTTCGCCGTCCACGATATACTCGGCCATGGCCGGCCAGCGCTCGGCGAAGCCCGAAATCGAAATCAAGCTGCGTGTCAGGAATCTCGCCGCGCTCGTTGCCGATCTGCGGCGCATCGGTGCTCGATCGCATGGTCGCGTGTTCGAACGCAACACACTGTACGACACTGCGCAGGCCAATTTCCGAGAGCGAGGATGTCTGCTGCGTCTGCGCACTGAGGTTCCCGCTCCCTCGCGCCTGGCTCGCGGAGGCGCGCGCCACGCGGTGATCACCTGGAAGGCGCCGATACAAAGGGTCACGCGCTCGCGCTACAAGCAGAAGCTTGAGCAAGAGGTATCGATCACGCGAGCAAGTCACTGGCCGCAATCCCTCGCGTCACTCGGGCTGCGAGCGACCTTCCGCTACGAGAAATACCGAACCATGTATCGTTTTGGAGCGCTTCATATCGACCTCGATGAGACCCCCGTGGGTGTGTTTCTGGAGCTGGAGGGTGATCCGCGGGACATCGACCGGATGGCCCACCGTCTAGGCTTCGGCCTGCGTGACTACTCGCGCGCGACTTACTGGGATCTCTATGTCTCCGAGTGTCGACGACTCGGTCGCGTTGCCAGAAATATGCTTTTTCGGCGTGAAAATTCAGCGAAAAGGCCACTCTTTGCTTGACAAAAATTCGCTAAGCCTTTACTAGTCAATGTGAGGACAAGCGCGTCGCAATCGCGATGGAAGACCGTTCGTCCAATTTGGAGCCTGGAAGTAGCCGCCTAATCGCGAAAGCCAAAGGGCCTCGCGAAGGCAAGCTATCTTCCCGCCTTTTCGTTGTTTGTCCCCGGATTAGCTACACGCACGGGGCAGGGAGGCGAGGCCCGGCCTGAAATAAGTTATGGGCGGCATTGATCTGCCCGCGGCCGGGAGAAAAACCCGGCTGCGGGCTTTTTTTTGCCTTTTCAGGGCAAACCGAAGCCAACCGGCCAGAAGGAGAGCGCCATGCTGCTCGCCACTGAACTGTTGGGCGCGAAAGCCTATGACTCGCACGGAAACTTCGTCGGGCTGGTGAAGGAGATGTTTGTCGTGCCCGCCGAGCAGCCCAACCGCATCTCGCGGTTGTTGCTGGGCCGCGGCCGTTATCGTCCACTCGTGGCGCGTCACGACCAGATCTCCTCCGTCGCCCCCGGGCGTGTGAACCTCACCACCGACGAGTCGGCCCTTGAGCTCTACCAACCGCACGAAGAGTGGCTTGCGGTGCAGAAGGACCTGCTGGACCAGCAAATCATTGATACACACGGGCGAAAAGTGGTGCGCGTCAATGATGTGGATCTCACCGAAGAGCGTTCGAACGGCAATATCGAACTCAGGCTGACGCAGGTGGATGTGGGTCTGCGCGGAGCCGTGGGCCGCCTTCTGCACGGCTTGGTGCCGCCCGCGGGCATCCGTCGCATGCAGGCGCGGCTGCCGCAGCGCAATATCTTGTGGGAATTCGTGAACCTGGTGGAACCCGACCCGCTCCGGCGCGTCAAATTACGGATTTCCAGCGATCACCTCGCCGAACTCCATCCCGCTGATTTGGCCGACATCATGGAGGAGCTTTCCCCCGCCGAGCGCCAGTCGATAATCGGCTCGCTCGATGAGGAAGCGGCCGCGGAAACCATTGCCGAGCTGGACAAGCGCCTCCAAACGCAGGTGATGGAAAAGCTCGATCCCGAAAAGGCGGCCGACATCATGGAGGAGATGAGTCCGGATGCCGCTGCCGATATTATCCAGAGCCTTGAACCGCAAAAGTCCAAAGAAGTTCTGGACGAGATGGAGCACCGCGAAGCGTCTGAGGTCGAGGGACTGATGCGCTTCGATGAGAACACCGCGGGCGGAATGATGACCACGGAGATCGTAGTAGTAGGCGAAGACGCGACGCGCGGCGAAGTACTCGACTACATCCGCTTCCATGAGGTGCCGCCCGATCAGCTCGACAACATTGTGTTGATCAACCGCGACGCGCACTTGGCCGGAACAGTTCCCCTGGCCCGCCTGGTAATGTCAGCGAGCGACACGCGTATGGCGGACCTGGCCTTCGAGCCACTTCTTTCCGTGCCCACCGACGCCAAGGATAAGGAAGTATACGAGCTATTCGACAAATACAATCTGCGCAGCCTGGCGGTGGTGGACGGCAAGAATTGCCCGATTGGGGCGATCACGGTAGACGACATCGTCAGCAGGATGCGATCGAAGATCTAGCGCAAGGATTTAAGGCGCCGGCGTTTTCGAAGCGCGCGAGCGAGTACGAGAAGAAATGAACACCTGGGTCACATTGACGGACACGCTTTCGCGCCTGGGCGCACGCGGCAGGGAATTCGGCCGCCGCGCGCGGCCGTGGCGGCGCCGCGTGGCGCTGTTTCTGGCGGTGGTGGGCCCTGGGCTGATCACCTCGAACGTGGACAACGACGCGGGCGGCATCGCCACGTATACGTCTTCGGGGGCGCAATTCGGATACGCGATGCTGTGGTCGCTGATTCCCATGACCATCGCCCTGTACGTTTCCGAGGAGATGTGCGCGCGGCTAGGCGTGTTCACGGGCAAGGGTCTCTCCGATCTGATTCGCGAGGAGTTCGGATTTCGCTCCACGTTTTTCGTGATGATGGCGGCGCTGATCGTGGACATGGCCAACACCGTTGCGGAGTTCGCGGGCGTGGCCGCTTCGATGCAAATCTTCCACATCAGCAAGTACGTGGCAGTGCCGATCGCTGCAATTGCGGTGTGGCTGCTGGTAGTCCGCGGTAGCTATCGCCAGGTCGAGAAAATCTTTCTGGTGGCGTGCGCGTTCTATCTCTCTTACGTGGTATCGGCATTTTTGGCAAAGCCGGATTGGCTCTATGCCGCGAGGCAAACGGTAATTCCCAACGTGCACATAGACGCGAACTATCTGCTGATGCTCACGGCGCTGATTGGAACGACCATCGCCCCCTGGCAGTTCTTTTATTTGCAGGCGGGATTCGTTGAGAAGCGGGTGGGCCCGCGCGAGTACAAACACGCGCGCTGGGACGTACTGGTTGGCAGCGTCTCCTGCATGGCGATCGTGTTCTTCATCATCATTTGTACCGCGGCCACGTTGCACGCGCACGGGATGACTAACATCACCGATGCGGGCGAAGCCGCCAAGGCCTTGGTTCCCCTTGCCGGCCGCGCCGCAGGAGCGCTTTTCGCCATTGGTCTCCTGAACGCGTCGCTGTTCGCCGCGTCGATTTTGCCGCTTTCGACGGCGCACGTAATCTGCGAGGGTCTGGGCTTCGAGGCGGGGTTGGACAATAAGCTGAAGGAAGCTCCCGTATTCTATTCGCTCTACACCATGCTGATCGTGGTCGGCGCGGGAATCATCCTCATTCCCAAGGCGCCGTTGTTTAAGATCCTGGTTCTATCGCAGGTCGCCAATGGTGTGTGGCTGCCGGTCGTGCTGATTTTCATTTTGCTCCTGATCAATCGCAAAGACCTGATGGGCGAGCACACGAACTCAGTCGGATTCAACATCGTCGCTTGGTCCATGAGCATCATCATGATTGTCCTAACCCTGGTGCTCGTCTATGCGGCGATCTTTGAGCCAAGTGCCGCGGGAATTACGGGTTTCCTCATTCACCCCTTCCATTCTTTCGTCCCATTGTGGCGGGGTTTCCAACACGCCATTTCAGCCATTTAGGCCGACTTCCACACGCCTCCGGCCTAGTTTTGATATCGGAGCGCGTTAGTACCTTCAGGAGTGGTACTGACGAGCTATTCTCCAAGCCCGTTCCCGCCCTCAGAATCGAAAAGCGATCACAAATTGGCCGATCGATAGGAGATAAAAAGTGAAACACGCGAATACAGTGACGAAAGATATGTTTGAGCAAGCTCGCGACGCGTTCTTCGAAATCTCCAAAACTTCCTCGACGCCGAGTGTTTCTTCAATCGACCTCCCCAAGAGGCAAAGCGAGCCGCCCGCGGAAAAGAAGTAAAGGGGTCGGTACTCTTTACTGGACCCTCACTTTGGAGATTCCGCGGCTGGCGGGGGGATTCGAAGCGCGAGGCACGTCCGACGTGTACGAGTTGTAGGTTTTCAACGCGGCGTTTAGCGCCACCGGCCCGGATCTTTCCCGCGCACCCGCCGTCACATCCCAACAGCTCTTCTCCGTGAACGGGTTGTCATCGGACTTGAAATGGATCGACCGGGGCCCTGAACCGGAATTCATCCACAGAATCCATTCGTCCTTCGCCTTGATTACCGTGCAGTCGGATTCCTTTCCATTCGCGATGTCGATCGTGCATTTTGGAGTCCGCACCGCAGCGTAGGTTGTAGCGCGCGGGAAACTCGCGATGGAAGCGCAGAACAGCAGGAACAATCCGAAGAATGTTATCGAGGGTAGGAACGTATGAAATCTGTTTCGATGTGCCATCGCAAATAATCTCCTTCGGATTTTCATATCAGCCCGCATTGCTTATTGTTTCTTCGGCGACGCGCGGAAGTTATATGTTGGCTCTCGACAATTGTCAATGCGCCGCCGCGACACAAATAGTCAGAATCCTGATGCGGCTATCTTGAGTGGAGTTGCGCGTGATTAGTCCGTGTGCTACTTTCGCGAGCGGGCATTCACTGAGCCATTTCCCGTGAAAAATAAGAGCAATTTGCCAAGTCGGAGCGGCACCAGCGCTATCCCACTGTTGAAGACCGCGGGACGCGAGGAAGCCGAGTTGCTCGAAAAGCTAGATTCCCAGCGGCTGCCGAACCACATCGCGGCCATTATGGACGGCAACGGGAGGTGGGCCCAGAAGAGGCATTTGCCGCGCGTGGCAGGGCATCGCGCAGGAGTGAAGGCGGCGCGAGAGATTATCGAGACTTGCGCGCGCCTACATATTCCGTGCCTGACTCTGTACGCTTTTTCGCAGGAAAACTGGCGCCGTCCGCAGGCGGAGGTGGATTTCCTCATGCGTCTGCTGCGCGAATACCTGAAGCGCGAGCTGCCGGCAATTCACAAGAACAACATACGACTGCTGGTCATCGGGCGTTCCGAGGACTTGCCGGAGGCAGTGCGCGCGGATATCGCCGACGCCATGCGTGTGACCGCCGCCAACACGGGGATGAAGCTGGTGGTGGCGCTCAACTATGGCGGGCGGGCCGAACTTGCAGATGCGTTCAATGCGTTGCTCGACCGTGCCCGTTCCAATGGGATGCAAGACTTTCGCGCCGACGAGCAGGCCATCTCCGAGCATTTGTATACGGCCGGGCTGCCGGACCCAGACCTGCTGATCCGCACCAGCGGCGAAATGCGGGTTAGCAATTTTCTCTTGTGGCAGATCGCCTACGCCGAAATCTACGTGACGGAAACTTTATGGCCGGATTTTTCGCGCGCGCGACTGCTCGAGGCGCTCGTTGATTTCCAGAAACGCGAGCGCCGCTACGGGGGACTGGGCTCTCCGCACGCCGATGCGGCCGGTGGCGACAGAGCGGCAGGCGACGAGCGAACGAAATCTCATTCCGCCGGCCGGAATTCGCGGGGATAATTTCAACCTCTATGGGCGCACGCATCCTGACAGCAATTGTTTTGATACCCGCGGTTGTGGTCCTGGTGTGGCGGGGGCCTGGGTTGCTGCTGGCTGCGGTGGCTGCGGTAGTGGCGATTGTGGCGCTGGTGGAGTTCTTCGACCTGGCCGAGCGTATGGGCCTGCGCGCCTACCGCAAGTGGACGATGGCATGCACGGCGGGAATTTTCTACGCGCAGTATTCGATGGGCTTCGTCGAGACGCGCACGTTCAGCGGCGGCGTGTCGTTGGTGCGGGACATTTCCGGGTCGCCGGTTCTGACAGAAGCGGTGCTGCTGGTGTTTGTATTCGGCGCCGTGGGCATCGGGCTGGTGTCGCGGCGGCCGCTGGCGGAAGTTTTGCCGGCGCTTGCAGCCAGCGCTGGAGGGATTTTGCTGATCGCGCTGCCGCTCAGCTATTTGGTGCGCATCAGCGAAATCGAAACAACTGGACGCGAGCTGTTGCTATTTACGCTCTGCCTCATTTGGGCGGGCGATATGCTGGCCTACTTCGTGGGCCGGTCGCTAGGGCGTGTGAAGATGGCTCCGGCGCTCAGCCCCGGGAAAACGTGGGAGGGAGCCTTCGCTAACGTGGGGGCATCCCTGCTGGTCGCCGTGCCGTTTGCGCGATGGACTGGGATGGACATTGTTACGCTACTGGTGATGGCGGGGGCCGCGAATATCGCCGGGCAAATGGGGGATTTGATCGAATCGGCTTACAAACGCGGTGCGGGAGTGAAGGATTCGAGCTCGCTTCTGCCGGGCCACGGGGGAATGCTCGACCGTATCGACAGCTTGATTCTAGCGAGCCCGGCGTTGTGGGTGGTTTATCAATTACTGGCGACGCGCAGCTAGTCTCTGTTGCCGGCGAAGAGGCGAGCGATCACGACTAGCACCACGGCGCCGACGGTGGCGGCCGCGAGGCTGCCCCAGAATCCCCAAGTCACGATCCCCAAGCGCGTAAAAATCCAGCCGCCGACGACCGCGCCGATGAGACCCAGGATGATATCCACGACGCAACCGAATCCGCGCCCGCGCGTGAGATGCCCGGCGATCCAGCCAGCCAACAAGCCGATGATGACCCATCCGAGGAAGCCGCGCGAATCGACCCCGACGAAATAGATCTTGTCCGCGAACATCGCGAGAGAAAACAGCAGACTCATCCCAACGCCCCCCGGGTCATCCCTGGCAGAAGACGTACCCCAGGCATTTATACACCAGTTTGGCGGCGAGAAAATCCGAAGCGTGCTGGCCCGACTGAGGCCGAAGCTCGACCACATCCAGACCGACAACCTTCTTATGGCCGGCGACGGCACGCAGCAGCGACGTAACCTGGTGCCAATCGAGGCCACCCGGCTCAGGATTGCCGGTAGCGGGAACGATCGAAGGATCGAAGCCCGAGACGCTGACCGTCATGTAGACATTAGCGGTCAAATTGTCGAGCACTTTGGCGATCCAGCCCTTCAACGGAGTGCGCGCGAGGTCTTTGGCCCAATAGATTGTCGTCTTCAGCTTGGGAATCACTTTCGCCTCTTCCGCGGACAGAGAACGGATGCCGACCTGGACGGCGGGGCAGATCTCGACCACGCGACGCATGGCGCATGCGTGACCTGCGGGATTGCCTTGATACTCATCGCGCAGAGAGGCGTGCGCTCCGATGTGTAGCACGCTCAGGTTGCGATATTTCTTGGCCACCGCGGAAACCAGCGGCGGTGTGAGAGCGTGTTCGCCGCCGATGGCCACGGGGAATTTCTCGTCTTCCAGCAACGCGCACTGCGCGCTGAAGATTTCGGCGATGACTTCATCGAGCGTGCCGTCCATGGTGTCGATTGGCGGGAGCGTGTGGATGCCAATTTCCTTGGCCGGCTCGACTTCGAGTTCATCGTCGTAGAGTTCCAGGTGGCGGCTGGCGGAAAGGATGGCGGAGGGCCCATTGCGCGTGCCCTGCTCGTAGGTGGTCGTTCGCTCGAGGGGCACGGGGAATATGACGGCGCGTGACGTGTCGTATTGCGAGTGCTCGTCGGTAAGGCCGCCGAAGTTTTCCGGCGGCATGGGCGTGTAGCGCGTCATAGGCCGTTCCTGTCGGTCGAAAAAGCTGGTCGATTTCTACCGTATCGCTATGGTTTTACCTTAGCGGGGGCGGAACGGAATGGCAAAGAAAAATGCGGGCAATGTGCGGAAAGAACGAATCAGTCGTCCTCGCCGAGCAGGATGGCGGCGGCGAGAACGGTGGTCCACAGGCCGCGCTTGTCTCCCACGGCCGATTGAGTGATGTTCATGGTACGGACGATCTTGTTCGAGATGCGGTAGACTTCTTTTTTTTCGTCCCAGGAAAGATCGGGATCGAATTCGACGTTGAGGGTTGTGGCCAGCATCTCGGCGGCGAGTTCTTCGGTGTATTCCCCGGCGATTTCCTCGCTTTCACCGAACGAGTGATGTTCCGAAAGGTAGCCGTACATCGATTTGTCGCCGGGCAGCGCCAAGCCGACGCCCGCGGCGATCAAGCGGTGCGGCTCCCGTGTTTGATTTTCGCTGATGACCGTGAAGGCCACCTGGCCGGGCTTCAAATGCTTCAGCCCTTCGCTGCGAGAGATCAATTTGCAGTGCGGAGGAAAAATCGAGGAAACACGAACTATATTGCACGCAGCAATTCCAGCGTTGCGCAAGGCCAGTTCGAAACTCGAAAGGCGCTCCCGGTGCTTTCCGACTCCCTTAGTGAGGAAAATCTTTTTCGCGACGAACGCCATGGATGGTGCCGGGTTGCGGTGCCTCCGAAATTTGAGTCGGAAAAATGGAGCGCTCGCAAATTAACAAGCACGCGCAGCGATGTCAATCTATATTCACGATTTTACCGCCAGCGACGATTACAGTTGTGTGAACGACGCTGCTTGGTGGACGGCGCGCACGGATGGAATTCAATTCTTGTCGGAGAGGTGAAGACAGGGCGCCAAGGCGTCGGAAATCGTCTTCAATTCGCGGAGCTGAGGATGCGTGAAGTCGGCGCCCGCTTCGGCGGCGGCTTTGCCCTTGCGTGATACTTGCAGAACGCCAATTACGCGGTTACTGAGCATGATGGGCGCGCTCATGATCTTCTGAATAGGCTCGCTGCGCTGCTCTTCGGCTATGGGCACAGCCTCGAAGACCGAGGCGTGACGCACGACCGAGAAATGGTTGATGATCTCGGGCCGGCGCTCGCGCACGGTTCGCGCCGCCAGGGAACTGGTGCTCGAGAGAGGAATCTGGCCGACCGCGCGAAGAGTTTCCGGCGTTAGGAAGCGAAGGTAGCGCTCATCGGAAGTAATTTCCATCACCGCGACTTCATGCGGTTGCACCGCAAAGTTCTTGCCGATCAGCTCGGAGAGACGGTTCAGCGAAAAAGGGTTTGCGCCGTCACCCTTGCGGGCGATCTCTCCCAGCCATTTTTTAAGTTCGCCAATATGTTCGCTGGCCATTGAAAATTCGTACGCTGCGCCGGAGTTTAGCATAGTTGGTTCGACGCCTTGCCAGCCGTGAGGCGAGCTTTTATACTCGTGGTTACCCCTGCCATCTTGAATCCGGCATCGAGAAAATTCTTGGTGGCAATACGCGCCGGCTGATGCAAGATGTACAGGCTGTAGCGGATTCAAGGAGAGAAACGACAGCATGAAACACTTTTTTTTCGCGTTAGGCGTTCTTCTGGCTCTTTCGGGCCCAGCGGCGTGGGCCGGGCAGGCTGCACAAGAGGGCGCGGCACCCACACCTGCGAGGACAACTCATATGACCACCGATCCAGCTTTGCTGCATCCGGAAACGCTGAAGGCTAAGGCGCCCGACGTTTACGAAGTGAAGTTTGAAACCACAAAAGGCGATTTTGTCGTTAAAGTGACGCGCGCGTGGGCGCCAATCGGCGCCGACCGCTTCTATAACCTGGTAAAGCACGGCTTTTTCACCGGTGCGCCTTTCTTTCGCATCGTTCCGGGCTTCATCGTGCAGTTTGGACTGACCGGCGACCCGGCGGTGAACTCAGCCTGGCGGAACGCCAATCTGAAGGATGATCCGGTGACACAGAGCAACAAGCCTGGCACGCTGACGTTCGCCACGGCAGGCCCCAATACCCGCACGACGCAGTTTTTCATCAACTTCGGGACAAACACGTTTCTCGATGGCCAGGGATTTGCGCCGTTCGGTGAAGTGACATCGGGCATGGATGTGGTGAAGAATCTGTACAGCGGTTACGGCGAAAAGCCCGACCAAGGCGCCATCACAACTCAAGGGAAGGCGTATGTCGAGAAGAACTTCCCGAACATCGACAGCATCAAGTCGGCGACGGTTGTGACACCGGCTCACTAGCCAACTCATTCGCCGGCTCGGTGAATGGAAACGGGGCCGCCCTTCGGCGGGCGGCCCTTTCGAATCGACTGCTTTCGTAAGCCAAGCGAACGGCGGGTCGCTTCATCGGGACCCGTTTCAAGACATGAGCGAGACTCAGGCGACCTCGTGGGGATGGCGGGCGCTGGCCGGAGGCGCGGCGCGGCAGGCCGCGTTCGGCGCCACGGCGACTCTGGCGGCCCTCGCGGCGACGAAGCTCCTGCTCCAACTCATCGGGATACGCCACTACGGTTTTTTTCGCGACGAACTTTACTACATGGCCTGCGGCGAGCATTTGGCCTGGGGATACGTCGACCAGCCGCCCCTGATCGCACTCGTGGCATGGTTCGAGCGGCACGCCTTCGGAAACTCTCTCGTTGCGGTCCGCCTACTACCCGCGCTCTCCGGCGCTGCCATTGTTTTTCTCACCGGCATCTTCGCGCGAGAGTTGGGCGGCGGTCGTTTCGCGCAATTTCTGGCCGCCGCTGCCATGCTGTTCGCGCCCGCCTATCTCGCCTTCGATAGTTTCCTCTCTATGAATGCGTTCGAACCTCTGTTTTGGCTGCTGTGCGCTTGGATCGCCGTACGCATCGTCAAGGGCGCATCACCAAAGTGGTGGCTGGCATTCGGCGTGGTGGCTGGCATCGGCCTGGAAAACAAACACTCCATGCTGGTTTTTGGATTCGCCCTTGTCGGTGGGCTGCTGCTTTCTGGGCGGTGGGATATTTTCAAGTC
>Ga0302325_10009051_pt1 | contig 21819 bp, 19 predicted proteins | sample Palsa_T0_2_FD_201948 | JGI IMG/M metagenome (GOLD analysis project Ga0302325, IMG submission 201948) | Peat permafrost microbial communities from Stordalen Mire near Abisko, Sweden - Palsa_T0_2 | ecosystem: Environmental > Terrestrial > Soil > Palsa > Peat permafrost | place: Sweden: Abisko...
CGACGCCGGCGCGACGATCGTCAGCGCGGTCCCCACGATCTACCGGACGCTGCTGGTACGTGCCGACGAGGATGCCGCACCGCTGCCCGGAGCGCACGGCCTGCGCTTCCTGCGCTCGAGCAGCGCCGCGCTGCCCGCGCTCGAGATGCGGCGCCTCGAGGAACGCTTCGGCGTGCCGGTGATCGAGGCGTATTCGATGACGGAAGCCTCGCACCAGATGTGCGCGAATCCGCTCGAGGGCGAGCGGCGCCCGGGCTCGGTCGGCGTGGGTGCACACGTCGACGTGGGCGTGATGGACGAGGCGGGAAACCTGCGCGGCGTGGGCGAGACCGGCGAGGTGGTCGTGCGCGGCGAGAACGTCACGCTCGGGTACCACAACAATCCGCAGGCGAACTCCGCGTCGTTCACGGGTGGCTGGTTTCGCACGGGCGACGTCGGGATGCTGGACGACCGCGGCTACTTGACGCTCGTCGGGCGCCTCAAGGAACTCATCAATCGTGCCGGCGAGAAGATTTCGCCGGTGGAGGTGGACGAAGCCCTCCTCTCGCACCCCGGCGTTCGCGAGGCCGTCGCGTTCGCCGTGCCGGACGAGAAGTACGGCGAGGCGGTCGCTGCAGCGGTCGTCGTCAGCGCGGGAACGACCGCGGAAGACGTGCAGGCCCACGTCGCGGGACGGCTCGCAAGCTTCAAGGTGCCGAGCGTCATCCACGTGGTGGACGCCATCCCGAAGACCGCCACGGGCAAAGTGCAGCGGCGGATCGTCGCCGCCGCGTTCGCGCCCACCCAGGGGGTGGCGGAGCCGGGCCGCTGACCCGCGGTGTCGAAGCGTCCGGCATGGGCTACTCGGCTCGCGTTCTGCTCGACAGCGTCTCGCCGGACGGCGTGCGTTTGGTGACGATGGAGGTGCGGTACCCGCGCTTCATCCACGCCGAGCTGATGACGCATCGCGTTTTCTCGCGCAACGCCGCGAGCTCGCGCGCGATCCCGATCAAGAAGATGATCGGCGCGGTACGCGACGACCCGGCCATGCCGATCTATTGGGGCAAGAACCAAGCGGGGATGAGCGCGCGAAGCGAGATCGACCAGGCCGCGCGCTCCCGCGCCCAGGCCGAGTGGGTGCGGGCCCTCGGCAACGCGCTCGAAACCGCCGAGCGTCTGTCCGACTCGGACATCGATCTCCACAAGCAGCTCGTCAACCGCGTGCTCGAGCCGTTCGCGTGGATCACCGTGATCGTGACGGCGACGGAGTGGAGCAACTTCTTCACGCAGCGCTGCCATGCGGACGCACAGCCCGAGATCAAGCACCTTGCGGACATGATGCTCGGAGCGTTTCGAGCGAGTACGCCGGAGCCCGTCGACGGCGATGCATGGCACCTCCCGCTCCTGCAGCAGGACGAGCGCTCGCTCGACATCGCGACGCAGCGCATGCTGAGCGTGGCGCGCTGCGCGCGCGTTTCCTATCTCACGCACGACGGTACGCGCGACCGCGAGAAAGATATCGAGCTCTACGAGCGCCTTCTCGGCGGCGGCGCCAACGGCCATTGGAGTCCCTTCGAGCACGTCGCGACGCCGCTCGCGGACGGGCTGGCGTGGGTCGCAAACTTCCGCGGGTGGAAGCAGTACCGCAAGCTGTTCGCCGGTGAGAGCGCCGCGACGTTCCCCGATCGGGAACCAGCCGTCCGCGAGGAGTTCGCAGCGTCGACCGGATAGTGCGCGGGAGCGGGGAGCGCGCTCGACCGCGCCGGTTCCCCCACCGAGCGAAGGGAGGTGAGAAGAAACTTTATGGCCGTCAACAAAGGCCGCAGTTCGACCGCTTCCGAGACGAAGACCCTCAAGGTGGGCGACGCTGCGCCCGACTTCGAACTCAAGAGCCAGGCCGGGGACACGTTCAAGCTCTCCGACCAGCTCCGCAAGAACAACGTCGTCCTCGCATTCTATCCATTCGCGTTCACGTCTACTTGAGGCAATCAGATGCCTTCGTACGAGGCGAACCTCGATCGTTTCGAAGGCTATGATGCCCAAGTTGTGGGCATCTCGACCGATAGCACGCACGTCAACAAGGCGTGGGCGCGGACGCTGGGGATCAGCTATCCGTTGCTCAGCGACTTCTATCCGCACGGACGCGTCGCCGAGCGCTACGGCGTACTGCGGCCCGAAGGTATGGCCGAGCGCGCGATCGTCATCGTCGGCAAGGCAGGCATCGTCCGGTACATCGACGTGCACGCCATCGGGGAAGTACCCGACGAAGAGCAACTCTTCGACGAGCTCCGCAAGCTCGGCTAGGCCGAACGCCCGCGGGCGTGGAGCGTGGGCCGGGCGATTCGCCGCACGGCTCGCGTCTCTGTGCGCGCTGATCGTGCTCCTCGCCCTGTCTGCGCAGCCGGCGCCCGCGCAGACGTACGTCGACCGGCGCGTGACGGCGATCCCCGCGGGCGTGCTCGTCAGCCGCGACCCCGCGTCGCTCGTCGACCCCCGGCGGCAGAAGGCGGGCGAACAGCTCGATTGGGACCGCCGCACCTTGTTCTTCGTATGGGCGCTCTCTCAGGTGCTCGCGCTCGCCGTCCTGTGGCGGTCGGGAAACGCCGCGCGCCTCCGCGACGCCCTCACGCGATCGCTCCGTTCACCGGTGCTCGTGCGCTTCGTCTTCGGCGCTTCCGTGGCCACCGTTGCGGCGCTGGCCTCCCTGCCCGCCAGCATCCTGCGCTATCACACCGAAACGATTTACGACCTGAACCACCAGCCCGTGTTCGCGTGGATCGCGCAAAACGTCGGGCTGTGGTTTCTGGTCGCCCTCGCCTTCGGCGCGCTCACGGCGTTCATCTACACGCTCGTCGCGCGCACTCGCCTGTGGTACGTGTACACGATCGTCGGCCTGTTCGCGTTCGTCATCGGGGTCGGGTTCGTGGAGCCGGTGGCGATTCTGCCGCTCTTCGACCGCGTCCACGCGGCCGGGCGCTCCGCCGTCATCGTCGCGCTCGAACGGCGCGCCGGTGCGGCGGACGTGCCGATCGTGGTGGACGAGCGCGCGCAGCGCTCGACGCTGGCCATCGCCGCGGTCATCGGGTACGGCCCGACGAAGCGGATCGTCCTGAGCGATGCGCTCATCGCCGAGAGTACGTCCGCCGAGTTCGCGTTCGTCGTCGCGCGCGCGCTGGGACACTATCTGCTCACCGATCCGTTGAAGCTCGCGCTCATGCGAACGCTCGCGTTCATCATCGCGATCGCTCTCGGCGCGACCATCGCCGACCGCGTCGGCTTCCGCCGAGACGACGACGCCCTGTCGCGGCTTCCGCTCGTAACGGCGCTCATGGGCGTTGCCGCGCTCGTCCTACTCCCCGCCTACAATGCGTACGCGCGCGGGATCGAGGCGCGCGCAGATCGCTTCGCCGTTGCTCTCACCGGCGACCCGGCGAGCGCCGTGCGCTACTACGTACGCCTCGCCGACGAGAACCTCACACCGTTCTGCGCACCCGCGCTCGAGCGCGCGTACTTCCTCGATTTCCCGCCCCTCGGCTCGCGTGCCGCGGCAGCACTCCGCCGCCCGGACCCGTGCGTCTGACGGCGGGTTAGGGCAGGGTCCGCCCGAGCACGTCCGAGATCTGCGCTGCCTTCGAGAATCCTTGTGGAACGACGAAGTCCGCATCGGCCGGCGTGTGCGCGTCGACGGAGGTGAGGTCCAAGCGCAGCGACGTCGGCGGGGCTCCGCCGGCGCCGTTCAGGCTGGCTGCGATCTGCACCGGCAATTCGTTCAGGTCGTCGGCGAGGTGCAGCTGGCCGTGCACGTCCAGCAAGTCGCCCGTCTTCTCTTGCCGCTTGATCGCGAAGTTCAGCCCGGTCGTCGGATGGCCGTTCGTCGTGCCGTGGCCCGTGAGGTCGATCGACGCGGAGAAGACCCGGTAGTCGCGCAGTGCCTTGGCCGCCGAGAACGCGTGCATGATATCGCCCGCGCTGCCGACGGCGGTCGCAGCCGCGACGGCCGGATTCGATTGGGCCGGTGCTTGCCCCCCGCCTTCGCTGCTATAGTACGTTCGCTTCGCCGAGGACCAAACGGTGTACGAGCGCTTTGCCTGATCGTACACGAGGGAGTAGCCGCCGGCGGGAATCAGCTGCGACGACGCGAGCGCGTTCAGCGTCGGGTTCATGCCCGGAATCCCCAAAGAGAGCACGTCGACGCGTACGAGTTGGCCACGCTGCTCGAGCGCGATGTTCCCGCCGACGTCGAGTTTCGCTCCCGAGAGCTCCGTTTGCACGACGAGGGCACCCTTCGCCGAGAACCCGGCCGACGGCGACTGCGCATTCGATGCCACGCCGGCGGCGAGCGCGAGCGCTGCCCCGGCGAGCAGCAGGACGGCGACGGGCGCACTGCGCAGCGATGGGGTCATCTCGCGAACCCCGTGTAGACGCTGCCGGTGACCTGCGTACCGAGGTGCTGCTTGGTGAGGAACTCGACGATCGCGGCGTGGGCGATCCGTCCGTCGACGATCTGTGCCGCAGCGACGCCCGCGCGAACGCCGATGGCCGCGGCGCGAACTGCCGCTCGCAAGTCGGCATCGAGATCGTCCCGTTGCGCGATCGCGAGCGCCTCCGCGGGCGTGAGTTCGGCGATGAGCGCGGCGCTCTGTGGATCGATCACACCGCCGGCGGCGTGGAAGAAGACTGCTCGTGCCGCGTCGGTCGCGGCGGCAACGGCGGCCGCGACGTCGTCTGCCGCGACGTCCACGTCCCCCGACAGCCCGAATGCCGTGGGTTCGATGACCGGAACGTAGCCGGCAGCGACGAGTGTCTGCAGGATGCCTGCTTGGACCGTCCCGATGCCGTCGGACGCAGCGGCCGGCAAGAGCGCCGCGTCGCTGCCCGAGAGGCTGACGGCGACGTTCCCGCGCCGGTTCATGTCCCGAACGAGGGTCCGCGCGAGTTCCGGATACGTCGCGACCACGATGGGACGCACGCCCTGGGCGGCGAGGAAGGCGAGATCGGCGATCACGGTCGTGCCGGCCGCGTCGAGGGCTGACTCGTCGACGCGAAAGACGATCGTCCGGTGTGCGAAATCATGCATGCTGCGGGACTCTCCTTCACTTCTTTTCGGCAAACGAAACCCGTACGCCAACCGTCAGCCTCCCGCGAACTCCTGGACGTACGCGGCGGCGTGCGGGCCGGCGCGCACCGCCCCGATCCCGACCCGGGAGAACGAGCGGTCGAGCAGATTTCGCCGGTGTGGCGGGCTCTTCTCGAGTAACCGCTCGGCCCCACCGGCGTCCGGCGCGAACGCGAGGTTCTCGCCGGCGGTGCGAAACCGGACGCGGGCTGCGCGGAAGCGGTCGGCCATCGTGTGTCCGGACGGATCGGTGTGGCCGATGAACTGCTGCTCGAGCATCGTCCGCGCATAGCGCCTTGCCATCGTCGTGAGCGAGGCGTCGAGGATGAGGCGCCGCTCTCCCGCGGCGGTGCGTAAGGCGTTCAACGCCGCGAGCATCGCGCGTTCGTCGGAAGGGCTTGCCGAGATCGCGACCTTGGGCACGACGACGTGCATCGGCCGGTCGGTTCCCCGCTGGCCCTGCGCGGTCAGCGCAACCATCGCGCAGGCGCTCGCCGCAAGCGCGCGCCTCACGCGCGCCATCCGTTCACGAAGTTCATTGCCGGCGTGATGCCCTGCTCGAGCCAGAGAAGCGCGCCGTCCGCGGCGGCCGCGACGATGGCCTCGATCGCCTTGCGTTCGCCGTCCTCAAACGGGCTGAGGACGTGGTCGATCGCGTCCCTGCCGCGGCCGATTCCGACCCGCAGGCGCGGAAAATCGTCGCCACCGAGCTCCTCGATCAGCGACTTGAGGCCGTTGTGACCGCCCGAGCTGCCGCTGCTGCGGAGCCGCAGCTTTCCGAACGGGAGGTCGAGGTCGTCGCTGATCACGAGGATCCCGGGGCGCGGGGCCTTCCACCAGGCGGCGATCTTGCGAACGGGATAGCCACTCTCGTTCATGTAGGTCAGGGGCTCGACGAGGACGACGCCGCGCGGGGCGACATGAGCCTGCCGCGCGACGTCTTTCTTGCGCCAATGCACGGAGCCGAAGCGCCGCGCGACCTCGTCGACCACCATGAACCCGGCGTTGTGACGCGTGTTCGCGTACTCCGGGCCGGGATTTCCGAGGCCGACGATGAGGCGGGTACCCGCTACGGCGCCGCCTCCGATTCAGCGACGGTCGGCGTCGCGCCGGCCTCAGCGGTTGCCGCCGTCTCTTCCTCTTGTGCGCGCGGCGGTTCAACCGACGCGATGATCGCGTCTGCGGCCGTCTCGAGCGTGAAGCCCTTCGGCAGCGGCACGTCGCCGGCGGTCAGGTGCTCGCGCAGGCCGAGGTGGCTCACGTCGACCTCGATGTGCTCGGGAATCTCGTTGGCCGGGCCCGCGACCTCGATCGCGTGCGTCACGACATCGAGAACGCCGCCGGAGTCGCGCACGCCCTTGGCTACGCCCGTCACGCTGATCGGGATCGTCGTGCTGATCGACTCGGATTGGCCGACGCGTTGCAGGTCGGCGTGTACGACGCGACGCGAGACCGGGTCGCGTTGGATCGCGCGCAGCAGTGCGGTGTCCTTCGTCCCGCCGTCGATCGTGATCGTCAGGAGCTGATTGCGTCGCCCGCCATGCAGCAGGTCCTCGAGGGCGCGCGCCTCGATGCTCACCGGGATCGACGGCGCGCCGTGACCGAAGAGCACCGCGGGGACTCGCCCTTCGCGGCGCGTGGCTTGGGCGCCGGTCGTCCCGATGCCGGTGCGCGTCTGCACCTCGAGGGTATCGTTTTTCGTCGTGGCCATACTGGTGGTTCGTACCGTCCTTCAGGAATCGCGCTTCACGGAGTCGCGGCGAGGAGTGGGACTTGGATGCCGAGGGGATCCGCAGCAACCGGCGGCTCGTCGTCCTGCTTTTCGAACAGCTCGGAAACCGACTTGCTGGATGCGATGCGTTTGATGGCCTCGGCGAGGATCTGTGCTATCGAGAGCACCTTGAACTTCGGGGGCAAATCTGCGCTCGGAATCGTGTTCGTCACGACCACGCGCTCGATGGGCGACTCGTTCAGGACGCGGATCGCGTCGCCTGCGAAGATACCGTGCGTGGCGCAGCAGTAGACTTGGGTCGCACCGCGCGAGATGAGCGCTTCGGCGGCCTTCGCGAGCGTTCCGCCGGTCGAGATCATGTCGTCGACCACGACCGCGACTTTTCCGTGCACGTTGCCGACGATCTCCGTTACCTCGGACACGTCGGGCTCGGGCCTGCGCTTGAACACGATGGCGATCTCGCTGCGCAGGCGCTTCGCGATCTTCTCCGCACGAGGCACGCCGCCGGCATCGGGCGAGACCACGACGATCTTGCTCCCGTCGAGTCCCTGCGATTTCAGGTAGGTGCAGAGCGTGGGAGCCGCCTCGAGGTTGTCGACGGGGAGGTCGAAGAAGCCCTGGATCTGCGCCGCATGCAGGTCGAGCGTGACCAGGCGCCGCGCGCCGGCCGTCTCGAGCATGTTCGCGACGAGCTTTGCCGAGATGGGCTCGCGGCCTTTGGTCTTCTTGTCCTGCTTCGCGTAGCCGTAATACGGAACGACCGCCGTCACGCGATACGCCGACGCTCGCCGAAACGCGTCGATCATCAGCAGTAGTTCCATCAGCGAGTCGTTGACGCTGTTCCCGCCGAGCGAACGGCAGATCGATTGGAACACGAAGATTTCGGCGCCGCGCACGTTCTCTTTGATCTCGATGCGGCACTCTTCGTTCCTGAACTTGTCGACCAGCGCGTTTCCGAGGCGGGTCTTCATGCGGGCGGCGATCTCTTGGCCGAGTTCGCGGCTGGCGCTGCCGCTAAAGAGCAGCGGTTCTTGGCTCACGTGGCACTCCTTACCGATTCGGGGAGACCGAAGTCTCGCGACGAGGGGTAACTCCTATGCCCCTGGGGGCTTCGAGGCCGGAACCGCTTGGCCCCCCGACCGGCCTGGGCGGCCTCGTCTGCGGAACTCCTGCGGCCCGCTCGCGGTTGAAGGATCTGCTATGAGCGGCCGCTTCAAGCTCGTCATGCCCTATGCGCTCGCCGGCGATCAGCCTGCCGCGACCGACGCGCTCGCGGCCGGCGTCCTCCGCGGCGACCGTGCGCAGACCCTGCTCGGCGTGACGGGCAGCGGCAAGACGGTCGCGATGGCGCGGGTCGTGGAGCAGGTCCAGAAGCCGACGCTGGTCCTGTGCCACAACAAGACGCTCGCGGCCCAGCTCTGCGCAGAATTCCGCGACTTCTTCCCGGAGAACGCGGTCGAGTATTTCGTTTCGTACTTCGACTACTATCAGCCCGAGGCGTACATCCCGCACACCGATACCTACATCGAGAAGGATTCGTCGATCAACGACGAGATCGAGCGCCTCCGGCACTCGGCGACGCAGTCGATGCTGACGCGCCCCGACACGCTGATCGTGGCGTCGGTGTCGTGCATCTACGGCCTCGGCTCGCCGTCCGATTATATCGAGCTCTCGCTGCGCATCCGTGTCGGCGACGAACTCGATCGGGACGTGTTGCTGCGGCGGCTCGTCGACATGCAGTACCGGCGCAACGACATCAGCCTGGTCCGCGGGACCTTCCGCGTGCGGGGCGACACGCTCGAGTTCGTGGGCGTCGACGAGGAGCTCGTACATCGCATCGAGTTCTTCGGCGACGAGATCGAGCGCATCAGCGTCGTCAACATGCTGACCGGCGAGTTCGTCGAGGCGAAGGGCGAGCTGCTCATCTTCCCGGCGAAGCACTTCATCACGCCCGACGAGAAGCTCCGCCGCGCCATCGACGCGATCGAGCTGGAGCTCCAGGATCGCCTGCAGTACTTCCGCGAGAACGGCAAGCTGCTCGAGGCGCAGCGGCTCGAGATGCGCACTCGTTACGACCTCGACATGTTGCGCGAGGTCGGCTACTGCAACGGCGTCGAGAACTATTCGCGCCACCTGGCCGGGCGCGAGGCGGGTTCCATGCCATGGTGTCTGCTCGACTTCTTCGCCAAGGACTGGCTGCTCTTCGTCGACGAGTCGCACGTGACGCTGCCGCAGGTCCACGGCATGTACGGGGGGGACCGGTCGCGCAAGCAGATGCTCGTGGACCACGGCTTCCGGCTGCCGAGTGCGATCGACAACCGCCCGCTGACCTTCGATGAGTTCCAGGACCACATCAACCAGGTCGTCTACGTCTCGGCGACCCCCGGAACGTACGAGATGGGGAAGTCGTCGCAGATCGTCGAGATGATCATTCGCCCGACCGGTCTCGTCGATCCCGAGGTCGAGGTGCGCTCCACGAAAAACCAGGTCGACGACCTGATGGAGGAGATTCGCGTTCGCGCGGAGCGCGGCGAGCGCGTGCTCGTCACGACGCTGACGAAGAAGATGGCGGAGGACCTGACCGACTACCTGCTGGAGATGGGGTTCCGCGTTCGCTACCTGCACAGCGAGGTCGACACGCTCGAGCGGATCGCGATCTTACGCGACCTGCGCAAAGGCGTGTTCGACGTCCTGGTCGGCATCAATCTCCTGCGCGAGGGGCTGGACTTGCCGGAGGTCTCGCTCGTGGGGATCCTCGACGCCGACAAGGAGGGGTACCTGCGCAGCGGCACGTCGCTCATCCAAACCATCGGCCGCGCGGCGCGCAACGTCGACGGCAAGGTGATTATGTATGCCGATGTCGTGACGGAGTCGATGGCGCGCGCGATCGGTGAGACGCGGCGCCGCCGCGAACGGCAGACCGCGTTCAACACCGAGCACGGCATCGAGCCGAAGTCGATCCGCAAGCAGGTGCGCGACATCCTCGAACTGATCGGAGCGCCCGACGAAGGCGCGGGCGCAGCCCTCAAGGCTGCGAAGCTGCCGCGCGAGGTCGCGATGGCGATGGCGAGCGACATCGAGAAGCAGATGAAGGCGGCAGCGCTCAACCTCGAGTTCGAGAAGGCCGCTGCGCTGCGCGACGAGCTGCTCGAACTTCGCCGGCAGATCGGCGGTAACGAGAGCGTCCTTTTTCAGGGGAAGGCGCCCAAGATCTTCAAGGATGCCCTGCGGGAACTCGTCGAGCGCTAGCTCACGAATCGGCGCGCGCGCGTTCCCGGGCCGGGGGCGTGACCGCGACGCGCCGAAGGCAACCGCGATGAGAGCAGTCGCGGCGTTCCTGTTTGCATGCACGTTGACCGCGCCCGCCGGCGCGGCCGGCGCGACGCCAACGGGGCCGATTTGGGATGCATTCTCGAAGGCGGTCGATCGCGCCAACGACTACACGGAGACGATCGTCGCGCACGAGGTGAAGGGCGACGCGGTCCAGGATCGCGTCTATCATTTCTTCTTCAAGAAGCCGACGCTCGCGCGCACGGACATCGTGGACGGCCCGGGTCGCGGCGGCGCCGCGGTGTGGCGCGGCGGCGACACGATCCGCGGGCACCAGGGCGGCATCCTCTCCGGCATCCGGCTGACGCTCTCGATCGCCGACGGTCGAGCCGTCGACCTTCGTGGGAAGACGATCGTCGCTGCGATCTTCGCGGTCCTGCGCGACCATATGGAAAGCGCCGGGACGGTCACGGAAGGCGCCGGGAAAACCATCGATGGGAACGCCACCGACGCACTCACGCTCGTCCTGGCCGATGCGGCGAAGACGCGCGACCTGACGAAAGAAATCGTCTACATCTCGAAGGCGACGCACCTCCCGGTGCGCCACGAGGGGTACGAGGGCGACAAACTCGTCGAGGCCGAGGACTTCAAAGATCAGGTCGTCAACGCCGGGCTACCGGACAGCACGTTCGATATGTGAACCCGAGCGGCTACTGCGTGACGGCGGCAGCCGCGGGAGAGGCCCGCACGCGGGGTTTCTCGGGCGGCCGTCCCGTGCGCGCCGGCGAGCCGGGTGCACACGTCGCGAAGAACACGTCCTGCGCCGAGCCGGTCTTCCCTTGCCAGTCGATCATCGGCACGACCGTGCCGGACGCCAACGTGCCCGTGGTTCCGAGGACGTGGTTCGAGGAACCTGCGCCTCCCCCAAGATCGACCGGCGTGCTCCACGTTCGCCCGCCGTCTGCACTGCCGCTGACGAACGCGCTCATCAGACCGCTGCTGCCGGCCGTTTGGTTCCAACCGACGTACGCGTCCTGCGTCCCCGTCTCGGAGAACACGGCGGAGTTATTGTTCTCCCCCGTGCCGATGCTCTCCACACCGGTCGGTCCGCTCCGAATGTAGCGACCCCACGTCCGGCCGCCGTCATTCGAGCGGCGGATGATCGTCTGCCACGACGTCCCGATATCTTCGCGCCACGTGGCATAGAGGACGCGGCCGTCGGACGCAATCGCCGCCGCGCGGGCATTCTTTCCCATCGGGCTGATGACGAGCGGGGGCGACCACGTGGCGCCGCGATCCTCGCTGCGCGACGTGTACACCGCACTGAGGTTGTTCGATCCGGTCTGACGCCAGATGGCGTAGATGTCGCGGGTCGGGGTGACGGACTGCGTGGTGATCAGGGGCTCGAAGGCACGGTTCGCGGTGTCCTGCGATATGTTGACCGCAGGGCCCCACGTCGCCCCGTCGTCGAGGCTCGTGCGCATCAGCGCCGACCCTGGCGGCGCGTCGGGGCCGTCGTCGTCGGCGCCGCCGATCCCGGTGACTTCTTCGTACACGACGTGGACGGCACGCCCGCCGTCGTCCTTCATCGCAATTTCCTGTCCCTTACTGCCCTTCGGGTTCTGCGTGAGATTGACGGCCGGTGCAAAGGTCGTCCCGCGATCGTGACTGACTGAAATGAAGACGTCGTGCCCGTGCGCGTAGGCGAGATACACATTCCGTGAACGCTCGGGGGCGTCGATCACCTCGTAACCTGAACCGCCCTTCGGACTGACTTGCTGGGGCGTCGACCACGTGCTGCCGAAATCCGCACTCACCGCAAAGAAGATCGAGCGCTGTCCGGCCCCGATCCCCTGCGTCCAGGTGAGGTACACGTAGCTGCCGCTGACTGCGATCTTCGCGTAGGAGCCGCCGGAGCCGGGTCCGACTCCGACCGCGGGCGCGAAGGTCTGTCCGCCGTCGGCGCTCCTGCGGACGGCCACCGCTCCCTGCGTCGTATAGGTAACCCAGACGTACTGGCGCTCAGTCGCTAGCGTGGAATACTCGAACGCGAGAGTGGCCACGGCGGTGCCCGTGTTCTGGGTCAGGTTCGTCACGGTCCAGCCCGCCGCGCAGGGCGGCTGAACCGAAGCGTTCGCGCTCGTCAGCGCGACGCACGGCAAGAGCATCCCTGCTATGAAAGCGTGGGCACGAAAACCCCGGAACCATGCGGCGATCGGTACGGCTCCGGAACGTGTGCCCGCCTGCGGGCGCCCTCGAAGCGCTTGGCGCAGGCGCGGGGCCGGGGGATTCACCTGCTCCTCCAATCCCGGTGGTATGATTGCGTGGCTGGGCACTGCGCCACACCCGGCGCGGGTCTGCACCGTCGGGCAACTCGAGCACGAGGAGGTCCAGAGTGTCATGATTCTCCGTTCGACGATCGGCGCCGCAGCGGTGTTTTTTGGAATCGCCGTCGCTGCCTGCCCGGCCGGTACAACGGCCGCTCCCCGATTCGCGGCCGCCATGCACGCCCGCATGCTGCACGCGGGCCCCGCCACCCTCCCCGCCAAGGCGCTGTTCGCGCTGAGTACGGACACGGGTTCGCTGGAATATTGGCCCCTGCTCGCCAAGGGCGGCGCCGACCCGACCGGCATTACCGGCGGCCCGACCGGAGTTGCCGGCGGCGCACTCGCGGCGAACGGCGACGAGCTGGCGCTCACGAACGGGAACGGCGTCATCCTCTACAACGTCTCGACCGGCGCCACGGCTGCGTTGCCGGATCCCGACGGGTATGCGGCCGACGTCGCGATCGATACGAACGGCTCGATCTACGTCGTGAACTTCCTTGCGAAGGGCGGCAACGTCGTGATGTATCCGGCCGGTTCCGGTGCACCGGTCGAAATCAATTGCGGCCTCCTGGACTACGCCGAGACGATCGCGGTCGACAACGAAGGCGACATCTTCGTGAATCAAAACGGCGCGTTCACGGGCGTGGTCGAGATTCCGCACGGAGCGAACGGCCCGGATGCGCGGCAATGCTCGAAGCTGGCCCTCAAGCGGGAGCCGGGCTACGTCGGCGGGATCGTCGTCGACCCGAAGACCGACGACCTCGTCGTGCTCGACGACCCCGACCTTTGCGCCGGTGGGAAGGAAGGTCGCGTGACCGTGTATCCCAAGCCGTATCAGAAAAGTACCGGACATTCGGTAGAGCTGGGCGCGAATTGCGCCGGCACGATACGGCTCAACGCAAAGTCGTCGATGATGTTCGTGGGCGACGAGAGCGTGAGTGGCGGCGAGACGTACATCCTGCAGCGCGGCTACCCCAGCGGAAAGCCGCTCGGCATGTATTCGGGTGGCGATCCGGCCGGGTTCGTCACCATTCCGAACACACTGCCGGACTGATCGCCGCCGCGGAACCGCCCTCTACGAGGACGCGACCCGCACGGCGGCCTCGACGCGGGCCGCCGTACGAGCGGCATCGCGTCGCGTCAGGCAAAAGACCGGGTCACCGAGGCGCAGCGCGACGTCCCAGCCGGTCGGGCCCGATCGATACGCGAGCCCGGCCGGAACGATGGGCACGGGCGTCCCGAGGTGGCGGCCGGCCGCGAGCGCCAGGCTGACGAAGCCGCGATCGAATGGGAGGAAGTCGTGCCCGCGCTTCGGTGTCGCGGACGGATCGATGTTCGGGAAACCCTCCGGAAAGACCGCGACGAGCTCGTGCCGGACGAGGAGGTCGATTGCCTGCGTTCGCGCGTGCCGCAGGTATCGCACACGCTCCGACGCATCGTAGGCGCAGGCCGACCCACTCGACTGCATGCCCTGCGGGCGCAGCACGACGGGCCACTGCGCGGCCCGGCAGAGCACTTCCATCGCTGCGCGCAGTGGCGCACCGTGCACCCAGTCCAAGCCCACGACGATGTGCACGCGCCGGTGAAGCGCGGCGGTGAGTACGGCGCCATCGAGCGCGTGGTGGTAGTGTCGCGCAGCGATGATCGCCGCCCCGAGCGGAAGGCGCTCGCGCCCTTCGACGGCGTACCTCGCGCGAAACGCGACCAGGACCGAGCGTGCGCATAGGCGCAGCGCCTGCGGCATCACGCGAGGGCGACGACCGCGGGAACGAGGCTGAACGCGACCGCGAGCAGGGCACTCTGCCAGAGGCCGGCGCTCAGGCTCAGCGCCATCGCCCACACGACGTTGGCGGTGTAAATCACGAACGGTATGCGCAGCGAACTCGCCGGCACGGAGGGCTCCGTTCGCCACAGCAGGCGTGCGACGCCGATGAAGACCAGCCCCGTACCGAACCAGCCGACGAGGTTGCGCAGCGGCATCCCGAAGTACGGGCCGTGCTCGAACCACGTCCAGAAGCGCAGGACGCCGAGCGAGGGGCTCGCCATCGCCGGGTCCAGCACCAAGTCCCAGCCCGTCAGCAACCACGCCCCAAGCAGCGCGGATGCGAGCCCGCCACCCCACCCTCCGCGCCAGCGCTTCTGGACGATCGCGAGCGCGAGCAGATAACCGGCAAAGCCCATAAAGAACCAGGAGATCGGAACGCTGTACGGCACGCGCTCCAAGATCTTCGGCCCGAGCAGACCGGTATACGCGTAGCCTCCGAATGGCCAGCCCGTCGCGGTACCGGTCAACTCGGCCGCTGCGGAGATGGCGCACGACACCGCAGCGAAGACGAGCGTCCGCCACCAGCCGATCGCCGGGCCGCCGTAGGCGATCAGCGCAAGGGCGGCGAGGACGAGGCTGATCGCTCCCGTGTGCAGGAGCGCGTACGCGAAGAATGCGGTCGCCGCGGCGCCGCGCACGATGGCTTCCGGGTGCGGCACGACGACGAGTATGCCGACGAGGCCGAGCCCGAGAGCGAGGACGTGCAACACGGTTAGGGTCCACGCCGTGCGATGCATCACCGTTCGTGCACGAGCTCGCGTCCACGCCAGACATGGCGCCGGCGTACGGCGCTCGCGACGAGGGACCCGAGCACGGGCCCGTCGGCGAGCGGCGACAACCACAGCGTGGCAGGCGCGGACACGTATGCGTCGCTCGCCGCTGCGGCGAGTGCGACGCGTAGCGCCAAGAGGGCGACGTTGGTGGACGTCGCGAGGCGCGTGCGCAGCATGGGCAGCGCCGAGGTCGCGAGGACCGCAAGGAGCGGAAGCGCTTGCAACAAGGCCACGTCGATCAAGCCGGCCCAGCCGCCGTCGTACGCGTCGCGCAGGAGCAGCGAACGCGGCCAGTTGCGCCAGAGCTCGCAAACGTCGTCGTACATCCGCACGCTCGCGAGGCCGTCGGTCGCATAGAATCCGGTCGGCCGGCCCGACGCGATCAGCGCGCGCGCGACGGTGACGTCCTCACAGCGCGAGGAGCGCGCACGCTCGAACCCATCGATCGCGCGCAGCGCGTCGTGCGCCGCGAGAAAGCACTGACCGTTCGCTTGGGCGCCGGCGACGGTGCGAGCGACACGCCCGGGAGGCCCCGTACGATAGATGAGCGTCGCCAGCATCGCGGCGTGGATCGCCGCGTAGACGGGGCCGGCTACCTCTTGGCCCGTCGCGATGCTCAGCGCCGCCAGCCCGCGGTGCTCCGCGTGCGCGACGAGGGAAGCGGCGAGCTGCGGTGCTGCGCGCACGTCCGCATCGATGGTCAGCAGCCAGCGCGACGCGCGGCCCTCGTGTAGGCCGCGTTGGAGGCCCCACGCTTTGCCATTCCAGCCGGGAGGGATAGGAGATGCATCGACGAGCCGGACGCGCGCGTCGCGCCGGGCATACTCCGCGACGAGGGCCTGCGTGCCGTCGGACGAGCCGCCGTCGACGACGACGATCTCGCGAACCTCTGGTCCTTGCGCCAACAGTCCGTCGAGACACGGACCGAGACGCCGCACTTCGTCGAGAACCGGCACGACGATCGAGACCGAGTTCGCCGGGACGTCGACCTCAGCGCGGACGCGATCCATCGTGCGTCCCGCAGCGAGCCGCGCGAGGAGCGGAACGGCGCGAACGATTTGCGCGAGCGCTAGCGCGTTCGTCATCGTGGCCCACGCATTCACCGGCATTCGCATCGGAATATTCTAGTTTGCTTCGATAGGTTCATCACCTGTGCTCGGTCGAAGTCGTCCAGTGTCGTGAGCGAGACTATCATCATTGGCGGCGGACCCGCAGGCTTGGCGGCGGCGAAGTATCTCGCCGACGCCGGACGCCCGGCGCGCGTGCTCGAGAAGCGCGCCGTGCTCGGCGGGAAGGTCTCGTCGTGGAGAGATCGCGACGGCGATTGGCTGGAGAGCGGCCTGCATGCATTCTTCGGCGGGTACACGGAACTCCACGCCCTGTTGGCCGACGCCGGCCTCGCTCGCAACATCCTGTGGCGTCCGCACACGCTCACCTGGGCGCTTCCGCCGAACTTCAGCACGCGCTGGAACGGCAAGCCGGTGTTCGAGGAGTTCCATTTCGTCGACTTGCCCGCGCCGATGAATGGAGTGGGGGCCGTGCTGTCGGCGCGCTACATCTTCAACGCGCAGGAGAAGGTGCGCTTCGCCCTGGGCACGCTTCCCGTGCTGCTCCGCCACCACGCGTATGCCGAGCGCCAAGACGAGCTCACGTATGCCCAGTGGCACCGTGCCCGAGGCATGACGGAGCACATGCTGCGGACGTTCTTCGCGCCGATGGCGCTGGCACTGAACTTCACGCCGGTCGATCAGATCTCGGCGGAGGCGATGCTGCGCGTCATGGCCTACTTCGCGTCCAGCAAGAACGCGAGTCGCGCCGGATTCCTCGACGGCCCGCCGTCGGAGCGGCTCATCGAGCCGCTCGCCGAGTACCTGACGCGGCGCGGCGTCGCGATCGACCGCACGGCCCGCGTCGCGGAGATCGTGTTCGAGGCGGGACGCTGCACGGGCGTCCGCACCACCGATGGGCGCACGTACGAAGCCGCCGCAGTCATCCTCGCGACGCCGGTCCACGACGCCGCGCGCTTGCTGCCGGCGCAGATGTTGCGCGATCCGCTGGTCCGCGGGGTCGGCGAGCTCGAATCGAGCCCCGTCATCAACGGGCATTTCTGGTTCGACACGAAGATCTCGCCGTTCACGAACCTCATGTTCAGCCCGGGGACCCTGCTTCCGGTGCATGCCGACCTCGGCCAGACGTCGCCAGGATATGGTTGGAAGGATGGCTCGTTCATTGAGGTCTGCATCGCCCCGGCGGACGACCTGATCGCCGCCGACGACGAGACCGTCATGCGCCGCGTGCTCGCCGACATGCAGTCGATCTATCCGCTCGCGACCCGCGAGCATCTCGTCAAAGCCAAGCTCGTGCGCATCCCGAAGAGCGTGTACCGGGCAAAGCCCGGCGCAGAGCGCTTGCGCCCCGGGTCGCGGACGCCGGTCGCGAACCTGTTCCTTGCCGGCTGCTATACGAACCATCGTTTTCCCGCGAGCATCGAGGGAGCAGTGCGAAGTGCGCGCGCAGCCGTCCGGGCCGCGGTGGCTCAGAACGGCGGCGCGTAGTCCACGTCGCTCGTTGCGTCCGGCGGGTTGATCCCGAGCTCGAAGAGTTCGTCCAGCGCGCGCGCGTGACGTGTCGCCTCGGCCTCGTCGTGGAGCGTCTCGTCGTGGATCTTCGCGAAGGCCGTGTGGAGTAGCTTCGAGATGATCGTCATCGAAACGCCGGTCACGAGGAGACGCTCGCGTTCGCCCAGCTCCGGGCAACGGGCGAACAGGCGCGTCACCTCGGTCTGCCGGATGAGCTCCGCGCGCTGTGACAGCGACGAGATCACGGGCTCCATCGGGCGCATGGCGTACCACTCGCTGAACTGAGCCGCGTGCTCGTTCACGATCTCCTCGACCGCAGGGACGGCCTCGCGCCTGCGTTCGAGCGTGACGGCGACGGCCGCTCCCAACTGGTCGATGTCGGTGAGCCGGACGCCGGGTATCGCGGCGACATCGGGATCGACGTCGCGCGGCACGGCGATGTCGACGATAAAGAGCGGCCGGTCCGCGCGGCGCCGCATCGCCTCGGCGACGTTGTCGGGCGTGAGCACGAAATGCGACGCTCCCGTCGACGTGATCGCGATGTCCGCGGACGTTAGCGCTTCGACGAGCGACGGAAGCTCGGCAACGCCTCCGACGCCCAGCGAGCGGACGAGATCCCACGCGCGCTCGTGCGTGCGGTTGGCGATCACGATCTCGGCGCCCTCGAGCTTGAGGCGCTTGGCAGCCGTCGTGCCCATCTTGCCGGCGCCGACCACCACGATACGCTTTCCCTGCAGCGCGCCCAGGTGCGTTTTTGCGAGTTCGATGGCCGCCGTTGCGATGCTGACGGACGCACTGCCGATCGCCGTCTGCGAGCGCGCCGCTTTTCCGGCGCTGAGCGCGTGGCGGAACAGCCGGTGCAGCGTCTTTCCGATGGAGCCCGCGCGATGCGCGCGAAGGTAGGCGTCCTTGACTTGCGCGAGCACCTCGGCCTCGCCGATCAGCATCGAATCGACGCCGGTTGCCACGCGCATGAAGTGGGCGACTGCCTCTTCACCCTCGAGCGCATACAGGTACGGACGGATGTCGTAGGCGAGCGCGCTGTGCCGGAAGTTGATGAGGAATTCGCGCAGCTGCTCGAGGCCGGCCTCGGCGTCGTCTAGTTCCGCGTAGATCTCGAGCCGGTTGCACGTGGAGAGCATCGCGGCTTCCCGCACGGCTTCGTAGTCGCGCAGCGCGACGAGCGCCTCGGTGGTTCGCGTGCCGGTGAAGACGTGATGCTCGCGCACCTCGACGGGGGCGGTCCGGTGGGAGAGGCCGAGGCAGGCGATGGCCATCAGGCAAGTTGTGGTGCGAGCGTGCGGCGATACGTGGCGATCTCGACGTCTGCGTCGAGGTCGTTCAAGCGGTCCTTCAGCGCGCGTTCCAGGTCCTCGTCCTCCCACATGCCGCGGCGCCGTACGTCGAGGAGGACCTCGCCCATCTCGCGCGTCTTGTCCACGTTGGCTTCCGCGATGCGGTCCCATTCGAGGAGCGTCACCTCGACGGTGCGCTTCCACAACTCGGGCGAGATCGTGTCGCCGAGCGCCGCTTCGGTCGAGCGCATCGCCTTCAGGACGTCACCGAACTCGATGACGCCGGAATACCCGTGCTGGAGCATGCGGTCGCGCCAGGCTTGCGAATGATACCGCGTCAGCACGCCGTTCACGACGACCGTGCGGAAGTCGCGCACGCGCGGCTGCCGGCGCGTCAGGTCGGTCACGACGATCATCGTGTCCTCCGCTCCCGTCGCTCGTTTCGCGGCGCCGAAGGCGGATGTGAACGAGGAGAACATGTCCTCCTTCACCGGCCCGCCGGCCGCCATGGCGACGAGCGGCTGCTGGATCACCTCGACGCGGTCGACGAGGTAGCGCTGTACGACCGGGGCCGCCTCCAGAACGACCTGGTTGTACGTCGGAAGCATCGCGTACGCGTTGTCCTCGATCCATGCCGCGCCGATCTCGCGGAAGTCCTCGAAGGTACCGCGGTCGAGCATCGCTCCGACGCGGCCCATGAATGCGTCCTCCGCCATCCCGAAGCAGCGCGCGGTCGCGTGCCGCGGGTCGCATCCGAGCGCCAGCATCTCGTCGACGTGCTTGCGCACGTAGTTGTGTTCGTGCGCTTCGTCGGCGGCGGCCGCGAGTTGCACGGCATCCTGGATCAGGCGGATCGCGCCGGGAAACGTGTTCTTGAAGACGGCAGACGTGTTGGCGAGGATGTCGATGCGCGGGCGCCCGAGCTCGGCCAGTGGGATCAGGGACGCGCGTTCGGCTCGGCCGAACCTGTCCTTCGCGACGCGCGCGCCGAGCAAGTGCAGGGCCTGCGCGATCCCGACGCCCTCGCTCTCGAGCATCTCGCTGCCCCAGAGCACGACGCCGACCGCCTGCGGGTATGCGCCGCGCTGCGCGAGCGCGCTGACGAGCAGCTGCTCGACGGTGCCGACCCCCTTGCGCTGCGCGGTCTCGCGCGGCAGCATTCGCACGTCGGTCGACGCCATGTTGCGGCCGGTCGGCAGCACGTCCCAATCGCCGACGATCTCACCGCCCGGCGACGGGTCGATGTAGCGTCCGTCGAGGACGGCGAGCAGCCCGCTGCGCTCCGCGTCGCCGACATGGCCCAACTCTTCCCAGAGCCGCCGCGTCCGCGCGATGAACGGTTGGATCTCCGGCTCGGCATAGGGGTCGCGCAGAAGGCGGTGGTCCGCGATGCGGTACGAACGCAGGATGCCGAGGACCGCCTCGCGAGCGCCGGTGGCGGACGATCGAAAGACCTCGCTCTCGATGATGGAGCGAGCGGCGTCGCGGATCTGCTCGAGCGTTTCGTGGTTGTATTCGCCCGATGGTCCCTGGACGTGTGGCTCGCGCGCGAGCGCGTCGTAGTCGATGCCGAAGCAGTCCGCAAGCAGCCGGTTCAGGTCGACGTCCGCGAACTCGAGGCACGCGAGAAACATTTCGCGCCGATCGTCCACGCTGAGATCCCGGCCGAACACGTGCTGGCCGGCGGGGGCGAAATCTCCTTCGAGCGCCATCAACTCGTCGTGCACCGCGGCAACGAACGCGGCTTCCGTCCCGGGCATGCCGCCGTCGATCCGCAGGCCGCAGCGCCCGACCGCCTCCGCGATCTCGCTCGCGATCTCCCCGCGCTTGACGACGGCATCGCTCTGCGCATTGTAGTACTCGTGGACCAGGCGGTGCATGTTCCGCAGGTCGGCGGTCGACTCGACCGCGCGCAGGGGCGGGCACAGATGCGAGACGATCGTCGCATAGGAGCGGCGCCGGGCGATCGACGCCTCGACGGGGTCGAGGACGTTGAAGATGTACGCGTGCGGCACCCGGTCGACGAGCAGCTCCGGATAGTCTCCGAGCGTCGGCGCCCACTCTTTGCCTCGCGACCACTCGACCAGGCCGTGCGTTCCGACGTGCACGATGGCATCGGCCTTGAAGCGCCGCGTCGCGTAGCGATAGGAGGCCAGCAGCCACGGCGATGGGGGCGCCTTCTTGTCGTGGATGACAGAAAGATCTTCCATCCCGCGCATGTCCTGCAGCAAGACGAGGACGTTTCCGTATCGCAAGCCCTTGACCGGGATGGTCGCCGGCGGCTGCCCCCACGTGTCATAGAAGAGAGCTTCGTAGTGTGCCGGCAACTCGTGTGCCCAGTAGCGAATCTCGCCGGCGCTCACGACGCCGACATGGTGCTCGCCGGCATACATCTCGCGCAGCCGGCGGCTCGTCACCGCGTCGCTCTCGTCGATGTCGCCGACGCTGTAGCCGGCGTCGCGCAGCGCGGTGAGTATCGAGCGCAGGGAGCCCGCGACGTCGAGAAAGTACGCGACTCCGACGTTCCCGGGGCCCGGCGGGAAGTTGTACGCGAAGAGCGCGACGCGCTTGTCGCTGTTGGCTCTGCGCCGCAGGCGCAACCAGCCGTCCATGACGTCGGCGACGAGGTCGATGCGATCGGCGATCGGCACGAGTGCGCTGACGGCCTCGCCGGGCTCGCGCGAGCAGATCGGCGGAAGCGGCTGTATGCCCTCGGTCTCGGGCGTGACGATGTTCCCGATGTACTCCAGGGTCGCGACCCCGGTCGTGGATCGCGCGATGTCGGCGCGCGACATCGCCGCGTTCACCGGCGACGTATACACGCGCGGCGACCCGAGATCGCGGATGAACTGGACCGACTCTTCCGGCGATCCCGCAAACATCGATCCCGCGAGATAGAGCGGGATGTTGTGATAGATCGCGG
>Ga0302325_10009055_pt1 | contig 21815 bp, 29 predicted proteins | sample Palsa_T0_2_FD_201948 | JGI IMG/M metagenome (GOLD analysis project Ga0302325, IMG submission 201948) | Peat permafrost microbial communities from Stordalen Mire near Abisko, Sweden - Palsa_T0_2 | ecosystem: Environmental > Terrestrial > Soil > Palsa > Peat permafrost | place: Sweden: Abisko...
CCACCACCAGGATCGCGCCATCCATCTGCGCGGCGCCGGTGATCATGTTCTTGATGTAATCGGCATGGCCCGGACAATCCACGTGCGCGTAGTGCCGGTTGGCCGTCTCATACTCCACGTGCGCCACCGCGATCGTGATTCCGCGCGCCTTCTCTTCCGGCGCGTTGTCGATGGAATCGAACGAGCGGAACTTATTTTTCGGGTTGTGCTTGGCCAATACCTTGGTGATGGCCGCCGTCAACGTGGTCTTGCCGTGATCGATGTGTCCGATCGTCCCGATGTTTACGTGCGGCTTGCTGCGGTCAAATTTTTCCTTCGCCATGGCTGTTGAACTCTCCTGCTTCCTTTATTCCTGAATTCCCCGTATTCCTACTTAACGACTTTCCCTTGAACTTTCGCCACAATCTCTTCCGACAGGTTCTTGGGAACTTCCTCGTACTGCCCGAAGTGCATGGTGAAGCTGCCGCGGCCCTGCGTGCGCGAGCGCAGCTCGGTGGCATAGCCGAACATTTCCGACAGCGGAACCAGCGCCTTGATCAACTGCGTAGTGCCCCGAACCTCGGTGCCTTCCAAACGGCCGCGCCGCGAACTCAGATCTCCGTTGACGGTGCCCATGTACTCCTCAGGCACCACCACTTCGACGCGCATCACGGGCTCCAGCAGCACCGGTTTGGCTCGCCTGCAGGCTTCCTTGAAGCAAATCGAGCTGCAGATCTTGAACGCCATTTCCGATGAATCGACATCGTGGTAGTCGCCGTCAAAAAGCTCGACTTTAATGTCCACCATCGGATAGCCCGCCAGAATGCCGCCGTCCAGCGACTCGCGGACGCCCTTCTCCACCGCCGGGATAAATTCCTTGGGCACCGAACCGCCCTTGATCACGTTGTCGAACTCGAAGCCTTTGGCGTGATTCGGCTCCACTCTCAGCTTGGTTCGCGCGTACTGTCCGCTGCCGCCGGTCTGTTTCTTATGTGTGTAATCGTATTCGGCGGTGGCGCGGATGGTTTCCCGATAAGCCACTTGCGGCTTGCCGACGTTCGCGCCCACATTGAACTCGCGCTGCATCCGATCCACGATGATCTCGAGATGCAGTTCGCCCATCCCGGCCAAAATAGTCTGCCCGGTATCGGGATCGGTATTCACCCGTAAAGTGGGGTCTTCCTGCACCAGCTTCTGAATAGCCAGGCCGAGCTTTTCCTGATCGGCCTTGGTTTTGGGTTCGATGGCAAGCTGAATCACCGGCTCTGGGAAATCGATGTTTTCGAGCAGAATCGGCCGCTTCTCGTCGCAGATGGTATCGCCGGTGGAGACGTTCTTCAAAACCGCGGCGCAAATATCGCCCGCCAGAATCTCCTGAATATCCTCGCGCTTGTTGGCGTGCATCTTCACCAGACGCCCCACGCGCTCCTTGCGGTTCTTGGCCACGTTGAACACGGATTCGCCCGCGCCCAGCCGGCCCGAGTACACCCGGATAAAGGCGAGCTGGCCGACAAACGGGTCCGTCATGATCTTGAAGACCAGCGCCGAAAATGGAGCGTCGTCGGACGGAGGAAGCTCTTCGGTTTTCTCCGGATCGTTCGGCAGAACGCCCTGCACCGGGGGGATGTCCAGCGGCGACGGCAGATAATCCACCACCGAGTCCAGCAAATTCTGCACGCCCTTGTTCTTGAACGCCGAACCGCAGATGACGGGGAAAATCTTCTGCGTAATGGTGGCCTTGCGGATGCCCTCCATAATCTCTTTTTCAGAGATGGGCGTGCCTTCCACAAACTTGGCGAACAGATGGTCGTCGGATTCGGCGATGGCTTCAATCATCTGCTCGCGATAAGACTTGGCTTTTTCCAGCAGGTCGGCCGGAATCTCGACGTCGTCGTATTCAGCGCCCAGCGTCTCGTCGCGCCAGATGCGGGCTCGCATCGTTACCAGGTCGATGGTGCCCTTGAACTGGTCTTCTGCTCCTACCGGGAGTTGAATCGCAACCGGACGGCACTTCAGCCGGTCGACGATGGTATCGATGGCGTGGTAAAAGTCCGCGCCCACGCGATCCATCTTGTTGATGAAGCAAATGCGCGGGACGCCGTACTTGTCGGCCTGACGCCACACAGTTTCCGATTGCGGCTGCACGCCGGCCACTGCGTCGAACACCGCCACCGCGCCGTCCAGCACGCGCAGGCTGCGCTCTACTTCAGCCGTGAAGTCCACGTGGCCGGGCGTATCGATAATATTGATGGTGATGTCGCGCCACTGGCACGTGGTGGCGGCTGACGTGATTGTAATTCCCCGCTCCTGCTCTTGCTCCATCCAGTCCATGATGGCGGTGCCTTCATGCACCTCGCCGATCTTGTGAGTTCGGCCGGTGTAATAGAGCACACGCTCGGTGGTGGTGGTTTTACCGGCATCGATGTGGGCCATGATGCCGATGTTCCTCATCTTTTCGATCGGTACAGTGCGTGCCATAAATAAAACCCTAAGCTAAAAACTGCTAACCAATTACCAGCGATAATGCGCGAAAGCCTTGTTCGCTTCCGCCATTCTGTGAACGTCGTCCTTTTTCTTGATGGCTCCGCCGCGCATGTTCGCGGCATCCGTCAACTCGTTCGCCAGCTTATCCGGCATGCCCTTATCGGGCCGGCTGCGGGCGTTCTGCAAAATCCAGCGAATCGCCAGGCTCACCCGGCGGTTCTGCGAAACTTCCACCGGCACCTGATAGTTGGCGCCGCCCACGCGCCGCGTCTTCACTTCCAGCAGCGGCTTGGCGTTCTCCACAGCCTTCTTAAAAAGCTTCAAGGGATCGTCCGCGGTGCGCTCTTTGATCTTGTCCATCGCGCCGTAGAAAATCCGCTGAGAGGTGTTTTTCTTGCCGTCCCACATCATGGAGTTGATGAACTTCTCCGCCAGCGTGGAGTTATAAATCGGATCCGGCAGGATCTCGCGAGGCTCCGGTCTGCGTCTGCGTGGCATACCTTATTTCGAGGGCCCTTTCGGCCGTTTGGCTCCGTATTTCGATCGCCCCTGTTTGCGGTCGGCGACACCCGCCGCATCCAGCGTCCCGCGCACCACGTGATAGCGCACGCCCGGCAGATCCTTCACGCGGCCGCCGCGGATCAGCACGATGGAGTGTTCCTGCAAGTTGTGGCCGACGCCGGGAATATAAGTGGTTACTTCGATCCCGTTGGTCAACCGCACGCGCGCCACTTTCCGCAGCGCCGAATTCGGTTTCTTGGGGGTAGTAGTGTAAACGCGCGTACATACGCCCCGCTTCTGCGGGCAAGCCTGCAGGGCCGGACTGGCGGTCTTATAACGTGGCGGTTTTCGCCCTTTTCGCACGAGTTGATTAAACGTCGGCACGAATCTTTCCTTCCACAATCTTCCTTCAGAAGTTATGTTGTTCGATGACAAAAACTGCTTAAAAACTACGGCAGGCTAAAAGCCCAACCGCGAAAACTACAAGCTGCGAGGGTACATGCTTTGGACTAGCCCATATCCCGGTGGCTGAAAAACCGTCAGGACCTCGGGGCCGGCCCCCGGCCGGGCTCTCTAACTAAAGAGCGGTAGCACGGGAGCAGAAGACACAACTCGCCAAACCTTTATAAGAATACTTGAGGAACTGACGATTGTCAAATTCCAGACCAACGGTCCGGCGCCCTCAGCGGTTATCTTGAATCACCAAGACATTCGACGAATCCGAATTGGGCACGTAGACCACGTCGGTATCGGGGTTGATCCCAACGCCGTTGGGGATCGAGCCGCTTGCCAGAGTGGCCAGAACCGTGTTGCTGGAATTGATCACCGTCACCGTATTGCTCGCGTAGTTGCTCACATAGACATTGCCCGTAGTCGGATTGGCTGCAACGCCGCTGGGCTGCTTACCCGTCGAAATCAATGCTGTAATGCCGTTGGTAGTTCCGTCCAGAACGCTCAGGTTGTCGCTGAAATAATTGGCCACATACACTTGGTTTGTGGACGCGTTGACCGCCACGGCATCCGGATCTACGCCTTGCGTCGGAACCGTCGCGAGAACCGTGTTACTGCCGCCATCGATCACCGCCACGGTATTCTGATAAACAATCGCGGCGTAAACGCGATTGGTGCTGGGGTTCACCGCGATCCCCCATGGGCCTTTGCCCACGGAGATGGTCGTGGTCACGGTGTTCGTATTTCCGTCGATCACGGAGATATCGCTGCCGCCCGAATTGCCGACATAGATCTGGTTCGTCGCCGGCATCGCCGCGATGGCGCAGGGATAGGCGCCCACCGGGACCGTGGCGACCACGCTGTTGGTCTGAGCGTTCAATACAGAAACGCTATTCCCATTGGCATTGGCGACGAATACGAACCCGCTGGTTGGGTTCACTGCAATGGCGCAAGGCAGCGGACCCACTGGAACTGTGGCCAGCACCAGATTGGTGTTGCCGTCCAAAACCGAGACCGTGTCATCGCCGCCGTTGGCCAGGAAAACACGATTCAAGACCGGATCGACGGCTGCGCCGATGGGGTAAAGGCCGAGCGGGACCGCAACGCCGGCCGCGGCGTTTACCACCGTCAGTGGACCTTCCGTGTTCACAGCGAAATTCGGACCGGAATCTTTGGCGATAACCCGATAGCTGGTCTGGGGCAGCAAGGTCGCAGGCAGAACCAGCTTTGCGTTGAAAGAACCGCCGCTCAGGGGCACGTAGCCGAGCAGCGTTGCAGTGCCATTGCCGGCCAGAGCCTCAATACCCGCCACGGTGCTGGCCGGATTGAATCCGCTTCCGGAGAACGTAAGCGTCGCGCGCGGAAGAGCCACTCCGGGGCTGAAAGTGAACCACGGATAATTGGTGGGCGTAACCGTGGGACTTCCCGTGAGGTTTAACGCGATGGTCGAGGTGGAGTCCGCCACGTTGAGATAATAGCGGCCCGGCGACGTAGCCGCCGGGATCGTCACAGTCGTCCGGAATTGGCCCGCCTGCAGGCCTGCAATTCCAAGCGACGTGGTTTGCCCGCTGCCGGACACCAAGACGATCGCCACGGCGGCACTGGAGGCGCTGAATCGCGATCCAGAAACCGTCAACGAACCACCCGGAGTAACGGCTAACGGCTCAAACACAAAGAGCGCCGGTCCTGCGCCATGAACCGGACCCGCTACAAGCAAAACAGCAACCGCCGCTGCCCCCAATCCCATTTTCATCCCGATCCAGTCCCCCGGACAAGTCTGGCAGATAGTGGACAACCTTACAACTCCCATCCTTGACATCCAGAAGCAGTTTTGATATGTCTAGACATATGCGAACTACCGTGAGACTTCCCGAACCCCTAATGCACCAAATCAAACGAGAAGCAGAACAAAGAGGAGAAACAGTGACATCTCTTATAGAAGAAGGCCTTCGATTGATCCTGGCCCAATCGCAGCAGCCGCCACGGCGCGAACGGGTGACACTTCCGGTTTCCAAAGCAAGTGGCGGCGTGCTTCACGGAGTCGACCTGAACGACAGCGCTGCCCTGCTCGACATCCTGGAGCCTCAGAACATGGAAGGCCGTGGGTGATTCTGCCGGATGTGAACGTCCTGCTCTATGCGTTCCGTTCGGATGCCGAAGAACACGACGCACATCGGATCTGGCTCGAAAATGTAATCAATGGGGAGGCCGCGTATGGCATGTCGCCGCAGGTCCTGTCCAGCCTGATCCGAATCGCAACACATCCGCGCATTTATGTGCATCCCAGCCGTTTGGCGGAGGTGTTGGCCTTCGTGTCGGCGGTCTTGGGGCAGCCCCATTGTCAAATCGTTCAACCTGGGCCTCGTCACTGGACCATCTTTACCAGGCTATGCCGCAGCGCGAACGCTTATGGCAATCTGGTGCCGGACGCGTGGCTGGCAGCCCTGGCCATCGAATCGGGCTCCGAGTGGATCACCAACGATCGCGACTACGCGCGGTTCGACGGGCTGCAATGGCGCACAGCCATCTGAATTAACGCGTGGACGTGCGGTTTTCCGCCAGCAGGCTTTCCACCTGCGCGTTAAACTCCTGGACGGCCTGATGATACAGCTTGCCGCTGGCCGGCCCCGGGAATCCGGCGTGTACGAAACGCACCCGGCCATCGCGGCCCAGGAAAAACGTCGTTGGCCAGGAATTTAGATTCACCGGCTGGGTCAGCTTGGCGTCGCGCTCATCCGGCACTCCACCTAGCAGCACGGTGTAATCGATCCCGTATTCCTTCATGAACGCACGCAGACGAGTCGGATTCTTGAGCTGATCTTCTTCTTCAAATGAAAGCGCCACAATTTCGAGGCCCTGGCTGCGATATTTGCGATACAACTCGGCCAGGAACGGCGCTTCGTCATGGCAGTTGGGGCACCAGCTTCCCGTGATGTTCACCAGCACCACCTTGCCTAGAAAACGCGCGTCGGTATTCGAAACGATCTTGCCGTTCAGATCGGGGAAGCTGAAGCGAAACGGCTCGGACGGATCTTTCACTGAAGTGTGACGGTCCGGATCGGTTGGAGGCGCCAGCCCTTTGGCCCGTGCCACGTCCGGCCGGGTTGCCGTCATCTGGCTCTCGCCGTGCAGATCGGTCATGTCCACCGCCAGCGTCCCGTCGGCCGAGGGCGTCAGAATCATGAGCGACGGCCGGCCGCCGGAGAAATGGCTCAACACGAACTTACCGTCCTGATAGCGTCCCGTCAACGCGCCGGTGTCGCCATCCACGCGCAAAATCGCCGCCTCGACATTCGAGGCGCTCTTCTGCTGCACGATTAGCCTCCAGGCCTGTTCACCCTTAGAGCTTTTTACGGCCACTTCCCAAAGACCGTCAATGGAAGGCGCTTTGGAACTGGCGTTGGCTTCGGCCTTGTGACGATGCGCCGTAACCGGGTAGGTCTTCTTCAGCATCGGCCCGTACTGGCCGGCCAACGCGCCATCTTGCAACTTGGCCTCAAGCTTCGCTGCGTAGGAATCGAAGTTCAACACCAGCGATCCGTCTTGAAAGCTTGCTCCGCTGGCGACCACCTTTTCATTTCCGTTGAACAGCCACCCTTGGAGATTGGCGCCCTCGCCCGCGATCTGCAGCCGGAACGGAATGTCTCGGCCGTTAAAGGTAATAGTGGCGTCCCAGAGGCCTGCCGGCGATTGAGCCATGGCGGCGGGCGCGATGGCGAATAAGAGAGCGGCGAAGAACTTGTTTTGCATGTTCGCTCCTTTCGTGAACCGACGATTTGGTAGCTTTTAGTCTACCTCCCCGCGGCCCGCGGCTGCTGACTCGTCACGCGGTCCAAGGATCTATCAGCCGGATTCCGCAATGTTCGAAGTCGGCGGTATTGCGGGTCGCAAGGGCGGCTCGATTGAGCACGGGCAATGGCGGCAATCATGGCGTCGAACTGAGACATGGGCCGTCAAGCGGCTTTGCGGATCGCAAGGATTCTGGCAAACTCCCGCGCCGATTGTTGGTCGAAGGGGAGAATCCGGCCCTGGAAGCCCTTTTCGCCAAAGAGCTTTTCTGTAAGCTCCGACAAGTCTTGCTTGCGCTTCCCAGACGGCAGTATTTCGACTCCATAGAGCATTTCCGCTTGCGTAATCACAGTGATGAAAACGTTCAGCGGTTCCTGGGACGCAACCCAACGCAAAACCGGCTCGGCGGGTACAGGCTTCATCGTTTCGGACACAGCGTTGGTGTCCAGTATGATCACTCGAAGTTGGGCGGCTCGCGAACCGGCTCGCGCGGCGGAAGCTCCAACTCGACACCACCTAACGGGGCGACAAGTCGCCGAAAGGATTCAGCAAGATTCAAAGGCCGCTTCCCCCGCGTTTCGCCCTTGACCGCCTGGCTCAACAGTTGACGCGCCTCTTCTTCCATCGAACGCCCATGACGCGCCGCCCGGATGCGCAGACGTTCCTTCACGCCGTCGTCCAAACGCCGTATGGTGAGGCTCGCCATAGCTCCACGATAGCACTGCGGTTACTGACGCCGGCTCTCCAGCTTCAGATCGGACCGCGGCGCAGCCTCCGCCAACAGCCGGTCCACATCGGCCCGAAACACGGATTCCTTGACGGCCCCGACATAGGACTTCGCCGCGCGCCCATTCCGATCCACCAGCACCGTGGTAGGCAACGCGTCGATCGCGGGCGCAGATGGCGACGCAAGATCGGGCATCAGCACCGGATAAGGCAAGTGGAATTCGCGCAGGAAGGATTCGACGGCGCGCTTGCCGCCTTCATCCATGGAGATCCCGACAATAGCAAGGCCCTGGTAGCGATAGTCGCGCGCCAGGTCGATCAATCCGGGCGTCTCTTGCCGGCAGGGAGCGCACCAACTGGCCCAATAATTAATGAGCACCACCTGGCCGCGATGATCGGACAGGCGCCACGAACCGCCGTTGAGTTGTGGAAAAGTGAGGTCGGCCATGTGCGTTCGATCCTGCACGGCCCGCACGCCGGCCTTTTGATCGCTCCAGTTTTCCAGGCCGATCGCGATCCACAGCACGGCTACGCCGAACAGCAGATACTGGATGAGCTTCCGGCGGTTTGCCTTATCTTGGAACACCTGGCTTCATTATATCGTCCCGTAGTCCGATCCACGGTTTGGGAGCGCGCTAGGTCTTCTTTTTGCGCGAGTGACGCCGCGCGAACCGGAGTTCCTAAGCCAAACATTTGAGCTGCGAGTGTGTTTGGCGTTCTCTTAGCAGGCTGTGTCGAGAGTCCGAAAAAACCCCTTGCTCACGCTCGCGGCTCAGCAGGTTCCGCGCGTCACAGAGCCGCGACCGTGAGGAAGCCGGTTTCGACAGCCCGTCGGCCCATCACATCGATTCTTGAGTAAGACGGCGCTATTCCCCAACTTGCTCCCAATAGATTAGAATTTCGGACATCGGCTTTCCGCCAGTTCTGAGATTGCATGTCTATTCGGAGGATAGTTGTCAGCGACCTACTGGATCGAAGAGGGCGGCGCAGTAGAGCGGACGATGACATCTCCCCCTGCAGTCCTCTACCGTGCATGGACGCAGCAGTTCGAGCGCTGGTTTGCGGCGCCCGGATCGGTGCTGATGAAAGGCGAGATCGACACAGTCTTGTTTTTCGAAACCGAATTCGAAGGAGCGCGCCATCCGCACTATGGCCGGTTCCTCAAGCTGCAAATCGATCGGCTGGTGGAACTGACCTGGGTAACATTGGCCACGCTCGCGCAGAAGGATCGGCGGATGGCCGCGCATGCCTGACCCATCGCACCCGCTTTCCTATCTGTCACCGAAAGCGGCGGTACGAGCCAGTCCGATTCACGGCTGCGGTCTGTTTGCCGTCGGCGAGTTTGAGCCGGGCGAAATCGTTTGTGTGAAAGGCGGATACATCTTCACCAAGGCGGACCTGGACGAGATCGCCCCAGTTTTGGGTCCGGCGGAAATTCAAATCGCCGACGGCCTTTTCATTGGACCCCGCCACGCCGGCGAACGGGAAGGCGGCATGATCTTCAGCAATCATTCGTGCGATCCCAATATCGGCGTGCAAGGGCAAATTGTGTTTGTCGCATTGCGGCGGATCGCAATCGGCGAAGAGTTGACGCACGATTGGGCCACTACCGACGATGACGATTACTCCATGACCTGCCGCTGCGGCGCGGCCGCCTGCCGGGGCGTGATCGCGGGAAAGGATTGGCAGAGGCCGGATCTGCAGCGCAAGTATCGCGGCATGTTCTCATGGTATCTGCAACGGAAAATCGACGCGCGTAGCTGACGCTCCATGCCCGATCTACAACAACAATTCGGACAGATCGACATTTACCTCTTCGATCAACTGCTGCGGGGTCGCATCGCGCCGGGCATGCGGATCGTCGATGCAGGCTGCGGCTACGGGCGCAATCTGGTTTATCTGCTTCAGGAAGGCTACGAAATCTTTGGCGCGGACTCCGACGCGCGGGCGATTGACGCCGTCCGCCAATTGTCCCGATCGCTCGCCCCCGCACTCTCGCTGGAGAACTTTCGCGTAGAGGCCGTCGAAGCGATGTCCTTCGGCGACGCTTCGGCCGATGTTGCGCTGAGCAGCGCGGTGCTGCATTTTGCCCGCGACGACCATCAGTTTGAAGCCATGCTGCGCGGAACCTGGCGCGTATTGAAACCGGGCGGCCTGTTCTTCTGCCGTCTGGCGTCCTCTATCGGAATCGAGAGCCAAGTGCAGCGCATCGCAAACCGCCGATTCTTACTGCCCGACGGTTCGGAACGCTATCTGGTCGACGAGGCGCTGCTGACCGCGCTCACAAAAGATCTGGGCGGCCGTTTAGCGGACCCGTTGAAGACCACCGTAGTCCAGAACCAGCGCTCGATGACCACCTGGGTAGTGCGGAAAGATTGACGCGCGGGTCAGAGTCCCTTTTTGCCCAGAAAATCGATCAGATCCACCACGCGCATCGAATAGCCCCACTCGTTGTCGTACCAGGAAACGATGTGGACCAGATTTCCGTCCAGCACCTTGGTCAGTCCCGCGTCGACGATGGAGCTGTTGGGGTTGTGCAGCATGTCGGTGGAAACCACCGGATCTTCGGTATAAGCCAGGATGCCCTCGAGCGGGCCGTTCGCAGCGGTTTCGAGCGCCTTATTCACCTCTTCGACGCTGGTGTTCTTGGATGTCAGCACCACCAGATCCACCACCGAAACATCGGGCGTGGGAACGCGCATCGCGTAACCATCCAGTTTGCCCTTCAGCTCCGGCATCACCAGCGCGATCGCTTTTGCAGCACCGGTTGTAGTCGGGATCATATTCAGCGCCGCGGCGCGCGCGCGCCGCAGATCCTTGTGGGGAAAATCGAGCACATTCTGATCGTTGGTGTAGCTGTGGATCGTGGTCATCGATCCCTTCTGGATGCCGAACGCCTCGTGCAGCACCTTCACCACCGGCGCCAGGCAATTGGTGGTGCAGGACGCGTTGGAGATTACATTGTCCTTGGCCGGATCGTAAGAATTTTCGTTCACGCCCAGAACGATGGTGATGTCCTCGTCCTTGGCGGGCGCTGAGATGATAACCTTCTTCACCGTCCCGCGCAGATGCTTGCTGGCATCCTTCTTGTCGGTGAATCTACCCGTGGATTCCACCACCACCTGCACGCCCAGGGAACTCCAATCCAGCTCGGCCGGATCCTTCACTGCAAAAATCTTGATGCGTTTTCCAGCCACCACGATTGCGTCGCCATCCACCTTCACTTCTTCATGAAGCTGGCCAAGGATGGAATCGTACTTCAAAAGATGCGCCAGCGTTTTGGTGTCGGTGAGATCGTTGGCGGCGACAAACTCAATGCCGGGATGATGCAAACCTGCGCGCAACACATTGCGGCCGATACGGCCGAAGCCGTTAATGCCTACTTTAATGGACATGCCCCTCCAGGCTCAATCGCTGCTTGATCGCTACTTCGCAACGAGCGGTGGCGCCGTGGATCCGCCGATGTCGGCATAGTCTTCCTTGATCCGGGTGACCTTGGCTCCCACGAAAGTAACAAACGTTATCTTACCTGGAGGATCGCCATAGATCCAGTCCTCGGTTTCCGCGCCATCGTTGGTGACGTTGCGTTCCTTATGGCGCGGCTTGCCGATCGCCAGCAGAACCTGATCGCGATCCATGCCGACGATCGCTTTATTCGCCTTAATGGCTTTCTGAATTGGCTCCGGCAACTTTTCGACATAGTTGTCGGCCGCAGTCTGCGCATCGAAATCCAGAACGGGCGTCAGGATCTTCTTGATCTCGTCCGCCTTCACTTCGGGAACCGGGCCGCCGAACAATAAGGCGATGGAGGTGCCGCTGGGCGCATTGGAATTTTGCTGCCGGTTGATGGGCGCCATAGTAGGCCCAACGCCGACCTGCACGTGATCGCGCCAGGTTCCGCTTCCCTTCCCTTTCATCCCGTTGTTGATCTCGAACACGATCTGATTGTTTTCGATCGCGACGTGAGTGATCTGCACCAAATCCCCCACGCGCGCCGCCGGGCCGAACTCGCGGCCGGCCTGGGCCCACACTTCTTTGTTCCAGGAGCCGCTGGCGTCAAAGGGGAGCGGTCTCTTAGAGCGCGGAAGGAGAGCCTTCACCGTGGCGTACTCCGACAGCATGCCGCGCAGGATCTCCACGCGGTCGTCTTCAGTGAGCTTCTGGCCATACAACGGCGCCAGAGCGGAAAGCAGCAGAAAACAGCCCGCGGGCGGCATGAGACACTGAATCGCGAGACGCTTACGAGTCATAATTCCTCCGGCGGGCCGGGTTCCTCTGTCTGGCCCTGCTGCTGGATCGGGGCTTTTCCAACGTAGAAGAACAAGCCGATGGCGACGGCGGTGGTGAGCAAACCGCCTTCCGGGCCATAAGCTCCTCCACTCAAGAGTCCACCGATTTTCCAGTGCATTGCGTACCCTGTGACATCCATTGTAAACCCGCTGAGATTGGCGCCCAGCATCGGCAGCGCCCAGTTCCAGCCGAAGTGCAGCCCGATGGGCAGCCAGAGATCGCCGCTGCGCAGGTAAGCGTAGCCCAGCACCACACCCCACAGAATGGTGTTGAAGAGCGCCAGCGGGCCGAAGTTCAGATTTTGCGAATGGGCCAGGCCGAAAAGGACAGCTACGGGGAGAACGGTGGCGAAAGGGCCAATTCCCTTCACCAGCACTTGAAAGCCGTAGCCGCGGAAAAGCATTTCTTCACCCACCGCGCCGAACAACAGCAGGATCGACACGAAGAGCAGCGACGGCCAATGCAGCCGCTCGTTCGGAACGGGTTGAAAATCCGCCAGGCGCAATATCAGAGGCAGCGCCACCACCGCCAGCGCAGCGCCGATTCCGCCCAGCAATCCGAGCGATAGATTGCGGCGCGAAGCGGCGGTCCAGCCCAGTCCGATATCGGACAGGTTGCCGCGCTCGTAGATTCGTAGCGCAATCGTATTGGCGACGGCGGCGGCGGCGAACGTGCCCAGTGTCGAAATCACGAATACTGGAGCGCCGAGCAGGGCGATGATGATCGGGAAAACGAAGTAATAGCCGAGAGCGGCAATGAGGGCGAAAACGCCCACGCGCAGGAGTACGCCGAGAATTTTCCTGCGCTGGATGCTCGCGGCGGATTCTGGCGCAGGGGGCAGCAACTCTTCATGTTACGCGAACAGCATGTTAAGCGAACAGCGAGATTCCGGCGATGCCGGCCGCGCCCGCTTCCTTGCACTGCGCCGAATGTTCCGCCGTCACTCCGCCCAAGGCATAGACCGGCAGCTCCCCCACGGTCGCAAAAGCGGCGACCTCCCCCACAAGTGGGGTTTCAAGCCGCTCCGCTGCCCCCCCTTTGTGCATCCCCGCGACGCGGCGTTTCCTTTTCCAGAGCGTGACGAAGACGCCGAACCGTGCTGAAAGGCTACGATGGAAGGAGGGTAACGACATGGCGAATCTCGATTGGTCCCAATGTCCCGCGGTGGAAAGCATCCCCGGCAAGGTAAGCGGCGCGTGGGTATTTAAAGATACCCGGATGCCGGTTTCGATTGTGTTTGAAAACCTTGAAAGCGGAGCCACTATCGATGAAATTATGGAGTGGTTCGCCGTGTCGCGGGAACAGGTTGTTACCGTGCTGGAGTTCGCGGCCCGTAGTCTTGACGCGCCGAATTCGGCCGTTTCTGAAAACCGACAGATGACCGTTGATGCGCAGCCTGTTTGACCACGGTACGCCATCGCCGCTTATTCCGTTTCTCACAGGCCACAACGTTACGAAAGCCAAGGACGCGGGGTGGGATAGGCTTGTCAATGGCGAATTGCTGAAAGCCGCCGGGTTTGAAGTGTTTATAATGGCAGACAAGAACATCCGATATCAGCAAAATCTAGAGGCCCGGAAAATCGCCATCGTTACGCTTCGAAACGATAAGTGGCCGGTGTTGCGCTACGTTGAAAGGGTGGTTGCCGCCGTCGATGCCGCAGTTCCGGGCAGCTATGCAGAGGTGGAAATTCCCTTCCAGCAAAAAGCCCCGGCGCGTCCGCAAATCGCCCCCGGACATTTACGGCTTTCGATTATCCGCAATGGCGCCTAGCGCCTTACATCCTGCCCGAAGGCGGCAGACGCGACGAGCAGCAGAAACGGAGCGAGGAATTTTGTCGGCATCATTCCGCGATTTTACCGCCGCCCTCTTCCCTGATGGCCGCGATCCCGCGCCGCAGGGAATCGTGAACCCGTGAGCATCTATGGACTCGGCACTGCTGCCCCTGTTTCTGAAAGGACTTCTTTTCACTTTAGCTGCCCTGTTCGCCGCCTTATGGTCAGCGTCTGATATGGCCGCAACCGTTCTGGAATGGCTGAAGGATTTGGCCCCGATTGTTGTCTCTCTAGCAGCAGTTGTTGTCTCTCTAGCCGTCTTTTTCGTGACGCGGTCGTTTAACGAATGGCAAAAACTTCTTGCGAAGCAAAAGGTACGGCACGACCTGTACGACCGACGGATGGCTATATATGTCGCCTTTCGGGAACTCCTGACAGCCCTCCCCGACGCCAAGAAAAGCCACGACGACATCAAGGCCCTACTTTTCAAAGCCAACAGTGCGCGTTACCAAGCCCCGTTTTTGTTCGAAATGTAAACCTACCAAACTACTTGGAGCAACTATGCACAGAGATAGGCGTTGTAGTCCGTCTACGACCAGCCATTTGCTTTCGTCACTTCCGTCCATGTAAAAGGCAGGCAGTGGAATTCGGATCAACAAAGATTCGATCAGTTGACTCTTTGCCTTCGGGCTCCAGATTCCGCCATTGCGCTGGAAACCGGGAGTCAAATCAATTACCCTATTTTTGATGCGATCCATGAGGAGGGAAATAACCATTGGCTTCGTATCCACCCGAATGCGCGCCGGATCGAATGGTTCGGTTATATCGAAACCAACTGCTGTATCCTCTCCTTCTTCCTCGGGCCCGGTGCCACCAACCTCCCCAAGCTCCTCTGTGTCAGCATCCTCTGTTATCGGTTCTGCCGTTAGATCAGCTTCGATTTGATCAGAGTTGCCATGATCTTGGTCGAGAGCATACTCTTCCGTGGAAATAGTTGCGATGGGCTGAGACTCCCCCGCGGCGGCCCGTCCAACACTTGTCAGTCCTGCGCTCCAAACAAATCGGGATGGCCATCCGCGCCGCCCCTCGACGAACTGACCACACCCAAGTTCCTGAAGCTTTCTGAAGAGAGCTATGATGTCCCGCCTTAGGAATGTATGACCGTCCGCTCTAAGAAGAACGACGATGCGGTCGACTTTCGTCTCCGACTGATCGCGCTCGCGCCTAGCGGCATGGTCGAAAAACGCATGGGCTACCGGGTTTTGTTGATAAAACGCCCGCAGCAGGTCAATATTCGGCGATTTGGAATCCATTCTTGGTTCTCCGCCCAAACGCTCATCCTAACAGGAATCTGGTCGCTATCGAATCACCGACGAAAGCGCACAATAAGGAAATTCGTGTGGGCTCATGTCCCGCAAACAAATCCGGTTGGTGGGCCGTAAACGAAGCAAAACAGGGAATCGCCTCGGCGTATTCACTGATTAAGCGAATCAGTGTCCAAGTTCACCTCGGATCGATCCGGGCTCCTCCAAAAACCTTGTGGTTTTGGAAGGGTGGCGGAGCCCGCTGAAATCTGATTGGATCAGCCAGCCCGATTGGGATGCACCCGTAGGCTTTTTGGAAGGTGCACAAATCGGAGGTCCAAGGGTGCGCACGGAATCCGGCGCTTTAATCGGTCAAGAGATCATTCTATCTTCGACGCTGCGAATTTTGTCTTCCATCGTCTGTTCGCGGTCGATACGAGTTCCGAATCGCATACTGGTAGAAATGCGTGGCACGCCCGCAGTATGCAAGGCTTCGTGGCACTGCTTCACGGCGGCGAAGACCTGGTCCCAATCACCCTCGATGTTGGTGCCATACGCGTGCAGGTGCGTTTTGAGCCCTGCATCCGCGAGGATGCGCTCACAAATTGCGACCTCCTTCGAAACCGAGACTCCGACGCCAATCGGAACGACGCATAGATCTGCAATGACTTTCATAGTCCTATTGTGGACGCTGCCATCTATGCAGGGGAAGGACGAAGAACGACGGGCCGATGATGCACCCGCGCGTTTAGCTTCGCAAAATCTCCTTTAGCCTCGATTTCGCGACCCGTTCATTCCGACTCTTGCCGCCGCCGTCGAGCCAGGTGTGGAGCTTGCCGACGCTGACGGTGTGCTCGGTCTCGGGCTGCTTGACGCGGATGGTCAGGCTGGGTGAAACAGCCTCCCCATTTAGCGGACACACTTTCCCTTCGTGCCGGTCTAACCTCCTGGGAGTGCTCCAAATGATTTCCAAAATTACTTTCGCGACAGCCCTGCTGGCAACGTCCTGCTTCGGAGCGACGTGGACCGGGAAGATTTCGGACAGCGCGTGCGGCGCAAGCCACGCAAAGATGCGGGCGGCCCATGCCGACCTGAGATCAGACAAAGACTGTGCGCTGGCGTGCATCAAAAGTGGCAGCAAATACGTTCTGTTGAGCAAGGCCAAGGTCTTCCAGATTGATAACCAGAACCTTGACGACCTTCAAAAATATGCCGGCCAGAACGTCACGCTTACTGGAAAGCTCACAGGCGACTCGATAGAGGTTACCAGCATCGTCGCCAAGTAACGACCCGTCCGGTCGAATGTCGCGTCGGCGAAATCCGCAGCGCCGAAACTCAGCCAGCGCGAGCTGTTGGAGAAGAGAACTCGTTGTTCTATTTCAGTCCGCGGGCCTTGTTGGTTTCCTCTGCGGAGCGAAGAAACGGCGAACATGCTACCTTGTTCCGCATGGCCAGAAGGTCCACCAGCGCTTCAGTCGAGCAACTCACTCGCGCGGAACTCGAAGCACTGCGCGTCAGGCTCGAAGGCATGCCACGGCACGAGCTGGAGACCTTCTACAAGGCCACGCACAACGCGTGCCGGTACGCGCTACGGTTGCCGTCGCCACGGCTGATTCAGGAACTCGTGCAGGCCTGGAGAGCGTTGCGGAGGAGGAGTCAGGAGACGCTCGAAACAGGCGAGGTTAGGGCTAAACTGTAAATCGAAGTGTTTCTCCCGCAGTTCACCCCGGCGCAGTTAATGCGGATCATAGAACCTTTCGACAGCGATGAATTTCTCTTCGAGCTCAAGATGGATGGATTCCGCGCAATCGCGCACGTGACCGCCGACCGAAAGGCGCCTGGTTTCCCGTCGTGGCAACACGTACAAGAGCTTTCGCGGCCTGTGCACAGCCATCCATGCCGAGCTGCAATGCGCTGCGGTTCTGGATGGTGAGATCGTCTGCCTGGACTCGGAAGGCCGATCACAATTTTACGAACTGCTGCGGCGGCGCGGGCGTGGCAGCAACGCAGTTTTCTACGCCTTCGATCTGCTCGGGCTCCAAGGCGAAGACTTGCGCGCCCGGCCACTGATCGAGCGGAAGCGGTTACTCCGTGCGATGATCCCAGAGCAGCCCTCGGTGCTCCTCTATGCCGGCCACATCGAGGGCCAGGGCCGCGAGTTCTACCGGCTGGCGTACGAGCGAGACCTGGAGGGAATCGTCGCCAAGCGGAAGCACGGCGCTTACGGCGAGGGCTGGTTCAAGATCCGCAACGCGCAATATTCGCAGTATGAGGGGCGTCGGGAGCTGTTCGAGAAGAAGCGGGCCGCCGGAGTGTGACGGCGGATCGGCAACCCTGCAAACTCAAACTGCCCCACCGGCAACGGTTTCAACCAACGGGAGTTTCTCGTCTTCGCTGCGGTGAAGCCCTCGCCCCATCGACCCGCTTGCGCCTCCGGCAGATTCGCGAACGGACACTCTGGCGTCTCAAGGGTCCTGAACTATTGGTGCAACTGCTCCCGCACGGGCCGGAGTGAATCCGCTCGGCGTCCTCGCGGCATGTCCACGGGTTTGGCCGGTACATGCAATGGGTTGGGAGATAGTGGAAGACGGTCGGCTATACTAGCAACTATTCCGACAGGAAACGTGCAACACCCCGAAATTTTCATCGTCGGCGCACCTCGCAGCGGAACGACCCTTCTGCGCAATATGCTGAACCGCCATCCCCGGCTGGCGATCTGCTATGAAACTCAGTTCTTCCGGTATGTGTTCGCTCGCCGGTGGGCTTTCGGCGACCTGAGCGATCCCAAAAACCGGCGCCGGTTGATCGCCGAATATATTTCTACCCATCGTATTCAAAGGCTCGGCATGAACGCCGCGGACTTAGAGGAGAGGCTGATGCGGGAAGGCGTCAGCTATGAAGCGTTCTTCGCCAGCCTTCTAGCCTGCTATGCCGGATCGGAGGGAAAGGCCCGCTGGGGTGAAAAAACTCCCCATCACGCCCGCTTCGCCGAGCTACTGTGCAAATGGTATCCGGGCGCCAATATACTTCACCTGGTAAGAGATCCTCGCGACGTGGTGGCAGCTCTGCAGCGCGTGCAGTGGGCCTCCAACAGTGTTCTGACAAACGCCCGAACCTGGCTGACGTATAATCTGGCAGCGAGCCAGTCCAGCCACCGGCCCGGTTATATTCAGATCCGCTACGAGACGCTGGTGAACCAACCAGATGTAGAACTGGCGAGGATCTGTGAGCACCTCGGTGAACGTTATCATCCGTCCATGTTGATTGGCGACAACGAGAAGGTGCGCTTCCGCTCCTGGTCACAACGGTCCGGGTCGGAGGTCACCAACGAACGAATAGGCGCCTGGCAGGACGAGCTCAGCGAAGATTCAGTCCGCCTCATCGATCACGTGGTGGGAGAGCAAGGCGCGCGCTACGGGTATGCGCGGACTTCCGGTACGGCGTCCCACTGGGCCGTTACTCAGGGCTTCCTGGTGGCCGGATTGGAAGCTCTTCGGCTCCGGGCCAACCGTCTTCCTGCGAGCCTGTGGCACCTGATACATCCTACGAAGCTTTCGAAAGAAGAACTCTTGTTCTATGGTGGTCTCCGCGCTAACAGCCTTGAGCGCAATCAAGGATAGGTTGGGAGCAGGCGCTATGGCTTGGCGGCGCGCCGGTATTTTTGAACGGCCACATTGTGCTGCGTAATCGTTTCGGAGAACTGGTGTGCGCCGAGCCATCGGGCTTCGCGACGAAATACAGATAATCCGTTGGAGCGGGCGCGAGCGCGGCTCTGAGCGACGCGACGCCCGGATTCGCGATGGGGCCGGGCGGAAGGCCTGGGAGGCGGTAAGTGTTGTACGCGTTGTCGCTCGCCAGATCAGAGCGATAGATTGCCCCGCGATAGCGCGCCTCCAGCAGCGCTGCGTAAATGGTGGTGGGGTCGCAATCCAGCGCCATGCCCTTGCGCAGCCGGTTCGCATACACGGAAGCGACGATCGGCCGGTCCTGGGCGCGCCCGGTTTCCTTTTCCACCAGCGACGCCAGGGTGACGATGTCGTTCACTGGTTTGGGGTGAGCGCCGCCCTGCAGTTCGCGCCACTGAGCGCGAAATTCGCTCGTCATCATCACGCATATCTGGCGGACCGTGGTGGAGCGTGTGATGCGATAGGTGGCCGGGAACGGGTAGCCTTCAAGCGTAGGCGCGCGCGGCGCAAGATCGCGGATCAGCGCAGGGTCGCGGGCGGCGCGCAGGAAATCCGAGGCTTTCAGAAAACCGAAGCGGCCAACGCTGGCCGCGATGTCAAACATGTTGCTGCCTTCGGGTACAACCAGTTCGTAGAAAAAAACGTCGCCGCGCGATATGCGATCCAGAATGTTGGAAGGCGTATCGGCGCGAGCGAACCGATACTCGCCGGCTTGGAGCCGTTTTCCGGAATTGAGAGCGCGAACCAGCAGGAATTGCCACGAGTACCGGATGACGCCATTTTGGGCTAATTCCCGGGCCATGGCTGGCGTGCTGGTTCCCTTCGGAAAATCCAGAAACACCGGCTGGTGAGAGCCCTGGTAGGCCGTTTTCAGCGACACGGAAGCCAACCCGGCTGCGAGAACAGCCAATAATGCGACAGCGAAGACCAGGCGCTTCATGCTTGGCGTGAATCGGCTTGGCGGGAGTCGAGGAAGCTTTCCAGCAGGATCACGGCGGCCAGGCGGTCCACGGCTTTCGCTCGTTTTTCAATACTCACGCCGCTTTCGCGCAGCACCCGCTGGGCCTGCACGGTGGTGAGGCGTTCGTCCCAGAGCTGGACGGGAATGGCCGTGGCCGCCTGCAGGCGCGCGCCAAAATCGCGAGCGTGTCCGGCGCCGCGTCCCTCGTGTCCGCTCATGTGCAACGGGTTTCCCATCAATATCAGTGTGACGTTGTGGTGAGAGGCCAGTTTCGCCAGGCGCGCCAGATCCTCGCGAATGTTGGTGCCTGCAAGGTTTCCAGTCCTTGGGCGTTGCGGAACAAATCGAGTCTGCCCGTAAAACGCAACTTGCTAAAGGCGAAGTGGAAGCCCGTGCCCACAACGGCGCATTTCGCAGAGCATGACTTCCTGCCTTTTGTGCGCTCCACTTCGGCGGCAAAACCCCGAACAGTCGTCTTCTGCGAAAACAGCGTTCGGAATCTGAAAGCTTATGAAAAACTGGCTCGCCTGAAGCTCGACGCCATCACGTCTGATGTCATTGCTGGCTTCGTAGCAAAGCGGCGGGAAGCTGGTATGCAGGTATCCACCATCAATTGGGACCTTGCAACCCTCCGGCGCATGTTCCACCTCGCGCAAGAGTGGGAGCGTGTTACAACGATCTTGCCCAAAAGTGCGAATGATGCCGGGAGAAAACCAACGCGAGCGGGTCCTTCGAAAAGCTCCACAGGGGCGCGGGTGATGAAGTGATGGGGAGTCCGCTCGGGATGGCGATGCAGTTGGCGATTCTCGGAAGGATACAAGGAGCCAACAATGCAAACGGCAGAGCAAGTGTGCCCAGCCGTGGCGGGGGTTTTCCCAGCCATCGGCGTCAATGACAGCTACGTTGCCGGCCAAATCGGGAGACTAAACCTTCTGAAGGCTGGCTGCTATTCATTCTTCGAGGCGTGGTCACTGGCCGCGCGTCAAATCATTCTCGATGGCCGTTATGAAGAGGCCATAGCCCGACTTGACGGCGGCGCGACGGTCCGCAGTTTGTTGCGGGAGTGGTACGGCGTCCAAAGCGAGTCGGTAGTGGATTCAACATCGTTCTACGAGACTCGCGCATTTCGACGAACTATTCGGCGTGTTCGGCGCTCGGCAAATTTGTAACCAGAAATTCATCTTTACTGACAGTCATTTTCCTTGACACCAAAACAGGACCGGTGTACTCTGTCGTTGGGTAGGCGCAGCGCCTACGGGCTCTTTGAAAACTAAAGTGATTGTTGTTGAGTAGCGGGGGTGTCCTGCATGGCCTCACAGTAGTACCGTGGGGTCGGTTCCAGGAATGGAACCTTTCGGCGGCGATAAATAAGTAGATAACAAGACATGAAGTACTTGTTCGCTACTACATTAATGGCTGCTATACAAACGTAGTTGTTCCTATTGCTTGGTTACAGGCAACGGGGCTGCTTCGCGCATTTTGGACGTAGTCTGTGGGTTTTGGGTTGTGCCGTTTCTCCTCTGCTGCGTTTGACGGGACGTTCAGAAAGGAGCGTTCTATCGATGAAAACAATAATCACAATCCTTAGAAGCTGTGCCCAGGACCTCCACGAGGTACGAGCACGGTTGCGTAACAACCTCGAACCCAGCGTTATCGTGCTGTTCGACAGTGTAGTCGAGCGGCTAGAGCAGTGTGAGGCGGTAGTGAATGATCGAGCGGCGCTGACCGCCCTCATCGACGATGGTCTATAGCGGTCCCCAGAATTCAGACCAGGCGATAAGTTAGAATTTGGCGGAGTCGGAAGCGCAAGGAGAGGCGATGACGACAACGCGAAAGCAGTACAGCCCGAAGTTCAAGGCCAAGGTGGCGGTG
>Ga0302325_10009057_pt1 | contig 21815 bp, 22 predicted proteins | sample Palsa_T0_2_FD_201948 | JGI IMG/M metagenome (GOLD analysis project Ga0302325, IMG submission 201948) | Peat permafrost microbial communities from Stordalen Mire near Abisko, Sweden - Palsa_T0_2 | ecosystem: Environmental > Terrestrial > Soil > Palsa > Peat permafrost | place: Sweden: Abisko...
GTCTGTATATACGCTCTGACTTCTGTCTGTCGGGGCTTTCCTTCACTGTACGAATAGCTATCTGCTTATTGTTGATATTGGATGCATGGGGTGTTTGCACATCTGGGTTGCAGTTTGGGAGGTTACTGGATCTAAAAAGAATAACTTTGCTGATTTACACCGTTATCTTTCGGTCCCGATTTGAGCTACAAGTCGAAGTGTCGTTGAGTAAGTGCGCCATGAGCGGCAGTCGCAACTTCCGAGCCCTACCTCCACAATCGAACTCTAGTCGGATCCGAGGGAGAAAAGCAAGTGCGCTGCACCACGTGTGGCAGACAGCCCTGTCCGATCGCTCTCAATCTCACTGTCCCTTCACAGTCCTACTTTTCGATTGGAAAGGTGGGGAATTTGCCTTCCCCTGAGGGGTCCTCGAAAACAGGCTGAATTGAAACGCGTAACCCCACAGAGGAACCCCACAGCAGGTAATCTCCACATCCACCGACCCGGTGGAAACCTTATTCTGACCGACGAGGAAGGGCTGCTGGGCTTCCCTTCATCCTGGATCGAGGGCTTTTGCTCGGGTGTTCGGGTGTGGAATGGTAAACATGGTGGTATAGGGTACGTTGAGGTGGGAGTAAGGTCACGTGCTGCCGTTAACCATATTTTCTGGTTCGGATTTTGATGTTGGAGGAATGGAAGATGGAGATGAGGATTGAGATTCCAGATAGGCTTTTACGTCTCGTTGATAATCGCCGAATCGTTCGACGAGCGTGCTGCCGTAAGTAGCTTTTACGACTGGTGCCAAGACTCCGGCGAATGTCTCCCAGCAGGTGAATTCCGTGCCTAGCTCTCCGTTTGCTAACTCGATTTCAATGAATTCCATGACTCGCTCGGAATGCAGTTGCCAGTGGCTGAAACCGGTGCCTTTCCATGCTAATCGGAAGCCTTTCTTTTCGTCTTCGTTGATGGAGGAGAGCCATGTGACGATGATTCCTTGAGTTCTGCTTCGTTTTCGTCCTGGGATAAGGCCATCGCCTGACATGAAGACGTCGATGTCCCCGATTGTGCCGAGTTCTAGCCAGCCTTCATTTCCGGTTGGGATGAAGAGGGAGGACTTTGGTGGTGGAGGAGGCGACTTTGGTGAGAAGGATATGGAGGGACAGAAGGTGTTCCATTTGTGCCAGTTGGGAGTGTCTCTGATGAGAGAGAAGCAATCTAATGGGGAGGCGGAGATTCGAGTACGAGCGAGGACGGAGAAGCTTCCGCCTGGTCCGAAGGTTGGGACGGGAATGGGGGCGACAATGGAGGATGTTACGGGGTTTGTGGAGGTAATGGGTTCTGAGGATGGTGGGTAGGGCATCTTGAGAAGTTTTTCCTATTTTCTGACGAGAATTTGATGACGCTTCAGTGAAATAGTATTCTGGAGAAGTTCTCTGGAGTCTAGGTTGTGCCACGAGCAGTACTTTGGATAGTGATGACGTAGTTGAAGCTGGATTGTGTCAGGACATTTCTAATAGATACTAGGTATATGGAACAAGATGTGTATGAAGTACAAGAGCTGGGTCGGCGAAGGTTGTGAAACTGCAGGTCGAGACTACATTTATGAAGTCCAAATAAAGTTAACAAACACTTCGGTCCGTTCAATTCTTCCGGTGTTTCACCCTCACGTGACAGGGGCTTTTCAGACTCATGGACAAGATCGTACCGGACTTCACCTCGTGGACTCCTTGGAATGAATCGACTCTAGGATGGTGACGGTATTTGCGCAATTTCGGAGGTTTCCTCTCCGCTATTTGGATTTTTCGGTTGAAGTATGATCGGCCTTTGCAAGATCGTCCTTAAGATCTGTTACTGTCACTAGTGGTTGTTAGATTCGTAGCACAAAGCTGCGTTTCAATGTACTATAACTTATAGAACATTCGTAAAGCGACGAGTAACTGCTTTTCAGATTGTTCCTTACATTAGGGAACATTTAAAAAAAATAAAAAGGTAGTGAGGCTCTAAATGTCCCTCGAGCTATAGTACATTGAAAACCAGTAGTGCGTCACGAATTCTGACAACCACTGGTGCTGTTAAGCGTGACAATGCTGGAGATTGCGTGCTCGAGCGTAAAACGAGGGCGTGGATGCTTGAAACTGAGGAAATGAGATTTGCATCAAAGCAAGCTGAAGTTACACCGTTTGATGTGCTGTTAATTTACGTGATGAGAAGTTCTGGTGGATAAGAAGCGCTCATGACTAAGCAATCAGCACGTGATCTAAATCACTTGTGGCCTGAAAAGTTGATGCCTTACTGCATGCCGCGCTAAGGTGTCGCGACTTCAAGAAATTTGGACAGAGAGCTCAAGACTACACGAATCAACCAACTCACATCACATCGCCGTCAATATGCCTGTCGTCAAGGGAGGTGTATGGACAAATATAGAAGACGAAATACTTAAAGCAAGGTCAGGCCAAAAAACCCCCTTCCTCGAAATTTATCACTGATTTACAACAGCGTTTCCAAATATGGCTTGAATCAATGGGCTCGAGTCTCCTCTCTCCTCGCGCGCAAAACACCAAAGCAATGCAAAGCACGATGGAGTGAATGGCTAGACCCTGGAATCCGAAAGATCGAGTGGAGCAAGGAGGAGGATGAGAAGCTCTTGCATCTTGCGAAGTTGATGCCAACGCAATGGCGAACGATTGCACCACTCGTTGGGCGAACTGCTACTCAGTGCCTGGAGCGTTACCAAAGACTACTCGATGAAGCTGAACAGAAAGAAGCTGGAGAGTTGGGACTGGGTGGCCCAGATGGAGGAGAAACGAAGGCACCGTCTGCGGACGATGTGAGACGCTTACGGCCCGGTGAGGTCGATCCAGACCCAGAGTCCAAACCTGCGAGGCCGGATACGATTGATCTCGATGAGGACGAAAAGGAGATGCTAAGTGAGGCGCGTGCTCGTTTGGCAAACACGCAGGGAAAGAAGGCAAAAAGAAAGGCTCGTGAACGTCAGCTTGAGGAGTCGAGAAGGTTGGCAGTCTTGCAGAAGCGCCGAGAGTTGAAAAATGCGGGTATCAACATCAAGATTGTCAATAGGAAGAAGGGGATGATGGACTATAATGCCGACATTCCTTTCGAGAAAGCGCCGGCGCCTGGATTCTACGAGACAGGAGATGAAGCTGTGTTGAATGAGAAAGAGAGAGAGGCTTTCGATCCTCGGAAGCAACAGCTTGCAAATAAAAGAAAAGGAGACCAGGAGGAGGATCCAGACCGCAAGAGGCAAAAGAGTGGAAAGGAGGCACCGTCAGCATCATACCAGGCTGCCATGAAGGCAGGACAGTTACAAAAGATTAGAGAGGCAGAGCAAAGCAGCAAGAGACGAGCTTTGGTCCTGCCTGCACCACAAGTCGGCGAGGGGGAACTGGAAGAGATTGTGAAGATGGGAATGATTGGAGAGAGAGCCAACATGATGGCAAGATCTAGTGAGAACGATGCTACCAGGGGATTGGTCAACACGTATTCTACCATCAACAGTGGAGCTCCAATTCGGACACCAAGAGCACCCGCTCAAGAAGACCATATTGCGAACGAAATTCGAAATATCCGAGCTCTTACGGAAACACAGTCGTCACTTCTAGGTGGTGAGAATACACCTTTATACGAAGGCGCAGGCAGCACTGGGTTTGAAAGCGCCACTCCTAGAACAACAGTAATGCAGACACCGAATCCTATGGCCACTCCTTTTCGGCAGAACGGTGTCGGAGCCACTCCAATGAGACCTCCAGGGCCTGGGCAAACGCCAATGCGGACTCCTCGCGACAGTTTCGCCTTGAATGCAGACGACGAAATGCAATTAGTTGGAGGTACTCCCAATGATATCAAACTTCGAGAAATGTCATTGAAGCACATGGTCAAGCAAGGTCTGGCCTCCTTGCCGAAGCCGAAAGACACGGAATGGGAGCTTGAATTGCCAGAAGAGCAACAAGAGTCCATGGGTGTTGAAGAATTATCAGAAGAAGATGCCGAAATTCGAGATCGGCGAAACCGACAAATCAGAGAAGCTCAAGAGGCAGCAGAGTTCAAGCGACGCACACAGGTCATGCAAAGAGGCCTGCCTCGTTCATCCGCTGTAGACGTTGATGCAATGCTCAAGAATGCAGCCGACATCGAGGATCCCATCAAAGCAGCTATTGCACGAGAAGCGGCGTTACTAGAAGCCAACGATGCGCTCAGATACCCTGTCCCAGGCGCCAAAGTTCGTGGCGTTTCCCACCCCCTTGACGCCTTCGACGACGACGCGCTCGCCCAAGCACGCCTAGAAATCACCCGCGAAGTACCAGCCGAATTCGCCGAAAAAGGATCAGACATCTTCCAAAAAGCATGGGAAGATGCTAAATCCTCTTCCTTCCTGCCAGGTCTCAGCGGCTACGAAGACGAAATCGACGAGCACCAAATGCTCGTTGAGGCTTTTGATGTGCGTTTCCTTCCCCTTCTTTTCTCATCTGATTTTCAACACTTTGCTGACAATCTCCCAGAACATCCAAGACTCTATCACGGCCGCCGCAGAAAAAGGCAACAAGATGGAAAAGAAACTTGCGCTCCACCTCGGAGGGTATCAGAACCGAGCCAAAATCTTACGGCAGAAGATCTCTGAGGCGTCTGAGGCACTTGCTAAGGCGACAATGAGCCTGGATAGTTTCAGGACGCTGCAAATTAGTGAGGAAGCTGCAATCTCAAGGCGGTTGGAGGGGCTGAGAAGTGAGGTTGAATTTGTGAGTAGGAGGGAGAGGGAGGCGCAAGATCTATACAGGATGCGGAAAGAGGAGTTGACGGGATTGACTGGAGTTAATGGGTGGCATTAGGGGCAGAGGGTGTTGTACAATTAGGAAGCACTGAAGTGTGAAAATAAATCATCATGGGCGTCTAGAGGTTCATCGTATGCGTATAGTCCTGTGAACGCCATCATTCATGCTATGCTGCCGTGCCACCATTCACATTCATTGCTCGTCTTAGGTCTATCGTGATTCCATGCCCCTCCTGTCCATAAATCTATCCAATTCCCACCCAACCAACTAAGCTCCGCCAAAATGCAAACGTCTAGGTATCATGCGCAATGCTCTCCACCGTCCCCGCCAAGATCCCCGCCCCGATAATCCCCCCATCATGACACGCCTTCAAAACCACTCTCGGCCTGGCATGCTCTCCAAACTCCGCTACCATGATGGCATCTAAGAATGCTTGGCAGTCCGAGAGGTAGTTTTGGAAGTGCACGATACAGCCACCTGTATACCCTACCATTAACTCATCGATTTCAGAGCTCGAGTTGGCGGATTTCGAGGTGCCGTTTGGGCCGTGGAAATGATTGGAAGAGGAAGACGGGGAGGGCGAGAGATGTATCTCGTCTGCGCAAGCTAAGAGGCCGATGGCGGCTGCGGATACCATGCCTGCTGCTCGTTTTTCGATTGCGACGGCGATTTGAAAGACTGCTTGTGCTGCTTCTTCGTTCCAATTCCAAAATACATTCCCTGTCGATGGTGGCAATTCTTTCTCTAATTGCTTGAGCATTGACGGTTCTTGCCTTGCTAAATGGGGGCCAAGATTTCCGAGGAATGCAGTAGAGAGGCCATAACGTTCTTGGAGTTTTGGAGGAAGGGATGAGAAGGGGATTGAGAGATGATTGGTGAAGTATTCGACGATGATGATTCGACCTAGTTCTCCTAGGTAGCGTCCCGCGGTCATGTACTCAAATGGTTGAAATCCTGGTGCTTCTCCTTCGGCGTCGAGTTTCTGGTCCCACTTTGTGATGAAGCCTAGTTCGAGTAAAGGTCCTGCTGCACCCTTGATTGTCCATTCGGTATTAACAGTTACCTTGAGATCGTCGTCTGCGTCGGCGTCATCCAGGACTTTGACTCGTGTTGGTCGTTTGCTGGGATGAAGTTTGCTGAGTGCTAAGGGAATCGTAGCGTTGCAACCTGTCCCACATATTAAACCCATGGCAGCTTTGCTGTGGGGATTGCTGCTGAACTGGTAGGCAAATGAGACAAGGGTCGCGACGGAGTCGTTGGCTATTGCTGAGATTTTGATCCGGGGTAGTTCTGGATGTTGAGCTTTCTCATAGCCTTCAAGGAGAACCTTGCCAAGATCTAATCTGGAAGCAATCGTAAAGCCCTTGCCCATTGACATGAGTGTAGCATCTGATAACGTATGTTGGCTATGATATTATTAATAAGGAACCGAGTAGAAAAGAGGAGAACAAACTTCATGGGGAAGCTAAACGTGACCCCGAGAGGAACCACTTCTGGCAACTCCCCAGGCCAAGCAGAGCAGCCATCTCTGACCACCTCTGCAATACGTCTTCCAATCCAAGCAAAAAGATCCTCGGCTTGGTCATTCTTCAGCTGTTCCCCTATGGGCCATGCCTTCTCGAGCTGTCTGATGACACGTGACCCTCTGCCGGAATAGTCGGGTCCATGCCCGTTCTGCTCTATTGACTGTGCCTTTGCAGTGCCAAGAAGCTGAATGAAGCCCACTCGGAGATTCGTTCCGCCACTGGTGATGTTAGGTCCTACAGAGCCTCAACCCAATCTAACCACTCACATGTCTATGGCTAGATACCTATTAAGAAGTTAGTACGTAATGCAGCTGCTGCAGGACCCGCTCGGTGCATTGCTCTGGCAAGCGATTCTCAAAGCCGTATCACATGACGAGAGTTTAATGCGTGAGTGCTGAAAGCTTACCTTCCTTTCTCATTCCCCGATGGCCTCAAAATGGAATCCGAGATCGGCGTCGACAGGAACTGATCCTGCGACTCGCCCGCGAGTCTTGTGTAGGTGCGGCAAAAGCTCCTGGCAAGGCTGTGGATCCTGGAGACGTCTATGTGCAGCGGGCCTAGGAAGTCGTCCAGAGGGAGCCTTGTCATGGCTATTGAAGAGAGGGAAACATGAGGGAGTAGGGTTAAGATAATTGAGGGAAGTGTTTCAGGTACGAGGCGCGTACATATTCCTCAGCCTGGTGAGAGAGATGCAACGTTGTGCACGGATCCGACAAGGCGCTCAAGCTGGTGGGTGCAGCTTTAGCGGGCACGGGCCTAGCGCCATCAAAACCTTGTCTTATCTGGCATATGGATGAAGCCTCGTCATTTGACAACATCGTTTGAACATCAACTCGATCATCCGCGCATCACTTTACCTTATGCATTTATCGTAATGAAGCCGCAGACTTTATCGACTGCTATGAACGACCACAAACTCTCGAGTATGGACAGCGAGAAAGGAGAAGCAATGCTTGTTCGTCCATGCCGCCCCCGGAATCGACCTCTTGCTACAGCATTCGGAGTGGTGGCCCTCTGCTACCTCGTGTGGTCTGCAACATTTAGATACGATGTTTTCCATCACATCTGCGGAATCCACAATGTCACAGCAGTGATGAACAACCAAGAACGAGCTCTTGTACCTCTGGAGGCACATATTATGAGCAAGTGTCCGGATGCGAAGGTGGGCTTTGTAAACAACATGTGGATCACGAACCTAACCATTACCAGGACTGTCTCAAAATGCTGGTTCTGCCAACGATGCAAAATGTTACTGAAAAAGTAAACTTCACATTGTCGTATATCGGCACGTAGGTCTTTCCGTGCTCTTAGTGGATGGACTGGTCCTGACAGTATACAGACCAACAGATAATGATGGCGTTCAATGCATGCATGGACCCGATGAGTGTATGGGAGATATTATCGAGCTTTGCGCAGCGAACCAATACCCAGACCCGTAAGTATATCCTTGCCGTCAAGATGTCCTCGAATGAATGATTCCGGCAAGCCTGGGCATGCAATACTGATTCGGAAATTTTTGCAGGAAAACCTACCTAGGCTTCACATTCTGCATGACAAAAGATTACAAAGACATTCCCCAACTCAGTCTAATAGAAGACTGTGCCCTGGAGCATGGCATGGACTTTGAGAAGCTCAACGAATGCGCGATAAAAGACGACGGCGGTTTCGGAATGGAGCTTTTACGGGACAGCGTGCGGAGGAGCACCAAAGCTGGCGTTACCAAGTCCTGCACGGTCAGGTTGAATGAGGAGATATACTGCGTAAGAGATGGTGGGAAGTGGACGGACTGTCCGCATGGAGAAGAGGTTAATGATCTTGTTCTGGCGGTGGAGAAGCTCTACCAGTCTGGTTCGAGAGCCTAGATTTTTGCATGGGGCGATAAGCAGATACCCAGATTGTATAGCTTGTAATACCATCTTCATGGAGTTATGCTAGATTTCTATCGATTTGCGAGTTCTTTCATTCCAGATACTCCAAATAGCTTTGGGCATCATGTTCACGTTAAACCCTTTCTTAAGACTTATGACCTCTGGATCAGTGCCTTTTCAAACAAAACAAAACAGCAACGCCCAAGACGGCCATCAAGTCCTTTAGCCTAAACTTCCCGGAGGGCCGAGCCAGAGCATCGATCACAAGGTTCTGCTTCATAGCTGATTCGCTCAAGGGTGAAACTCCACGTGGCATGCTGTCACGAGAATCAGTGTAACGTTGTAGAATGGAAGGGTTGAAGACTATGGCTTTGGTAATTGGCTCTGCTCGAGTTGAGTAATACTATTATATACATGGATCCTGGTGTAAGATGTTGACCAAAAGTGGAAATATCAAAGAACGGACACCTGGCAGTACATGCTGAACTTGAGGGCAATTTGAACTCTTTATTTTTTAAGGAGAAGAAAGCAGGTAAAACAACACCCCAACTGACATGACTTGGACTTTACCCCTCTGCCATAATTTGACAAGCTCACTTAAGCTTGTTTTATTCCTCCGCTTGTTCAATTATGTTCACGTATTTGAGATATGAAGTGTTGTGAAGTAGAAGCGCAGGAAGTGCTCCATCTGGAAATTTGGAGCAGGCACTTGAACAGGAAGAATTGCTGCATAAGCTTTTGATGTCAAAATAACATACTCCTTGAAGATTAGAGAGGCGTGATGAAATCATTTTGCCACAGCAACGGCCTCATTAGCCATTCCAGGAATTTTCCACTCGGACTTCGTATTGAAGGCAACTCAACGGTGCACTGCCACAGAGTTCTGTAAGAAGTTTAACTTCTTGAACTCGAGCACCAACGGATAACCACTCCCGATGTTGTGTCGGAAATCATTACTAAAGCCGCCCGATGTTTTGTTTACGTAAGCTGGACCCTCGGGCCCGAAGCGGGGGCCCCCCTGTCTCAGCCCGCCGAGGCAAGTGAAATCTTCATGACGTGCCGAACACCCGCTCTGCCACAAAACTTCAGCAACAAACTTCCATTCTTTGCCTAGCTGATGTTACTACGGCGGCGCTTTCCAAGGCTTCCTTGTTCAATGCCGTCCGATGCCGATTCTCCGTCTAAAGCCAGCCACTGTAATTGGCTGTGTCAAGTGAACTACATGATGGGGAAACGGCGTCACCACTTTTCAAGCCTCTCTTAAGTCCTCGCGTATCTCCTTTAGAATCTAAGTTCTCACTGCATACGAATCCAAAGTCGGAATTTACTAATTATCGGGTGTGTAACTCCCGTGTTACGGCTCCGAGAAGTCCAGTGGACAAAGTACATATAAAGAGACTATTCACGGCTCGGGTCGAGACGAGTTCTGGTATCGATTACTACGTCACTCTAAAAGAATAACCTTTGCCTCATTTTCAAATTCTCCTTCAAAAAACATCAGCGTCGATTCTCTCTCGTTTCCTACAATATATTTGCTTTAATTCAAGGACAGGAGGATCCATAATGGCGGATTCCAATGAGAAGCCCCGCTCCTCGAGATCAAGGCGTGACACTTCAGGTGCAGAATCAAGAAGATCAGGCGCTTCGAGGTCAAGAGCTTCATCACCACTAGCACTCACCCGCTACGTTTCCGGGCATTATATCGACGACCAAGCTCAATACCACGACCACCACTATCACCACCACGAGAAGGACGAAGAAGCTATCGAAGACGAAAATGGGAGTATCGATACAGAGGGGACAGAAGACGTTTCGGAAGGGTCAAGCGAAAGCATTGTGCCAGAAGTAAGGGATGGAATAGAGGCTGAACGAGATCTTGAGGCTGGGCCGAAGTTGCAAAGGGAGAAAACTTCGAGGAGTAGAAGGAGTGTTAGGGATCCGAATTTGGTTACGTGGGAGGGGCCGGATGACACGGCAAATCCGAAGAACTGGACATTTTCGAGGAAATGGGCTGCTACATTGGTTGGTGAGTACTCATTTTCTTTGAGATTATGAGAAGTGGTGCTGATAATTGGTAGTTTCGTCATTCACGTTCATCTCCCCTGTCTCCTCCTCTATGGTAGCTCCAGCTCTCACGGCCATCGCCCGCGAATTCCACATCACGAACCAAATCGAGGAGTCCTTGACACTATCTATCTTCGTCCTAGCATATGCAATCGGGCCGCTCTTCCTTGGTCCTCTGTCTGAAATGTATGGAAGAGTCATTGTCCTCCAAATCAGCAATCTTCTTTACCTGTTCTTCAACCTAGGCTGTGGGCTTGCTCAAACGAAGGGGCAGATGATTGCCTTTCGCTTCCTGTCGGGATTGGGGGGCAGTGCTCCTTTGGCATTGGGTGGTGGTGTATTGAGTGATTTGTTCACGGCTGAAGAGAGAGGGAGGGCGATCAGTATCTACTCTCTCGCTCCTCTTCTCGGCCCAGCCGTAGGACCCATCGCTGGTGGCTTCATCACCGAAAATACCACTTGGAGATGGGTATTCTACTCCACAACTATAGCAGACGCACTCATCCAAGCCTCCGGTTTCTTCTTCCTCCAAGAAACATATGCGCCGGTTCTTCTCCACCGCAAGAAGAAAGAGCTCATCAAAAGTACCGGAAATGAAGCTCTCTTCACCGAATACGACCACCCCGAACGCACAGTCGGCAAAACCCTTCGAATCTCTCTCATCCGTCCTTTCAAGCTTCTCGGCACTCAAGTAATCGTGCAAGTCCTAGCGCTCTACATGGCCTACCTCTACGGCCTAATGTACCTCGTCCTCTCTACCTTCCCCAGTCTTTGGGAAACCGAGTACCATGAGAGTGTCGGTATTGGAGGCCTGAACTACATCTCCTTAGGCGTTGGTTTCTTCCTCGGGACCCAAATTTGCGCACCCTGTCAAGACATGATCTACCGACGCCTCAAACGCACAATCGGCAACGGCGTAGGACGCCCAGAGTTCCGCGTCCCGCTCATGATTCCCGGCGCGTTCTTAGTTCCTATCGGCTTATTTCTGTACGGATGGTCTGCTCAATATCATACCCACTGGATCGTCCCAAATATCGGCGCAGCCATCTTTGCCGCGGGCGTGATTATTGGTTTCCAGTGTATCCAGACGTATATCGTGGATTCTTACACGCGGTTTGCTGCCAGTGCTGTGGGAGCGGCGACGGTACTGAGGAGTTTGGCGGGTTTTGGATTTCCGCTATTCGCGCCATATATGTATGCGAAACTGGAGTATGGGTGGGGAAATAGTCTGTTGGCTTTCCTCGCAATCGGATTGGGCTGGCCAGCGCCGATTTTGTTGTGGCTTTATGGGGAGAAGTTGAGAAAGAGGAGTACGTTTGCTGCTGGATAGGGGTGGCAGATGTCATGGTGGTGAGACTTTGAAAAGCTTGTATTTGTATAGCACAGGTGATAGTTTGATTTGCATTGCGTGCGTGGAGTTTATGGACATTTGGCTTTTTCATTGCATATACCCTTCCATTAGATGAAAATTGGAAATTGCTCAAACACGGACGTCCCCTTCTCTTTCTCCTCAATTTCCTTCTATTCTTATCCCTTTTCTACCCCTTTTAGAAGAAACAAACAATTGAATAGAGATTGACAACAAGAAGCAAGTGTCAAACAAAAGCAAAAAGCCTTTGTGCGACATTTTGACTGACCTTGGCAACGAATATGTTGATTGTCTATTTTCAGCCCATGTTCATTCTCGTTGGACCTTTTGCTTACTCTTTGTTCGATGTCTCCACTAAAGCAGCCATTGTCTACAAGATTGAACTTCTCACTCTGTCCAATCTAATACTACCTACTGCGAAATACCGAGGATAATATAGAACACGTGACCCATTTTCTCAAATGCTAGCTATACAAATGGCACCTTCATAATGAATACGTAAAGAGATACGAAATGGACTAAGGGGCACCTAGAGTACTGGCTTTCAAATGTACCTCTCAGTCTTCAGAAACTTTAAAAAGATGCTTTTCAAAATCTTGACTTATTTAAGGTCAGTCAGTTAATAGTCGATGGAAGAAGGCATTACGTCGATTTGTAGCTAGGGTAAAAGTCTTCAATGAGAAAGACAATTGAGTTAGTGGCAGACGGAACGAAAAATTTGCAGTTACAAACATTATACTTTCCCCTCAAGCTCACTTGCTCCCACCTTTCCAGCATCGACCTCATGAAACTCGGAGCCTTGAATTTCTTCTCCTCGTCTCGCAGCCTCTTCCAACTCGCTGGCTCTCTGCTTTCTTGCTTTCTCCGCTTGTTCTACTCTCCGAGATTCAATCAAAGCTCTCTCCTCATTACTCAAGATCAAAGACTCTGCGTTGCCTGCGACTGGTTTCCTTCTGGTTGATGGGCCTGGCGAACTTATTGGGCTTACTGGGGTTTCGGAGGTATATTGGGGAGGATATAGCTGGTTATTCTCGATGGTACCCTGTGGCCCTCGGTGCCTATTTTTTCGTCGATTTTGCCGGAGAACTAGCCATATCACAGCCCCAACGAGGCAAATTGATCCCAAGACTCCTATAACGATGCCGGCGATTGTACCCTTTGACATTCCTTTCTGAGGTGTGCCGGGATTAGAAGTTCCAAACACGACTCCGCTGGTTATTCTGGCAATGTTGATTAGTTCTCACGCAAAAGACGTGGAAGGTTTTTACGTACGTTGCCGGACTTGATGTTGATAGTGTACCGGACGTTGCTGATTGCGAAGGTAATATGCTGCTCATGGTCTGGCTCGAACTTACAGTTGGAGGACTCGTTGAGGAACTGGTAATAGGGCTGCTTACCGCTGCGGCTGCTGTTGATGATGAAGCTGCACCAATTGTAGTACCTGCAACTGGGCAAGAAGAAGCTGCTGATTTCGGCTCGCCTCCGCCAGTGTACCTAACCGGTCCATTGTAGACAGGAGTACTACCAGGTTGGCTCAACTGAACCCAGTAGTTATTACCGTTTACGAGTGTGTCGGCTGAGACAATGAGCTGCGAATAAGTCCGTAGGGTAGAAGGCCACTTACATATTTCCCACGGGAAAGATACTGAAGTTGCATAAGCCTCTGCATTGATCATCTTTGTTTAGCTAGATGTTCACCATCAACGTAGACCCAAATTCGCAGAGGCACACTCACTTCCCATTTCAACAACCGATGTAAGATGCTGAGGATCGCATCCTTGCATCAAAGTGAAATCGATGTCAGAGACCCCGTCACCTCCAGTCCATTCCCAATATTCGAAGTCCCCTGCAGTCAAGAGACTTGGTTCTGAATCTGTAAATTCGATCTGGCTAATAGCCTGCGAGTGAACAGCAGCAAACGATGCCGAAAGGACTATGATACATTTCATTGTGAGAGTGATTGAGAAATCGAGTAAGTGTAAGAATGGAAAATGAAACAGAAAAAGATGGAAGGAGAAAGGCCCTTATCTCAGTCTGGCTGGAAGCTTTCATGTGAAAATAGAAACATAGAAGGAAAGATCGGCGGACTAAAGTCTTGCCGATGCGATTTGATTTGAAAGATGGAACGCCTCAATACGTGGGAAATCCTTGGAATTACAGAGGATACAGCACAACACTTCCGCACGTGTTGAAAGAGGGAAGGCAACAGATAGAGAGAGTGGCAGCGTTGAGGCTGAGAGTAAGGGTTTTGGTTTGCCGAACCCCTGATCTCCTCGTATAGGATCACATGATTATGTTACCACGATCACCGGATTGGCCAGCGATTCTGCAACGTCCTGAGGTGGCACTTGAGGCTTGCTTCATGAATTAGTTTCATGTATTATCCTCAATCTCCATCCTATTAGAACCACATCAAGTCGCGCCTCCACTGCATTGCTGCAGCTCAAGCGTCATTGAATCAAGGTTTAGTGCAACTTTCATCAAATAAATCCAGTCTCTGCTTGATATCTCACTAATATTTAAAGAGTATAAAGAATATACTTTATAACAAGTTAAATTAATTTTAAGACATATAGAAGAATGCGCTATAATATATTATAATAATATATAAAACTTTAATATAGGGTCTAAATCTAGTCTAAGACTAATACTTTCATAAAACACATTGAGTTAATGACTTATATTAATAAAGCAAAAGTAGCCGATGCGAAACGAGTGGGCATAGTCGAGAGGGCTACTGCGGCCCGGATTTAACCGCTTCTGGACTGGGTGAGATGACCCCTTCCCTAAGGCGGATTGATGTGATTTCACAAAAACATTAATCGTTGATCGTTTTGGCTTCAAGTGCTTCGTCACTCTGCCCAATGGCTCTGTATTATTCGCGATGTGCGCCTTTGGTATGGGCTTTGAGTGGCTGAGGTGTCTAGGTTGTTGCTCCCCTCAACCCGGAGAACAACACCAATGGATGGATGACTCTCCAATCCAACTGCACCGAAACTAAAGGATTGCAGGAAATGCCGAGCCTTACCACGCTCTTATCCCGCAACTAGTACAAGTGAGATAGCCCACGTCTTTCTCTCCTGAGATCGCGGCACAATTGCCTCCCCAGCTCCTCCAGTCAACTCTTCCGACAAGCACTTTTTCCTACTACAATTGTGCCAAGTACGAGCTGTCAATATAATACACTAACACGAAGTCTACCACCGGGTTATACTCAATGTCCTCCTCAATACTAGTGATTCGAGTCCTCCAGTTCATTTTGGCCATTATTGAGCTCGCATTAGCGGGATCGGGTACGTGAATCCGCAAAGCCATTAGGCTTCACTATGTCGCAAACCATTCTTGAGTGACACTATGAGGCACCCTTTGCTAACTACTTGACTAGTGTGCCACTGGTTTCTGAATTTTCAAGATGAGTTTGACTGGGCCTACTTTCCGGGATTCGAATCTTCCCTCCCCATCAACGAATACTCTCCGACCCAAGTCAACTTCATGATATTTAACGGCGTTGAGACACTCGTTTTAGCCTTCGCCTTGCTTATGCTCTGGGACTACTACGGGCCGGAAGAAAATCGAATGGATAGCACGAAGAGCCTGTATAGGCTTGTGAACTACGTCGTGCTAGCTGCGGATGCCCTTACCGCCATACTGTGGCTTGCAGGATTCGCAGTACTCGCTGCGTACCGTTCTAACATCGGCACATGTAACTGGACTGTCTGCAATAACATGACCGGGGCCATTGTGGTTGGAGCTTTTGAAATGTGAGCATAGCCGTCCTACAATGTCGAGGGTGCAAAGAGGTAACGAAGACCCACACGGTGGGCAAGTTAGGGTTCTTTTTATCACAACGACAATCCAATCATCTACCAAGTGCTACAGGATGTACATAACACGAACTAATCTATCCCCGAATGAACCAGTACAGCAGCCTAGTATCGAACTGGATCAGAAATCGCCACCGGTAGCTATGCATAACGTGGTGTAGTTATGAGTAAGGTACGTTTTAAACAGATGTGTAGTGTCAAAATTCTTCCCACAACTGATTTATACAAAAGTCCTTCAAAGATCTGTGGTCATACAGTACAAACCTTCTAGCAGATGGAGCTATCCTGGGCTCTCGGAAGAAAGAGAAGAGCTCTTGAACGACTTCAACTACAATACCCATGAAGGATAAGTCACGGTATAGCATATAATGCAGACTCTCACCTCGTTTTCGCTGCCTGCTTGTGGTACTCCTGAATGTTGCTACTCATTGTCAACTCTCATATACTTTTGTTTTGTTGGCTAGGTATATAGTAAATGATTGCACGGAACTGCGAAGTTGAAAAGACTAGTGAAACGATTGCTTCTTCGTCTGAAGTGTTCGAGGTAAACATGACAGAAAGGTAAGCTTTCGTTATAAGCCGAGATTCGGCCTCTTATACGGTAGCACCTCAGCTGCTCCAGCCTAGCTTCACGCCTGAATCTCTTCAATTGTCTTCAATTTGAGTCATTTTATCTACCTACCCCTCCCTTGCTTCGACCCACAATACTTCCGATCCTGAATTTTGAACAAAGTCATAAAATTTATCGTCATAGAAATATTGCACCCACCTCCTTTAATTAAGACACTGCTTTGATTTTCTGGCTTTCAGCCGTTTCCCCGGTCCCTCCAAACCAAGCCTGCTTCTGGAATCTATCTGGCTCAATCCAGATAGCCAAATGGCCCCTCTTGAGAAATGCTGCTATTCGCCGAAGAGCCCGAGAGCCTTGCACGATGTGATACGACAAGGTTGCGTTGAGGAGTTGGGAATTCATGGACTGGGGCTACAGATATTGAAATTCGCCTATCCTTGATCGATCAAACGCTTTGAGCTTCCCTTCACTTTATCCTCGAAAACTGCATATGCACAAGGTATGTCACTGTCAGGAATAACTGGCAAATGGTAGTGTGACTCGTATACCCAGATCATATTCTTGCGAACAGGTTCATAGTGACGGGGCACACAATTCATTCGAATGAATTTCACCTAAGAGCGCAAGGTCTGGCGCAGATTTACTTTCAAAGATCCGAGTTAAGTTGAGCGCGAAACCCCGGAGAAGCAATACACTGTGGTTGTCTAGAGCCTCGGGCTCACCAGATTCCGACCACCTCGAAGGCTATCATCCTTGACTTGTCATGTCCGAGACCCTACACTCATGAACGGATATCGAGCTTAGGCTCCCGGTCCTATGTTCGATAACATAAACCTAGAAATAAACCCTAACACTGAATACCTAACCCCCAGTCATGCTTATGTCCAAATATTTCCTTGAATTTCAAGTTCCCGAACGGTACGAAATGGAGTAAAAGGCACCTAGACTACTTGCTTTCAAATATACCTTTCAATTATACAAAATTTTCAAAAAGATGCTTTCAAATCTTGAACTATTCAATTCTCAATATATAAAAAAAGTCAAACAAGGACATTGAGTATTTAATCTCTTCCTATATCCACTATTCCAGTTGCTTATTCCTTAGTAATCCTCGAGTTCGGGTATTAATTTGAGTTCCATATCTAGAGAAATAGGTTTGCAAGCAAGTGAATTTCCGACCTGCCCCATCTTTCCTCCACCTCCTCATGGGCATAAAATAGTTCCGACGATGTCACCGTCTCAATCTTCAATGCATCCATCTACATGGCGCCAAGCAGAGCTACGGGAGATTCTGGACGAGGAGTTGTGATAAGCTGCTGCCGATGAGCTGAGGATAACGGGATTTCAGGGAGTTTGGTAAGGAAAGGCTGGCAGTTTGGGTATAGGAAAGGGATCGGGGGGAGAGGCCCTTCAGTGACAACAAGAGCATTGTTGACAACAAGGTTTTGCATGCCAATGAGCACATTGGACGGCTTGGGGCATGAATTCCATGAGAAGAGATGTGGCAGCTTGATAGTGGTCAGATCCTCCTCTCCTGGCCCAAGCAGTAAAGCATGAAATTCAGTTCAGGGACATGCCTCGCTCGTCCCATTTGCCAACAGACTTCCATTTGAGTATGCTCTTTATGTAGTGAAGAAGTTCACTTCGCTTGGATTGGTACTTTCCTCGTTTGAGAAGCGACGCGATGAGAATCACCTTGAAAGATTTTAAGTCATGTTCTCATTGGATGGTTCTACTAGCAAGAGCAAGTAGCTAGACAGTAACCAATCAAGATAAATCGTCTTATCCATGCGACGACATAAAGAGCCCACCTGTTGATTTTCGCTGGTCTACATAAGCACTTCTTCTTAACTACTAGACGAACTCATGACAAACCCTCGAGCTCCTCATTGACGATTGGGGGGAGATAAGTCTTTGGCATTTTTCCACTGGAGGAGGGAGGTTTTGTACTGAGTACGGCAAGGCAGCAATGCTCTTTGCATTTCCTATAGTACAGCTCATTCTTCGTCTATAGACAGCTTCAAATTCGAGTCTTGTCGGTTATGAATGACAAAAAATATTTCCCTGAAAAACAAATCCTCGAACTGCGAACTGCCCAGAGCTTTTCCACATCCTAATGAAACATGTTGAAGTCAACACGGTGAGGTTGAGCTTGTAGAGATCGGGGTTTGCACATACTTGTAATCTTACCTCGGTGTGGCTTCCTCTTTTTTCCCTTTAGGTTATTGAGACGAAGATGCCCGAGAGAAGCAGCAAAATATAGATTTTCGAGGTCGGTTCTTCGCTCTTTCCATCTCTTCACAAATTTGTGTAGAAGTGAATGCTATGAACTTGATATGTTTACTTTATATAAAGATGTCTCAAGCCGTCGTATTTATAGACGACACAAAGTACTATATCATTCACTCTTCGCTGATATATATAGTGACCATGTCTATCAGGCGGTCCTCACACAAACTCAGTCAAATTGATGAACACCAGCTTCAGGGGGAGATCAGTGTCCTGGCTTTGTGCTAGCAGGCGATTTTGAAGCCTTCTTGGTCAGCAAGACACTGGCTCTTGCCTTCTTCCTTGCGTATGTGGCAGGTCTCCTTGCTTAATCCAAATCCCAATTTCTTTTTTTTATTGGCAACATTGGTTCATTGACAGAAGAAGAGCCGCTGAAAGAAGTTGCAGAGAGATGGAACGGCCCTGGTTGGTAATGATGGATCTGAAAGGAAGCCAAATCAAATTCACACCTAGCGCCCCCCTCCCCCCCGCCAAAGAGAAACTTCAATGATTCCTAACTAGGTGGCGAAACAAGAGCTTGCCCCAATCTGTTCATCTTGATACAAGTAGGTTGTCTTACTCAGGCTAGAAACACTGGCCATGTCTTGTTTATATAAAATATTGTATGATGAAGGAATTGATGACTCCAGACACAGGAAACAAGTTGTGAATCGTAAATTCGAATGTGCTTATGCCAAGTACTGCTAAGCGAGTAGAAAACAAGTATTTCAAGAAGTTTCAGACTCCCTGAGAACCTCTAAGTCCAAATACACAGCCGGCGAGGGTACAATGTGCCGCATAAATGAACTGAAAATAGAGGAGGCTATTGCGTGTACCAGCTTGGCTTGCAGCGATTGAATGGTTTATGTTGCAAGGAGTCGAGGCTTTCTGTCTGACTTCAGACAGACGCTTGATTTAGACATAAAAAACACAATTTTTTCAAGCCGCATTTGTAGATCATTGCAAAAATTACGTTATTCAATCTTATGTAAATATTCCTTCGAATTTTCGACTTCAAGTCAACCACTCAACATCCACTTCCACTCATTCCACTCACTCCCCCAGGGGCAATATAAGCACAAGTACCCACCGCTTCCGTCTCCGCACTTGTATTTACACTCGGCGCCAGATCGATCCCCTTCATCGCAATATTATAACATGGATACACCTTACTGCAACTTACTGCCGCCGTACGATTGCCCTTCGCACCCGCCAAGTACCCAGTGAAGTTTACGAATGCGATGTTTGATATCTCCATCTTTGAGGTGCCGGGGTAAGAACCATTGTCTCCAGAGTCTTCGGAGATATCTGGTCCGATGGAGGCACCGACGACGTGGAAGTTCTCGAAGCGGATGTTTTGCACGACGCCCCTGAATTCATCAGCACCGAGACCATATGTGAACAGCAGAATTCTAAGAAAGAATAGGGAAGAGGACATACCAGCCTCCGCCACGAGGAAGCCCGGCACTTTCGTACGAAGATTGAGGCACCAGGTCGCCAACCCAGGTTTTGATGTACGCTGAGTTGTGCATGTCGTTGTTGTGGGTTAGGATCTGTGCGTCTTTCACGAGTACATTGATCACGCTCGAGTCCTCGAGATATTGACCAAGACTTCCTATTGCGATCCCGTTTCCGCCATTGCAAGTTATCTATACACTGATCAGCAAATAAACTAGATATGTTGGGACGGGTGATGAGGTTACATTTTGGACAAATATGTTGTAGGATCTGGGCTTGATGGCAATGCAGTCATCGCCGCCTTGGTACACCATATTGGTCAGTATAATATTGTTGGCGTCCATTGTGTCGAAGCCATCTGTGTTCTGCACCCAGTTTGAGCCAAAAGGGGCGTTGACTGCTGTTGCATTGTTGTAGATGTCGTCAAACCACATATTTGTTCCGTTCATGATGTTCAAGGACCATAGGGGAGGATCCTTAACATAAACTGGTCTGTTTCAGCTGCTGCTATGAATTCAACTGGGCGAAAAGACTTACAGTGCTCAACCATTACATCACTGACATTCCAGAAGACGAACGGCATCGGTCTTCCCGGCTGCGTGTTCCCTTTCTCGACATTATACCACGCATTTCCGTTTCCATTAATGCCACCAGTGCCGTAGCCATTGATATATATCCTCTCTCCTGTGATGATGAAGCCTGCGTGATGATTCTGAAACGCAATTGGATAGGAGTTGTTTCGCCAATAATTGAGATCATCAGACAGCTGAGAACTTGTTAGCAGATGCGATTAGTACCTTTTGAAAGAATCCATACCGTCCAAACACCTCGCCATTCAACAGTAACATCGTAAATGACAGGGTTCAACTTGGTGCCAATCCAGTAATTCTGATCTTCTGGAAATACAACAGTCCCTCCATTGTTGCAATCTGAGAATGCGGCGAGAATTTGTGGCGTGTCGTCCTTTTGTTTGCCTAGAGCTCGAACGGTGCACGTCTTGCCATTGTGGGAGGGGCCAGTGGGTGGAGGACCCCAAGGACTAAGGTTAGCTGATGAGAGAGTAAAGCTCGCTGCGAGGAGCGCTGAGACTATTGTCGACCTCATACTTGTGATTGTCTCTCAATTGAGGGATTTGCAAAGCACAGGTTTTCCAGGGAAACTTAACAATTGGGACAGTAGGTTGACCGCGGGATGCTCAAGGACGCCCTCGACGTACTAGTATTAAGTGCAGCGACCGAAGGAACACCTCGCAATAATCCAAGAGAAACAGCGAGAACAACCAAAATGTGAGTTCTCCATGACCCAGAACAGTAGAAATATCCTCCTCCTCCCCCGCGCTCCCCTCCCGTGTATCCAGAACAATGGCGATTTCATGCTGCAGGTCCTGTCCTTGCCATCGCCTGATTGGATAAAATCTCGGGTGATTGAAAGCTTCTTTTGCGGCTCGAGATCTAATTGGAGGCATAATTTTTGTCCTGATTTAGGGTTATTGAATTCCCCAGTTTTGTTAGTGAGGGGTGATGTTGATCATCTTAGCCGTTGTCAAAATAATCTTCCACTCGGTAGACGTTGACCCGGAGCCGAGGTGGGTGCATGATCCCCTTTATTTGTCAGATAGAAGAAATGATGCGCCATGGCATTCAAGATTTCGAATTAAGAGAGGGCGAAAATTAAGGAGTCGAGTGAAGTTGAATCAAGGAGAGGAAGATTTAGCGGGCCTTCAAAAAAAGCAGCTTAATGTTGCGAAAGCTCCGAAAGTAGGTAGACTTGAGCTTCAGATGTCCAAAATACGGGGGAAAATATGGTAATTAAATTTTGATTATTAATATGTATTTCAATGGCTTCTTTCCTTTCTTCTTTTGGCCTTTCAGTTTTGTTATTTTCTTCTCCTTTTTTTTTTTTTTTTTTTTTTGCTTTGGATTCAATCTCTAGAATTTGCCAGTAACTCTGGTACTATTTACAGGTGAGAAGGGGGGAGGTCTCTGATTGCAGCCTACTCTACCACTAAGTAGTAGTTAGTGCTGCGCAGATTCCTCCTTTAAGCAACCCAGTCATCTCGGTTTGATTAAACTCACCCGCACTGCGGGCTCTACATGATTTG
>Ga0302325_10009060_pt1 | contig 21812 bp, 28 predicted proteins | sample Palsa_T0_2_FD_201948 | JGI IMG/M metagenome (GOLD analysis project Ga0302325, IMG submission 201948) | Peat permafrost microbial communities from Stordalen Mire near Abisko, Sweden - Palsa_T0_2 | ecosystem: Environmental > Terrestrial > Soil > Palsa > Peat permafrost | place: Sweden: Abisko...
ACTGTTATTGCGAGCAAGCAAAGCGGTAGCGAGGACTTCTTAGCAGATATGGTAGCAGAGGCAGTGCTCGCGGTCCTTCCCAAGAATCCCGTCAACTTCAACGTCGACAATATCCGTGTGGTGAAGATTATGGGGGGCAGCTTGGAGCAGAGTAGAGTGGTCAAGGGCATGGTGTTTGGGCGGGAACCAGACGGATCAGTCAAGAAGGCAACAAGAGCGAAAGTCGGTGTATTCTCGTGTCCGATCGACATCAGTCAGACGGAAACGAAAGGCACGGTCCTGTTACATAATGCGAAAGAAATGCTTGACTTTACGAAAGGGGAGGAGAATCAACTGGAAACCCACATCAAGGAGCTTTTCGACTCTGGACTGCGAGTTGTCGTTGCTGGCTCGACAGTCGGTGAACTTGCCATGCATTATCTTAACCGCTTTGGCATCCTAGTCATTCGAATTCTCAGCAAATTCGAGCTCCGAAGATTATGCAGAGTCGTTGGCGCAACGCCATTAGCAAGATTGGGAGCACCTATGCCAGATGAGATGGGAAGCGTGGATGTTGTTGAGACACTTGAGATCGGTGGAGACCGGGTCACAGTATTCAGACAAGAGAACGAGACTACGAGAACGGCAACTCTCGTCATTCGAGGAGCTACACAGAACCACCTGGATGATATCGAGCGGGCTGTTGATGATGGTGTCAATGTTGTCAAGGCCATCACCAGAGATCCTAGATTGGTGCCGGGCGCTGGTGCTACTGAGATGCAACTGGTGGAGCGGATACAAGCATTCGCAGACAAGACTCCCGGATTAGCCCAATACTCCATCCGAAAGTATGGTGAAGCTTTCGAAGTCATTCCAAGGACGTTAGCGGAGAGCGCAGGTCTTGATGCCACAGAAGTTTTGAGTAAGCTGTATACGGCACATCACAAGAAAGATTCCTGGACCATAGGTGTGGATATTGAGGTAAGCAAATGTTCATTATAATTTAAAGTGGTCATTGACAACCCTAGAACGAGGATCATACTGGTACACTCGATGCGAAGAAGGAAGGTATCCTAGATCTCATGATCTCGAAGAGCTGGGCAATCAAACTTGCTACTGAGGCTGCTAGGACTGTGCTCTCTGTTGATCAGATCATTGTTGCGCGACAAGCTGGTGGACCGAAGCCTCCGGGGCCAAATCCTGTAAGACAGTTCTCCTCTTTCTCGGCTCAATTTGTTGCTGACATGACCTGAAACAGAACTGGGATGAAGACTAGATGATGTTATAAGAGGTATCGAGTTATGATAGATGTAAATTACCAATCATGAATTAATCAGAAGCGTGCCAAGGGTGAGGCCTGACCATGAATGTCCAATCAGAAGAGGGGGCAAGAAGCAAATACCCATCCAAGTCAGTTTGTAAAATCATGCTTTCCTGGCTTGTTGTTTGCCCCACCGATGCCTCAAATGCCTGTTTTTGTCGTAATAACTGAGGGGCTCAAGTGAGCATCTTTGCCAGCATCTTCCCAGATCGATGTTGGTAAGATGGCAAGCGAATAAACTTTCAGGGACTCAGTTACCCCAGTTTGCCGAGCCGGGATTGAACTGCGTCACTCTCCCCCAAGTGAAGATTGTTTCTGTATTTGAGTTCCATGCTCTTCAGATCCTTTTCATAGGTTGTCGGTGTGTTGGGACAAAATCGCATCTTCATCACTTCCGCTCGAGATTCCGATATTCACGACACTTTGGGAAACTGCGGTCCGTGAAAGCTGCCAAGGACTTTCAGTACCAACGCCAATGTTGAAATGAGAAAGCTACCAGATGATGCCTTCCTCTTTCAGACCAAGCGTTCTCGATCAACCTTGCCATCCGTCATATCTCGAATCGCGCTCACAGCGCCGTAATGCACACAAACTTCGCGATATCCCCATCCTCTTCTACATGCTGTGCAGCCAATCGAGAGGTCACTATGCATCTTCGTACCATGTCATTCGTGCGTAAATGCGCGGTGGCTCTTATTGTCACTGTTACGGTGCTTCTCCTATTCCGAAAAGCGCCTGGGGATCAAGTTGAGTTCATTGCTTTGTTGGATGCGATTCTTCTGGCACAGGGCCTTGACATAAAACATTTTCCTTCGCCGTCTAGCACCCCTTTGCCATATTTAAAGGCGCCCCATGACAACTCCACAGATAGAGTCGTGGCACCAAGACTTGTTGGCGATCCAGTATTCGTGTACCCTTCACCAGGAAAGCAAACATATCCTCGAGCTGTCAAATTGCAATCTGGAGTTCTTCTCGCAGCGTCAACAATTCTCGAACCTGAACAATCTATAACTCTGTCGTCTTCGTTAGACGCTGGAATTTCATGGATTCCTTACAGCACTGTGGTCAAATCTCCAGCCCCAGATATCCAGCTCAATAATCCCTTCCTTCTTGAACTTCCGTCTGGTCGCCTTCTCTGTGCACTCCGCGCGCATACCAAAGCACTCTCTGCTGTCGCCGCTGAGGAAAAGCCTGGTGGCCAGAATGAAGGGTATCTCTACTACCGCCTCGTGATTTATTTCAGTGATGACGCTGGAGAGACATGGCAGCATCTGAGTACACCTGTTCAAGAACCGGGACCAACCCACGGCAATTGGGAACCTTTCCTCCGTCTTTCGAACTCAGGAGTGCTGCAATTTTACTATTCTAGAGAACTGGGAAGCAGAGATCAGGATAACCTTATGAGAGTGTCCCATGACGAAGGGCTTTCCTGGTCCGAGGCTCAAATCATTTCCGGGCTTGAGATGGAGACGCGAGATGGCATGTTGGGTCTCCAAGAAATTGTGCCAGGGAGTGGATACTTAATGGCGGTTTTTGAGAGCGTTGAAGAGAAGGGAGATGGCACTGTTTTCGAGGGAAGATTCGGAATCTGGGGTGTGGTTTCAACAGATGATGGTATCACTTGGGGGGAACGAAAATTGATCTACGAGTCATACATATGGGATGCTCAAATTGGGGAATACATCAGTAAGTTGCTCCAGAAAATGTCGCCGAACTGGTGTGGTTTGACCAAGGCGGATCAATATTATCTTGGACAAGGACAGCTTGTTGACTTTATGGCAATAGAGCGGAACGCTGGAGCACCTCAAATTACCATGGTTGGGGAAACGTTAGTGATCAGCTTTATGACAGACGAAGAGAAGTTAGAAGGAATGTGGCACCGAAATGCCTACGTCAAAATAATTATCAGCGCAGACAAAGGGTTGACTTGGGACAACAAACTTCTCATCGCTGAGAAACCTGCAGCTTGGGCAGGCCTTTTGGCTCTCAATGAGACTGATTTCTTGGTACTTTGTGACCATGAGGATCGAACTGAAGCTAAGCGCGTTTCTCTTGTTCAGTTATTTAATTAGATGAGTGTAGGAATATATGGTGCATCGTTTGGGGAAAACAAAACACTCATTACGGGAAGTTCTAGATTGCAAGCTAGAAATTCTTTTTGCATCAATTGAGGAGAGCGATCATGCCCTAAATCTCCATCGCTAAGAAGAAGCCTCGGGAGAAGCAATATCGTGATGAATTTTACCGATTATTAGCTCTTCTCCTTGTAAGTCTTACAAGATATAAAAGGGTTCAGGATCAGCCAATAAAATATGGAGACTAGATTGATCCATAGAGTCCGCATTACATTGTAAGATACAACACAAATCCAATGATTCAGTCGATCCTCTCTCAGAGCTGAGGGATCCCTCTCAACTCCTCTATAGCACATTCAATATCCGCACTTATATCAAAATCTGAACCACCTCGCGTATAGCCCTGTTCTGGATCATCTGATATTTCCCCTTCTGTGCTCGAACTAGTTTCCCTTGCCCTAATGTCACTGCTTTCTGGCAGGAATAAGTCATTGTACTCGGACCAAGAATAGTCTCGCTTTGTTCCCGGTCTGAACAAGAATACGGCAGCGGCTTTAATCCTCGCAATTATTTCTCGAATAGACCGCTTCCTTGGGACAGGAAGTTTCCGGAGTGTATCCGAACCGCTACCTTCGGTGTATTCGCTAGGAATGGAATCGGCATCGAAGGACCACTGCCCTAACAAAGAAGGCGTTGACGGTCTCCAGGTGTAGCAATGGGATTTCCTCCTGGCCTCTTCTTTCTCTTCCTGCCAATAAACTGACCTGACCTGCTTGTATAAGCCTCCCCAGAACAAGAGGTTGACTTCAAGTTTCATCACTTCCACCTCCAACTGTGCCTTCTTCAACGCCAACAAATCTAGTTCACCCTGTAAGCCAGGTTCACTATCCGCCATCAAGACTATATCTTCAAAGTTGATGCGGAGTTCTCTTTCGGCTTCAGGAACATCGGTGGCACATTCACTCAGAGCGGCAGGAATGTCTAGCTTGTCATCGCTTGAAGAGCTGGGTGAACGCAAAAGGTGAATGGATGACCATTTTCGAGGTGGTTTCTTTGGTAAAGTTTCAGCAGAAGACAGAATGACTGTTTCTTGGAATATATCGGGTAGGCGTATGGTAATGGGAGGTGTGAAATCAGGCTGTATATGTTGTATATTGCGGCAAACGGTCAAGGTATTGTCATAGAGATTTTTGACGTGCCGTTCAAGCTCGAATATTTGTGTGTGAATGGAGGCGATGCATTCAATTAAAGAAACGGTTTCGCGACGGGTCAATTGAGGCCTTTCTGGCGGTGGGGAGTTCCTCACGCTGCGAAACTTTTGGAACAGGTTGGGGGAGGAAGGAGAACGAAGTGAGTTGAGAAGGCCAGGCATTGGAGAAAACATATTGCGGCATGCCAAATTGAGCCTTGAATTGTTAAATCTAGACTTCAACAGATATTTCCTGCGTTCACATACCTTTGTGGAAGTTGTCGAGCTAGTCACGCGCATCCCGCCTTTCTCTAAACCGCAAAGGTCCATGGAGCCCAGATAATGGCCACAACAATAGGGCTCAACACAAAGGCGAACTGGTCATTCTTCTTAGCGCTTGCTTTTGTTCCCACCCAGTACGCCGATGGGAGCGATGCTCGCAGTGCCCCAACTCCACCACTATTCAGCCTTGCTAGACTGCCAAACCCCGATCCTGCTAGTGATTTCGAAAATTCTTTTTCCTATTACTTGTTAGTAACGAAACAGGAGCAGAGAAAAATTAAACATACTGGTAAAATAAGTCTGTACGACTCGAACCTAAGTTTATGATCTTTGGACATCCATCTCTATCCTTCTCTAGTCGCGTGCATTCGAAGCAGTAGAAGGCGTCCGAAATACCCTGCCATAGATGTTAGCACCTTTGATTATCGCCAAGCTCTCAGATTAGACGTACCTCTCCGCCACAGACCACACACTTGTTCTGATAGTTTCCGAAGCTGCACTCATCACAAATCCGGACGAGAGTTGTGGGCCGAACGTAGGAATCGCAGACTGGGCATTTGCCATCACACTTATCGCAGAGACGTCCGATAGCAATGCCTGCTTGCTTGCGGCACATAACGAGATCGCTGTGACAGATGTTAGCATTCTGAATATTGGAAGAGGGTAGGAAGGGGGAAAGCTTTGGAAGACTTACGGATGATGGCGCGACATGGTGAGTTTTTCGGATGTTTTTGTAGATTAGTGTCTTTTTGTATGAGTCTTTAATCAATGTCAAGCTTCGAGAGATCAACTTCGGATTCGTTGTGCAGAGCAATATTGTCTTTGGAAATGCACAGGACGTCGTCAATATTTGAACCTCGACGCCACCAAAATTTACAGCCTTCTGCTTGGTAAGCACAGACCACCACGCTAATGCCAAATCGGGAACCATCCGTCACTCTAGTTCTTCAGCCTGCTCACAGGATTTCGAGACGAGAGCCCAGAAACTACGAGAAAAAATTCCTTGGACGTCCAGTTCCGATGGCGGACAGTGCTGCGTATGTCTATTCATCTAATCAAAGAAACATTAGCTAATATTTCTGCAGTCCAATCGCGTCCGCAGTTGTTCTCCCCGAAGTCGAGCCACCTAAATCTCCAGCAACGAAACGACGACAATCATCCGTTTCGGACTCGACAGCGAAACGTCCTCGACTCTCCCTCGATGCGAGATCTCGCTCCCCCAGTGCCATACATGAGTCACCAAAATCTATCAAGCCCGATGAGCATGCATTACCGGAGAAGGATCAGGCTAGGGATCCCAACCAAGAACGGAGAAAGAGCAGCGTTGTAGAGGAGAGGAAACGTGGTCAGCGTTTATTCGGTGGGCTTCTCAGCACCTTGAGTCAGAGTACTCCCAATGGTCAACAGAAGAGGCGTTTGGAAATTGAAAAGCGACAACAGGAGAAGGCCAAGCAACAGAAGGCTGCAGATGAGGTGCGGAGGGCGGAGAAGCTGGCGAACCTAAAAGCTATACGAAAGGCAGAGCAAATCAAATTTGATGAGGAGTCGGTTTGTACCCTCAACCTGGGAATCGGAAGTCGTTTTGACTGTTGACAGATGAGAATACGGCATTCCAATATGCTTGCCATGGCACAATTCCTGTCTACAAAAGCAAAACCAAAACTGGTAGGTCGTTTCGCAAGTCTCTCTATATTCGTTTGCTGACTCCTTTAGTATTACAAACCATGGGAATTGCTGCCTCGAGACGAAGATCGCATCAAGAAGCAAATCGCCGACGCAGAAGCACTCATCGAGCGAGAAGTGGAGGAATTCTATGCAAAGCATCCAAAAGAAGGCGGACGGGATTCCTCTGCAGGAAGTAAAACTAACGGCGCGTCTAAGGAGACGGTGGGTGAGCCTCAACTCGAGTCTCCATCTGTTTCTAATGTTGATACTACTAATCTTTCCCCTGTACAAGCACATCAGTCCGATGAAGTCAAGGCTGAGAAACAGGCTCAGGAAGAGCATAATGGTGAGGTTGTGGTTGAGAACGAGGAGGATACGGTCATCTATTGATCGTGATGTAGAACTGGATCTCTTGTACGATTTAGGCGCTGAAGACAATGAGGTTGCTGATTACATACCGGAATGCAGGAATCAACTTGTCATATTTTCTTGTGTGGTCTTTCCTGGTCTACCGGTCCTATGGTTTGACAAAATTGACAGATAGATATCACAGTCCCTAGTATGGTGGAGCCCGCAACGGGATAGATGCAAGATGCCGAACTTGAGTAACTCGATGCAGCCCTCTGGTTGTATCCAAATGAGACGAGGAAGACACATTTCAATTGTCTGTTGGCTGAAAAGGGTCATGCCTGTCTGCATTCAAGTAGAGCCACATGTCAACTGGCTAATACTCCACTTCATCATCCTCCAGACATGGTTGTCGCACATAAACAACTTCCCGACCGTATAGCAGAGATGGACCTATTCATATCCCGCATCTGGCAGGTCTAAGTACTGTCGGCGTTGGTCAAGACCTCGGCTCGGCCGCGCCGCTGCGGGGCAGCCTCGCCTGAAACATCCACATGAAATTCCAATGTCAGCCTTGTCTCTCTATAAAGCTTTCTTTCATCTGCTACTTTCTTATTCTCCAATCGTCATTGATTTCTTCATGATGGTTGACAAAGTTAGCCCAACTGATCCTAGGATCGAATTCAAATCCGCCCAGCTCAATGGTGTCACTTACAGCTACATCCTTGCTGAACCTCAAGGAAAGGCTGTAGACACCATCTTCCTCATCCATGGCTGGCCCGACTTGGCTTTCGGATGGCGGTAGTATGTATATTCTTCAATTTAAATTCCCCTATTCTATGATCTCTCTGCTTTTGAACATACACATCTTTTCCTCTTCAACGACATTTTGGCACGTGAAAGTTTCATTGAAGAAGTACATACTGAGCATCTACCAGCCAAATCCCTCTCCTCCTCTCCCTCAACCTCCGTGTCGTAGTCCCCAACATGATGGGCTACTCAGGCACCGATGCACCAGATTCACCAACCTACTACACCTTCAAACGCTCAGCAGACGACATCGCTGCCCTCGCCTCGCATCTCTCCCTCTCCTCAATCATCCTCGGAGGTCACGATTGGGGCGGAGTAGTAGTCTTTCGTATAGCCCTCCACTACCCCTCCTTGATCTCCGCCATCTTTACAATCTGTACACCCTTCAACCCACCCCGCTCCACCTACGTCCCCGCTACCGTCCTCCCAAACTTCAAATACCAGATCCATCTCGCATCCGGCGATGTGGAAAAGCATATCAACTCCGACACGAAGATCAGGGAGTTTTTGAACGGGATGTATGGTGGTCGAACCGTGAGCGGGAAACCAATGTTCAGCGTCGGTCATGGTGTGCATTTTGAGAATCTAGAAGGGATCGGTCCATCTCCCTTGATGGAGAAGGAGGAGATGGATTTCTATGTGAAGGAGTATAGTAGGAATGGGTTGCATGGACCCTTGAACTGGTACAGGACTGGGGAGCTGAATTTCCAAGATGAGAAGGGCTTGGTTGGTTTCTGGGAGCAGGGAGGCAAGCTGGAGATCCCGGTGCTGTATGTGGCGGGCACGAAGGATGCTGCGCTACCGCCGAGACTTGGCGCTGGGATGGGAAAGTTCTGTAGTGATTTGAGGAAGGCGGAAGTGCAAGCGGGGCATTGGGCATTGTGGGAAAAGCCCGCGGAAGTCAATGCGTTTGTAGGGGAGTGGCTAAAGGACGTAGTGCTTAAGGGGAAGCTGGCGAAAAGTGCTTTGTAGGTAAGCCATATAAGGCGTCATATGATATATGAATTTGTATTTGATGACCTGATACTTTGGGCCGCTTTCAAGTCTTGCGCCTCTGTGTTTGCGATGCTGGATGGTGTCTAAGAGATTCTATTTTTCTGAAGCAAGAGAATGGAGAGGAGTCAGGAGATATTGATGTTCAGACGAGATTTAAAACACAAAAGGATGTTGAAATTCTCGAAGAACGTAATTTCATAACCATGAAAGCTGAACTTTATGTTTGTCTTGGTTCTAGAGAGCCAAATATATTCCCAACCACTCTCCATTAGGTCGATTTTATTCCTGGAGTGTTTTCTTGTGCCATGATGACATCGTTTATTCTAACATCATGCTATCGTAGAGCATTAGGTCTATACAAACCTGATCATCCTTCCATTATAGGTCAGAACGACGGTGCTGCGCCTGAAGTAACTGATTTAAGGAAGCAAGATCAGAATCTCTTTCCATGTCAATATCGACTTCTCCTTCATCGTCCGAACCGATTTCTAAATCTCCATCCGGATCAATACCATCAGCCCCCACTACCCATTCCCAACTCTTCTCAAAATAATCTTCCTTTTCCTCTCGAGACATGGCCAGGAATTGCTCGTGGGTCCCCAAGAACTTCGGTCGCCATAAGCAATCTTGTCCTTCTGGAACCATTGCCCAAGGGCATTTCCCAAGGACAAAGTACTCAATGAGATGCGTTACCTTAATCGGTTTCGTGTTGTCTTCGGGTAAGCGATCCCAATCCCAATTATGGTAAATTAGCAGGCGGTCATCTTGATTTGGAATAAAGGAAAATCTTTCCAGCTTCTTCATTTTGTCGCGGATGGTCGTGAGGAATTCCCTGGTGTCGTTTCCTCCACCGCCCCCAGGCACGAAATAGCCACCATCGATCCCGAGATATCTTATTATTGACGAGTGATTCAGAATAAAGGGTTGAATATCCTGTGGTATAAGCAACAGGCGCTTAAAGTTCAATTTGACCAATTGAGGGAAAGTAATCCTGGGCAGAGCTTCTGAGAACTGTGTCATGAATTGGTTGTGCCAACACGTTCCCTGGATTGAGAGACCTAGCTCTAGACTGCGGAGGCCTTCAAAACAGGCCAGCCAGCGGCCTAGCTCACGACTGAGAAACATGAGGTCGTAAGTAAAGGAGTTAGTGCTGACGTTGCGATTGAATGCTAGACCCAAACTTAAGTATCTCACTTTCGACATTGTTTTCCTGGTGGTATCATCTCCTTTCAGAGAATCATAAGGCAGTTTTTGTCCCGGCGCCGTGTTGGATGAGGATGGTGCCTCGCTACTCCAGAAGCACTCAATAGGGAAGTATTCCACATGCAGCGAATAGAGTGGCAGTCGGAGCTTATTTGCTGCGAGAAGAATGGCAGTACATCTTCGTCGTTCACAACAGAACAGGAGGTTGACAAGTTGCCTTCTCGATCTATTGTAATTGTCCACCCAGCCTCCTGAAGTAGGTAAATTGTAATCTGCATACCTGGTTGGACGAACGAGTGATCGGACGAATATTTGATCGAGCCTTGGGAGATATTGAAATATCTTCTCGAGTATTGAACGCTCGCAGGCACCTTGCGATGGTATGTCAATTCCAGAGACGGTCCGGCTCCATTGTTCTCGCGTCATAGCTTGCGTTTGATCTAACAAGAAGAGCAAGAAATGTGGCATTGGCATATCAGAAGAGGAAAATTCGATTAAAATGAGGTCCTTGGAGATATGCGGATTTTGACTCACGGCCTCGAGCTTTGAAAGATCACCGAGGTAATTGATTCGAGACATGCATTAGTTTGGCCTAACAATGAAGTGGCGTCGGAACAGATGCTCGACGCCAGCAGCTGCCCAAGAACGAGAGGCTAGCCTGATGTTTCTGGTCTCTCTAATTGGTAGTTGCTCAAGCGTCATGAGCTGAAGCTCGATTGGCAATTTCTCAATCAGTGAGAAATTACGTGTCGCCGAAATAGTTTCTACCGTAGCCTTTCGGCCTGAGTTTATCGAGCAGCCACGAGGGCTTGTGAGCTTCAAGAAGGACGTTTCCGATGAGTCCAAGGCTTCTAGTTCCAACTCTGTGAGGTCTGTAGCCCAGGCATCGTTTATATCTCCATCATCCTAAAGCTCCTGCTCCTCACATGCTTAGTTTGAAGCAGCTAAGGACCGAGAGCTAAAAAGAAAAAAAAGTATAATTCCTATTAGCAAGGAGCAAAATAGCAAAACTCGGGGCCCGCCCGTAGCGATGCCCTTGTAAAACCCCCGCGTCTAAGGGATTTTTGAAGTTCGGGATTGACGAGATTTTTGGCGACCATTTACTAAATTTCTACCATTCGAGACCCTTCCTCCTGTTTAGGTTAGTATTGAACTCTGAAATGTATGCAAGCCGACTTACCGAGTAGGTTTTGGCGAGGTTGGGAAAGTTTTTATTTGAATAGGTATGTAAGGGTGAATGAAAAGGGGGCCGCGTTAAGCGAGATAGGATAATGATGGATTGTCCTTCTGGTGTAAGTCGCAAGAAACTTGTTGGAGTATGGAAATTGTTTGTCAGCTCCAAATTGGAAGATATCGGCGAAGCTTCAGTTCCTGGTTCCGAAGATCTTGAAGGTGCGATGCTTAGGCGTTTTTCAGCATGCGTAATAAGTTGCAAGAAGCTGCAGGATTCTTGATGGCTGCGTCGGTCTACACTCCATAGGCCTGGATCTCTGGGGGTGATGTGCGCTACTCATGTTTGAGTTGGATTCAAAAGATTCGGAGAGACAAATACTGGCGGAAACAAGGCGATTTTGAATTAAAAAATTTGCGAAAGTGGGAGTGATGAAAGGGCAAGGAAGGCATGATCGAGGGATTATGTATGGGAGAGAATTCAGAAATGGACTGGTAGATCGAACGAGCATCTTGTTTGGAGCTGCTTAGTTGCCCCACAAAGACATCACTTTGACACGAACAGGACCTAAATCCTCGAGCAAGACGGAAAAGCGACTTACTTTTTCAAGATTCAAGTTTGCAGGTTCCCAAGAATCACATTAGGTGATGGCAGGAAGTAGCTTCATGGGAGACAGATTCCATACCAACGCACTCGCGGTGAAGAGGAATGGAACCTCGCATTAAGAGCTCAGAGCACTCACTTCCAATGCTTATACTCTCTCTAGAAATCTTGGCTGGGGACTTCGGTTCCACCTATTTTTCTCTCCCCTATTCAATCTCGCTTGGCGCATTGAATAGGGGCCTCGGAGAAAAAATGCCCGAGATAATCTGCCGTAGATCAGGGCGCTACTGTAGCGCACAACGTCCACCTTCCTTCAACTGCCTCACCCTTCCCACTGAACTCTCCTCCTTCGGAGTATCGAACAAGCGCGCAGGGCACAATAATAATTTGGCCATCGTCGGCCTCAGTAGCACGTTCTACACGACAAACGCGTCGAGTCTTCTGATATAGTCGCGTGGGAAAGGGAGTATCCGGAAGTCATGCGTGCACAGTTGCACATACCCCGCAAGGTACCGGATGATCTATCAGATCAGATGAAAGCCAATCATCCGAACTTCCCCATCAAGGACCTAGCTTGATAACTTAAAGTTAACGTTACAGGGCCGTTAAGGGTTCTGGGGCAAGCCTGGTCTGCTGTGGCGCTCATTCGCGTTGTACCCAGTGCCATTTCCGGAGTAAGCCAGGGGCAATGAGGCATTTCCCAGACATGATTGGATTGCAATGCAGGCGTTCATCTGCTCTGGCCAGCAGATCTCCGCAGAGAACGTTGTTCAGATTGTTCCTGCATGCCATCCACTAGTGAGCGCGTCATTCGGCAGTCCGATCAGGGGTGACAGCTCAGAAGCTTCTCAGTAATGGGCGAGTGCCAGCGCAGTGACACCGATTTGAAATTTTGAGTTTGAGTCCAGTCTTGTCAAACATAGATAACTTCATATCTAAAGTCAAAGGACTGAGCACGATGACTTGTTCGACAGGTGCAAGAGTAAGGTACAGTACTACCTTCAATACCTCGATAGAAGACCTCAATGTCTTTAGGGGTTCCGGGGAGATTTTTAATGCCAACCGGCCCCATGAACTCCCATGCCTGCCGATCTCTGCGGCGCTTGACCATGCTGTTGCGACTCTGCAGCACCATTTCTCCACGAATCTGCTCGTGCTCGCAGCGAGTAATTTCATCTAACAAGTCTGACCGCTTTCTTGGTCTTTTCCCTCGGACGTGTGATGAGGGAAGCGCGGAGCAAATCCTCTTTCGATGTTTCTATATATCTAGTGGCCACCACTTCGGCCCTTTCTTATTTCTATCCTTCCCCTCTTTTACGTGCTTTGTGTGGTACCAAGTTGCTCCATCGGAGCAGTATATAGCATTCATTTCTCTCTGTACTGTTACTTCACTCGATACCCAACGTCTTCATTTCGAGCAGTATTCTGCAGATTCTAACCTCTAGAATACTCTTTACTTCCTTCAACCGAAGAGATGACGTTATATTTGCTTGTGGCGGCCCTTTGTGGTCTTGGGAGTTTCGTGTCGGGATCAACATTCAGCCCGGCACGACCTCCTGCCATACCGTTAGCAGGCAAGTTACTCAATCACACCATAGAGACGTGTCTGACTTCCTGCAGTTAAGTCTCCGTATATGCAGACCTGGCTAGAGGTCGGCCAAGACGGAGGCAGTGGAGGTGTGCTTCCCGGATACTGGCCGTAAGTGGCACACCAACAATTACAATAATAAGCTAACTGAGGGAATTGCAGTCGCTTTTGGGCGTAAGTTCATCGAGTCAACTCTGCTCTAGCAATTATAAGAGAATTCAGCTGACTGTTGAAAAGAGGACCCCAACCGGGACCTGTTGCTGGCTCTAACGGAGCAGTTACTGCCTGGACAGGTTTCATCACTGTTGATGGCACTACTTATACCTGGATGGGTGCAGCAAACGTAAACGGGGTTGTTCCTCAAAGTGTTAATCAAACGAGTTTTGAGTACACGTCCACCAGATCGACGTTCGTCATGAATGTCGCTGGTAAAGTGTCAATGAACGTCACTTTTCTGTCGCCTATTACTCCCAAGGATCTTAGACGACAATCCATCATTGCGTAAGATACTCCTTCAACTATCAATTCTTACTCCAAACGCTCAAGCAATGCTGATTCAAGGTTCTGCGTTTCAGTTCCTATCTCAGCGTGACGGTAGCGGCGATCGATGGGGCATCACATGCTGTGCAACTCTATGCAGATACATCTGCCGGTATGCTCTTCCCTTCTCTGTTTTCATTGTTTTCATTTTGGATCGTGATGCTGACGTATGTTCAGAATGGACCTCTATTCATAGTACTGATACCGCTCAATGGAGGTATGTTACCAAGAAATCTCATGCGGAACAACGAACTTACATTCATGCAGTTACTCAGTCAACAACGGTGTTGCTAGCCACAAGTCCTGGAGACAGACGCAGAGCGAGTTCAATGCCGATTATCCAGATGACGCTGCGCACTGGGGTTATTGGTACTGGTCGACTGCAGCAAGTTCGTCAATGACTTACCAATCTGGCGCCGACGTTACTGTTCGCGGGAACTTCTTGAATAAAGGAGATCTTCCAAATACCCAAGATACAAATTACAGAGCAATCAATGATAACTGGCCAGTTTTCGGCTTTGGTATGATCAATCAATGAAATTTATGCTTCACATGACTGATAGCTTTACAGCAAACACTCTCGGGAACGTTGGCAGCTCTCCTGTGGAGACTTTGTTCACCATTTCGCATGCTCAAGAGAATGCGATCTATTTTGATGGTGCCAATGGAGACGTTGGAGTGCCATCATTATGGACCAGCTACTGGGACTCTGATTTAGATATGGTAGGCCAAAGTCCTTGCTTCATTGATATTCCGTTGAAGCTAATCCATCACAGGTTCAATACTTTTACAAGGACTACAGCACTATGGCTAGTCTCTCTGAAGCTACAGATAACCAATTCGCGGGAGACTCAGTTATCGCCGGAGGTCAGGACTACGTTACCATCACCTCACTCTCAGCCCGTCAGGCATTTGGAGCAGTCCAACTTTGCGGAACCAAAGCCAGGCCGTATCTATTTCTCAAAGAAATAAGCTCGGATGGAAACATCCAAACTGTCGACGTCTTGTTCCCAGCAATGCCTATCTTCTTGTACTCCAACCCCATTCTGGTGAAGTATCTCCTGGACCCACTGTTCGAGAACCAAGAAGCAGGGCAGTTTCCACAGACTTATGCGATGCATGACCTGGGACCAAACTACCCACGTGCCATCGGACATCCGTCAGGTGACGGAGGTGAGTTCCTCTTGTCACAAAACCACACCACGTGCTAACTCCGTCAGAATACATGCCCCTTGAAGAATGCGGCAACATGGTCATAACAACATTAGCATACGCCCAGCGCGCGGAAGACACCGCCTACCTAACCCAACACTACAAAATCCTCAAACAATGGACCGGCTACCTGGTCCAAGAAGCGCTCATCCCCGCAAACCAACTCTCAACCGACGATTTCCAAGGCCAGCTCGCAAACCAAACAAACTTGGCTTTGAAGGGAATCATTGCTATCCAAGCTATGTCTGAGATTGCGAGTAGGACGGGGAATACGGCTGATGCGGCGAATTACTCGGATATCGCTCATAGCTATATTGGGCAGTGGCAGAAGATGGCAGTGGTGACGGATGCGAATCCTCCACATACGAATTTGGATTATCAGGATGATAGTTCTCATGGTGAGAAGGTCTATTTTTTTGAGATGGGTGTTGTACTAAATATCATTAGGGCTTCTCTACAACCTTTACGCAGACCGTCTCCTTGGTCTCAACCTCGTCCCGCAGTCTATCTACGATATGCAAAGTGCTTTCTACCCTACTGTTGCACAAACATATGGCGTTCCTCTTGATACCAGGAATGTGGTTACAAAATGTATTTTCTATTCCATTCCATTCGGCTCTGAATTCAAGACTAACAATAAGCCACAGCCGACTGGCAAATGTGGACCGCAGCCATATCTTCCCGCTCGACGAAAGCAATGTTCGTCTCCCTGCTCGCAAAGTGGATCAACGAAACGCCTACGAATCGTGCGTTCACTGATCTTTATAACACCCAGACTGGAAAGTAAGTTGTTCTTTCATTGTTCACTGCAAGTTGCTGTACGGAGATTAGGAGGGGGGATGCTTGTGAGGTGGGGTAACAGCTCAGGCTAACGTGGCATGTCAGTTTTGCGGACGGGGCATTCATTGCGAGACCTGTTGTTGGTGGCCATTTCGCGTTGCTAGCGCTAAATTCAGCTCCGACTGCTGCGACTGGGTAGAGGGGTGATTGGGCTCAGGTCCAGGACTGGTGGTTTGTGAGAAGGTGGCTTGAGTTATTGCATTACATAAACTTAGGGAGTTTTAATCTTTTATATGCATATTCGGGGTAGTTTGGGCATTGAATTTTAGCGCTATAGCATAATAGTAATCTCTATTACTACAAATGGTAACTTCCAAGTTTGCTTCGAGGGAAGCATACTCTCACGTGACGAAGTGAGTTTCATCTCGGAGAGGCACCTCACTGTTCAAAACCTCGTCCCATCATACTCCGAGTTGTTACAGTATACAAAATCTCAATTAGTTAACGTCAAAAGAAAGAACATTGTTCTTTGGAGTTTACTTGACATGTGAATTAAGATGGATGCAGAAGCACTGCTTAGCCCAAACCAAACCGCAATTATGAGTACATATCAACCAAATCAATAGAAATCATTGATCAAAACATCGCCACTTGCCTACCTGATTGTAGCAATCCCACTGACGGCATATCTCTCAAGCTCGCTAGCTAGAATGGTGCGAATTTTGACGATGTGGAAACCCTATCAGATTTCTCACGATGGGGAGGCAACTAATAGATTGAAGAAGAGATATATATGATCTATACTCAAAGATGATAGCATTGAGGACGGTATAAGCACATGAAGAGCTTCGCATGTGAATGGCGTCTGGATTTATGTTGGATATTGCGTGCGGCATGCGCTCTGTACATCTTCAAGCCTTTTCGATTATCTTATGCCCGTGTTATTGTGGAGCGTTAAATGGGAAACTAGACCAATTTCAACGGGATGAGTGAGAGGTAAGGGCTAACTTTTCGGTTTTCATTTCTAGATCGTCGTTTTGAATTTCTTGACAACTTTTGTATGGAGTGGAGGATTAAGTAATCCTTAGAAAGATTATGTTTGTCTTATCTAAAATAGTGTTTTGGTGATTCACTTTGAGGCATTGTATGCTCGCTTAATGTTGTGTTTTCTGCCCATAGGTAGGTACCTAGGTATTTATAGAAGGGTGTAATCACATGACATAAAGGTCACGTGCTAAGCTGTGAAGACGACACAATGCTAAGCGGGAGCTTAAATATCTTCACTGAATTCGGTGGAGAATTGAAAGATGTAGAGCCAATTTAAGATTGCTTTAGTAAGCGAGATATACAATTTCATGATGAATGAGGTGTTATCATGTCCATCGATTTACCGCACGTGACGGCTGAAACTTGCTTTCAGGTTCTTCTTCCCTGCAAAGTAAGGCTGGTGAGAGAAACAGTATAGCTGAGTAGTGTCTCAAGAAGTTTAGAGTAATTTCCTTGCCTTGGATTTTTCCACTGGACGTCTAGCGTAGCGTGTGGGAGGGTTTCGTTTCTGATTGAACTCCCACTTATGAACCAGCAAGTTAGGGACGTTCAGGCTCTCGCCGGCCCATTCTCCAGAAGAGGCAGATTCGAACGTTTCATGGCAATGTGATGCTGCTTTAAAGCTCAATATGAAATCAAACTGATATGAATGGCAAAAGCAATACAGTCCCGTTTGCTACTTCACTTGAAGTCGGCGGAAGCTAAGCGAGGCCGTTCCTTCCTTCACAAAAGAGCATCTTCCTGATGGGAACATCCCTCCTCTGTACACCAAACAAAATCTACAACAAACAATCGACGAGTCCCATTCCCTTGGGATGCACCTCTACGCCCGACTGAAGGGTAGAATGGGATGACTTCACCCAAGGGTGGTTGTCCAATGATGATAGCACCAAGCGGCGCTGACACTCGAGCCATTCCCCCATTCTTGTGCGAGCCTGGATGTATAAAGAAGCGAGCTTCCCCAGACATCTCACCTTCCCCGGGTGTCTCAAGGAGATCTTCCCCCGCCATGGAGAGTTCAGCCTCAAATTTGGATGCTCTTCAACACTGAAAGTTCAGATGCGCCCCGGTCGCGCAAGCAAGTATCGTCACTCTCCTCTAGGTACGCACACGTGACTGCTTGCACAGCGGAAGCAGTGCCGAGATGTAACGTCTCACGCTGGCGCGCGCAGGTCGGTCGATTTTTCGATTTTGATTTCTCAGCATGGCTTCAAATTTCACTGCGTTGTCGGAGGTGCCTGACTCGACGGACTATCGCGTCCCTTATCCGTTTCCTGACGCACGTTTCCGACGTTCGGGTCCAGCTTCCTAATGAGGCATTCCGGTGGCCTCTCCTTCTCCATCAGCGTTAGATCAGCATAGCTAGGCTGCTAAGCACTTGTCTAGCACGCCCTTTCGCAAGTCGGAACCCTTAACTTCTTAAGCCTTCAGATTCCGATGGCTAATATTGGTAGCAAATTGGTAGCAATTAGGCTTTCGTCTAGATAATTGCTGATAGAGAAAGTTCGGAACTCTTCTTCCTTGTGTCTCACACCCAATTATCTGTTCGGGTTGACCTTCATGCTCCAAGCTGGAGTTGGTGAAGCACCGGCCGGCAATCTTTGCGGTTGCCGGCCGCCAAATGCCTAATCGAAACTCCTATCGGCTTACAACCCCGCTGTCGGCCTCTTGTTTTCTTGCCTTTGAATTACTCATTGGCTCTGCTGGAGGCTTGTACGCCGCCGGGGCTTGTAGCCGATGCAAGAAGTCATTATGACAACATGCAATTCGAGTTGTCAGGCTGCAGCTGTTTGTGTGCTGGAAATAATGGCTTTAAGGGCTTTTGGAGCTCTTCGCCTCTGCCTCTGCCTTCGCTTGGATGTACAGGCGGGGGAGATCCGGCCGACTGCTGTGGCCGCGATAAGCCAAAGGCCCTCAAGCTGCCAGCACGATAAGGGGCGGCTCGCCGTTTCTTCGGGCAAGGATGCAGCGAGCGGGGCACAACAGTTGTGACAGTGGCGCCTTGCAGTTCGTTTGGCGGTTTTGGCGGGTTTTGGTGGGGCGCGAGGGGTTGGAGGGGTAAACATCCATGACCATCCATGCCCCGAGGAGACGCGCCTTTACGTGAGTGTGGGGGACGCCTCGTGCGAAGGCCGGCCTATGGGCCTATGGCCAACCACTCTGAATCCGACATGCCGGCAGTGGCCAATGGAAGCACCTGGGATTGGGTATTGCGGCTGGTAAAGTTGCCCTGATAGGAAGCTATGATCGCGCAAGTTGCCTCTGCGAAGCCAGAGGTGGATGACGGTGATGCTTGCTCTGTCGGAGTTGAACGCCGTGGACTACTGCGTGCACCAGCGCCATCCGCGCGAAGCTGTGCTTCCTCGTGGAAGCCCAAGCCCACGAACGAACGCAAAGCCGCATGACAGCTGTCCCGGCCAATTCGAGGAATCCGGCTGGGTCGACTAGGATTTGCAGCCCGATCATCGGTGGCTGCAAGGAAGCTCAAGCTTCAAGCTAGATGGGAATTGTTCCGCTCTGGAGATAGATATTCTCGTGCCCCTCAGAAATTCTTCGGACCCCTCTTTCCCCATGCAATGCTCTTCAACGACCTGATAGAGACAGCTTAAACCTTACCCACCCTCCCAAAAACATCACAATGGCTCCAACAACCACCAGATCCTCGTCAATCTCTTCCTATTCTACGTCCAGCTCAAAATCCTCCTCAGATGGCATCAAGAAAAAGTTTGGATGCACTCATCCAGGCTGTGGAAAGTCATTTTCCAGATCTGAACATCTTCACCGTCACGCATTGAATCACAAAGACGGCAATAATACATGTCTTCGTTGTAGTGCTCATTTCCGCCGTCGTGACCTACTCGGTAAGTCTCGCTATAATGATTAGCATAGCTCGGTCTGACATACTCCAAAGACCGACACATGGCCCGCCACAAGGAAAAGGACGACGAAGCAGGAGGAGAAGGGCTTGGGATACTAGCAACGAGAAAGAGACTATGGAGAGACGCAGCCGGAAACATTATCAACGCCAGGAGACCCTCATACGTACAAGACGGCACCAAAAGACGCCAAACTTCCCGCCCTGAACGCAAGTCCTCGAGTGCCTCAGAAACAAGCACCAGCTCGCACTCCTCCTCCCAGATCCCCATGTCGCGAACGGGATCCACAGCCTCATCAACCATTATCGTCGACACCGGAGCACCAGCTTACCTAGCCGTCTCAAAATCCGAAGAAACCCCCAACCAGGAATCCTGGCTGACCCTCGCCGCACTCCCCTCACCCCCAATCTCCGAGCCCAACGACATCGAATCATCGAACGACCACTCGTCCGACGCTTCAGAACTAGACGCTCTGTACGAGGACACCTGGCCCGTGATGCACAACGGTCTCCCCGAAATCGTCAACGATTCCCCGGTCCTAGGCCGTACGTCCGAGTACCCAGCCTCGCCATCCTGGGGCCCGCAACCGTTTCAAACATTTATGGGCGCTATGGCTGAGCCGCAGGGCCTTTATGAGGATATTTTTAAACCCGAGATTGGAATGGGCGGTTATGAGTGGCAATGGAGTGGACTGCAGGCTATGTCTAGATGTCGAGAGGAGAAGTTCGATCCCTTGTTAAGCTATGAGGGGGAGAGGAAGAGGGAATGGGGGTCAAGTTATCAGGAAAGTGGGTTTAGGAGGAGTTTTTTTGGGTTGGGTACTGCTTAATTGGATAAATGATATGAACGATTGAAATGAAATGGGAATGCATTACATGGGTGGAGTTTTGTACTGTAAATAGAAATTATACCAGAAACGATTGGTTTTTGACCCTATTTTCTGTTCTCTTCCATCCTCATGTCATCTCATCTCTCAACTCAGCAATCTCACTTCTTCTCCAAGATCCTAACCCCAAGCTCAGCCTTTCTTTCATTTTCAACCCACGTTCTGCACCTAATATTACCTACCTACACTTGCGGTGACTCTCGTCTCATCTCATCTCGTCTATCTATCCCCTCGGCTCCGACACCAACCTCAAGCTTATAACCGGGCTTAGCTCCACCTCCCCCCAAGTACCCTAGCATCCTCACCCACCTTCCAAACCACCCAATCAAAACCCCGCAATTCCGCAAGCAGACTATTGGTCGGAAACTTGGGGGATGGGTAATGGCAAGCAAGCCTCCTGCCGTCGGAACCGGCTCGAGGCGATATCGCAAGGGAGTGTGGAGGTGCTAGAACTAACTTAGTTGATTTCGGAGGTGGTGGTGGTGGTAGTGGCTCGGCGAGGAGTCATTGGGGAGTGGGAATGTGGGGCTGGTTGGAGATGCATGCTAAGGTGGAGGTTGGAATTTCGAGGTTGTGTTGGAATTGGAGGTGGTGGTTTAAGGTTCGAGATTGAGCGGGATTGTAAGGTTATTGTTTGCTTCGTGATAAGGTTTATAGAATTGAGGGAAGGGATATTATGGAGACGAAACGGATTATCAGGGGAGGATCGGCGGATATGAGATGATGAACATCAATTGGGATTTGAAATTGAGTTGGGGATTGGAGACTAGAGCTTGGAGTTGATGTAGGTTGGGTCCCAGGGTTTGTTTAGTTAGGGTCTAGTTGAGGCGAGGAGGTGAAGGTGGAGATGGAGTGGAGAAGGGGTTCTTCCTTGGAGAAAAGGGGAACGGGGGCCTCTGCATCCATTCGAGGTTAGGAAACTGGGGAGATGCCTCGTGTATTGCGTGTCGGGACCTCATCGGGTGAACCCCTGGATCGTGAGTTATGAAAGGTATTCACTGACTAGGATGACGACTTTAGGTGAAGTTTGGGAGCGTCTGATGGGAAAGTGAGGCACTCCTTGATAGTTCTCAACCTTCCTTCCAAAACCCAAAGTGCCTCTTCCTATTTCTACAACCATGCTTTCTGTAAATTGAAAGCACCAGTAGGTGGTGAAAGTGCGATGTTAAAAAATCAAACTAAGGCTCAACTTAGGCAGTAACAGTAAGAGACGAAGACGAGTAAATATGCATCGGGTTTGG
>Ga0302325_10009061_pt1 | contig 21811 bp, 22 predicted proteins | sample Palsa_T0_2_FD_201948 | JGI IMG/M metagenome (GOLD analysis project Ga0302325, IMG submission 201948) | Peat permafrost microbial communities from Stordalen Mire near Abisko, Sweden - Palsa_T0_2 | ecosystem: Environmental > Terrestrial > Soil > Palsa > Peat permafrost | place: Sweden: Abisko...
AGGGCGCGTTGCTATCGTGATAGCTCCAGAGCCGGGTATTTCGCCAGACAAAGTCGTTGGCCTCCAACCCGGCGAGCACGACCCAAAGCTGGCTGCGGAAGTGCGTCCGGTAGACCGGCCCGTGCTTGCGAAAGGCGCGCAGATGAAACTGCAGCGGATCCTTTTGGTAGGATTCGAACGACTCAAGGTCGGTCGCCCCTTCCCGGTAGATCGCGATATCGTCGACGGTTTTCAGTGTCTCTAAAGTTTCCACGGTGCCTCCCGCCCGCTTGCCAGCACCCGCCATGCCAGCGCCGGGGCCGCGGTCAGCGGGGATACTTCCAGCGGAACAGCCATCGCTCCATGAGCTTGCACGAAAAGTAAGCCGCCAGGGCAAGCGCGCCTGCGATCAGATTCACCGCGTACAGGACATCCCCGCGGTAATCCGACATCGCCTGGACGACCAGGTAGCCCAGGCCTTTGCGGGCAAAGAACCACTCGGCGATGATGGCGCCGACGATGCTGCCGGTGAATGCATTTTCGTGGGCGGCGAGGTAGTAGGGCAGCGCCGATGGCCACAGGACCTTGCGGAATACCTGGCCCCGGGTCGCATTGAGCGCGGCCAGCCGGTCGATCAAAACCGAATCCGCCGCCCTGAATCCCTTCACGAGATTGGCGAGCAAGGGGAAGAAACAGACGAGGACGACGATCAGGAGCTTGGGCGCCAGGTTGTCGCCGAGCGTGATCAGCAGGATGCCCGCGATGGTGACGAAGGGGATGTTCTTGATCATGACGGTCCACGGCGCAACGAAGGCCTCCGTCGCAGGATACCAGACGAAGGCGAGCGCCAGGATCAGCGCCAGGACGTTGGCCACGCCGTACCCGAGCAGGGCCTCGCCCATCGTCACGGCGGTGTTGTAGGCCAAAAATCCGGGCTCGTCGCGGAGAACGTCCCAGACCTTGGACGGCGGCGGCAGCACGACCGCGGGCAGATGGCTGAAATGAATGAAGGCGACCCACAGCAGCGGGATCGAGGCAAAGAGCAGAAAATACGCGAGGACGGGCCGCCAGGACTTCTTCATGGGGAGCCGCCGCCGCCGGCGTCGACGGCGGCATAGAGTGACCGCCGAACCCGGGTCACTTCCCGGGCGAAAGCCTCGTCCAGCCGCCCGGTCCGGGGTCGCGGCAGGTCGATGTCCAGGAGGGAGTGAATTCTGCCGGGCCGCGCCGACATGACCGCCACGCGGTCGGAGAGCGTTACCGCCTCCTCAACGCAGTGCGTGACCAGGACCGCCGTCTGCCGGGTGACCGCCAGAAGCTGCGCGAGCCACGCCCAGAGGGCTTCGCGGGTCAGTTCGTCGAGCGCGCCGAACGGTTCGTCGAGGAGCAGGAGCCGCGGGTGATGCACGATCGCCGCCGCGATGTTGACCCGCTGCTGCATGCCCCCCGAAAGCTCATGGGGATAGTGATGCAGGAATTCGCCCAATCCGAACTCCCTCAGCAGGCGCTCCGGATCGAAAACACCGCTGCGGTGGCAGACCTCCAGGGTGAGCTGGACATTGCGGAGGGCGGTGCGCGATGGAAGGAGCGCCGCGCGCTGAAAGGCGATTCCTATCTCCTGGCTGCGGCGTGCTTCGGCCACCGGTGCACCGTCGATCTCCACCACTCCCCGCCAGTCCGTCTCCAAGCCCGCGAGGATGCGAAGCAGGGTCGTCTTTCCGCAACCGGAGGGCCCCAGGAGGGAGATGAATTCCCCCTCCGGCAGGTCGAGATCGATTTCCTCGAGCACGGGCACGGCGCCGTAGGACTTGCCCAGGCCCTGGATCCGAATCGCGTTGCGCGGAGGCGAATCGACAAAAGGGACGACGGGCGGGCGCATGGAAGCTTGAGACAGCATCGGCGGTGCCACCAATCGATCAAAAGCCCCGGAATGAGCAGTTAGATCCTCATAATCGTTGCCACGGCGCGTCCGATCTCGAAGCTACCCCGTTTCGAAATGAACCAAGCGAATTCAAACGCCGCCGCCCAGTCCGCTTTGCCGTTGGCGAAGGCAGCGCTCGCCAAGGTTTTCGGCGCGAACCATGCGGAGGACATCGCCCGCGGGGTCGGGTTCTGCGCCCGGGTCTGGGATTGGGAAAAGTCCGACGCGCCCGCGTTCGTGGAGTTCTGCGAGAAAAATTACCACCCGCCGGGAAAGGCGCGGAGCCGGCTGCTGCGCCGCCTTGACGAGATCATGCATCTGGTGGGCGGGTCGTTCAATGTGATCGCCAAGACGACCCGCGCCGGGCTCGATCTGGCGGACGTGGAACTGACGCCCGCGGAAGAGTTATTCGGCGCTTTCGCCGCGGGGACCCATCTCGACGAGGACTTGCGCACGTTCCGGGTGGCGGCGCTGGCGCAGCTGAATTTCGGCACGGACGATCTCAGTCCGACGAGGACGCGCGCGGCCTGGGCGGCGCGGCGGCTTTCGCGAGTCGGGCGGACGGTGATCCCCGCCGACCTTTCCGCGGAGGCGTCGATGCGGGGGGCGGAGGTCGATCGCTTCGTCTCCGGGTTCAACCTGCACCTGGACAAAATCGAGTATGCGGATCCGTCCATCCGCTTTCCCAAGGACACCGTGCGCATCTCGCATTGGGGGCTGCGCGATTTTATGACGGGCCTGAATGGACAGGAAAACGCCCTCCCGCGGCAGCGGGCGATCCGCGACCTGCTGCGGCGGGTGGTGGACGGCGAGATCCCGAAAGAGGCGATCGATCGCCCCAAGGCGCGGTGGCGCCAGCGGGACGGAACCATCCTGGAGGACGGCGCCGTGCGGACGGCGACGCCGATGGGTCCTCTGCGCTGGGAACAGTTCAAGAAGGTGTACGATGTCCAGCGCCGGATCGACCCGCACACGATCTACGGGAACATGATCGACAACAAGTTCAAGCTCGAGCGCGAGATCCCGGAGGAGAAGGTGGTCCGGATCCTGACGGACATCCTCTCCGCACCGGTGGCGGAGAAAGTGGCGCGGTTTGTCGAGCGCCGGCTCGGGCGGCCGATCGAGCCGCACGACATCTATTTCAAGAGCTTCCAGGCGGGATCAAAGAAGGCGCCGCTGGCCTTCGACATCCGGAAGCGATATCCGGACGCAAAGTCGCTGACGGACGCCATTCCCGGAATCCTGGTGCGGCTGGGCTTCTCGAAACCGCGCGCGGCGTGGATCGGGGCGCGGATCCAGGTCGATAACTCGCGGTCGGCGGGGCATGCGTGGGGGCCGGGGACTGGGCACGACGTGGCGCGGCTCCGGGTGCGCGTCGACCGGGGCGGGGTGAACGAGGAGGAGTTCGGGGTCTTCATGCATGAGCTGGGGCACTGCACGGAACAGGTGCTCACCTCCTATGAGATGGACTACAAGGCGCTCTGGGGCGTGCCGAACACCGCGTTCACGGAGGGGTTCGCGTTCACGTTTCAGGACCAGGCGGATTTCATCCTGGGCCGGAAGGTGAGCGTCGATGCCGACGTCACCGTGATGCAGCGATTCTGGGAGGTGTTTGAGATCACGGGCCCGGCGCTGACGGAGATCCGTCTATTTCACTGGCTGTACGAGCATCCGGAGGCGACGGCCGCGGACATGCACGCGGCGATCCGGCGGATCGGGGACAAAATCTGGGCGGAATTCTACGCGCGCATCTTCGGAGCGGAGGGATACGGGCTGATGGCGGTCTATTCGCACATCCTCTGGTGCTCGTTCTACCTGGCGGACTACAGCATGGGCTACGTGATCGCCTATCAGGTGCGGAAATTTCTCGCGACGCGCAAGTTCGCGCCGGAGATGGAACGGCTTTGCGCGCTGGGCGCGATCTATCCCGAGTCCTGGATGAAGGCCGCCGTGGGGCAGGCCATCAGCGCGGGGCCGCTGCTCCGGGATGTTGGGAAGGCCTGCGACCGGGCGCTGGCATAACCGGCCGCCTACGGGCGGCCCGAATACGAGACCCGCCAGACGGTGCCGTTAGCGTCGTCGGTCACCAGCAGGGCGCCGTCGCGGGCCACGGCCACCCCGACGGGGCGCCCCCAGACGTGGCCGTCGTCGACCACAAAACCGGTCAGAAAATCCTCGTAGCCGCCGGACGGGACGCCGTTTTTCAGCCGCACCCGGATGACCTTGCTCCCAGTGCGGCCGGTCCGGTTCCATGATCCGTGGGAGGCCACGAAAATATCGCCGCGGTACTCCGCGGGAAATGCGGCCGGTCCGGAGGCGTCAGGCGGATAAAATGTCATTTCCAAGGGGGCCGAATGCGACTGCAGCGGCACGTCCGGGGTGATGGTCTGGCCGTCCAGGTCCGGCCGCTCGCCGGCGTGGCGCGGGTCCTCGTGATTGCCCATGTAGTACCAGGGCCATCCGTAAAATCCGCCCTCCTGGACATGCGTGACGTAGTCCGGCACCAGGTCGTCGCCCAGGCCGTCGCGCTCATTGGTCGAAGCCCACAAAATTCCCGTGCCCGGCTGCACGGCGATCCCGACCGCGTTGCGGATCCCCGTCGCGAAAATCCCCAGGCGGCGCTGCCGGCCCTCCGGGTCGGTCACCAGGATGTTGGCGCGATGGGTTTCGTAGCCCCAGGCGGAGCCTCGCGCGTGCGCGGCTTCCCAGGCGCGGATGTCGTCCGGAGATATCACCGGCATACCCTCGGCAATATTTGATCCGGAGCCGACGGAGATGAACATTCGCCGGCCATCGGGCGCGAACGCAACGTCCCGGGTGGTATGCCCCCCGGTGCTGTCGGTCAAAAGCGGCACGATCAACTCCGCCGGGCCGCGGGCCCGCAGGTCGCCGCTGCGGTAGGGGAATCGCACGACGGAATTGAGGTTGGCGACGTACACCCACTGCGGACTCCCGCCCAGCGGATAGAAGGCGATGCCAAACGGACCCTGAAGACCGGCCGCGAAGATCCTGTTTATGGAGGGAGCGTCCGCCCCGTCCGCCGCGCGCAGCACGCGGATCCGGCCCCGGCGCGTCTCCGCGATGAAAATGTCGCCGTTGGGGGCCGTGCGCAGGAGCCGCGGTCCCGAAAGACCGGAGGCAAACAGCCCGACCTGGAATCCGGCGGGGACGGAGAGCGCGGCGCCGGCCGGCCGGTCGACCGTGCGGGGAGCGTTTCCGGCCGACACGGTCGCGTAAGGGGCGGGCAGATCCTCCAAATGGATTTGATGGTGGGCACCGGGGTGGTCGTTCTGCCAGTCGCCCGGCGTGGGCCCGCGGCGCATCGCGGCGACATCCTCGCGCGGAGTCGGGGGTGCGAGGGGCCGCAGGGTCGCCAGAAAGGCGATCAAATCCCCGCGATCCGCCGGATTGGCCACAATGACGGCCATGTTCGTTCCAGGCACCAGCGCCCCGGGCCCGGAGAGAAAACGGTCCAGCGTGGCGGAGTCCCAGATGAGGTGAGAGCCCTCCAGCGCCCGGGTGTAGCCGAAGTTGGAAAGCGCCGCCGCCTGGCGGCCCACGACGCCGGCGAGCAGCGGACCCTGCCCATTTCGCGGCCGGGAGTCCTGCCCGGTGGAATGACAAACCGCGCAGTTTTGCTGAAAAAGGATCCGGCCGCGGGCGGAATCTCCCGCCGCCAAGGTTTGATCCGCGGCCTTTCCACCGGGAGTGAGGAAGACAAGAAAAAGAAAGGCCGGAGCGAGCGCGCGCAAGGCTAGGCCGGAAAACCGCCGGCGATATAGTTCTTGAGGTGCTCGGACTCGGTGCGATGCACATCCACCAGCCACCGCGAAACATCCCCGATGGATATGAGGCCGGCCAGGCGTCCGGCCACGAGGACGGGCAGATGGCGGCAGCGTCTTTCGGTGAAGAGCGTCATGACTTGCTGCACCGTGGTGTCGGGCGGGATGGTGATGACATTGCCGGTCATGACCGTCGAAACGCCAGTCGTTTTGGGATCGAGGCCGGCTCCGACGACCCGCTGGAGCACGTCGCGTTCGGTGAAAATTCCGACCAGCCGGTCGCCATCGAGGACAACGACGCAGCCGACGCGAAGGTGGTTCATTTCCGCCACGGCCGCGCTCACGGTCAGGCTCGAGGATACGGAATGCACCAGGCTTCCTTTGCGTTCCAGCAATGCTGAGATCGGCGTGTCCATATCGGGTAACCAGGGGAAACGCCGGACAATACCCGCTTGGCGCGCGCTTTCAACCCCTTTTACTGGTTTCGGGCCGCATCGCTCAAGGTGCTCCCAACCGGGCGAGGGCGGCGGTGGCGGACGCATTGGCCGGATCGAGTTTGAGCGCGGCGTGGCAGGCTTCGCGGGCGGCAGCATGGTCGCCGGCTCTCTCGAAAGTTCTGGCGAGGCGCAAAAAGGCGCGCAGGCCGCGAACGGAATTACGGTGGCCTATTTCACCGGCCTGGGAAAGGGCGAGGTCGGAACTGCCCAAGGGCCACGGGGCCTGGGCGTAGAATTTCATCAAACCTTCGCGCGCGTCGAGATTGGCGGGATTCAGGGCGATCGCCTTGCCCATGGCGTCCCGTCCGCGGACGGCGTAGGTAAAGGAGCGCTCGCGATCCGCGATGAGCAGGCAGGTGCCACCATAGTCCGCAAGGTAGGTTGCGTTCTCCGGGGCCAGGGCGACGGCTTTTCCAAGCCAGGATACGGCATCGTCGAGGCCGGGTCCGCCGGTCTGCCGTTCGAGGGCCATGCCCAGGTAATAGCAGGCGGCCGCGTTTTTGGGATTCGCGGCGGCGATCTTCCCGAGGACCGCCGCCGCTTCGGGATAGTCCTTTGCATTATAGAGCCCGATCGCGGCCTCGGTCGCCGTCTCCGCGTGCGCGCATGAAAGGACCAAGGCAAAAACGGCGACCAAGGGCGGTTTCATCGATTCCCCGACTCCATGGACGAAAGATACCAGAACCTGCCGGCCGTTTGCACGCGCCGAAAGCCGTGGGTCAAGCGTCCGCCAGTTCGGAGAGGTCGAAATTGGCGCTAGCGCCCGACTTGAAGGAGGCCCGCAGGTGCGCCAGGCCCCGGCGCTCGAGGTCGGCGACGGTGGACTCCCGGAGCATGAAGATGTTGGCGATCTGCTTGTGGCTGATCTGGCTGCGACCGCTGCGGTCGGTCGAATAGTGCCGGGTTTCATGGGCCATGCGCTGGGGCGCCCGCTTGCCCCGGGCCGCCTTTTCGAAGGCGTAGGGATAATGCACCACCCAGTCGCGAATGCCGCCGACCGCCCAGTCGATCACGATTTCGGTCCGGAGCGGCTTGCGGGTGACCGACTTTTGCGAGGGATAGCGGAGGAGCGCTTCCAGGCAGATGTCGAGGGTGCGCAGGAAATTGTGCCCGAGCAGCAGGGCGCGCGCGATCGCCTTTGCCTGGAGCGGATTTTTGAGGGCCCCAAACACCAGCGCCTCGCCCTCCTTCGCGCACCGCTCCTTGATGGACAGCGCTTCGCGGATGAACGCGTCGCGCCTCGTGGCGTCGATCTGCGACCACAGGGAAAAGCAGGTCTCGGTCACGCTTTTGAGCGCCTCCCAAAGCGGCACCTGGCGATTGAGGTAAGTGATCCGCGTCTGGTCCTCGATCTCGCGGCTTTGCAGCATCAGTTCCGTGAAGTGGCACTTCACCTGCAGCTCGGCCCGGGCCCGGCCATGCAGGAAATAATCGTTTTGATGCTCGCCGGGCGGTGGTGATTTCATGGGCAGGGGAGGATCACGGGGAATACCGGCTCATCCTTCGGTCGGCCTCGCCGGAGAGCCCGAGGGCAAGCATCTCCGATCGGATTTCCCGCTCAAGGGGATTCGCGGCGTCGACTTCCCGGAAATACTGCCAGATGTGAACGCGGCACTGCAGCACGTGGCCGCGGCCCTTTTCCTCGTGCAGGATCTTGAGCGGATCCTGGTGCGGGACCCAGCGGCCCGACCCCCGGGACTCCCGCCGGTCGGTCGCGAGATGCTCCCAGATCGAGTGGATCATGCCCTGGGCCTCCATCACCTGGCGCATTTCGATCGCGCTGAGCTGGAAGAGAATCACATCCTTGATATGCTGGATCTTCATCGGCGGGCACGAGGGCGGTCGGCGCATTCCTTAATGCTCCAGCAGGGCGGCCTGATCGAGCAAATCCTCGCGCTTTTTCAGCAATTCCGCGCGGCGCTTCGCGGCCGCCTGGGCGGAGCCAGGGTCGAAAAACGAGATGCGGTCGGGAGGCGCAAGGCAGAACCCGGCGGAGCCTCCGGATCCGGCCGGCACGAGGACCAGGCCGGCCTGCCGCGCCGCTTCCGCGAGCGCCTGCTTCAAGTCCAGCGCGGAGAAGTCGCCGGAAATCGGCGCCCTGAAGTTGCCCGCAATCGTCACCGGCGTCGCGAACCGGGCCGAAAGGATCCGCGCCACGTGGTCGAGCGGCATTTGATCGAACCGCAGCGATTGCGCCGGCAGCTTTTGCGCCGCGGCGAAGGGGGCGAACGCCAGGGCAGCGCCGATAAAAATCACGAGGGAAAACGGCGAAAATTTCATGGAGGGAGCAAACCGCTGTTATGATTAGAGTATAACATGAGATTTGATGAGATCCTTTAAGCCTTTTGGCGTTACGCACCCCCTCGGGCTCCCGCGCCCCATCGCGGCGGACAATTTTTTCGGGGCGAAGGGCCGGTTTTTCGCCCTCAATCTGATGCCGATTCCGACCGGCTGTCTCGCTCATTTCGACCGGGCGGTCTACCGTCCCCACGCCCGGAGGGTGGTCTCGATTTTGCGCCGGCAGGACTGTGACTGGAGCGGAGCGGCGATCGTCGACGGCCCGCCGCGCTACTGCCTGCTCCAGGCCGGCGCGCCGGCCACCGTGCCGGAGGAGCTATGGCCCCTGCTTCCAGAGCCGCCCCGGGTGAGCCTGGAGGCGGTGCTATCCCATTTTGACCCGCCGCGCCGCGAGGCGCTGCCCCTGCAGTTGCTCGATGTGCTTTCGCTGGTGAGCGAGGATCTGGGGGCGGATCGGTTTGCGGTCGCGACTGCCGGTCATCCTTGGGTGGCGGATTTCATGCGGTGTGGTGGGGCGGCGCGTCCCCGCGACGCCTGCTTCGACTCTGCCCAAACTGGCGTCGCGGGGACGCGTCGCCCCACCTAGGAACTTGGGGCCAGCGCGGCGCGCATCCTGGCTTGCTGGATTGCCGCCATGATCTTGGGCATCATGACCTGCATCATCCTTTGCTGGATTTGCGGCTGCTTTTCAATCGCCGCCTTCCCGGCCGGGGTGTCGTAAAACGTGGCGATCCCGTGCAGTTCATCGGAGGTGAACACCTCGCTGTAAACGCGCGCCATCTGGCCCTGCAGGTCGTTGAGATCGATCGAGGCCCAGATCAGGTCCATCGTCTTCTGCTGCCTGAGCACGGCTTTCTCCACGTCGGCCGGGCTGGCGCCCGGGTGCGCCTTCGGCATCATCTGTCGAATCGTCCGGTCCAGCATCGCCTTTTGCTGGTCGAGGACCCTGGCCATCGTCGCGGAGAGATGCAGCTGGTCCGTGACGCGCCGCGCGTCGTCCAGGCTCGCGGTGTCCGGGTTCGAAACAATCGCTTCGGCGGCCCGGACGGGCACGGCCAAAGCCAGGGCAAGCGTCAGGGCGATGAAGAGTCTCATGGGAACGGTCCGGCTTACGGGTTGAGGTGCTGAACCTGATAGACCTTTTGCACGACGGGTGAGGCGCTGTACCAATTGCTCGCGGTTGCGGCCGGGACGGCCATCGACTCGAGCGTGTAGCTGGCGAGGCCGGAGGTCACATTGACCTGCTGATTGGGACTGTAGAACCAGGTATTTCCCCCGTCGATACTCGCGCCGGCGCACACCGTCCAGGCGCCCGTGGACGGAAAGGTGATCCCAATCGTCAGGGTATCGGTGCCACCGGTTGCGGCGGCAGTGTTCTCCGTCCAGGTGCCATCGGGAGACTCCCACTCGATCAAATGCAGGGTGAGGTTGTCGCCGGGCGCGGTGGCCACGCTGCTGACCGTCAGCGGAGATCCGGTGTAGGCCGATGCCGGTGCGTCGATGGTCGCACCCGGCAGCGCCGAGGCGGCGATCACGTAATCCTGGCCCGGCCCGGTCACGGCCAGCAGGTCGGCCGCGGTGGCAGTGGGATTGGCCTCGACCCAGGCGACCATCGCGGAGGCGCCGTAATCGTCCCCGCTATTGAGTGTATACCAGTATTCGCCGCCGGTGGCGGCGCCCACCGAGGCGCTGACCAGGTCCCAGATCGCCATCTGCAAACCGGCGGCAACCGAATTGCTGATGTCGGGAGTGTAATACTCCTCCCAGAGCTGCTCGATCTGGAGGGCCGTGGCGGCGCCCATGCCGTCCGCAACTTTTGGCCCGCTGGCCAGGTCTTCCGCGTCGTAGTCCATGGTCCCGCCCAGGCTCCAGTGCCAGGGATCGATGCAAAATCCGGTCGTGGTGATGCCGTCCACCAGGACGTCGATGGCGCAGGCATACACCCACAGGTTGTCGCCGAGGGTGGAACTGGAGACGTTGACGACCTCATTGGCGCCGGCCCCCTCCTCAACCACCGTGATCGGGGTGCCATGCAATGAAATGGATGCGAGCGCGGACAATCCGATCGCCGCCGCCGCCATCCGCAGACCCCAGAGGTGAGACAGTTTCATGGCATAACAAGTCTAGCATGCCTGCCGGGTTTCCCGGGCCTCGATTGCGGATTTTTTTGGGGATGATCAGGGCGGCCCGCCGATCAGGTCGGGGTGCTGGGCGATGTGCGACATGAGATAGAGGTTGGGAAGATAGACGGCCCCGGCCAGGAAGCCGACGAAGACCAGGATCCCCAGGGTGAGCAATGGCTCGATGAGCTTCGGCAGGTTTTTTGCGTCCCGCAGGGCCTGTTCCTCGAAGATGGCCGAGATCCGGCTCAGGATCACCGAGGGATCGGCCGAGTTCGATGCGACTTTCATCTGATCCGCCAGGGCCTTGCCGATCTTTCCGATGCGGTGGCGCTCCCGGAGAAACGCCTGGTACAGGCTGGCCGACTTTGAAAGATGCTCGCTCACCGCCAGGAAATAGGCGGAATATTCGGCATGATCGGCGACGCTGGCCGTGATCGCAAAGGCGTCCCGTTGATAGACGCCCGCCTGGTAAAGGGTGGCCAGGGTGCGCAGGCACCGCGCCAGGATCTCCTTTTGAAAAAGCACGCCGACTTTGGGCAGCCTCACGATCAGCATCTGGGTCCGGGGCCGGGACAGGATCCACTTCCGGCGCAGAAACGCCCAGAAGACCAGGATGGGCGGAATGAAGGCGCAGGAAGGATGGTCCGAGAGAAAAGTGAGGCCGTCGAAGAGGGCCTGCGTCGCCGGCGGCAGCTTGGTATGAAACTCCTTGAAGTTCTTGGTGATCATCGGCAGGACGCAAAAATTGACGACAATCAGGGCCGCGAGGACGAGGCAGCCGATGAAGCCGGGGTAATACAACCCGGAGCGGATCTCCCCGGTGATCACCGCCCGGTTTCGCGCCATGGAGGCCAGTTTTTCAAAGACCGCATCGAGCCGGCCCGAGGTCTCGCCCTGCTCGACCATCGCCACGGCGACGTTGCTGAAGGCGCCGGGATGGAGCCTCATCAGCGCGGCGATGCTCGCGGAGGAGGCTTTCTGCTCGTAAATCGAGGCGATCACGCCCCGGAAATACGGCGTCTCCGCCGCCGGGGCCACGAGGTCGAGGGCGGAGCGAAAATCGGCGCCCAGGTGCAGCGACTCGGCCATGCCGTTGTAAAATTTTTCCAGTTCGCTGGGGACGGCGCTTTTGCGGGCGAAAAAAGTGCGAAACTTCCGGTCGAGATCCTCGATGGGCTTTTCCCTCATCTCCTCGTCGTCGGCCTTGCCCGCGGCGAAACGGGCGGCCGCGGCTGACGCGGACGTGTACACCTCGACCTCGCGCTTTTTCCCGCGGTGGCGGATGACGAAGACACGGAAAACCTTGGGTGCGGCGGTGGTCATGGGTCGTGTTTCAGCCCAGGGTGAAAAGCACCTTGCGCTGCACCTCCTCCAGGGAGGTGATGCCGTCGGCGACCCGGCTGAGCGCCTGCACGCGCAGGGGTTTGAACCCCTTTTTTTCGGCGGCGGCGGAGATGGCGCGCATGCCGGCCTCGCGGCGGATGAGCTCGAACACCTCCTCGTCCGGCTCCAGCAGCTCCATGATGGCGGTCATCCCGCTGTAGCCCCGTCCCCGGCACCGGCTGCAGCGGGGATCGGAGCTGGGGGCGTAGACCGTCTGCGGGGGCTCGAGCCCCGCTTCCACGAATACGGACTCCATGGCCGGGGGGGTCCGAAGGGCGACTTTGCACATCGGGCACAGCGTCCGGATCAGCCTTTGGGATTGGGCGGCGATGAGGGTGTCTGCCACCATGCCGGCGGGAATCCGGAGATCGGCCAGCCGGGTGGGCACCGCCGCGGCGCTGCGCACGTGCAGCGTGCTGAACACCAGGTGTCCGGTGTGCGAGGCTCCGACCGCCATCTCGGCGGTTTCGGGGTCGCGGATTTCGCCGACGAGGATGATGTTCGGCGCCGAGCGCAGGAACGAGCGCAGCAGGGCGGCAAAGGTCAGCCCCTTCAGGTTGTCCACCTGCCCCTGATGCGCTCCCTCGAGCAGCTGCTCGATCGGATCCTCCGCGGTCATGATCTTCACCTCGGGCCGGTTGAGCTCGTTGAGCGCGGCGTAGATCGTGGTCGATTTGCCATGGCAGGTCGGGCCGGTGAAGAGGATCATCCCGTCCGGACGGGAGATGAGGCGCCGCATCTGCTTCAAGTCGCCCTCGTTCATCTGCAGGTCGTCCAGGGTGCGGATCCGATTGTCCATCCGGCGCAGCCGCAAGCTCATGTTCTGGGGGCGCTCGAAATCCCGAAACGGCGTCGCTTCGACGCGAAAGTCGACCGGTGCGCCGTCGAAGAGGACGCTGAAGCGCGCGCTGACCGCCTGGAAAAACGGGCCGGAAATCTTGCTCAGGTCGCGCAGCATCCCGACGACCGTGCCCCAGCGCTGCTCGGGGAAAGCGTAAAGCGTCTGGATGATGCCGTCCTTGCTGATGCGGAACAGCCCGGAGCTGCGCTCGAACATCACATGCAGATCCTGGGCATTGGCCATGATCGCCTGCCCGATCGCCCAGTGGACCAGCTGTTCGTCGGTCGTGCCCAAACGATCAGGGTCGATGCGTCGCACGCCCTCGGTCGTGAGCTTGAACTCGACCGGCTGGGTGAAGGAGCCGGTCTCGAGCGCCGGGACATTGACGCGCACGTCGGCCGCCCGGGACTGCTGGCGGGCCTGCTTCAGCTGATCGATGTTGGTCAGGGCGAAATAGATCGGCCGGCGGTGCTCATCCTCGACTTCCGCCCGGAACATCGCCGTGAATTCGTCGCACGCGGGGTGGGGCGGCGCCTCATGGAAGGCGACGAAAAAAGCATCCGCCGTCCGCTTGAAGCAGAACCCGTGATAATCGCGGGTCGTGCGCGAGGAGAGATCGAGCAGTTCCCGGGGCACGTCGAGGAAGCGCACGTCGACCAGGGCATGGCGGTGGCGCAGGAACATCACGGTCTCCCGCAGGCCCAGGGTCAGTTCGGCCGCCGGCGTCCTCCGCTCCACCGCGGCCCGGGCGACGGCTTTCATCCCCGGCTCGAGGATGAATTGGTCGAGAATAAACTGCAGGGCGTCGCGGTCCTCGTCGAAATGCGGCGCCGAAGCGGGAAGCTCGTCCCGGGGAGGGCGCTCGTAATTGTGGCTCAGGTTCTGGATGCGGCTGGCGCGAAGATCGTTGGCGATTTTCCGGTAGACGCCCTCTTCGATCAGGGCCCGTCCCGACATCCATGGGGGCAGGAGGGCTGGCTGGCCGGCCGGCGCGGCGTAGTGGCCCAGGATCAGCAGCGGGCCAACGGCGCCCACCGGCAGCCAGGGCGCGAGGTCGGGGTCCGGCCGGGTGCCGAGGAGATCGCACCAATTGTCATAGGTGCGCAGCAGGTCGAGCGGGACCCGCCCCAGGGAAAGGGGCAGCGGGGTCAGGCCGTAGGTGTCGTAGAGCCGCTCGAGATCCAGCCGGCCGCCAGGCTCCGGCGGGGCTGGCGCGGGCCGGCTGACGGCCTTGGGCACGGGACGTTCGAGGACAACGGGAGCCATGGGGGTCATTGCCGCCAGAAGCCGTGAAGCGAAAAGACCAGGCGCCGGGACGCCTCCCCCTCGGGCACGATGTCGAACTGGAGGTTGTCCTGGCGCACTTCCCGCAAAATGACGCTGGCGCCGGCGACGAGCGGGCTGAGACCGGGCTTGTCGCTGTCCGGGAAGCTCAATTCGTCGCCGATGGCGAAGACCTGATCGCCGACGACGATGCGATCCGCGCGCGCATCGGGCGAATAGACGATTCCAAGGATGCCGCGATGCCCGATCGCGCCCGCGACCGCCTCATTGCTCACGCTGACGGACTCCTTGCGCGCCAGATCGCTCCCCGACGCCTGGCTCTTGAACGGGTTGAAGAAATTCTCCGGAAGCTCCTGCGGCTTTTTGTAATCGGCGCCGATGATGCTAAACGAGTCGTCGGAAGGGCTGGGGCCCTGACCCCTGAGCGGAACCATCCCGATCGCGAGGCTGAGATAAAGGATCGCTTTCATTCGGCCTCGAATTTGCGGGGAAAGACAAATTGCACCGCCAGGGAAAGGGAGTTGGCGTTGGTGGTGTAGGAGATCTGCTCGACCCGGGCCAGGGGGAAGGCGAACTCCACGGCCCCGAGCCAGTTCAGGGTGCGGTAATAGTCGCCGGCCACGGTGATGTTCACGCTTTGGACCGGCATGTGGCGTCCGTTGAAAAAATAGTTCGGACTGACGACAAAATTTTTCCCGGAGGGCGAGAGCAGATCGTTGACGGCGATCGTGTCGAGCCGGCCGAAGATTTCCTCGATGCTCGCCTCGGCCGACAAATCCAGGCTCCACGTCTCGAGAAAGCGGGCGGCAGACTCGCTTTGTTTCTTGGCCGCCTCCGCCTCCCGCTGGCTCGCGACCAAATCGCGGCGGGCGGTTTCCATGGCGGCGCGGGCATCCGCCAGGCTGGCGGACGCGCGGTGCGCGCTCCGGATGCTCTTGAGCATCCCCAGGGACATGAGCGCGCTGGCGACCAGGAGCACGGCGGCGGCGGTGGTGTAGCGTTTCATGCGCCGGCTGGTTTGGGCATGTTCAGGAGATGCTCATAGCGGAAGCCCTGCGGCACGAGCGTCTGCTTCAGATCGACGGTGCTGTATCCCAGCCGCCCAAAAAGGGCCGAGATCCGCTGGAAAATCCGGTTGGCCGACGACGCGTCGCCGAGGATCACGAGGACCATCCGCATCTGCGGCTGGCCTTCCTGGAGCGTCAGCGAGAGGCTGTCCACCTGGGCGACGGGCTTGTTCTCGCTCAATCCCTGGGCGGCCGCGGCCTCGATTTCCTTCGAGAGGGCGATCAGCAGGGATTGGGTCGGGGGGCTGATCGCGAGCCAGTCGCGGATGGCCGCGGCGGTTTTCTGGCGGGATTCGAGGTCCTCGATCAGGCTTTCCTGGTGGGCTTTTCCCGAGGCGTAAAGCTGTGCCTGGTCCTTGAGATTCCCGGTCAGCTGCCCCGCCCGGGCTCCTTTGAAGGTACTGTACCCGATGACCGCGATGGAGGCGGCCAGCGCGCCCCAAAAGGCAAAGGTCACGATGCGCAGGCGCGCGGGCGCGAACGGGCGCACCTCCCGCTCGGCGGGGAAAAGATCGTAGCCCAGCCGCGGCCGGTCGCTGGCGCACGCCAGGAGAAAAGGCCGGGGCTGGTCCTTCATCGGCTCGACGATGACCGCTTCCGGGCAGCGCTCCCCGATCATCTGCCTCACTTCAAAGCCGCTGCTGTCGATGAGCATGACCCGGCCCCGGGGCTTGAGCTTGCCGACGCGCTCGCCCAGGGCCTGTTTGAGGGCCGCTTCCTTCAGGCCGATGTCGAAGAGCGGACGTCCGAAGCCGCCCTCGGCGACCGACAGATGGAACAGCGAGGCGCGATCGACGAAAAGAAATTCCGTCTCCGTCCCGACTTCGGGCCAAAAATGATCGAGGGCGTAAATGAGCAGGCTCGAGACGCCGCATTGGAGGCGGGCGAGGCCGAGTTCGGCCTTGGCGGCCAGGGCCACCGCCGCGGTGATTTCGCTCTCCCGGTGGGCGAATACCACCGCGAAGTTGTGCGTTGGATGGTAGGCGATGGAATGCCGGCAGCCCTGGGCGGACGGCTCGCCGAGCAGCCGCTCGGGATTGTCCCTCATCAGCAGGATGGCCTCTTCGTCGCTTTCCGGCCGGCGGGTCCGGCCCGAAAGGACGGCGGTGTAGCCGATGGCGAGATTGACGACGCAGTCCGCGGCCTTGTGCCGCTCGGCGAACGACCGGAGAAAGCCCGCATCGGCGTCCTCCCCGCCCGCGGGCGAGAATTCAGCCGCTCCGAACACGGGAGATCCGTCGGCGAACGAAACCGCCAGCGCCTCGATGCCATCCTTGTAAAAGGTCGCGGCGACCAGCGGACGCTGCCGGAACCGGCGGGCCAGGGGGACGGCCGCATCCAGCGGGTCGGGGGTGAATGCGCGCCCGAGCGCGAGGTCGATGATTTGCTGGATCATAGCGAATTGGCCGGCGGCCTGAATTCATTGGGGAGGAGACCTTCGGTGACCGCGCGATTGATGCTCTCCTCGAAGGTTTGCATCCCCTCGGCGCGATGGCTCTGGATTTCGCGCCGGAGGCGCTCGAAATGCCCCTCGCGGATATTGGCCGCGATGCCCAGGTGCCGGCCTTCGTAGCTGAAGTTGAAGAGCGTCTCATGCACGGCCACCAGGCCACCGGATTCCGGATGCCGGATCAGCCGCTGGGCGATGACCATCCGGCAGGCGGCGGCCAGGTTCGCCTGGGCCCATTCGGCCCTTTCCCGCGGAAGCTCCGCCACGTAGGAGCTCAGCGTGGACGGCACGTTCTCGCCGTGGATCGTCGCGACGACCAGGAGCCCGATCAGGGCGAAGCGCAGGCATTTCTCCGCTGACTCGGCTCCCCGGATCTCGCCGACGATGACGCCGGTGGCGTGCTGGCGCCGCACCTCGAGCAGGCCCTCCTCGTACCCCTCGCACGAGGTGTCCAATTCGCGCATCGTGAACATGCTCGGCCCGAGGCGGGTGGGATAGATGAATTCCACCGGATCCTCGATCGCGACCACCCGGTGCGCCTGCTGCGCGGCGAGGTGCATCCACAGCGAGGACACCGTGGTGCTTTTGCCCGATCCCATCTGGCCGGAGATCAGGACCAGTCCGCCGCGGAGCCGGCAAAAGTTCGAAACCACGGCGGCGGGCACCCGCAGCTTGTCCGGCGCGGGGATGCTGGCCGCGGGCAGCCGCAGGGTGATTTCGCGGCCGCCCACCGTGCGGTAGTACGACGCGCGGAATCTTCGGCCCACGAAGTTAAAGGCCGGTTCGAGCGCCTTGAGTTTCAGGTCGGGAAGTCCGTCCTTCCAGATCAGCCGCACCAGCGCGTCAAAGTCGGGCAGCCGGAGCCGGTCCTCAAGAAATTCGACCTGCTTGCCGACCATCACCGCGACCTCCCCCGATTCCCGGAAAAAAAAGTCGCTCAGTCCGGCCCGGCGGCAGTGGGTGTCGAAGAATCCATTCCAGTCCATCCCCTGATTATAGCAGCCAAAAGCGCGCGCCGCCCCACCTTAAGACACTGCAGCTACGTTGCTCAATTAAGCGGAAACGACGTGGCGTCGCTGCTGGAGGTTCCGGGCGCGCCGTTGTTGACCTCCGTGCGGGGTGATGCGCTGCCCGAGACGCTGATCACGACCGGGGTGCCGGGCGAGAGGGGGGCGGCGTTGCTCGTGATGAAGGAGGGGGCCGTCAGGGGAGCGGAGACCGCGGTCAGGGTATAGGTCGAAACTCCCGCCACGACGTAGCGCGGATCGCTCGTGACCGCCGCCACCTTCAGGATGGAGTTGGGGTTGAACTGGCTTTGGACCGGCGCAAACGCCCCGTCGTAGTCGATTCCCGCCACGGTCGGATCCGAGCCGTCGAGGGTGTAGGCGAGCGTCAGGCCGGGAACGTTTTCCGAGAGGACGATGCCGGCGTCGACGGGGTCGGAGATATCCGCGAGGGTGAATCCAAAGACATTTTCAGTGCGGCCGTCGGCCCGGCCGTAGGTCACGACAATCTGCATCGAATAAGTGGCGGTGACCGCGGTGCTCGGCGCGTATTGCGGATCGGTATTGAAAGCCTGCAGCGTGATTTGGGCGGGAAAGGTGCTGGCTGTCCAAGGCGGATCGCTGCTGTTCCAGGCCTGGCTCGCGGCCGTCGGCGCCGAACCGTCGGTCGTGTAACGGTAGGTCGTGCCGGGCGGATTCGTGCTCGGGAGCGTCGCGATCTGGCTCAGCGCCAGCGGAAAAACGGCGTAGGTCAGATCCCCGACCACGTTGAATGAGGGCGGCGCGAGGGGAATCGCGGTGTTCGCCGGCGCCGAACCGGTGGTGGCGATGGAAAAACCGATGCCCAGGCCGCGGGCGGTCTGCGCGCCCGCCGCCGCCGCGTTGTAATCGATGGCATTCACCCGGGCGGACCCCGCGAGATTGCGCTGGGCGCCGGCCGGCGAGGTCACGGCGCCCACTTCGAAGCCCGCCAGTTTGTCCCGCGTGATCGTCAGCGCGGTATTCGCCCCGAGCGGGACGACCGTGCCGGCCGTGCCGGGTTGGGCGATCACGCTCTGCAGGGGATTGCCCACCAGCGAGGGGTTGATCCCCTGCAGGGCGACCTGGGACTGGAACGTGGCGTACGCGTTTTGCTGGCTGGCGGATGCCGCGGCGGTCCGGTGCGTGGCCAGCGCCCTGCCCATGACCAGCACAGTGCCGGTCGCGGCGCCAAAGAGGACGATGGCCACCACGAGTTCGACGGCGGTAAACGCCCGGTTGGCTTTTAAAAAATTCCGGTTCATCGGGTGGCGGTGGTGGAGACGAGCAGGACCCGGGGAGCGAGCGCGCTCAGCGCGTTTTTCACCGCCGGGGCATCTTCCAGGGTCAGGTTGAGGGTGCCCAGGGGACTGGCCGCGGCGTAGAAGGAAAGATGCCCAAACCAGGTGACGGTGCCGGTCGCGCCGCTCGTGCGATCCAGGAACAGCGCCCCCTGGATCTGCGGACTGCCGGAAAAAGTCACGGCCGCGTTTTCGAGATAGAAGATCGCCGCCCGGTGGTTGTTGCCGGAAAATGCCACCTGGGTCTGCCCGAGACTTCCGGCGGTATTGCGGATCAGGAGAATAAACGGATTGCCGCCGGCCGGGCTCCCTTCGATCGAGACGGATCCCACGCCCTCGGCATCGACGATGGCGACGACCTGGCTCTGCACCGCGCTGCAATCGATCGTGAGAGCGTTGCCCGAAACCGACACGCCGGCGATGACGGGATTATTCGCGCCGGAAAAATCGTACACGGCCTGGTCCCCGGCGGCGGCGCCCAGGATCGCGTCCTGGTAGCCCGCGCCCCAGAGATATTCGTATGCGTTCCAGGCGAAGCTGACGGCATTGCGAAACTGGTAGGGCAGGGTCTCCGGGCCGGACCCGGCATAGAGGTCGGGCCACGCGGTCGGATCGCTGGCGGGATTGTTCGAGGTTACGACCAGCTCGGACACGCCGGAGCCGAACGTGCCGACGGGCACCGCCGGCGCCGCCAGGGGTATCGAGCCGGTCGCCGGCAATCCATAGGCGACGACGTCCACGTCGGTCAGGGGCACCGAAAACAAATCGGCGTTCACGACGTACGTCTGGCTGTCGTTGGGCGAATTGCTGTCGGTGCGGGCAAAGGTGAAGACGTACCGGCCCAGGTCCACTGCCGGCCCCTGAATGGCGAGGGAGGCGAGGAGGCCGCCCATGCCCGCCAGGCCGCGGGGCGCAGCGGAAAAATAAGCAAGCTGCGAGGCGGCGGGCGGGACCGAGGGAAAAAAGGGATTGGCCGGCAGCGCCGGCACCGCGGCCCCGAGCGCCACGGTCACGCCCGCCGGAAAGTTCATGCTGCCCAGGCGATTTTGAATCTCGGCCTGAAGCGAGTTTCCGCTGGGGGCGAGCGCCGTTTCCCCGACGGCGAGGACGCTTTCCTTCACGATCTGGGCGATGCCATTTTTTTCGACCAATTGCGAATTGTAGGCGTCGAAGGCGTCGCTGGAGGCGGCCACCGCGCTGTTCAGCTTGAAGTTGGCCATCAGGATCATCATCGCGACGATCGCGAAGAGCAGGACGGCGACGCTGGCCATGCCGCGATTGTCGCCGGGTTTCATCGGGTCTGGGGAAGGAAGTAGCTGAAACGCGACACCGCGGCAATCTGGGCCAGCGGATCCTGCCCGGCCAGGACGTAGGGATCGGCGAAAATCACCCGGGTCGGGCCCTCCTGGTCGCGATCCCATGCCGGGTCCGTGCGGTACCAATAGTGCGTCGCGCCCGGCGGCTGCGACCACGCGTCCTCGCTCGCATTGTAATAGGTCCGGTAAAAATAAGTGGGATTCGATCCGGTCAGCGGACTGGCGGTCGGGACGCCGGAGCCGCTCGACCAGTCGATCGCCTGCAGCGTCACCTCATAGAGCACCACGTTCTGCCCGTTGATGGCCGCCGTGTAGCGCCGCTGCTGGGTGATCGACGTGATGTGCGACTGCCCCTGGACCGTGAGGATCGTAAAGTCCGCGGGATCGGGATGGGTCGTGAGATAAGGGGCCAGCTGGGCGCCATTAAGCTCAAGCTGGTCCCAGGAGGAGAATCCCTGGAAGGCATCGCTTCCGGCCGCGGCGGTGAGGCTCGTGGCGGAAAAAGTCTCGGCGAGCGCGCTCGACGGCCCGTTCGGATCCGCGGTGGGATGGCTGCGCGTCCCGCCGATCACGATCACGTTGTCAGCCTGGTCGACCGTCTGGGCAAACGCGGCGTGCAGGTCCACGGCCTGCCGAAAATTCTGGAAGCTAGGCGCGAGCGAATAGGCGTGGCTTTGGAAACTGACCTGAGGCTGGGCCTGGCTTTGAAAGAGCGATCCCATCGCGGAGGTCAGGGCTCCCATCATGATGGCGGTCACCACCAGCGCGACCGTCCCCTCGACCAGGGAGAAACCCGCGCGCCCGGGGAATGCCGCCGGTTTCATGGCGCTCCCGGAGTCAGTAGGAGACCGTGCCGTTGGGCCCCGTGATCGCCACTTCGGTGCCAAGGGTCGCCCCGAGGGTGAGGGTATAGCCGGCGGGCGTGTAGTCCGAAAGCGTGTCGGCCGCAAAAGGCACATAGAGGGAGATCAGCTGGTACTTCGACGCCGAGCCCGAGGCGCTGCTCCAGTTGGCCGCCGCGCCTGCGACGCGCAAATTGTAGGTCTGCTGCGCCTGGTTCAAGGCCTGCGCGATGCCGATCGCCTGCTGGTCCAATCCGGCCTGGCGCAGCCCCCCGATCGCGGGATAGGCCAGTCCGGACATGACGCCCATGATGACGATCATGCCGACGGCCTCGACAATGGTCATAGCCGACTGCCGGGCCTTGGAAAAGGCCCGGCAGCGGCGAATCCTCGTTGCTATCGATGTGCTGGCAAACATCAAGGATGCATCCCTTGGAACAGATTACGGAGTGGCTCCGGCAACATAACTGAACGTGGCGGTGGTCGGGTCGGTGCCGGTCAGCGTGTAGGAAGCGGGCGTTCCCACGGTCGGATTCATCTTGTAGGTGATCGTATTGCCGTTGTTCGTGACGGTCACGCCGGGACCGCAGAGTTCGGCGATGGCGGTGAGGTTGCTCGTCAGGTCAAGCTGGCCGGCACCGGTGCCGACCGTCGCTCCACCGGCGAACGCCGACGCCATGACCGTGTTCAGGCTCTGGGCGTTTT
>Ga0302325_10009062_pt1 | contig 21809 bp, 23 predicted proteins | sample Palsa_T0_2_FD_201948 | JGI IMG/M metagenome (GOLD analysis project Ga0302325, IMG submission 201948) | Peat permafrost microbial communities from Stordalen Mire near Abisko, Sweden - Palsa_T0_2 | ecosystem: Environmental > Terrestrial > Soil > Palsa > Peat permafrost | place: Sweden: Abisko...
CGCACTTGCACCGGCACCGGCGCGCCTCCAGTCACGGCGTTTACCTCGCCCGGCAATGCCGGCAGCTTCGTGGTCACCGCCGACGATATCTACTACACGACGGAAACCTATGCCTCTCCCGCCAAGGGCACGGTGGTGTATTCGAATACCCAGACCGGCATCGTCGCCATGAACGGCACCGTGGTCGAAGCACCGGTGCTCGACTCGCGCTTCGTTGCCGAGGAACGCGATCAAAACGGCAGCGATTGGATCGATATCATCCGCGCCCGCAATTTGAGTCCGGTTACCGTGGCGGATACCGCCAATGGTGATACCTACACCGAGGATGGCATATCGGGAGCGACTCTGGAGGCGGTGGATACCTCGACGAACGTGGTGACAGTGACCATCGGGACCATGCCGGCCGGACACATCATGTCGGGCAGCGGCACGCTGATCTCCAGTGCAGGATATTTCGACGGCTTGAACGTGAACTCCACGGCGGATCCGGCGACCCGCGAACTCATCTACATCGACACCAGTCAGGCCAATAGCCTGCAGGTCCTGACCAGCAACCTGTAACGGCTGGTCTTAACATCCAGATACACGTACGCTGACGATGCATAAAGGGTGATCTGGGACGACCGGCTTAGGTAGTAGCATGGCACTGTCGAATCTCTTGATATTCGCATTGGCGCTGATGGTGGCGGCCGGAACGCCGGGGCCGAGCATCGCCGCGCTGGTGGCGCGCGTGCTGACCAACGGGTTTCGCGACGTGCTGCCGTTTCTGGCGGCGATGTGGATCGGCGAGGCCCTGTGGCTGACTTGCGCGGTGGCGGGCTTGGCGGTGGTCGCACGCACCTTTGGCATGGTATTCATCGCGCTCAAGTTACTCGGCGTTGCATACCTTCTGTTCCTTGCCTGGAAGATGTGGTTCGCGCCAACCAAGGTGGGCGGCGGCGAGTTGCCCGGCGGGCAGTCGCCCTGGCGCATGTTCGCTGCAGGCCTCACGGTCACGCTGGGAAATCCCAAGATCATGGTGTTCTATCTGGCGCTCTTGCCGACCATCGTGAACCTGAACCACGTCGGCACGGCCGCGTGGTTCGAACTCACCGTGACCACACTCGTCGTGTTGATGTCGGTCGATTTCGCTTGGGCGCTGCTCGCGGTGCGCGCGCGGCGCTTGCTGACCAGCCGCAAGGCAGTGAAGTTCGCGAACCGCACCAGTGCGACTGCCATGGTCGGCGCGGCTGCGGCGATTGCCTCGAACTGAAGCGGCGGCCGATACCGCCGCCCATTCGCCGGCCCTTGTGCCTTAAGCTTTTGTGATTTGCTGGATGGCGTCGGTCAGCGAGCGTGCGCCCGCAGCATAATCCTTCCAGGGTTTCGCCTTGGCCAGTAGCGCGGCTGCCGATCTGACGGTGAATTTTTGCGGTGTGAGTCCTTTCTTCACCTCGCTCCAGGCGATGGGCATCGACACGGTGGCTCCCGCGCGGGCGCGCGGCGAGAGCACGGCCACCGCCGTGGCGATGCGATCGTTGCGCAAATAGTCCAAAAAAATCCGTCCCGTGCGCTGGCTCTTCGACATCGTATCGAGATAGCGCGTGGGGCTGTCTTGCGCCATTTGCGCGCACACGAGGTGGGCGAAGTTCTTGGCAGCCGGCCACTTCACTGCATGCTTGCCGCCTTTCAGCGGCGTCACCACGTGCAGGCCCTTGCCCCCCGTGGTTTTGCAAAATGAAACCAGACCGACTTTATCGAGCCGTTCGCGTATTTCCAATGCGGCGGCGATGACCGCCTCGAATTTGACGTCCGGCGCCGGATCCAGATCGAAGATCAAGCGGCCGGCGCTTTCGGGGTCATCGGGGACGCAGTTCCAAGGATGCAGTTCGAGCGCCCCCATTTGCGCGACGGCTGCCAATGCCTCGATTCGATCGATTTGCAGATACGCCTCCTTGTCGCCGCGCACCTTGACGGAATCGAACAACGGTGACATGCCTGCCATGGCGTGCCTCTGAAAAAAATGCTGACCGGCGATGCCATCCGGCGCGCGCACCAGCGAGCAAGGGCGGCCGGCCAAGTGCGGCAGCAACCATTCGCCGATGCTTTCGAAATAGCGCGCCAAGTCGAGTTTGCTCACCGGTTTGCCATTGCCGCCGTCGGGCCAGAGCGGCTTGTCGGGCTTTGAAATCGCCACTCCCATCACCGATGAACCGGCCGCGGCACCAGAAGCCGCCGCTGCGCGCGACCCGGCTCCCTTTGCGGCCTTTTTTTTCACAGACTTTGGCCGTTCGGGCGCCTCCTCGATTTGTTCGGCGGTGCTCGATATCTCGGCCACCACATCCTTCGCATCCTTATCTTCGCGCAAGCCCTTGAAGGAAGCCTCGCGGATCATCCCGGCGCCGGTCCAGCCGGCGAATTCGATTTCCGCGACCAGTTCGGGCTTCAGCCAGTTGATATCGCGTTCCTTCGCGGGCGCGTTCTCGCCGCTGAAAGGGCTGGCGGCACGCGTGAGTTTTTCCAATTTCGGGATCAAAGCTTTCGCAATGGTTTGTCCATAGCCGGTGCCGATGCGTCCGACGTATTCCAGGCGGCCGCCGCGGTACACGCCTGCGTGCAGCGAGCGGAATTTCCCGGCTTCCATCGTCCAGCCGCCCAGAACCACCTCCTGGCCGCCGCGGCATTTCGTTTTGACCCAATTGTCCCCACGGCCCGAGCGGTAGGGAGCGTCGAGTTTCTTTGACACGATACCCTCCAGTCCCATTTTGCAGGCGCTCGCCAGGACCGCCTCGGCGTTGGACTCCAGATGGTCAACATAGCGAATGTGACCGCCGGCATCGAGGCCGGACAAGAGCCTCTGCAGACGCGCCTTGCGTTCGCCCAGCGGCAGAGTGCGCAGGTCTTCCTTGCCTTCGAACAGCAAATCGAAAGCGAAGAACACCAGGTCTTGCGATTTCTCCGCCGACAGCGCGGCCTGCAGCGCGGAGAAGCTGGGCAGGCCGCGCTCATCGAGCGCCACGATTTCACCGTCGATGAGGCAGTCGGGCAACGCCGCCGCTTCCGCAGCGGTGGCGGCGAAACGGTCGCTCCAATCCAAACCCTTGCGGGTGCGAATAACGGCGCGCCCCTTGGCGACCCGAGCCTGAGCCCGGTAGCCGTCGAATTTGACCTCATGACCCCACCCGGGAAGATCCGGCGGCCGCTGCAAGAGCCTGCTGAGCTGCGGCTCGACGAAACTGGGAATCGCGCTTACCTTTACGGCTTTGAGACGCGTCTTGGCGCGTGTTCCCTGGGTGGGCGCAGCCGAAACGCCGGCAGGTGTTGGTTTCTGCGCCGCCGCCGGCGTCTTGGCGCCAGGTGCATCTTCCCAGTCGCGGCCGCCCTTGCTGTCCCACACCGCATCGGCTCTGGCCGAGCCGCCGCCGGAAAGCATGAACGGCTTCGGGCTTTTGCCCGTGCCCTTCGCGATTTGCGCCATCGTCCTGCCCGATGCCACCGAGCGGTCGTCGGCCAGCAATGCATCGGCGTCTCCCGGCTTCGCGCTCGCATCGCGATGCTTGATCAACAACCAGTTGTTTTTCTTGCCCCCGAAGCGATCACCCTTCATGCGCACCAGGACGAAGCTCCCCTTCAGCCGCGCGCCTTCCAAAGTGAATTTGAGATCGCCTTTGGCCAGGGCTTGCTCGGTCGTCAGAGCGCCTTCCGGCGTCCAATAGCCCCGGTCCCAGAGCTGCACCGTGCCGCCGCCGTACTCTCCCGCCGGGATCGTGCCTTCGAAATCGCCGTAATCCAGCGGATGGTCTTCGACCTCGACCGCCAGCCGTTTGTCCGCAGGATCGAGCGAAGGGCCTCGGGCGACCGCCCAGGACTTGAACACGCCGTTCCATTCGAGCCGCAGATCGTAATGAAGGCGCCGCGCGGCGTGCCTTTGAACGACGAAGCGCAACCGCGACGAGGGCGCTACGCGATGATCGCCGGCAGGTTCGGCGGTCTTGGTGAAATCCCGCTTGCCACGGTAAGCGCTGAGCGCGGGCTTCGCCATGCTCAAGCGCCTTGTCGATCCATCATGCGGCGGTACGCCAGCAGGTGGCGCAGCGAGGATTTCTGATCCTTGGCGCGTTCATAGAGGCGCGCGATATTGAAATGCGCATCGGCGAACTGAGGATCCATGGCCAAAGTCTCGCGGTAAGCCTTGATCGCAACCGGCTCGCGTCCCAGGTCCTCGAGCAGCACGGCGAGGTTGAACGCCAACAGCGGCTCGCTGTGAATGGCACCGCGATAAATCCTTTCCGCCTCGGCAAGGTCGCCCTCGGCGTGCAAAAGCCTGCCAAGGTTGATGCGCGCTTCCAAGTGATTCGGATCCGCTTTGAGGCATGTCTCGTAGGCGATGCGCGCCTCCCTGGGTGCGCTCTCCTCGAGGGCAAGCGCGCGATCGTAGATTTCGTCGGCCGTTGCGCCGTTCACCGCGCCGGGCGGCGGCGGGAGCGATGGACCGAGGGACGGCGCCGCAGCCTCTTCCCGCTTGATCACGTGCAGTCGCCCCTTCTCTTCGACGATCTCGAGCGCCAGTGCATATTGACCGGAGTCCGATTCGCGCAGCGTTGCGCCTTCGCGGATGGCGATGCGATTGCCGAGCGCGGTGAGGGAAACTTGATTCAGCGACGATTCCGCTGGAAGAGCGGAGCGCAGCTCCTGCAGGGTGCGGTTGATCCGCTGCGAGGAAATATTCGCGGCGCGCAGTGCGCTGGCGGTGCGCAGAACCACCAGATCATGAAACGAGTAATGCAGCTTGCCTTTGCGCCTCACGGGATGGATGTTGCCCGCGCGGGCCAGGGCGCGAACCGCGGAGGGCGGCAATCCGAATAAGCGCTCTAAGTCCTTACCGTCGTAGGCATGCATTTCATCGGCGGGCGGACTTGCGCGATGAGCTGGATGCGGCCGCGCGTTTCGGCGCCTTGCGCTCCTTCAGATCCGGCGCGGCCTTCGATGCGCGCGCATCGCCGCGTGCATCGATGCTGGCGCGCAGCGCTTCCATCAGGTCGATGACGTTGCCGCCCTTGGCGGTAACCGGCCCCTCGGCGAGCGAGACCTCCTTGCCTTCGATCTTTTTCTGGATGGCCGCCTGCACCCGTGCACGATGCTCGTCGGCATATTCATTGGGATCGAAACGCTTGGCGGCCAGGTGCTCGATGAGCTGCTGCGCGAGCTTCAATTCAGGTTCCGATACGGGCGCGGCTTCGATGCCCAAATCCTTGAGCTCTCGTACTTCGGCCTTGAAGTGCAATTGATGCAGAGCGAGTCCGTCCTCGATCGGTCTGATGACCACGATGTGCTCTTTGCCGCGCGATATCCATCTCCCCACCGCGCACTGATGCGCTTTGCGCAACGCCGTGGCGAGCAGCGTGTAGGGCTTGGCGCCGCCCTTGTCGGGAGCCAGATAATAAGTGCCGTCGAAATACAGCGGATCCACCGATTCCAGCGGCACGAATTGACCGATGTCGATGGCATGACTGGTCGTGTCTTCCAGCGCCTTCAACTCGTCGGGGCTGAACATCACGTATTGGTCCTTGGCAAATTCGTAACCCTTGACCATCTCGGAGCGCTCGACCGGTTTTCCGTCGTTGACGGCGATGTATTGTTGCTTGACTCGGGAGCCGTCTTTTTGGCGCAGCAAATTGAAGGATATGCGTTCCGAGGAAACGGTCGCCGAGTAAAGTTTGACGGGAATCGCCACCAGCCCGAACGAGATGGTCAGCGAAGCAATGGATCGAGCCTGTGTAGCCATGGTGCCACCATCCCTCAACGTTTATTTGCGGTCAATCAGCCGATTCTTATGAACAAATGCGCGCAAGCCCTTCGTTTAATTGGGCTTTATGGAGTAGCCTAGGAACAAAATTGTGTGGTTTCAAGTGAAATCTGCCCAAAACGTGTTTTCCGGCACGCCAAATGGGGAAATAGAGCATGTTTATCGTGGAGAGCTATCCTGTGGCGGTCGCCATGTGCGTCGGGACGATGATTTGTTGGGGATCTTGGGCCAACACCCAAAAGCTCGCCAGCAAGGAATGGCGCTTCCAACTCTTTTATTGGGACTACGCCATCGGGGTATTTCTACTCGCGCTGCTGCTCGCCTTTACCTTGGGCAGCAATGGCGTCGGCGGCCGCAGCTTCGTGCCGGACCTCATGCAGGCGAACGCGAGGTCGTTGGGTTCGGCAGCCCTTGGCGGCGTAGTGTTCAATCTATCCAACATCTTGCTGGTGGCCGCCATCGACATCGCCGGCATGGCGGTAGCGTTTCCCGTTGGTGTGGGATTGGCATTGGTTATCGGTGTGGTCACCACGTATGCCGCAAAACCAGAAGGGAACGTGCCGCTGCTGGCATTGGGCGTGGGTTGCGTGACTCTCGCCATCGGAATCGATGCACTGGCTTACAAACGCTCGAGCGCGGCCGGTCAGAAGCCATCCACCAAAGGCATCACGCTGTCCGTGGTCGCCGGCGTGTTGATGGGATTCTTCTATAGCTTCGTGGCTGAGTCGATGGGCGCGCTCGACGCGGCCGGCGTGTTGGAGTCGGGCAAGCTTAGTCCGTATACCGCGATCGTGCTGTTCAGCGCCGGACTTCTGGCGTCGAATCTGGTGTGGAACAGCATCGTCATGGCCAAGCCCTTCAGCGGTGAACCCGTGAAGTACCGCGATTACTTTCAAAAAGGCAATGCGCGGCTGCACCTCATCGGCATCCTGGGTGGCGCGATCTGGAACACAGGGATGAGTTTCAACATCATCGCCAGCACGGCTGCAGGCCCCGCGCTCTCTTATGGGTTGGGCCAGGGCGCGACGTTGGTCGGCGCGGTGTGGGGCGTGTTCATCTGGAAGGAGTTCAAAGGAGCGCCCGCCGGCACGGGACGACTGCTCGCGGCGATGTTCGTGCTGTATCTGATTGGTCTCACCGTACTGATAGCCTCGAAGACCTGAATCGCGCCTGCACGGCGGCGCATGAACGCGATGGTCTGGTGGACATCCGCGAGGCGCGAGCAAGGCGAGGGCGGATAAACGGCGTCACTTTTTGTTCGAGTCGCCCGCGTCTCACGGAGTCCGAGCATTTACTATACACATTGATTTGCGGCCGACAATACGCTCTCTTATGTCGCTCTGTTATGTCATGATCGGCTTCGATAAACTCTGGAATGCGTGCAGCGGATTCCGATAATGCCCCGCTAAATGAGCCGCGAGCCCTTGTTTTGAATGTCCAAACGTGAGGCGGTCGGAACAATGATCGACACCGATGTGCTGAGCTACGAAGCAGATGGCGCGCGCATGCTGGGGTTTCTTGCCCGCGATGACGCTCATCCCGGTTCGCGCCCGGCGGTGCTGATCGCGCCCGAGGCGCCGGGTCTCGATGATTACAACCGCGATCGCTGCCGCCGCATGGCCTCGCTCGGCTATGTTGCGCTGGCGCTCGACTTTCACGGCGAGGGTGCCGTGATCACGGATCGTGAGCGGATGATGAGCCGCATCCAGACCTTCATGGAGGAGCCTCTGCGTATCCGCGCTCGCGCGGAAGCGGCCCTGGCGGCGCTGCGCTCGCAGGACGGCGTGGACACGGCGCGCATCGCGGCAATCGGCTATTGCTTCGGCGGTACCACCGTGCTGGAGCTTGCACGCGGCGGTGCCGACGTGAAAGCCGTCGTCGCGTTTCATGCGGGCTTGAGCACGGCGCGTCCACGGGATGCGAAGAACATCCGGGGCAAGGTACTCGTCTGCAACGGCGCGGATGATCCGATCGTACCTGCCGAACAACGCCTGGCCTTCGAGAAGGAGATGACCGCCGGTCAGGTCGATTGGCGGCTCTATCTACACGGCGGCGTGGGCCACGCATTCACCCGACGCGGCAGTGAAGCGCTGGGAATGCCTGGATTTGCATACAACCAGGCAGCCGATGAACGTTCCTGGCAGGCCATGTTGGAGCTCTTTGCGGAGACTCTCGGCCCACCGTAGCGGCATTACTCACACCGCAACGGCGTCACACCGCAACGGCGTCGGTTTGCAGAATCTCTTCAGCGTCTTCGACCTCCTCGATGTCCTTGGGAGATCTTTCGTAGGTGCCGATGATGCAACCCACGCCCACTGCCCGGTCGAGGACTGCATCGATGAATTCGCCGCGCCCGCAGAACTGCGAAAGCAGCGGCCCCTCCCGCAACGCAAACATTTGAAACACGTAGCGATGTTCGCCGTGCCCCGGTGGAGGATCGGGCGGCAGCCAGCCGTGTTGGAAAAAAGAATTGCGGCCGGTCTCCAACCCTGCGCCCCGGTGGTGTTCGCTGTTCAATGCGCCCTGTTGCAGTTGTCCGGTTGCGGCCTCGAGATCGACGACGATGGCATGCACCAAGGGATGCGGCGTCGGCGCGTCGGCGTCCTCGACGATGAGAGCCAGTGAATCCGCATCGGGCGGTATTTCGTCCCATGCGAGCGGCGGTGAAATGCCGTCGCCATCGGCCGTGTAGCGGGCCGGTATACGTGCATTGAAGGCGAACGCGGGGCTGCTCAAGGAAAGCCGCTGCGTCTTACGCTCCCGGAACAGCAGGTTGTAAACAACATTTTCCATTCCCGCGCGTTGATTGATCAAGGCTTGGCCGATGCCCTCCGGAAGAATTTCCAGCATGGGTTTTCTCCGTCTGTCGGTTTCTCCGTCTGAATGTGACCAGAGCATGCAGCGTAGAGAAAGTGCAGGTGCGCCATAAGCACGCCCGCGTCGACTGGTCGTGACGGAAGTCTCCTACGAGGGAGTAGTCTGATGCGGGGGCGGGTGTAGGAAACCGAGCAACGCCGTTGAGGAAGCGCTGCTTGAGGTGTTGGCTGCTGGCGCGCTGCTAGCGGAGTTGGCTGTCCTTGCTGCCGCGCCGGTTGTAACCGCTGGTATTCGCGGTGTCCCGATCGTGCGCCGCCTGACAGCTCACACACAGCCGAACGCCGGCCACCGCGGCACGGCGGGCCGCGGGTATTTCGGCTGCACATTCCGCGCAATGCGATAGACCAGGTCCCTGCGCAAGCTGGCTCTTCGCGCGGCGAATGCCATCCTTCACCGTTGCATCGATTTGCTCTTGTACGGCGCCTTCGGCTGCCCAACCCGTGGCCATGTCTAACTCCGGATTTACTGCTCCTTTCGCAGCATAAACCCATATGGGTGCGTGATGAATAGATGCAATGCCGCGTTGCACGCTTCGCGCTAACATGCGTTAAATATGCCAGTCATCGATTACTTGAATCCCGATCTTCCGCCCGGCTTGAAACGGGTCGCGATGACCATCGTGGGCGCCAGCTCCCAATCGCTGCAGGGGTATGGCCGGTTGGTGAACGACCCTTCTCAATGTCAGATCGAGATCGTGCGCTGGCCCGCCCAAGGCACACGTCCCATCGACCCGGACAGCGGTGATCAGGGCGGCACGACGGAGGGCACATTCGTCAGCGAATGGCGGGGCGACATTCTGTACGGCCGCAACGAAGCAGTCGACGGCCACTATGTCTTGGGCTACGCGCAACTTCCGGAACTCGCGCGCACCGATCATGACGCCGCCCCGCGGCGCGTCATGCTGTGGCACGCGAATTACCATCCGGACGGCGGTCAATTATTCTTCCCGCTCGACCGCCGGCCGTTCTACGTGCCTCTGGCGTTGCCCGGCGACGACATCACGCCGCAGCGATTCGTGTGCTTCCGATTCGACGGCCAACAGGGTCTATACATCCATCCCAATATCTGGCACGAAGGCGTATTCAGTCTCGGCGGAACGCAACGGTTTTTCGATCGTCAGGGCGCCGTGCACGCGCGCGTATCGGTGGAGTTCGCGCGCGAATTCGGCTGTTTGCTCGAGGCGCCGATCTAGGACCTATGACTCCGACCCCGCGTGACTCACTGGCGAATCACCTCGTGGTAGGCGTGCCACGTGGCGTGGCCGAGGAGCGGGGCGACGATCAAGAGACCGAGTAACAACGGCGCGTAGCCGATGCCCGTCAGGATCAGAATCATCGCAGCCCACACGGTCATCGCGGGGATGTTGCTCGATACCGCCTTGAAGCTCATGCGCATCGCCTGGCCTGCGGTGGCATGGCGGTCGATGATCAGCGGGATCGCAATCACCGATACCACGAACACGCCGGCCGCGAGCACTCCTCCGACCACAATGTAGGCCAGTACCTGCGAGCGGTTGGCAGAATCCAAGAAGCCGCGGTACAGAGTTTCGCTCACCGATGGTGCCGCGATGTGGAAGACGTTCTCGAGCAGCACGGCGGACATGACGAACCAGATCGCGGCGCAGACTGCGAGGATCAGTCCAAATTCCGAGAGCGCCTTGGCATTGCGTTGGAATCCCTCCAGGGAGTCATCAAAATTCACGCGCTCCCCCAATGAGCCGCGCCGCGAGAGCTCGCATAGGCCGGCGGACAGCGCCGGTCCCACCAAGAGAAATCCCGTGATCGCCGCGGCGACGAAGTACGGATGGGTTGCGCAGAATATCAACAGTGTCCACCCGAGAGCGACGATCACTGCGCCATAACCCAAGCTCGCGGCCCAGTGCCGCTGCAAGTCGCGCCAGCCGAGCGCAAGCCATGCGAAAGGCCGTAAGAGAGAAACGTGCTGAATGCCGGGATGGACAGTCGGGTCGTGGCCGGCAACGAGTGTGCTATTCATGGTCAACTCCTTCGACGCGCTGAGAGATGGATACGACGAGCCTTGTCGGGCTAGCTTATTCCGATCGATCTCGCGAGGCTAGCCTGGCTAGCCGATCGTGAGGGCGGCTTGGCGGTGCGGCTGGCACGATTTTCGCTACGCAGACATTCGCGTAAAATCCCTGACTGAGCGCTTGAATCGGCGGCTTGGAACTCATTGACGGGCTTATGGACAATTCGAGTTTTATGCGAGCGGCAATCGAAGCGGCGAAAGAGTCGAGGGCCGCAGGTGACTACGCGATAGGCAGCGTAATTGTCCATAACGGCCGGATCGCAGCGAAGGCGGGCAACCGTACTCACTTGGATCGTGACCCGACACAGCATGCAGAGCTCATCGCGATCCGACTAGCAGCTCAGCGACTCGGGAGCAAAGACCTGTCGGGCTGCACGCTCTTTGCCACTCATGAACCCTGTCCAATGTGCATGGGCGCGATCATTTGGTCGCGTATCTCCAAGGTCTTCTTCGGCGCATCGATTGAAGACCATAAGCGTTACCGAGATTTTCACGGCAACTCGCAGTGGCGGTGGCGGGTCATCAATGTCCCTGCCCAAACCATTGCAGCGCAGGGCGATCCAGTCGTCGAATTGACTGCCGGCTTTTTGCGCGAAGAATGTCTCGCCCTATTTCACTCATGAGAGTTTTCTGCCCGCGCTTGCCGGCATCCAAGGCGGGCAATATGTCCGCTGCATGAGCCATTCTATCGGCCTCCTTCGGATTCGCCTGTCAACAGGATCCCGGTATCCGCTAAACTAAGTAGCAAGTCAAAAATCAGGGTAGCGATCCACATTATGACCACCGGCAGGAAGGGTTTTCATACCGATCCCCGTACGTGGGTCAAGGATTTGCACGGCAACCGCATGCATACCGTGGACATGCATGCCCACATGATCACGCCGCTGGTCGAGAAGCTGGTTGCCGACCGGCCGCAAAAGAAGAAGGAACTGCAGACGCGCGTGCGCACCATCGGCGCGCAGTCGATGGAGCACAACAACAAGATCATGATTCCGTATGCCATGCCCGCGCTCACGAGCCTGCCCGTGAGGCTCGACGACATGGACCGCATGGGGGTGGATATCCAGGTGGTCAGTCCCATGTCGACCCAATACTACTATTGGGCCGAGCCCGATCTGGCGGAGCAAATCGTCTCGCTGCAGAACGAGCACATCGCTGCCATGTGCGCGCAGCATCCCAGCCGCTTGATCGGCCTCGGCACTTTGTCGCTGCAGCACCCTCAGCTGGCGGTTGCGCAACTCGAGACCGCCGTGCGGCGCTTGGGATTGCGTGGGTTCCAAATATCGACGGCGGTGAACGAACGCGAGCTGTCGGATCCCTCGCTGGAACCCGTGTGGGCGAAGGCCCAAGCCCTGGGCTGTGTGGTCTTCATTCATCCCATGGGTTGTTCGCTCGCGGAGCGCCTCGCGCCGTCCTATTTGTCGGATAGTGTTGGGCAGCCTGTGGAAATCGCGGTCGCGCTTTCGCATCTCATCTTCGGCGGGGTGCTGGACCGATATCCGGCGCTCAAAATCTGCGCCTCTCACGGCGGCGGGTATCTGCCTTTGAATATCGGACGGCCCGAGCACGCCTTTCATACACGCCCCGATGCGCACAGCATGCGCGAGCCGCCGAGCGCCTATCTGCGGCGCATCTGGTTCGACAGTCTGGTGTATTCATCCGCTGCGCTGCGCCGGCTCATCGATCAGGTCGGAGTCAGTCAGGTCGTCGTCGGCACGGATTATCCCTTCGACATGGGGCATTACGACATTCACTCGCTCGTTGGCAGCACGCCGAACCTCGATGCCGCGGAACTCGACGCCATTCTGGGCGGCAACGCCGCGCGGCTTCTACAGGTGAATCCCCCGTAAGCAGCGCTGCACTCAACCGCCGGCCAGCGCCTCCGACCAGAGTCGCTGCATTTCCGCAGGGGAAACTTGCTGCTTGCGAGTCGCAATCATCCACTTGTAGCCGAAGGGATCGGCGATCTGGCCGGCGCGATCGCCATAAAATTCGTCCGTCACCGGACGCAACGACGTGGCACCGGACTTGATGGCGGTCGCCACGAACCCATCCACGTCCGCAACGTATAGATGCAGCACGATTGGGGTTCCCCCCAGGGTTTGCGCACTGATGGCGCCCCAGTCGGGATATTCATCGGATAGCATCAATTGGGCCTCGCCGATCATGATCTCAGCATGGCCGATTCTGCCGGACGGCTCGGTGAGCCGGTAGGACTCCTTGGCCCCGAAAGCTTTTACGTAGAACGCGATCGCCGCCGAGGCATCTTTGAACGACATGTAAGGCGTTACTTTCACTTGTGCGGGTTGCACGGGGACCTTGGTCGCCATCGGGAATCTCCTTCGCAACATTTATTTACGAAACGCACCGTAACGTATAAGATACGCGCGTGTCAACGAAATTAACGCCGGGTGGCAGGCCGCGGGGCCGGCCGAGGAGCGCTCGCGCCCGCGCGGCAATTCTGGCCGCGGCGCGCGCCATGTTGGAGGAAGGCGGCATCACCGCGCTCACCATCGAGGGCATCGCGGCACGCGCGGCCGTCGGCAAGCCAACGATTTACCGTGAATGGCCCAACGCCCACGCCGTCGCTATGGCAGCCTTGATGAGCGCCGACGCCGCCGCGACCAAGATTGCCAGTTCGCCGTCCGCGGTCACCGAACTGCAGCGCCAGCTGCGCGCGGTGGCCGGCGTTTTCGCCTCGCGCATCGGGCGCCAGGCTGCAATCATGATCGCCTCGGCGGCCGGTGAGACTGAACTATCCAAATCCTTCCGCAATCACTTCATCCTGGCGCGCCGCGCAGAAGGCCGCGACATCATCGGCCGCGGCATCGCACAGCGGGAAATTCGCGCAGGGATCGATATCGAGGTGCTGTTGGACATGATTTACGGTCCCATCTTCTACCGCTTGCTCATGGGCCACGGTGCGCTCGATGCCGAATTCACCGACGCCGTGGTGGCGCACGCTATGCAGGGCATTTCCGCTCGGCCTGCCGCGGCGCGAGGTTCCCAACGGCGCAGCTGACCAAGGGTCACGGGGGCAGGTATCGCCTCAGTGCGCGCGGGCCAGGGTGTAACTCGCGAATGTCGACCAGTCGCCGTTCGGCTTCTGTGATTCGAGCAGCAGCGACCAGCCGCTATCGGGCTGGAGGGTAAAGGTGTCGCGAAACGCGCCGCTGGCGTAGGGAAAGATCATGACCAATTGTGTGTCATTGCGTTTTCCGGTGGCCACCACGCGCGCGCCGGCGGCTCCGAATCGATCGAGCCAATGGGCGATGAAATCGTGTCGCTGCGAATCGAAACCGATGAACACATCCGCCTCGTACCTGGAGGTCGGATCGGTATCGATCATATGCAGGCGAACAAATCCTCCCTGAAGCACGCGCTCGCCGCTGGCATGATAGTGGACGGCTTTGCCGCCCAGCGTACCCGACATGTCCCACTCGCCCTGCAACTGCTCGAGGTAGGCGTTGTCCGCATCGCCCGGGCTGTCCGCGCCGGCCAGGACCGGCAAGAGCAGGAGCGGCAACAGCAGGACCGGCAGCACCAGGACCGGTAGCGCCATGACGACGAGCGCAGCGGCGCGGCACGAATTTTTGAACCGAGTGGTGATCGTCACAGCGCCTCCTCGAGCTCGCAGGCCAGCTCACGGACCAAATCGGCGGCCGGCAAGGAGCGCGCCAGCGGAGCGCCCTGGCCTGCCCATTGCGCTCCATAGCCGAATTCCGCTTTGTTCTTCGCAGCCGCATGCAGCGCTTTGGCTGCATCATAGGCAATCGGATACTCGGGAATTTCCTCGCGCGCAGCGTCGCGGCCCCAGCGCGCGAAGCGATTGGGCAGGATACGTGCAGGGCGCCCGGAAATCACCGCCGTCATTTCGGTGTGATGAGCCGCCTCGCTATTCAACGCAGCCCTGTAGCCTGAATCGGCGAGGGATTCCGGGCAGTCGATGAATGCAGTGCCGAGCTGCGCGGCGGCCGCTCCAAGCTTGAGCGCCGCAGCGATACCTGCTCCGTCCATGATGCCGCCCGTGGCGATCACTGGAATGTCGAGTTCCCGTGCGAGCAGGCGCGTCAGAGCCAGCGTGCCGAGCCGGTCATCCGGTATGTCCGGGTCGAAGACACCGCGATGCCCGCCCGCTTCATATCCCTGGGCGATCACGGCGTCCACGCCCGCTTCGGCGATGGCGCGGGCCTCATCCAAACGCGTGGCCGAGGCCATCAAGAATATTCCCGCTCCGTGCAGCCGCTCCAGCTGATGCGGAGCCGGCAGCCCGAAATGAAAACTCACCACGGCCGGCCGCATCATCACGAACAGATTCAGCATGTCATCGTCATCGAGAAAGCTTTTATAGATCTCACGCAGCGTGGCCGGCGGCTCGGCGCCAAATTGCTCAAATTCAGGCCGCAAGCGCCTCAGCCACGCTGACTCGACGGCAGGCTTGCCCAGCGCGGGCCGGTGACAAAAGACATTGACGTTGAAACCGCGCTCGGTGAGCATGCGCGTCGTATTGATCATGTCGCCCGCCGACTCGCTGTTCACCGCGCCTACCCCTAAGGATCCCAGGGCGCCGCTATTCGAGACCGCGGCCGCCATGGCGGGCGTCGATACACCGGCCATCGGCGCCTGAATGATGGGGTGCTCGAGCTGCAACTGGTCGAGAAATTCGGCGGATCGGATGTTCATGCGTGCCGCATTCGCTCCTACAGGTAGTCAGGTTTCGGCCGGCAATAATCCTGACGCGGATCCGGCGGCACGTAAAGAAGAACATCTCCGGCATCCGCGGCGACGTTGCGGCGGCAGTGTTGCGTTAGACTCGTTTCCCAAGGAGTTCATGTCGCATGTCGCTGCAAGAGTTCGGGTACCAGGAACAGTTGCGCCGGGTTTTGACCACCCGCGATTTGGTCATCTATGGCATGATATTCATGGTGCCCATAGCGCCATTTGCCGTTTATGGCTTCGTCTGGAACGACTCGAACGGCATGGTCCCGCTGGCCTATCTCGTAGGTCTCGCCGGTATGTTCTTTACGGCCTTGAGCTATGCCGCCATGTCGCGTGCCTTTCCGCTGGCGGGATCCGTCTACACTTACGCACACAGGGGCTTGCACGAAATCGCGGGATTCTTTTCCGGCTGGCTCATCCTATTGGACTATCTGCTGATTCCCGCGCTGTTGTATCTGATAAGCGCCGTGGCGCTGCGGCCGATCTTTCCCGGCGTACCTTCCTATGCCTGGTTGACCGCCTTCATTGCATTCAATGCCGCGGTAAATCTTGTGGGGATAAAATTCACGGCGCGCATCAATCGCTACATGCTGATCGTGGAACTGGGGATTCTGGCGTGGTTCGTCGTGGTCGGTCTGGTCTCGCTGTATGGCGGCGCGGGTGCCGGCAAGATCACTCTGCGACCGATCTACGATCCGCATGCCTTTTCCTTCGCGACCGTGGCAAGTGCAACCTCGATCGCTGTATTGTCTTTCCTCGGATTCGACGGCATATCGACGCTGTCCGAGGAAAGCAAGGACGGATTGAACTCGGTCGGCCGAGCCACGGTCTTGGCGCTGGTGCTGGTCGGGGCGCTGTTCATCGCGCAGACCTGGATCGCGACGGACTTGAGCGCAGGCATGCGCTTCAGTTCTCCCGAGACCGCCTTCTATGAGATCGCGGAGCGCGCCGGCGGCCCATGGCTGCGCCTCGCCATCATCATCGTCTCGGTATTTGCCGTCGGCATCGCGAACGCCATGGTGGCGCAAACGGCCGTTTCACGGGTTTTGTTCGCGATGGCCCGCGATCGCAAGCTGCCGGCGGTCCTGGCCAAGATCCATCCGAGCTTCATGACGCCCTATGTGAGCATCCTGGTGGTCACGGTGTTTTCGCTTGCGATCGGGCTCATGTTCGCAAGCCACCTCGACCAGCTGACCGCGATCGTCAATTTCGGCGCGCTCAGCGGCTTCGTGTTGCTGCATCTGTCGGTGATCAGTCATTTCTACATCAGGCAGCGCAGCGGCGATTGGCTGCGCCATGTGGCATTTCCGTTGATCGGAATGTTGATCATTCTCTACGTGTTGTTCGAGATGGATCGCGCCGCCAAGATCATGGGTGCGATATGGATCGCCGTGGGGGTTATTTACTATTCTGTGTTGACGTTTTGGGTGAGGCGGGCGGCGGCCTTGGAGATTTAGCCGCGGAAGGATAGTTGACGAAAATCGCCTTCGGAATCATGCAATGCACGCCCTTGCGGATGTCGACCACCTGGCTCACGCGGCAATCACCGACGATCGAAGTCAGCGCATATGCTTCTTCGCGGCTCATGGGCACGATCATCTGCGTGGAGAGCCAATTCACCGTCTGCTCGACGGCGATTTTCATCGCCTGATTCAAATCCTCATCGAAGCCCATGAAGATCCAATCGGTCTTGGTCTCGGCCCGCGGCCATTCGGTCCTCAAATCCTTGCGCACGATGGGCTGGATTTCGAATTCCGCATAGGCGCACTCCAGTGCGGTGAGATTGACCTCGCCGTTGCCTTGGCGGCAATGCGAGTCACCTGTCCATATCAAGCCGCCCTTCTGAAAAACGGGCAGGTACAGCGTCGAGCCGACCTGCAGTTCGTTGACGTCCATGTTCGAGCCGTTCTTCCAGGGCCGCAACGTGCTGGTGCGGCCCTTGTCGTCGTGAATCGGCGGGCCGGCCTTGGCGTCCGGCTCGTTCGGGTCGACACCGACGGTGAAAGTGCCCGGGAACGGCTTGAGATCGATGACGATTCCGGGCTTGAACTCGGTCTGCATCCTGGCCAAGTCCAATTTGTAGTAGCGCACGAAGCCTTCGGGAAATTCCGAGGCCAGAATTCCAACGGTGGGGAATTCCCGGCCGGGAATGTTGAAATTGAAGGCGTCCGGTTTCGGCACGATTTTCAAGATCCGGATCTCGAGTGTGTCGCCGGGTTCAGCGCCTTCGACGTAGATCGGACCGGTGATCGAATGCGGGCCGCCGCCGCCGTTTTGCTTGCGCAATTTGACGATGCCGTCCATCTCCAATCCGGGCTTGATCTGTCCCAGCGCGTGCGACAGTGTTTCGATGGAGACGGTATCGCCCGAATGAATGATCAGCTTCGGCTTCTCGTTGGGGTCATACCAACCCCATTGCACATTGGCGGGAGTGGCCGGCAGCGTGTAGTGCTTTGGGGACGGTCCCTGGGCCGTCGCTACCCTTGCTACCGATCCCAGAGCGGCAGCTGCGATACAAGCGGCAGCGACGATACAAAGCGAGCGTGATGCAAGCATGGGCATCCCTGGTGGATTATGGATCGAATACGGCGGAAGCGTAATATAGACTCAACGGCTTCAGGCCGAAACTACCGCAGAGGTCCCTATGCCGTTGGTAAGAATCGCGCTACGCGAAGGTAAGCCCGCTGCCTATCGGCGCGCCGTTGCCGACGAGGTGCATCGCGCCATCGTCGAGGTCGCCAGCGTCCCCGAACTCGACCGATTCCAAATCTTGACCGAGCATGCCGCCGGAGATCTCATCTACGATGCGAATTATCTGGGCGTGAAGCGCACCGACGACATCGTGATGATCCAGATTACCTTGAATCAGCGAACCCAGGCGGTCAAGCTCGCCATCTACAAGGCGATCGCCGAGCGCCTACAGAAGAATCCGGGCGTACGTCCCGAGGATGTGCTCATTTCACTCGTGCCGGTTGCGCCCGAAGATTGGTCCTTTGGAGACGGCAAAGCCCAATACGTCAAGACCAATGTCTGAATTTCCGCCCAACCGACGGACCACGAGCTGGGGATGACGATGCTGAACCGCAGGCAGTTCTTGGGCGGCGCCGCGGCGGCAGCGTGGATGGCACAGCGGGCATATCCGGTCACCGATGCGAGCGGCGGCTACAGCGCGGCCCGCTATAACCGCGCCATCGTGATCGATGCCTGCGGGAGTATCGGCGAGTACGACCCCAGCCTTCCCGATGATGCGCCCTTGACGGCCCGCGGCCTCGCGGATGTTCGCCAGTCCGGCGTAACGGTGCTCAATGTGACCGTAAACGCCGTGGGCAATGGGCCGAACAAGTTCATGGACACGGTCAAGCAGATCTCGGAATACGAGTACGAGTTCAGTGCCCATCCGGATTTGCTCGCGCGAATCCGCAGCGGTGCCGACATTCAAACTGCCAAGAGCACCAAGCGCTTAGGTGTAGTGTACGGCTGCCAGGACACGACCATGCTCGAGGGGGACCTCAAGAATCTCAAGGTATTCGCCGATCTTGGCGTGCGCATCGTCCAGCCGACCTACAATGTGCGAAATTTGATGGGCGATGGGTGCATCGAAACGGCTGACGGCGGCCTGAGCAAGCTCGGATACGATTTCATAGCCGAAATGAATCGATTGCACCTGCTGCTGGATTTGAGCCACGCGGGCGCCCGCACCATCGCCGAAGGCATCGCCGCGTCGAAGTCGCCGATGGCCATCAGCCATACCGGATGCCGCGCGTTGGTAGATCTGCCCCGCAACACCCGCGACAGCGAACTGAAGGCCCTGGCGGATCGCGGCGGCGTGGCCGGCATATATTTCATGCCATTTCTGCGCATGGTGGGACAACCCCACGCCGAAGACTTGATCAGCCACCTCCAGCATGCCGTCGACGTATGCGGCGAGGACCATGTCGGCATCGGCACCGACGGGTCGATTTCCGGCGTGCCATTGACCCCGGAATACCTGGAAACCTTTCGCAAGCAGGTCGAGGCGCGGCGCAAGGCGGGCGTCTCGGCACCCGGCGAAAGCCCCGACGTCGTCACGGTCGTTCCCGAATACAATGACCCGCTGCGCTATGCGCACCTGGCCGACGACTTGTCGCGGCGCGGCTGGCCCGCAAGCCGCATCGACAAGGTGCTGGGTGCAAATTTTGCACGTCTATTTGCCGAGGTGTGGGACGCGCGCAGCTAGCACGAATTCCCCAGGTGACATAACTCGTGCCGAGTTTCACAGGACCTTCGCAAGGCCGTGATAAATTACCGCCCGCGATTTCATTCATAGCGGGGCGATGATGACGAATATTCATTTGGTCGGTGGAGAGAAGGGCGGCGTCGGCAAATCATTGATCGCGCGCTTGTTGGCGCAGTACATGATCGACAATGCGATTGCCTTTCTGGGTTTCGACTCCGATAGATCCCACGGTGCGCTGCTGCGCTTCTATGGCAGCTACGCATCGCCCATTTTCATCGAGAAATACGAAAGCCTCGATGTCATCGTCGAGGCTGCGAGCGAGAATCCCGATCGGCGCATTCTGGTGGATTTGGCGGCGCAGACCAACGAGCAGCTGATGCAATGGATGGACGACTCCCAGCTGCTGGAAGTGGCGACGGAAATCGGCCTCAACATCCGCTACTGGCACGTCATGGACTCGGGCAGGGATTCCGTGGACATGCTGAAGCGTCTGCTCGACCGCCACGGCAACCGCCTGCACTACACGCTGGTTTTGAACCAACTGCGCGGCGATGACTTCAGCATTCTCGAGAGCTCAGGCGAGAAGCAGCGCGCCGAGGCGATGGGAGCCAGCATCGTGGCGCTGAAGCGCCTGCACGAAGCCTCAATGTCGAAAATAGACGCCAGCAGTTCGAGTTTCTGGGCGGCGGTGAACAAAAGCGAGGGGGACACCAGCGGCCTCAGGCTGCTCGAGCGGCAACGCGTCAAAGTGTGGCTGAAGGGCGCTTACGCGGAGCTGGCGAAGATCGGGGTATAGCGCCGCCTTTTCTGCACGAAGGCCGCACTTACAGCTATTCAGCTTTGGTAGTGCTCCATTCAGACTGGTTTTACGCGGCGCAAATCTGTCGCGCGACGTAAACAACCATTCAAGGAGTACTCATGAACAGCTTCACGTTGACCGCAGTCGGCAATCTTGCCGCGGATCCCGAATTGGCGGCCAAGGGCGACATCACCTACACGAAGTTCCGCCTGATCGGCAACGATTACGCAGGCAAAGATAGTCAGGGCAATGCACGCGAGATCACTACCGGCATCTCGTTCGTAGCGTTCGAAAACCTGGGCGAAACGATTGCCAAGAACGCGCGGAAAGGCGACCAGTTGATCATCCAGGCCCAGATTCGCGCCAACAATTGGACGGATAAAGAGGGTGAGAAGCAGTACGACTACTCCTATATCGTGCAGAGCTTCCATTTCGGTGCGCCCGGCAGGTTGAAGCGCGAGGAGCTGGCCGCCAGACGCGATGAAAGCGAGCTTAGCGCGCTGGAGGCGGAGATCTAGAGAGTCCGCCATGCATCACCCTCATGCCGTTCGATTAGCCGACAAACGCACCGCGCTACTCGGCCTGTTGCTCGTCGCCTTGTTGTGCGCGCCGGGTGCCGTGCTGGCTCAGGCCTCGCCCTTCATGACCGGCGCAACCGCTCTGCAAACCAACATCCTGGCATGGCTCACGCCAGTGGCCATCATCCTCGTCATGGTGCTGGGCGGCATGGCGATGGCGAATCGAATGTCATGGGGATGGTGCATCGGCGCGATTTTAGGTATAGCTATCGGGTTCGGCGCGCCGCAAATCGTGACCTGGGTTCGCGGCATGTTCGGCGTATAGACCATGCATGCGGGCGGCGGCAACACTGGCCTCGTAGCCGACATCCTGTTCGTCGGCGCAACACGGCCCTCGATGCGCTGGGGAGTAACCTACTCGGCGCTGCTCTTCAACATGGTATTTACCATGGAAGCGTTCCTCCTGACGAAGAATTTACCGACGTTGCTGCTGTGTGCGCCGATCCACGGCGTTTGTGTATTGCTGTGCGCCCGGGACGCGCGATATTTCGATCTGATCGTGATCTGGTCGCGTACGCGGCTGCCGGCGCTGTTTTGCAATCTGCGCTTCTGGAAGGCAAGCAGCTATAGCCCACTGACCATGAATCTTCCTGATCGGCGCGGCTGCCGCACGAGGGAAGTAATTTTCTAGTGATCGACCTTCCCCTGGGCGTAGACCCTTTGGAGCCCTGCGTCAGGAGCCGGACGTTCGATCGCCGCGCTAGTATATAAGCTCTCGATCGGGCTCGTTGAGGGGAATCGGGTGGCGCTGGTTGTTTTTCTGAGAGGAGTTAACGTCGGAGGCCACAG
>Ga0302325_10009063_pt1 | contig 21808 bp, 18 predicted proteins | sample Palsa_T0_2_FD_201948 | JGI IMG/M metagenome (GOLD analysis project Ga0302325, IMG submission 201948) | Peat permafrost microbial communities from Stordalen Mire near Abisko, Sweden - Palsa_T0_2 | ecosystem: Environmental > Terrestrial > Soil > Palsa > Peat permafrost | place: Sweden: Abisko...
CTTGTGGCGCGCCGCGCTCATGCGCGAGCGCAAGCCGTTGGTCCGCACCCGAGCGGGCGCCGAAAGGACGGAGGACGGGGGAGGAGGTGACGCGGTCGCTATCTGCTGTCTCATGTAGAAGGTATATCTAAAATGACGACTAAGTCATTATACCAAGATTTGAGGACGAGCGTTTCAACATGGCTCACGAAGTGATCAAACGTGTCGGGCGGCGCGCGTATCGCTACCAGGTCGAAAGTTACCGCGACCGCACCACCCACAAGGTCCGCTCGCGCTGGACGTACCTTGGGGTCGCGGACGCGGCTGCAGGGAGCCTTGGCCCCGGTGAGCCGCGCGCACCGCGCCGCGAGGCGTCCGCCACGCGTGAAGGGCTGATCGACGCATTCGAACGGCTGGCGGAACGGCTGCCCTACGCCGCCGTGACCGCGGGCGCCGTCGCTCGGGAGGCCGGCCTCGCGCACGGGACGTTCTATCGCCACTTCAAGGACAAGCGGGCCGTGTTCGTCGCCGCGCTCGACCGGGTCCGGGCCGAATTCGATCGCGAGAAGCCGTCGTTTGATGCGCCCTGCGGCACCCTGGCCGAGGAGCGCGCACGCGTTCGTGCCTGGGTCGAGGCGTTACTCTTGAAACCGGGCGAGCATCCCGGGGTGCTCCATGCCTTTTTCGAGGCGCTCGAAAACGACGAGGAACTGCGGGCCGAGCGGGGCGCGCGCCGTAACGAGCGCGTCGCAGCCTTCGGCGCTTATCTGAAGGGGCTGGCGGAAACCGGCATCATCGCGGTCGTCTCGGCGGACGGGCTCGCGGCGGCGCTCTTGGCGTTGGTTGACGCCGTGTTCCGGGCGGCTGTGGTCGAGCGGGTGACGGTCGATCCTCTGCTCGCGGCCGGTGCCGTCGACGTGTTCGATCGGGCGATCTTCCAGGTGTGCGCGCCAGACGGGAGCGTCGCGTCTGCGACCGTGCTTCCGACCGGCGCTGCCAATGCGATGCGGGTCGCGTCGGCCGGTGGCTCGACCACACCGAGTCTGCCTGATTCTAAGGTCCAGTAGCCGACGTACACGCCGATCAGCGCTCCGTTGCCGTCGAAGACGCCGCCGCCGGAATCGCCCTGGTGGCAGGTCGAGCAGTCAACGCCGTAGCGTCCGTTCGCGGGACCGTCGGGAAGTTCGCTTGCCATCGTGGAGACCGCGCCCGACTCGAGAGCCGGTCCGCCGAAGCCGCTACCCCAGATGCGGACGGCTTCCGCGCTACGGGGTTGGCCGATCGTGACCGCGTGGAGCGTCGCCGCAAAGGCAGGGTCCATGTCGGCTTCGATGATCGCCAGATCGTGGCCGGGAATCAGCGCCAGGATGTGCGCGGGGATCGGGGAGACCCCGCGGTCGTCGAAATGCAGTGAAATGGCGCCGTAGACCGCTACGTGTTTGGCGGTGAGGATGCGAACGTGGCTCCCGGAAATGGCAACGATGGTGCCCGACCCGACGCCGTCTCCGTGAGGGCCCTTGACCCAAACGACCACGGCGCCATCGGTGGTCCGGTCGGCGGCGCGCGCCGGAGCGGCGGCCATACCGGCGGAGAGTGTCAGTGCGCCCAGGGCTGTCAGGAGGGTGCGGCCCAACGTCGTCATGATTCAAAGGTCGGGCCCTAGAGGAAGGTCTTAGAGACTTTTGGCCTATGTGTAGCGCACCCCACACGCCCGCTCGCGTGACGTCCGGCTGGGGGTGTGATGCCGGTTAAACTGAGATGCTCGGCGGTCTCCCGGGGCCGCGTGATTCGGGTCGCAAGCGAGCGCTATGACTTGATTTTTCCCGGAACTCGCTCGGATGCTGGTCCGCCATTGACCCTCAGGCTCAGTTTCCGGTATACTCTCTCGTCGGCTGTTCTGCGAACGGCCGCGCCCGCGCCCGCGGGCACCCCGGACGCATTCGCCGCTCGTCCGGTAAAGCAAGATCGGATCGCGCTCGTATCGCGAGGCCGGTCGAGGCGACGACACCCCGGGTTCGCAACGCGGGGCAAGATAAAATCCCGGAGCAGCATTGGCCGCCAAAAAGCAAACCAAGACGCGCAAAAAGCGCGAGTTCAAGAACGTCGGTTCGGGCGTCGCCCACATTCACTCGTCCTTCAATAATACGATCGTCGCGATCTCCGACAACCAGGGCAGCGTCATCGCTTGGGCCTCGGCCGGAAATCTCGGCTTCAAAGGCTCGAAGAAGTCCACGCCGTTCGCCGCTCAGATGGCCGCCGAGGCCGTCGCGCGCAAGGCGATGGACCATGGGATGAAGACGGCGGAAGTCTATGTCAAGGGGCCGGGCGCCGGGCGCGAGGCCGCGATTCGTTCGCTGCAAGCCGCCGGACTCGAGATTACCCTGATCAAGGACGTCACCCCGATTCCCCACAACGGTTGCCGGCCGCCCAAGCGGCGTCGCGTTTAGGTAGAGTAGAAGATGTCACGCTATACGGGTCCCGTCTGCCGCCTTTGCCGCCGCGAAACCGCGACCAGCAAGACCGGCGAAAAGATCAAGCTCTTCCTCAAGGGCGACCGCTGCCTGTCCAAAAAGTGCGCCGTCGAGCGCCGCGGTACGGCGCCGGGCCAGAAGACGCAAGGCAAACCAAGCCGTCAGAAGATCTCGGAATACGGCCGCCAATTGCGCGAGAAGCAGAAGATGCGCCGCTACTACGGCGTGCTCGAGACGCAGTTCGAGAACTATTTCCGCCGGGCTGCGCGCGTGCCGGGTCAGACCGGTAAGACGTTCTTGCAGCTGCTCGAGCGCCGGCTCGACAACGTCGTGTACCGCACGAATCTGGCGATGAGCCGTGCGCAAGCGCGTCAGCTCGTCACCCATCGCCACTTCCGCGTCAACGGCCGCATCGTCAACATCCCGTCGTTCCTGGTCAAGCCGGGCGACGTGATCACGCTCTCCGACCGTTCGAAGAAGTCGACCGTTTTCGAGTCCAACGCCGAATACGCTCGCAATCGCCCGCATCCCGAGTGGATCGACTTCGACGAAGCCGAACTCGCGATCAAGGTGAACGGGCTGCCGAGCCGCGAGCAAATCGACACGCCGGTCGACGAACAACTGATCGTCGAATACTACAGCCGATAACCACCAGCCGCTGCTAGGCGTCCGATCGTAACTCGCGGAGCGGGTTGCGGATAACGAAAGCAGCTACAAAGGACCACCGAACATCCCATGACCGTTATTGATTCACCGCCGGGCGCTTCCATCGAAGTTCGCGAGCGCCGCGACAACTACGCCAAGTTCGTCATCGAACCGCTCGATCGGGGCTTCGGCATCACGCTCGGCAACGGACTGCGCCGCGTGCTGCTGTCGTCGATTCCCGGCGCCGCCGTCACCTACGTGAAGATCGACGGCGTGCTGCACGAGTTCTCCACGATTCCGGGCGTCGTCGAAGACACGACGAACCTGCTGCTCAATCTCAAGGGCTTGCCGATCAAGCTGGACACCGACGAACCGAAGGTGTTGACGCTCTCGGTTACCGGCGCCAAGGAAGTGACCGCTTCGGACGTAACGCCCGACGCCGACGTCGAGATCCTTCAGCCCGATTACCACATCGCAACGCTGACCGCCAAGAGCGCCCGCTTGCAGATGGAGATCGGCGTCGAAAAGGCACGCGGCTACGTGACCGCCGACAAGCAGAAGAACGTCGAGCACATGATCGGTCTGATCCCGATGGACTCGATCTTCTCACCAATTCGCAAGTGCAACTTCACGGTCGACGACACGCGCGTCGGCCAGTCGGTCGACTTCGACCGCCTGACCCTCGAGATCGAGACCAACGGCTCGATCACCCCCGACGACGCCCTCTCGACTGCCGCGACGATCCTTCAAGAGCAACTCGACCTGTTCGTGAATTTCACCCAGGAAGAGAAGCCGCCGGCCGCCGCTCCCACAAGCGAATGGGATATTCCGGTCGAGACGCTGAACCTGTCGGTCCGCTCGTTCAATTGCCTCAAGCGCGCGGGTATTTCGAAGGTTTCGGAGTTGCTCGACATGACCGAAGACGAGATTATCAAGATGCGCAACTTCGGAAAGAAGTCGCTCGACGAGATCAAACAGGTCCTCGAAGAGCGCGGCCTTTCGCTGCGCCAACCCGTTTAGGGAAAGACGATGCCGCACCAGATTGCTCAGAAGCGCCTCTCGCGCACCGACGGACATCGCAAGGCGTTGCTGCGCAACCTCGCCACGTCGTTCTTCAAACATGAGAAGATCGAGACGACCACGACCAAGGCTAAAGAGATCGTCAAGGTCGTCGACAAGCTGATAACGACCGCGCGTCGCGGGGATCTGCATTCGCGCCGCCAAGTGGCAGCGTACCTCACCGAGCCCGCCGTCACGAAGAAGCTCTGCGATCAGATCGCGCCGGCGCTCAAGGAGCGTAACGGAGGCTTCACGCGCATCATCAAAACCCGCGTGCGCCCCGGCGACGCGGCCGAGATGTCGCTCGTGGAACTGGTGCATTAGGGAACGGATCGCGGCGCTTCCGTAAGGGACGAAGCGCAACGCTTCGGTAGCGCGACCATATGTTAACCCAACCTCCAAGTACTCTTCCGCAACAACTCACGCCGATCGTGCGCGAGTTCGTTGCGGACGCCTTGACACCGATATCGGCGTATCTCGCCCTGGCCACGCCAGGGCGTTCGTGTTTGCTCGAGTCGGTCGAAGGTACCGACCGGATCGCGCGTTATTCGTTCATCGGGCTCGACTATCTCGAGACGCGTACCTTCGACGACGATCCGCACATGCTCGACGACATTCGCGCCTTGATCGGATCCTTCAAGCTCGACGTGCCGGGGCTTCCGTTTTCGGGCGGCGCGGTTTTCGCCTTCGCTTACGATGCCGCGCGCGTGCTCGAACGGATCGGCCCGAAGCCCCCGAGTGACGCACCGTTTGCCGATGCCTTGGTCGTCGTTCCGGGAACCTGGGTCGTGTTCGACCACTTCACCCACAAGATGATCTTGCTCGGTTTGGCGCGCTCCGAGGACGAGCGGCCGGCCGTCGAAGCGCGTCTCGATGCGTATATCGCCCAGTTGCTGAACGTGCGGCCGACGATTCCCGGCAACGTTCGCATCAAGGGCGAGGTCCGTCAGTCGCTGACGCACGACCAGTTCATCGAACGCGTCGGGCGCGCAAAGCGGGCGATCTACGAGGGCGACGTCTATCAGCTGCAGCTCGGCATCCGCTACTCGGGCGAACTCGACGGAACACCGTTCGATTTCTACCGCCAAATCCGCGCGCGCAATCCTTCGCCCTACATGTTCTTTATCGACCACGAAGGGCGGGCGGTGTTCGGCGCTTCACCCGAATTTCTGGTCCTGCTCGACGGTCCGCGCGCGCGCCTGCGGCCCCTGGCGGGCACGCGTCCGCGTGGCGCGACGCCCGAGTCAGACCTCGTCACCGCTTCCGAGCTGCTGGCGAACGAGAAGGAACGCGCGGAGCACGTGATGCTCGTCGACCTCGGACGCAACGATCTGGGCGCCGTGTCCGCAGTCGGCAGCGTGCGCGTCGATGAGCTGATGCTGATCGAGCGCTACAGCCACGTAATGCACATCGTCTCGAACGTGACGAGCCAACTGCAGCCCGGCAAAGATGCGCTCGATCTGTTTGCGGCCGCCTTTCCGGCCGGCACGGTCACGGGGACGCCGAAGATTCGCGCGATGCAAACGATCGATCGTTTGGAGCCGGTGGCTCGCGGCTTCTATGCCGGGAGCGTCGGGATCTTTCATTTCAACGGCGATCTGGACTCGTGCATCACGTTACGCTGCGTCGCCACGGCGGGGGGTAAGGCGTATTGGCAGGCTTCGGCCGGCATCGTCGCCGACAGCGAGCCTGAGGCCGAATTCGAAGAGATTTTCGCCAAGACGCGTATCGTGCGCGAGGTCCTCGGACTCGACGTGCCCCGGTGAGCGCGAACGAAGGTCGAGGCCCCGTGCGCATCCTGCTCGTGGACAACTACGATTCGTTTACCTATAACCTGGCGCATCTCTTCGGCTCGCTCGGGGCCGAGGTCGAAGTAGTGCGTAACGATGACGAGCGTCTCGATGCGGCGGCGGTGCGCGCCGCCGACGGCGTGTGTATCGGTCCGGGACCCGGCCGTCCGGCCGGCGCCGGCAAGACGATGCAAGCGATCGGCTGGGCGATCGAAGCGCAGCGGCCGCTGCTCGGCGTGTGCCTCGGGCAGCAAGCGATCGGCGAATATTTCGGCGGCGCGGTCGACTACGCGCCGTACTTGATGCACGGCAAGACCTCCAGCATCGAACACGACGGCAGCGGAATTTTCGCCGGCGTGCCTTCACCCTTCGAAGCAACCCGCTATCACTCGCTGTGCCTCGCGCACGATCCCTTTCCGGCGGAACTGCGTGCGAATGCGGCAAGCCCGGATGCCGTGATTCAAGGCGTGCAGCATCGCACGTTGCCGGTCTACGGCGTGCAGTTTCATCCCGAGTCCGTGCTGACGCCTGAAGGGCATCGTCTCTTTACGAATTTCTTGACGGTCGCGGCCTCCGCAGCACCGGCCGTGGCGCCCATATGATCGAGTACCGGGCTTTTCTACGAGCCTTGGTCGGCGGCAGCGACCTCGACGCGGAAGCGATGGCCTTTGCCATCGGCGCGATGATGGATGGCTCATGGTCGCCCGTGCAGGCGGGTGCGTTTCTGGCGGCGCTCGCCGCCAAGGGTGAGACGGCCGATGAGGTCGTCGGTGCAGCGCAGGCGCTGCGTGCGCGCAGCTTGCACGTCGAGCACGCTCTCGAGGTGGTCGCCGATACCTGCGGTACCGGGGGCGACGGTGCGAACACGATCAACGTCTCGACCGCCGCGGCGTTTGCAGCGGCGGCCTGCGGCCTGCACGTCGCCAAGCACGGTAACCGCGCAGCCTCGAGCCAGTGTGGCAGCGCCGACGTACTCGAGGCCTGCGGTGTGCCGATCGATGCGCCTCCCGACATCGCGCGCATTCAGTTGGAACGCGAGCGTTTCACGTTTTTGTTCGCTCCGCATTATCACCCGGCGGCCAAGGCGGTCGCACCGGTGCGGCGGGAACTTGGGGTGCGCACGATTTTCAACCTGATCGGCCCGCTCTCAAACCCGGCCCGCGCGACCCATCAGGTGATCGGCGTGGCAAGCGAAGCGCATCTCGAACTCGTGGGCATGGCGCTCGCCATGCTGGGAGCGCAGGCCGGTGCCGTCGTGCACTCGGCGAGCGGGCTCGACGAGATTGCGGGTGACGGGCCGACGCACGTCTTTTCGTTCGGACCTGCGGGAACGCGGCGCTGGCTGCTCGATCCCGCGACGGCCGGCGTGCACGCACCGACGGAGGCGCTCGCAGGCGGAAGTCTCGCGCACAACGCGGCGGCGCTCGTAGCGATCTTGGAGGGCGAACGTTCGCCTCGGGCTGATGTCGTCGCGCTCAATGCCGGGCTGTTGCTGGTCGTCGCACAGTTGGCGGAAGATGTGCGCGAGGGCGTCAATCTTGCTCGGATGAGTTTGGCGAGCGGCGCAGCGCTCGCGGTCTTCGACCGTCTCCGGCGTCCTACCGAATTGGAGTTGGCATGAGCGATATTCTGGAACGCTTGTACGCCGCTAAGGCCCAGGCACTCGCCGAGGAACAAGCTCGCGAGAGCTATCAGTCGCTCGTCGCGCGCGGGCTCGAGCGCCTTGGTGAGCGGCGCTCGTTCTCGGGCGCGCTGCGGGACGCGCGCGGTCCGGCCGTCATCGCGGAGATCAAGCGCGCGTCACCCTCGGTCGGCTTGATCGCGCGCAACTTCGACCCGGCCGTCATCGCTGCCAACTACGAGGTTGCCGGCGTCGATGCGATCAGCGTGTTGACGGAAGCCGATCACTTCCTCGGCGATCTCTCCTACCTCGACATCGCGCGCAAACACAGCACGCGGCCGATCCTCCGTAAGGATTTTCTCTCGACCAGTTATCAGATCGCGCAGTCGGCGGCCTATGGAGCCGATGCCGTCCTGCTGATCGTCGCCGGTCTCGACGATGCGACCTTACGGACGCTGAGCGAAGAGGCCACGCGCTTTGCGCTCGATACGCTCGTCGAGATTCATGACGAGGAAGAACTCGGGCGGGCGCTGGCGCTTGGGCCCTCGGTCGTCGGCATCAACAATCGTGACTTGCGAACCTTTAAAACCGATCTCGGCGTGACCGAGCATCTCCTGCCGAGCATACCCTCCGGTACGCTCGTTATCAGCGAAAGCGGCGTACACGAGCCGGCGGACATCGCCGAGCTGCATGCGCTCGGCGCGCGCGGGTTCTTGATCGGCGAGGCGCTGATGCGTTCGAACGATGCCTCCGCTTTCGTCGATGAGGTGAAGAAGGCATCGGTCGCTGGAGCGTGACGCCCCGCCGCACGCGGATAAAGTTTTGCGGTTTGACGAGCGCTGCTGAAGTTGCGCTAGCGGTCGAGGCAGGCGCCGACGCGATCGGCGTCATCGTGGCCGATAGCCCACGCCGCGTCACGCTCGACGAAGCAGCCGGTATCGCCCTTGCGGCTCCGCCCTTCATGGCGAAGCTCGGCGTCGTCGTCGACCCGCCGGCGGACCTCGCCGTCCGCTTGCGTTCCTTCGGCTTCACCTTACAGTTCAGCGGTGACGAGTCGGCGCGGGTCTGCGAAACGCTCGCCCACGGCAGTGCTTACGTCAAAGCCTTTCACGTCGACGGCGGCACCGAAGATGCCGGGTTTGAGCGCATCGAAGCGTACACGCACGCAACGCCGATGTTCGACACGCGGGTCGACGGTAAAGCTGGGGGAACGGGCATTCCGTTCTTGTGGCGAATCGTCGAGTCGATCGCAAAACGGCGCGCGGTCATCGTCTCGGGCGGGTTGACGCCGGGAAACGTCGGTGCGTGTGTGCGTGCGGTGCGTCCCTACGCGGTCGACGTGCGCAGTGGAATCGAGACGAACGGCCACAAAGATATCGATAAGATGCGCGCCTTCGTGCGCGCGGTGAGGGATGCGGATGCAGAAACCTGACGCGCGTGGGTATTTCGGCGACAAGTTCGGCGGCAAGTTCGTGCCCGAGGTGCTGGTCGAGGCGCTGATCGAACTCGAAACGGCAATGGACGCAGCCTTCGCCGATCCGGCCTTCTGGCAGGAATATCACGCGATACTGCGCGACTTCGTCGGCCGGCCCTCGCCGATCATGGAGGCGGAGCGATTCGTCGACGATCCGCTCGCAGCGCGCCTGGTGTTCAAGCGCGAAGACCTCAATCACACGGGCGCCCACAAGATCAACAATACGGTCGGGCAAGGCTTGCTCGCCAAGCGCATGGGCAAGAGGCGTATCATCGCGGAAACGGGCGCCGGTCAGCACGGCGTTGCGACCGCGACGATCGGCGCGAAGCTGGGCATTCCGGTCGACGTCTACATGGGCGCGCTCGACGTCGAGCGTCAATCGCCGAACGTGTTCGTCATGAGGTTGCTCGGTGCAACCGTCCACCCCGTCAGCGGCGGCACGCGAACGCTCAAGGATGCAACCAACGAAGCGTTCCGTGAGTGGGCGGCACGCGTCGAAGATACCTTCTACATCATCGGCAGCGTCGTGGGTGCGCATCCGTACCCGTACATGGTTCGGGAATTGCAGAAGGTGATCGGCATCGAAGCGCGCGCGCAGATGCTGGAGCGTTACGGGCGCCTGCCTTCCGACGTGGTTGCTTGCGTCGGCGGCGGCAGCAACGCGATGGGAATCTTCGCCGGATTCGCGGGCGATCCGGAGGTGCGTCTGTGGGGTGTCGAGGCGGCGGGACACGGTCTCGAATCGATCGATACGGCAGCCTCGCTCAATGCCGGAAGCATCGGTATCTTGCACGGTTCGCGCTCGTATCTCTTACAGAACGAGCAGGGGCAAGTGCGCAACACGCATTCGATTTCGGCGGGTCTCGATTATCCCGGCGTCGGCCCCGAGCACGCTTACTTCAAAGAGTCCGGACGGGCCACCTACGTCTCGGCAACCGACGACGAGGCGCTCGCGTCGTTTCATCGCTGCGCCGAGCGCGAAGGCATCGTACCGGCGCTCGAGTCCGCCCATGCGCTTGCGTTTGCTCGCGAACTTGCGCGCGAGCGGGGGCGCGAGGGTCTCGTGCTCGTAAACTTGAGCGGGCGCGGCGACAAGGACACGCGCCAGGTTGCGGAGTTCGAAGCGCAGCGGCGGCTCGAACCGGCGCTCTTGCGATCGTGAACGTGTCGGCGTACCTCGCCGCGACGGCGTTTGCGGTAGCCGCGGGTTCACTTGCGATGCCGGCGCTCGCGTTCTGCGACAATCACGTGATCTCGGACTACCAATATCGCTACTTCACGGCCGTCGCCGACGTCTCTGCGATGAAACGCGCGGCGCTCGGCGGCCGCATCGATCCGGTCAAGGCTGGTCTCGTGCGCGCGACCCTGCGCGATATTGGTGCGGGTGTGCGCGGCTGCATCGTTAGCGAGAAGAACGACCGGCGCGCGTTTTTCCTGCGCATCTTCTCCGCCTATCTGCGTGAAGACGAGGCGTATTGGCAGGCGCTCGGCGGCAACCCGGTCGCCGGACAACAGGCGGACGAGGGGGCGATTCGCTACACCAAAGGCGTCAAGGCCGAAGCCGCGAGTTCCGGCGTGCCTTCCAGTTCGCTTGCGGTTGCACGGCGCGCGATACGGCACGGATACGCACTGCTGTACGAGATATTTTCGCTCGAAAACCCCAAGGCCGTCGTCTTATCGCAGCGCGAACGCTCGCACCGGGCTGCGCCGGATACGGGCAAATGATCGGAACCAGTAACGGAGTTGAGCGCGTCATCGCTGCCTTTGCTGCCGCGAAGTCGGCGGGGCGCGGTGCACTCGTTCCATATTTGTGCGCGGGCGATCCCGATGCGGCAACCACGGCGGCGCTACTCGACACGTTGGGACCGGCCGGCTCGGATGTCATCGAGCTTGGGATTCCGTACGGGGATCCGCTGGCGGATGGCCCGACGGTTGCCGCGGCGGCGCAGCGCGCGCTCGACTCCGGGACGACCCTCGAGCAGGTGCTGGCACTTGCGGCCGCGGCGAACGCTCGCGGAGCGCCGCCGATCGTTGCGTTTACCTACTTCAATCCGATCGTGCAGTTCGGTCTCGAACGTTTTGCCGATGCGCTCGTTGAAGCGGGCATGTGTGGTGCGCTCGTTCCGGACGTTCCGCTCGAGGAGACTGCTGCACTCCAGGCGGCCTTCGAGCCGCGCGGGCTCGCCTTGCCGCTCTTCATCGCCCCCACAACGCCGCCCGGGCGCGCTGTGGCGATTGCCCGAGCGAGCCGGGGCTTCACCTACGTCGTTTCACGCCTCGGTGTGACGAGCGCGCGGCGCGAGCCGGACTTCAGTTGGATTGCCGAACGCGTCGGGGCGCTGCGCGCAGCTAGCCCCGAGCCACTTGCGATCGGCTTCGGCATCTCGACACGCGAGCACGTTCGGCGGGCATGCGCCATCGCCGACGGCGCAATCGTCGGCAGCGCGCTGGTCGACGCTTACGCGGGGACGAGCGGTGATGAAGCCGTTCGGCGCGTGCGCGCCTTCATCGAAGATTTGCGCCAAGGAACCACGCGCGAGCCGTGAGGGCTCGAGCCACGTTTGCGCTGGTCGCACTCTTGGCCGCGTCGCTGGCTGCTCGTCCCGGGGACGCGCAGACGACACCGCCGCCGCAACCCGCCCCGGCCGATTGTTCGATCGTCGGGCCGGGCGATGCAGCTCGCATCCTCGGATATCCCGTCCAAGAGGCCGACGATGTCGCCCGCAGCGCAGGCATCTGCTTCTATTCGACGCGCGCCATATCGGACGAGGGTGCGCTTTCGTACGCGGTCGTGACCGCGCCCTGGTTGCCGGAACGGCGCGCGTTCTTCGCCGCGCAAGCGCGCCGTTGCAGCGGAATCTCATCCGGAGCTCCCAAGGAATTCATTTGCAAGAGCTATATTGCGCTCGCTGTGGCTGCGGATCTGGCGGCATACTTCGCGGCGCGCACGAGCACGCCGGATGCGACGCCGGTCCCCGCGCTCGGTAACGGGGCGCGCGCGACCGAAGCCGCCGTCTACGTGATGACCAAGACACGCGTCATCGAAGCGGTCGTGCGCCGCGGTGACGCGCTCGACCTCGACCGCTCGAGCGAACTTGCGAAGCTCCTGTTGTCGCGCTTAGCCCCTTAGCGCGCACCGGGCTTCTCTTTGGGGACGGTGGGTAGCGCGTCGTGGCTCCACTCCATCCAGGAGCCGTCGTAGACGGCGACATCGGAGAAGCCGGCTTCGAGCAAGGCGAGATACGATCCTGAGGCGGAGACGCCGCTGCCGCACGAGACGATCGTGCGCTTTGCCGGATCGAGACCGCGTGCCGCCACCAGCTCGTCCAACTTTTCGCGCGGGGCGACCCGTCCGCCGCGCGTATCTTCGAGCAGGTCGTTAGCGGAGAGCCGCACGGCGCCGGCGATGTCGTGGTCGCGCATCGCATAGGTTTTGTCGCGCTGCGTTTCAAGCAGCTGCGCGTCGCTGCGGCCCTCCGCGACTGCGAGCACGTCTTCGCGCGTCGCACGCAAACCGGGTCGAGCGCGGGGCGTGAACGTCGCCGCCGGGTACTGCGGGACGGCGGTGTCGACCGGAAGGTTCGCAGCACGCCACGCTTTGAAGCCGCCCGCCATCACGTGGACGTCGTCGTGGCCGTAGTAGCGAAACATCCACACGAGCCGCGCGGCGTAGGGTACGTCGCCGTCGTCGTAGGCGATCACGGTCGTCGCGTCGCCGATGCCATGTTGGGCGACGACGCGGGCGAACAATTCCGGCGGCGCGACGCGCGCGGCGTACGGCGTGGCCGGGTCGGCCAGGTCGTCCGCGTAATCGAGATGCACGGCGCCCGGGAGATGCCCGGCGGCGTATTGTGTGGCGCCGCTTGGCGCGTCGACCACCGCGCCATGCGGCATGCTGCGGGTGTCGACGATCCGAACGGACGGATCGGCGAGGTGCTCGCGCACCCAATCGATTTCGACGAAGGTTGCTGTCATGCGTGTTTCTTCGCCGCGCTCGGCGCGTTGCATCCGGTGGCAGGGCGCGCAGCGCGGGCGACGACCTTACTTTGGGGGTTGTGAGCCCGGTCGCTCTCGTCCGAGCCTTCTCTTCTGTCGATGAACATAGTAGCGCGCGCGATGCCGGCGAGGCAGTTTTACCTCCCCGAGAAAACGGCCAATGTTATCAGGATAATTCACGCGGGAAAAACTGATGAGTTGCCCCTCGAAGAAGGTGAGCGCGGGGAAGTCTTGCATCGTAGCGAGCGCACGCTGATTTACCGTCTGCGCCGGCCGGGAGCCGGCAGCCTGATCTGTAAGGAACCGCTCGGTTCAGGCGCAGCGAAGCGGCTTCGCCACGAAGTCGAAATCCTCGGACGCCTAGCGGGCATCGAGGGCGTTCCGCGACTGAGCCGCGCGCTTGCCCCGGCCGGCTCGATTGCATTTGAAGACGATGCTGCGATATCGCTCGCCGACAGCGGCTGCGCGGGACATCTCGAAATCCCCGCGCTACTCGATCTTGCCGTTTCTTTGACCCGTATCATCGCCGGGATGCACGGTGCCGGGGTTCTGCACAAGGATATCAACGCGGCCAATATCATGCTCGCCGGCGCGGAACGCAAGCCGCTCCTGGTCGATTTCGGTTTAGCGACCACTTTTGCCGAACAGCATCCGGCCTTTGCCCACGACCGCGAAATTACGGGAACGCTCGCCTATATACCGCCCGAGCAAACGGGTCGAACGGGTCACAACGTCGATCAGCGAGCGGATCTTTACTCGCTCGGGATTTCTCTTTACGAGCTTGCGACCGGCCATTTGCCGTTCGACAGCAGCAACGCGCTGCAGGTCTTGCACGACCAGTTGGCTCGCCTACCGCGGCCGCCCGCGGACATGCATCCGCGCATCCCCGGGGTCCTATCAGACATCATCTTGCGCTTGCTCGAGAAAGAACCGGACCGGCGATACCAGAGCGCCGAAGGCCTCTTGCACGATCTTGCGATGTTACGCGAGACACTAGCGAGCGAGGAAGGCGCCACTTTTGCGCTCGGTGAGCGCGATTTTCCTTCGCAGCTCACCTCCCCTTCGCGCCTGATCGGTCGCGAACATGAGATTGCGGCGCTGCACGATGCCTTCGAGAGGGCTCTGACGAGCGCTGAGCGTGGCGTACTCATCGTCGGCGGTCAGGGCGTTGGAAAGACCGCGCTGATCAACGAGTTGCGCCCGGTCGCGAGCGCTCGGCACGGCTGGTTCGTGTCGGCGAAGTTCGACCAACATCGCCCCGATGCAAGCGCGGGCGCAATCCTCCAAGCGTTGCGTTCGCTCGTTCATCTGTTGCTGGCAGAGCCGGAAGCCGAACTCAAACTACAACGCGCCGCCATTCTTCAAGCTCTCGGCAGCAATGCCGGTTTGATCGCCGAGTTGCTCCCCGAGTTTGCGCTGCTCGTCGACAGCGTTCCCGCAACCTACGAGAGCGACCCGGTCGAAGGTGCCGTACGTCTGCGCGTCGCGATGCGCGAGTTTTTGCGAGCGGTCGCCACACCCGCCCGTCCGATCGTTTTCGTACTTGATGACTTGCAATGGGCGAACGAATCCTCGCTGCGTTTCGTCGAATCGCTCCTGACCGATGACAAGATGCGCGGGCTGCTGTTTGTCGGTGCGTATCGCGGCAATGATGTCGACCTGGCTCATCCCCTCTCAGGCATGTTGCGACGCTGGAACCTGTTCGGTGCGGCTCCGCTGCTCCTACGCCTGCAAGACCTCGCGCCTACCGAACTGGCCCTGCTGCTCGAAGAGATGCTGCGGCTCGCGCCGGAAGAAGCCACGAAATTGTCCGCCGTCATCGGCTCTCGTACGGCCGGAAATCCCTACTACACCGTCGAGTTGCTCAACGCGTTGCGGCGTGACGGAGCGTTGGTTCTCGACGAGAACGGCTGGAGTTGGAACGACGCGACGATACGGCGCTTTGTCGGTGAAGGCGAACTCGTCGATCTCTTGGCGGTGCGGATCTCAAAACTGCCGAGTAGCACGCGAGACCTGCTCGAGACGATGGCGTGCGTGGGCGGATCAACCGAAGGTACGGTGCTTGAAGCCGCGACCGGGTTGCCTGCGGAGGTGCTTCAAGAGCGCCTGCTACCAGCTCTCGAGGATGGCCTGCTCACCCTGGAAGCCGGGAACGACGGCAGCTCCGTCCCGCGCGATGCCGCGTTGCAGTTTCGGTACGACCGCGTCCACCAAGCCGTGTACGAACGGATCGGCCCTTCGCGACGCCAGGTTTTGCACCTCGCAATCGCGCGCCGGCTTGCAAGGAGCCACGAATTCGAGGCGGAGGCGGCCGAACAGTATCTGACGGTCGTCGACGCACTGAGCGAACGGGAGGAGCGCCGGCGCGCCGGCGCGCTCTTCAGCGATGCCGCCGCTCGCGCGCGCCGCAGCACGAACTATCCGATCGCGGAGCGCTTTCTGCGAGCGGCGATTTCGCTGCACGAACCCGACCTCGCGAACCCGCAGGATCCCGTGTTGACCGAACTCGAGACGGGCCGCCATGCAATTCTCTACAGCCTTGGGCGTTACGATGAAGCCGACGCCGCGTATCACTCGATCCGAAGCCGCTGTCCGGGTCCGCTCGAGCTTACCGAACCGGTCTGTGGCCAGATCGTCAGTCTCGGCAAGCGCGGCCGCTTGCGCGACGCGGTGAATCTTGGTCTCGACCTCCTGGCGGAGCTCGGACTCGAGCCTCCGAGCGGCGACGATGTTCCGACGTTCTTGGAAGCGCGCCTCGAAGCTCTCTACGCCTGGATCGCACAGGCCGACGTGGGCGAAGAGTGCAGCAAATCCGAGATCTCGGATCCGCGCGCGATCGCCGTGGCGAAAGTCGTCGGCAAGCTGTTGCTCCCGGCGTTTCATTGCGATCCCGAAGTCTTGACGTGGATCATTTTCGAGAGCCAGCGTCTGTGGGTCGAACACGGGCCTTGCGCGTGGCTCGTGAGCGGACTCAGTGCGGCAAACTTTGTGACGATCGGCATGCGTCAAGACTATCGTACGGGGTATGCCGTGCAGCGCCACGTGGTGGCTGTCGGAGAAGCCCGCGGCTACGAACCGGGCACTTCGTTCGCGCGTTACATCTTGGCGTTCTTCGGTGTCCAGTGGTTCGAGCCGTTGGAAAATTGCATTCCACAGAGCCTGCGCGCGCGCGAGGGGTTGCTGCGAGGCGGCGATCTTCAGACAGTCTGCCATACCTATCTGGCAACGGTGCCGGCGCACCAAGAGTGTTCGCCGATGCTCGATGCGTGCGCCGCCGAAGCCGAAGAGGCGGTCGCGTTCGCCGAGCAAACAGGCAACCGTCAAGCGTGGTTTGGTCTCGTGCCGTATCTGCAGCTCACGCGCGCGCTCCGCGGCGAAACACAGTCGCCTGGTAGCCTTTCGGATGCCTCCTTCGACCAAACTGACTTTCTCGCCAAGCTTGCGGGGAACACAAATCCAACCGTTGGTTTCCGGCTTGCTCTTGCAACCTCGGCCGCAATATTCGGCGATCAGCAGCGCTTGCTCGAACACACGAGCGCTTTCATGCCGCTCTTACGCTTCATTCAGGGTAACTATCGTTCTGCACTCGGGCGCTTTCTGCGCTGTTTGGCTCTCGCCGAACTCGCGCGGGCTACCGAAGGTATCGAATGCAGCGCAATCTTGAGGGAACTGGACGTCTCGCGCGACTGGCTCGCCGAGCGTTCCGAGGACGCGCCGGTAAATTTTCGCCACCTGCTGCGGCTGATCGAAGCCGAACGCGCTTGGGCCTGCGGCGATTCGGCGAATGCGGCCCTCCTCTTCGATGAGGCGCTGTGTGAGGTCGAGTCTCGTAGCCGGCCCTGGCATCGCGCCCTGATCACGGAACGCACCGGACTCTTCAATCTCGCGCACGGTATGCAGAACGCCGGGCAGCGGGCGCTGATTGACGCACGCGGTCTCTACCAGCAGTGGGGGGCGAGCGCGAAGGTTGCGCAACTCGATAAGACCCACACCTTCCTGCACTCGAAAACGAGCTGGAGCGCGCAACAGTCTCTGCGCGTCAGCAACGGCCTCTCTCCAGGATCGATCGATCTGATGGGCATCCTCGGCGCTTCACAAGCGCTCAGTTCGGAAACGAGCTTGGACCGGCTGCGGAGCCGCGTCGTCGAGCTCTTGGGAGCGATGACCGGCGCAACCGGCGTCTCGATCGCGCTCTGGCAAGACGAAGAGCAAGCGTTCTTCCTGCTACCGCCCGCAAGTGATACCGATCCAACCGCGATTCCGATCGAAGTTGCCGCCGAGCGCGGCCTCATCCCGCTCTTCGCCTTCCGCTTCGCGCAGCGCAGCGGCGAGCCGCTCCTGGTCGACGACGCCTCGGGCGACGATCGCTTCGCGCGCGATCCGTATTTTTCCGGACTCGATCATTGTTCGTTACTCGTCGTTCCCGTGCTCAGACAGGGAACCCAGCGGGCGATGTTGTTTCTCGAAAACCGGCTGACGCGCGGCGCCTTCTCGACCGAACGCCTCGATGCGGTCAAGCTGATCGTCGGACAACTGGCCGTCTCGATCGACAATGCCTTGCTCTATACGTCGCTTGAGAAAAAGGTCACCGAACGGACCGAAGCGTTGGCCGAGACCAACCGGCGTTTGGAAGTCCTGAGCCTGACCGATCCGTTAACCGGACTCGCCAATCGCCGCCGCTTTGCCGAAGTGTTCGATGCCGAGTGGGCGCGCGCCCAACGCATGCAGCGCTCGATCGGTGTCGCGATGATAGACATCGATTATTTCAAGCTCTACAACGATCACTACGGTCACCTTGCCGGCGACGCATGCTTACGCCGCGTCGCGACCGCCATCAACGACAGCGTTCGTCAGGTAACCGACCTCGTCGCGCGCTACGGCGGCGAAGAGTTCTCCGTGATCCTGCCCGACGCGAACGCAAGCAGCGTGCTCGCGATGGCCGAACGCGCGCGCGCGGCGGTCGTCGCATTGAACGAACCGCACGAGCGCAGCACGCGCGGTATCGTCACGATTAGCGTCGGCATCGCGGCGATCGTTCCGACGGTCGTCGGCCAGTCACAAGAACTGATCGGCCACGCCGACGCAGCCCTCTACGAAGCCAAACGCAAAGGCCGCGATCAGGTGATGAGCGGGCTTGCGAGCTGAGTGACGTTCTGCCGTTAGGCGGAGACGACTACCGGGCTGAGATCGAAGCGCTTTTCGGCGTCGTCGACGATGTATTTGCCGATCGCGAGCGATGAGGTCGCGGCGGGCGACGGTGCATTGCGCACGTGGACCACGCCCTCCGAGCCCTCGAAGACGAAATCATCAACCAGTGAACCATCGGCCGACATCGCCTGGGCACGGACGCCGGCCGGCCCGGTGAGGCAATCCTCAGGCTGGAGTTCGGGAATGTACCGTTGCAGAGCTTTCACGTATGCGCCGCGCACGAGATCACGATACATTTCACCGAAGCCGATCTGCCAATACTTCGTCGCGAGCTTGAAGAAGCCGGGATAGGTGAGCGCGTCCCAGAGTTCCGGTGGGTTGATCGTCCAGAACGAATAGCCTTCGCGCGCAAACGCGAGGACGGCGTTGGGGCCAAGCCAGATCTCGCCGTTCATACGCGGCGTGAAGTGCACGCCGAGGAACGGAAATTCGGGATCGGGCACCGGGTAGATGTTGCCCTTGACCAGATGCGACTTCTCGGGGCGCAGGATCAGATAGTCGCCCCGGAACGGCACGATCTTGGGATCGCGCTGGCCGCCGGTCAGCTGCGCGAGTTTATCGGAATACAGGCCGCCGCAAGTGATCACGTACTTTGCTTGGATCTCGCCGTTCGGCGTCGAGAGCACGGTGACGTTCCCGCGTCGCGTGATGTCGGTGACGTCGTGGTTCAAAAAGAAGTCCGCACCGGCTGCTTTGGCATCGTCCGCGTAAGTCTTTGAAACGAGTCCCCAATCGACGATGCCGGTGACCGGCGAGAAGATCGCCTTGATCCCCACGCAGTGCGGCTCGCGCTCTTTGATCTGCGCGGCGTCCAGCATCTCGAGCCCGTCGACACCGTTTTGCCGGCCGCGCTCCATGAGATCTTGCAAACGGCCGAGTTCGCTCTCCTCGGTCGCGACGATCAGCTTGCCGACCTGCTTGTATTCGATCCCCTTCTTGTCGCAATATTCCCAGGCGAGTTTGCGTCCCTCGACGCAAAGCTTGGCCTTCAACGATCCGGGCTTATAGTAGATCCCGGAGTGGATGACGCCGCTGTTTCGACCGGTCTGGTGTTTGTTGAAGGCGTCTTCTTTTTCGACGCCTGCGACCTTCAGACTGGGAAAGCGTTCCTTTAATTCCCGGGTGGTGGCGAGTCCGACGATGCCGCCGCCGACGACTGCGATGTCGTAGATCATAACCGCCCCATTCTCCGGCTTCTAACGGCCGCCCGCTAGGACTTTTTCGCGGAGACGGCTGAGAGGTACGAGGTGAGCACCACTCTCGAACGGATCAACCCCTTCGCGAACGAGGCAATTCGCACGTTCGCGTCACCCGCCGACACCGAGTCGATCGAGAAGGCGTTGCAGCGCGCGCGCGCGCAGTCGAATCGCTTCTACCCCGTCGTCATCGGCGGGCAGGCGGTCGACACCGCGGCGCGCACCGAGTCACGCAATCCCGCGCGGCCGGACGAGATCGTCGGACGGGTGGGTTCGGCCTCGGCGGCACAGGCAAACGACGCCGTGGAAACGGCCGCGCTGACCTTTGAGACGTGGAAGCGTGTGGCGCCGGCCGAACGGGCCGGCTACCTGTTCCGGGCGGCGGAACTGATTCGCGGGCGGCGAGACGATTTCAACGCTGTGCTCGTGCTCGAGGTCGGCAAGAGTTGGATCGAAGCCGATGCGGACACGGCCGAAGCGATCGATTTCCTCGAGTTCTACGCTCGCGAAGCACTGCGCTACGCGCACGCGCCGCCGCTGACGCCCGTCGCAGGCGAAGAAAACACGCTGTCGTACCTGCCGCTCGGCGTCGGCATCGTCATTCCGCCCTGGAACTTCGCCTTCGCGATCATGGCCGGGATGACGACCGCCGCGCTCGTCACGGGGAACACGGTCGTGCTCAAACCTTCGAGCGACTCCCCGGTCATCGCCGCGCTCTTCGTCGATCTGCTGCACGAGGTCGGACTGCCGCCGGGTGTGGTTAACTTCGTGCCGGGTTCGGGGCGGACGATCGGCGACGTGCTGGTAGCGCACCCGAAGACGCGCTTCATCGCCTTCACCGGTTCGAAGGAAGTCGGGCTGCACATCAACGAGCTGGCCGCGAAGGCGCAGCCCGGCCAGAAGTGGATCAAGCGCGTCGTCGCCGAGATGGGCGGCAAAGATTCGATCGTGGTCGCGGCCGATGCGGACCTCGACGCCGCGGCGGACGGGATCGTCGCCTCCGCCTTCGGATTCCAGGGTCAAAAGTGCTCGGCGTGCTCGCGAGCGATCGTCGAAGCAAGCGTTTACGACGTCCTCGAACGGAAGATCGTCGAGCGCACCCGCCGCATAACGGTCGGCGATCCGGCAGAGCGCGGGATCGCTTTCGGTCCGGTGGTTAACGAGGGTGCGATGCAAACGATCCTCGGTTACATCGAGAAAGGCGTGGCCGAGGGAGGGCGCCTGCTAACCGGTGGCAAGCGGGCCGAAGGAGCGGGCTACATCGTCGAACCCACCGTCATCGGCGGGGTCGCGCCGACGGCCACGATCGCGCAAGAAGAGATCTTCGGTCCGGTGCTTGCTTTGATCAAAGCCAAGGACTACGACGAGGCGTTGGCCATCGCCAACAACACCGAATTCGGTCTGACGGGCTCCGTGTACTCACGCGATCCGGTCAAGCTCGAGCGCGCCCGTCAGGAGTTTTTCGTCGGCAACCTCTACTTCAACCGCAAGTGTACGGGGGCTCTGGTCGGGGGGCATCCCTTCGGGGGCTTTAACATGTCCGGCACCGATTCGAAGGCCGGTGGTTACGACTACCTACTCCTATTTCTGCAGGCAAAGCTCGTCGCGAACTCGCTCGGCGGCAGCGGACGGAGCGGCGGCGAATAGGAGCATGCAGCCCGGCGCGGCAAGCGGCCTGCGGTAGGTTCGGAGTTTTTCAAAGGAGCAGTGCGCACGGCGATGCCGTGCTTCATTAAGTATGGTAGTCGATATTTAGGACGGCGATTGCCGGCGCCGCTTCGCACGACGTAATAAGAAGCCGTCTCAGGAGTTATTCGCAAGAAGTTCCACGGGAGCCATTGACTGCACTCGGACCCGATGCTATGATAGCCGCCGTGACTCTGACGCCTCGCCCCTCCGGTGCGGTCAGTGATCCGGTCCGAGAAGGACCTGGTGTCGGCGTTCGTTCCTTGAAAACTGAGCAGTACAGTAGCGCATAAGTCTGTGGGTCTCCATCCGGAGAAGCAGAGAAATGCGCGGCGAAAGCCGCGTTTTTGTTTGCCCTCCGATATGTGAGATTTTTGTCAGACGTGCCAGGGACCCGGCTCCACCGGACCCTTGGATCAACACGTTTGACCGTACAAATTGACCGGTCTCCGAGCTCGCAAGAGCAGAGGGACCAAACGGACTCGAGCTTGCTCGAGTTCAGCTTAGTCAGCGATTTTTAGAGCCTCAAACGGCTCGTAAAACTTTTCCGGTAGCGATACCGGGCAAGAATTTTATGGAGAGTTTGATCCTGGCTCAGGATTAACGCTGGCGGCGTGCCTAACACATGCAAGTCGAACGAGGTAGCAATACCTAGTGGCAGACGGGTGAGTAACACGTGGGCA
>Ga0302325_10009066_pt1 | contig 21804 bp, 18 predicted proteins | sample Palsa_T0_2_FD_201948 | JGI IMG/M metagenome (GOLD analysis project Ga0302325, IMG submission 201948) | Peat permafrost microbial communities from Stordalen Mire near Abisko, Sweden - Palsa_T0_2 | ecosystem: Environmental > Terrestrial > Soil > Palsa > Peat permafrost | place: Sweden: Abisko...
CCGAACGTGCCTGAAGACCCCGAGTCGGTGAGGATGTAAACCAGGCCGTGGATCGTGAGCCCGGCGGAACGGCCCAGGAACTCTACGTACTCCACTCCTTGGACGGCGCCCGAGGACGTCTGCTGGGGCGGCGAACTAGTGGTCGACAGTACTGAAGTAACAGTGACTTTATCGACAGCGAAGATACGCGACAGCGCCAGCGAGGGCGTGTTGTACTGCGCCGGTAGCCCGAAAAAGAGGTAGCTCACATCAGCGCGGTTGGCGTACCCGCGCAGGTCGATGTTGTCCTGTCCTTCGTCGAAGGTCGTCCACCCCGGCGGCAGGATGTAGGTGAAGCTCTGGTCCCGGAACACTTGGAACAAGCTTGCTGGTTCTGGGCCGTAGCAGTGCCCGATGGCCGCCAGCATGGCGGCGTCGGCCGCTAGCCGGGCCGGCGGTGCCCAGTAGACGGAGAAGACGGCTTCCTTCGAGCTGAACTGGGTGTGCAGTGGCAGGACCGTGACCGACGCCTCGCCGACCACGTTGAGGCGGCTACTTTGTACCCTGACCGAGGCCCGGGGCAGGCCGCCGACATCAGGCTGCATCTGGAAGGTGAGGGACGCCCCGCCCTTCGCCACTAACTGTTGCTGGTAGCGCATGTAGGAGGCGAAAAAACTGCTCGGCGTCAGACCGCTGGTGAGGGCGGCGGGGTAGATAAGCGCCGCCTCAGTCCCCGAAGTATTCTCCGCTACGCTAACCGTCCCGTCGAGGGTGGAGAGGTCCCATCCCTGCGGGACCCCCACGTGGAAACCTTGATAGCTGTCGTGGGTGAGCGGCAATGAGCAGGAGGGCGAATTGAACGATGTGAGCGTTGCCGCGCTGTGCGGTACCGTCGCCCCGGCCGGGCCGGCCGCGGCCGCGCTGGCCAAACACCCCGTCGCCACCACGGACGCGAACCGCCTCCACTGGCGCCGTCCCACGGGCTCGAGGGGGCCTTGTCCACAACGTTTGGTCATTTGTCCCATCCCTCTAAGCTATGCCCAGGCCGGCTTGGCAACTGGACCTTCTCGGTGCTGGTTACCACGGCCCGGGGTGAGCTTGCCAGATCAGCAATAAGTGTTGCTGTCGCCGTCGAGCCGCCGCCAAATTGCCGGAGATGCTCGGAGGTCCGAGCCTTCCCCCCCTTACCGGAGCGAGTAGGGGCAGGTTGAAGCTTCGGGGCCAGGGAAGAATGACCCTCATGAACTCTTCCACGGCGCTCGTCACGGGTGCCACGAGCGGCATGGCAAGGAGATCGCTCGCCAACTAGCCGTGCTCGGCTGGACAGTGCTCATCGGCGGCCGGGACGCCGATCGCGGCAAGAAGACGGCTGCTGAGGTGGGCGGCCAGCCGCTGCTGCTCGACGTCACCGACGAGGCAAGCGTCGTCGCAGCGGCCGCATCGGTGGCAAATCTCGATGTCCTCATAAACAATGCCGGCATCTCGCTGGACATCGAGTCAGTCGTGACCGCTACCGGTGTCGATGCCTTCAGGCGCACCTATGAGACCAACGTCTTCGGTGTGGTAGCGGTGACCAACGCCTTCCTGCCTGCGCTCCGCCTCTCCGCCCATCCGCGGATCGTGAACATCTCCAGCGGCACTGGGTCGCTGACGTGGAGCACCGGCCCGAACCCGCAGTTCGACTTCCAAGCTGCCCGCACGGGTGCTGGGGCTGCTTATCGGTCGTCTAAGACCGCCCTCAACGCGTTGACCGTCTTCTATGCGCAGGCTCTCGCCGCTGACGGTATCAAGGTCAACGCGCTCGCGCTGCGAGCCACCAAGCTAAACACCCGTGCCGCCGCCGCGGGCGGCGACCCGGCGGAGGCGGCTTCCGGAGCTGTCAGGCTCGCGCTCCTTCCGGACGACGGGCCGACTGGACTGTTCTTCTCCTGGGACGGGACGATCGTCGCATGGTGAAACGACGGTTGGCCGCCGCGTCAGGGCGCAGCCCGTCGTGCAAGGAGCCTTGGCGGCCGGCGGTTGTCGTGCCGGGCTTGCTCACGCGGCCGGGTATAACAGCTCTTGACGCGCTCACGGATCTACAGTAGCCTTTCGAAGCGGACGATTTCGTCCGCTTATGTGGGACGTCCGCCGCTGGTCGCGCCGACGTCGCAGCTCCCGGCCCGGGTGGCGGTCATGGGCGACAGTGCCGGCGGGGGCTTGGCAGCCGCCGTGGCCCTATTGGCCGGGGACCGGGGCGGTCCCGCCCTGGCCCATCAAATCCTCATCTACCCGATGCTCGACGACCGCAACGCCACTCCCGATCCCGAGATCGCCCCCTTCGCAGTGTGGAGCTACGACGACAACCTCACGGGCTGGGGCACATTGCTGGGCGACGCTATCGGCACCGACAAAGTACCGGCCTACGCCGCCCCGGCACGCGCTACCGACCTTTCCGGCCTACCCGCTTGCTATATCGAGGTGGTCAGCTCGACATCTTTCGTGACGAAGACCTTGATTACGCCCTGCGTCTCAGCCGAGCCGGTGTACCTGTCGAGTTCCACCTCCGCCCCGGCTTGCCGCACGAGTTCGAAACTTACGGCTACGCCACCGACGTCGCCCGCCGTTCCACGGCGGACCGCCTCCGGGTGCTCCGTTCGCTTTAGACAGCGCTTCAGACAAGCGCTACGAGCAACCCGGCCCATAAAAGCAACCCGGCCCACAAAAGGAGCAACTAGTGACCGAAGAAGACCGCACCAGATCCCCTCAGTCGTCGGTACCGCCCGATGACCCGCACCGCCACCTGACGGTCGCCCGGCCCGACGAAGACCAGTCTCTTCGCCACATCGGGCTCGTCGGTGATACCTATACGATCCTGGTGACCGGCGACGACACCGCCGGCAGATACACCCTCATCGACATGCACGTCCCGGCGGGCGGAGGTCCCCCTCCACATCGCCACGACTTTGAAGAAATGTTCACCATCCTGGACGGTGAGGTTGAGCTCAGTTTCCGAGGCCAGAGCTTCGTTGCCAGGGCGGGGGAAACTGTCAATGTCCCGGCTAATGCACCACACGGCTTCCGGAACACCTCTGCGGCGCCGGCGCGGCTTCTGTGCATGTGCACTCCGCCCGGGCAGGAGGACTTCTTCACCGCCGTGGGTACACCCGTGGCATCGCGGACCGAGCCACCTCCGCCGCTCGACGCGGATGCCCAGGCGGCGTTCATAGCCAAATCAAAGGCATTCGCGCCCGCGTACCGTACCGAACTCATGCTCCCATAGGTGTCCCAAAGTGACTCGCAAGCTACGGGTTCGGTAATTGACATGACGCACAAGTTCATCGCCACCCGCAATGGCACCGGCAGCGGCACGGGCGAGGGCATCGTGGCCGGCGACTTCCCAGTGGTTTCTGGGTCGACGACATCCCCGGTGCCCAACTTTGGCACCCTGGCCTTCTCGAGCGCGCTGATCAATGGGTACCCGTTCGGCTCAGCGGGCAGTCAGCTCCAGGCCGACGACCTCCACGCGAGCTCTACCGGCCCGCTCCAGATCAAGACCACCTACTCCGCAAGCAATAAGGAGGCGTTCGCGACCGTCTTCGAGCACGCCTGATAGGGGAACGCGCGACGATAGCCGCAACTCCGAGCCGTACCCGACGGGACAAAAGTTCCCCAGTGTTTTGTTGCCGAATTGGCGCCGAAGTGGCATCGAACAGGTGTACGATGTAGAGGTGTGCGGGGCTGGCAACATCGGGGAACTGGCGGCTGTACTCGATTATTTGCAGGTCGCACCCGTGGCGCGGGATATAGAACAACTGCTGGCACAGCAGGACCGTTTAGAGGCGATGGTCTCAGAAGCCTTGGGTGCCTTCGACGCCGGGGGCGGCTGGGCCGAGGACGGCTCGCTGTCGCTCAGCGCGTGGCTCGTTGCACATGCCAGGCGGTCGCGGAAAGAGGCGTACCGCGAGGCGCTGATTTCCAAGCGGCTTGCTCAGCTGCCCGCCACGGCCGCTGCTTGGGCACAAGGTGCTCTTTCGTCGTCCCAGGTCGCCGCCGTGGTGGCAAACGTCTCTGCTGAGCACGCCAGCCTCTACGCCGCCCACGAGGACGAGCTGACCCCTGTGCTCGCTTCCTTGTCGGTACGCGACACCGCCGCAGCGATGAGGTCGTGGCGCCTGCATGCAGAGGCGACTACCGATGGCCCAGAGCCGCCTAGTCGTCCCTCGGAGTTCTATCTCTCCGAGACCCTGGAGGGCAGGCGAGTTCCCTCCGGGCACCTTTGTGTCGAAGATGCCGCCGTGGTCGAAGCCGCAATTGCGGCTGCCTCCCGCCCCTTCGACCCGACCGAGCTGGCCCTGGCGAGCGCGGCGCAGCGCCGTGCCGCTGCGCTCGTCGAGGTCTGCCGGTGGTTCTTGGACAACTCCACCTCAACTTCTCCCCGTAGCCGCACGAGGCCACACGTATCTGTGGTGGTCGGCGTGAAAGAACTCGCTAGTGGGGGCCCGGGCCAATTTGTGAACGGCACGCCGGTACCTGCTCGGAGCATTGAGTGGCTCTCGTGCGACTCAGAGCTGCACCGCATCGTGATGTCGGGGCGCTCCACGGTGCTCGATTACGGGTCTTCGGTCAGGACGATCAGCCCGGCGCTGTGGGCGGCGCTTGTCGTGCGCGACCGCCATTGCCGCCACCCAGGCTGTGAGCGCCCTCCGAGCTGGTGCGACGCGCATCACGTCGTTCATTTCGCCAAGGGTGGCCCGACCCGTCTGGACAACCTCGTGCTCGCATGCACCCGACATCATCACCTATGGCACGACCAGGGTTGGCAGCTCACCTTGGCCCGCGACGGCACGCTCACGTTGGTCTCCCCTAAAGGCCTTGGGCTGACGAGCTCACCTTCGGCAATTGACCTGGTCGGCGCGGCCCTGTTCTGACGATCCCCCGCTCCCCGGGGAGGAGACACGAGCACCGACAGGACGGTGGGTCAGAACACGGTGGATTACGTGCCTAGCGCCTGTTGTGGTGGACGTCTGCGCGTTTGGGGGCGTTGGGGCGGGTCGTGCGTCTGAGGGGCGAATTCGTTCGATAGCGAATTCGGCACCAGACGTGCGACCCCCGCCCCAAGGCCAAGGCCACGGGCATCAGACGGGCGACCCCCGCCCCAAGGCCGCCGGGACCAGACGGGCGACCCCGCTATGCAGCTCTGGCCCGCGAACACACGGCGGGTCACACCGCGCTCACAAGGCCGCGATGACTACCCGATCGCGTCCGGCGACTTTGGCCTTGTAAAGAGCGCGGTCGGCGAGCACCAGCATCTCGGCACCCGTCAAACCCGCTTGGTAGCAGGCGACACCTGCTGAGATTGTGGGGTACAACCCCGCTTCGGGGGATACGTGATCCTTCCCGCGAACGCGCCACCTGGCCCTGAGGTCCTCCACACGACCTGCCCCGTCCGCTTCGCCGCAGTTGGCCAGGACGAGCACGAACTCCTCGCCCCCGTACCTGCAGGCCACGTCCTCTACGCGGGTCGACTCGATGAGGAAGCGTCCCAGGTCGCGGAGGACGGCGTCGCCCGCCGGGTGCCCGTTAGCGTCGTTGAAGGACTTGAAGTGATCGAGGTCCATCATGACGACGCACAGGGGGTCGTGGCTCCGCTCGGCTCGGTGCACCTCCTGCGTCAGCGCCTCGTCCAGGTACCTCCGGTTGAAAAGCCCGGTTAGCACGTCCCGCACCGACTGCTCACGGAGCGATTCTCGCAGTCGCAGGTTGGCGAGCGTGAGCCCCCACTGCGTGCTCAGCAGCTCGGCAAGCTCCTGCTTGCTACTGCTGCTAACCGGGCCGTCACTCGACTCCAGGCAGATGAGCCCAAGTGTCTCGCCCTGCCCGCTGAGGGGGATGCACACGGTCCAGGGTATGTTTGCCGTGGCGTGCCGGCAGCGCAGAGAAAGCGGGTCATCGCCGAAGAAGTGGATCGTCCCTGAACGCAGGGCCCAACACTGGTCGCGGTCGATCGACCCGAGACCCTCGAAGCTCGCCCAGGCCTTGGCCTTGACGAACGTCCCCAACCCGAAAGCAGGCTCGTAGAGCGCGCCGGGCGTGCCGTCGAACACGTAGGGTGTCGCGCGCCCTATGGTCTCCAAAGCCTCGTCGAGGTGGGCGCATCGCTGCAGGGCGTCCGTGCCCTTGGCAAGAAACGTCATCGCGCGAGAGCGGGCCTGCAGCTGGGCGTTCGTCGCCTCGAGCTCGGCGCCCCGGCGCGCCAGTTCCGCCTCTGCGTTACGCTCGGCGGTCACCTCGCGTGTCACGACGACGAAGCCGTCTTGGAGTTTCGTCGCACGAACGTCGAAACAATGCCGGCTGCGCGTGCCGTTGCCCCAGACGTCCTCGTACCATAGCGACGACTCGGCCCACGCCTCCCCGGTCTCGACCACCTTTCGATAGGTGTCGATCATGCCGCTCGGGCCCTGTTCCGGGAGCGTCTCGAGAAGCAGCCGTCCGACCAGGGCCTCCGAGCTGAACCCCGTGATTGCGCTCGAGGCTGCGTTCGCGAACTCCCAGCGGAAGTCGACGATGGCTCCGCTGCCATCGCGGGAGGCAGAAAACACCGAGAGCGACTCGTGCAAGTTGTTCACCGATGCCCGGAAGCGTTCTTCGCTCGCGCGGAGCGCTTCGGCGGCTCGTTGCATGTCGGTCACATCGCGCCAGGCGACGGCGAGGCCGTCGCCAACCTTCCAGTAACGCGAATTGAAAACGCCACTCACAGACGCGTCCACGGCGTTGGTCGAGGTCCGCTCCAAGGGCTGGCCGGTCTCGACCACGTCGCACATCTGGCCAAAGAGAACCGATCCCTCAAAGCTCGGGAGGCGGTCTGCCATCGAACTCCCGACAAGCTCCGAGGGCGCTGCGCCATAGGTAGCGGCGCCAACGCCATTGATGTACACCCATTCGAAGCCGTCGATGACACCGGCAAGCCGGACGCTGCGGACAATCGCAAAGCCGTCGAGCATCGACTCCAGGCTCGCCCGCCACTGCTCCTCGCTCGCCTTCAACCGGCGCTCTGTATCGATGCGATTGGTCGCATCACGGATCGCAGCTGTGACGAGCACCCCGCCCGGCATCCGTATAGGGCTGAGACTGATGTCCACGGGCACTTGGGTGCCGTCCGCCCTGACTGCCGTCAGTGCCCTGCCCTCCACCATTGGGCGAGCCCGCTGGTCGGCGTAGAACTCCGCCCGACGCCTGCCGTGCCCGGCCTTCGTGGACGCGGGTATGAGGACCTCCACCTGTCGCCCGACCAGATCCGTCCGAGACCAGCCGAACATCGTCTCGGCCTGGGCGTTCACGAGCACGATATGACCGCTCTCGTCGACTACAACCATGGCGTCTGGGGCGGCTTCAACCAGCAACTCGTAGAACGACGAAGATCCGACGTCGGCCCCAACTTGGGTACTGCTAGCCGCGTCGACGGGCACCTCACAACCTCGATCCTGCGGGCTCCTACGAGGCCGCTACTGCGCATCCTCGGAGAACCTGCTGTTGCAAGTTGCCACACGGACTGTTGACGTGGTCACCCGAAGCAACACTGAGTGACTGACCCAGTCTGCCCCACACCGAGGGCTACCGGTCGCACACAGTGGAGGAGGTCGCATTTTCCGTCGCAGCAAGATCATGTTCAAGACAAAGTCGAACAAATTTTCCGGTCTCCTCGCCGTCGCCGTCCTCGCCGTCCTCGCCGTCGGTATCGGTGCGTAGCTCGGTAGTGGTACGCGGCTCGGTGGCAGACTAGGCCCCGTGACTAACACACGAGATTTCGCCGACCGGTTCCATGCCTCATGGCTTGCTGCGCACCCGTTCTACGCCAGCATGCGTGGATTTCCCGGCTACGACGACCGTGTCCCCGACGACAGTGAGGCCGGCGACGCAGCCCGGCGCGCCGAGGTCCAGGCCGCCCTCGACGAGGCCGAGCGCTTGCTCGAAGGCGTGATCTCACCCGAAGATGCCGTCACCCTAGGGTGCGTGGCCGAGGGCGCCCGCCAGGAGCTGGCCGAGCTCGACTCGGCCGCCCTCGAGTACACCGTCACCGCCATGCCCTTTAGTGGGCCCGCCGTTTTGTTCCTTATTGCCGCCCGCACCCTGCTCCCTGACGCCCAGGCTGCGGGCGACTACCTCGTCCGGCTGCGCCGTAGCGGTACCTGGATCGACCAGCTGACTGAACGCCTGCGCGCCGGTGCGGCCAAAGGCCGGCTGCCAGTGGCGTCGCTAGTCGAGGGGACAATTTCTTGGGCAGAGCCCCTGCTCACCCAGCCCGTCCCGGAGCCGCTGAGCGTTCCGCACCCCCCCGAGGGCTGGGACGGCATCGCCTCCTGGGAACAAGAGCGCGACGCCCTAGCCGACGAGGTCGTGAGACCGGCCCTCGCTCGTTGGGTCGACGCTTTGCGCGAGCTCCTGCCAAAGGCTCGCCCAGACGAACTGGCTGGCCTGGTCCACCTTCCCGACGGCGCTGCCGACTACGCCAGGGCGATCCGGGCCCACACCACCCTGCCCCTGACGGCCGAGGAACTCCATCGGATAGGGCTCGACGAGATCGACCGACTGGAGCGTCGCTGCCTCGAGCTCGGAGCCGAGATCGGCCTCCCAGACCTGGCCGCCGTCCAGGCCGCCGTGCGGGGGTCGGCCGGCAAGCGCGACCCACAAGAGGCCATCGCAGAAGCAACGCGGGCAATCCGCCGGGCCGAGGCACGCGCTGGTGAGGTGTTCCCCGAGCCGCTGCCCCCGCCTTGCGTCGTGACGGCGATGCAGGCCGTCGTCGCCACCAGCGGGATGGCCCCCCACTACAGCCCTCCCCGTGCGGACGGGGCCCGTCCCGGCACCTACTGGTTCAACACCGAACGGCCCACCGCTGGCACCGGCTGGGACCTCGAAGTGGTCGCCTTCCACGAGGCGGTGCCGGGCCACCACCTGCAGCATGCGCGCGTCTTGCTGCTTACCGGTCTACCCGCCATCCAGCGCGAGCGTGCCCTTACCGTGTTCTCGGAGGGTTGGGGGCTTTATGCCGAGCAGCTCGCTGAGGAAACGGGCCTATACGACGGCACCCAGAGCCTGCTCGGCGCCGTTGCCGCGTCGCTCATGCGAGCGGCACGACTCGTCGTCGACACCGGGCTGCACGCCTTTGGGTGGAGCCGGGCCGAAGCCCTGGAGTTCTTCACCGCTCACGTCCCTATGCCACCCGAGTTCCTCGCAGATGAGGTTGACCGCTACATCGTAATGCCGGGCCAGGCGTTGGCCTACCTCACTGGTAAGCGCGAGATCCTGCGTCTTCGGTCAGAAGCCCGTCGGCAGCTCGGCTCGGCGTTTTCCCTATCGGAATTCCACTCCGCTGTCCTCGACCAAGGCTCCTTGCCCATGCCGGTGCTCGAGCGCACGATCACCGAGTGGGTCTCGCGCACTGCTCCATAGCGCCCGGCCGGAATAATTTAGATCCCGCCCGGTTGGCCCTGGACGACTGACATGGTTGTTCAAGAACTTAGGCGCGCAAGGGTGCTGCCGGCTTGGTCGGCCAGGCGTTCGACGAACGACAGGTCCTCGTCCGAGATAAACCGGCCGATGCCGTTGGAAAAACTGAGCACGCCAAGAAGCCTCCCATTATCGCGGATCGGGAAGACCCCAACTGAGCCCACCGCAAGCCGGCGGATCCGCGCAGCCTCGTCGTCGTCCGCCGCACTGGCGACTATCACCTCTTCCGGGAACAACTGGCGCACGGAAGGCTGCCCTGTCCTTGCGCACTCCGCGATGATGTCGGTCCCGCGGCCGAGGCGGTTACGGAGCACCTCGGCCACTTCAGCGACCCACACGGGATCGCGATGGTACGTGGCCAGGTAACGGAGCGCCCCGTTTTCTACAAGGTGCACCGAAGCCCCCTCAGATACGAGCGACACCGTCGCCTCATTGAGCTTCGTGACCAACTCGTCAGTGCTCTCGATCAAACTGAGCGCTCGACATGCGTCCTCGAGCGCCTGATGGCGTGCGGCCGAGCGCTGCGCTGCGTCGCGCTCACCCCACGTTGTCAAGTACAAAGCAATCTCGGCGGCTAATTGCGTGAGAAAAGTAACCTCCCTCGGGGTGAAGTCGCGCGCCTTGGGGAACCCGAGGACCAGGCACCCCACCGCCGGCCCCTCTCCGGCCACCAGTGGCACGCAAGCGAGGGCGGGGTCGCTCTCCGATGGAGTCGACAGGAATATCGGGTACCGCTCGTCTAGTTCGGCAAAGGTCCGGAACAGGGCTGGACGGCCCGTCCGGATGACTTCGGAAGAAGGCAGGTCCGCCGAAACCGACACTGCCTCCCAGTAATCTGCGACCTCATTACGGAAACCGAGCGAAGCACCGAAGTTCACTGTCACGTTGTCGTCGGCGAGAATGCACAGGACTGCCCTCCGGGCGCCCAAGAAGGCAATGATGCGCCCGAGCGCATGCACCATCAACTCGTCCTCGGCAAAGCCTGGGCGCACCGCCAGCGTGGCATCGCCGCTGCGATGCGAAGGCTTCCCGGCGAGGAGGGAGCGCAGCTGGGCAACGGCGTGTTTGCGAGCAGCATCGAGCCTTTCCCAAGAGGGGCCGGTCTCGGCGGAACCCACGACGCTGACGGGGAACGGGCAGGCCCGAGGCGGCCTGCCCGCGATCTGGCTCTCCATTTCGTTACGGAGCCACTGCCGCCAGGCAACCACCTCGCGGCCGGGGGGTTCAGTTAGCAAAAAGCCGCGACGGGCGCCTAGGGCGGACTCCGTGAGGAGCTCGGCGAACATTTCGAATACAGACGGCATGCCGGCGTCGGCCAGCAAGTTGAGGTCGATCAACCGGTCACCGCGCCTCACGGCTTCCCAGATCTCCCGCCTGACCGGCTCGCGCATGGGGGCGAGCCGGCTCTTTACGTGGTCTGCAAGTGGTGCCAGCCTCGCAACAACCTGTCGAGCGGCGGGCCTTGCACTATCACCAGGACCACCGAGGCTTGCCATCTGGAGCTCACGGAACAGGTCGTCGAAGTGGTCTTCGGACTCTCTCACAAGCCGAAGCGGAGCAGCAACGACCCGCACGGGCCGCATCACGTGGGCGTGGCGCTCCGATGAGCCACGATCAACCCCTTGGCCGTCTGCGTCGACAGTGCCGAGCTCGGCCCAGACAATTTTTCCGCCCCCGGCTTCGGGGTACCACCCCCACGCGCTGGCCAGGGCACTCACAATGGAGAGCCCCCTGCCGGTAGCCGCCGGAGGAAAACGCGGGCCGTTGAAATCCAACTGCAGCGGTTCGTCCAGCAGGCTCACGGGCCCCTCGGCGAGTGTAGGGGGCGGTAGCAGAGGGCCAGGGCTGTCGTCGTGGACCTCCAGGCGGATCCCTTTGCCGCGGCGGCTTATGACGACCCGCATCTCGGTGCGGGCGTGGAGGACCCCGTTGCTCATGAGCTCCGACAGGACGACGCGCGCGTCGTCCAACAGGTGCCTTGGGCAACCCCAGGCCCTGGCGACCTCAGCCAGCTTCGCCCGCGCTTGGCTCACGCTGCGGAGGTCTGGCGGGAGACGCAAAGCCAAGGCCTCTCCACCAACGATTTCCTCGCCTTCTGTAGTGGCGATGGACGGCTCGTCCCGCGAGCTCTTCTGCTTGCCCTTCCGCTGCACTCCCTAAAGCATGGCAGCTTGCCCGCCATATGTGAACAGACCGTTCGGAGATGTCGCGGAACCGGCGGCGGCCGGCCGTTACGCTAGGCAGCGTGACCGTAACCGAACCACGTCAGGCACCCGAGCGCTGGAAGTTGGAATGGGCCGACCTCTACAACGAGGTCGTTACTTCGGGCCTGTGCACCGGCTGCGCCGCGTGCATCGTGGCCTGCCCGCACGACGTGCTCGGCTACAACACTGCGGACGGCGTGTACAGGCCGTTCCACCTGGAAGAAGAACTGGGACCTGGCGGTTGCGGCCATGGGTTGCGCGGTTGTACGAGCTGCACGCGTGCCTGCCCGCGGTTTAGGAACTGGGAGACCGAAGCCGACACCTTCTCCTTCGGCCGGTCCCGGCTACCAGAAGAGCAGTCCGGGGTTGCAAGGTCGGTGTTGCTGGCGCGGGCGACGGACCCCGAGCTTCTGGCCACCGGCCAGGACGGGGGCGTCGTGTCTGCTCTGTTGTTGTGGTGCCTCGACCACGACCGCATCGACGCTGCACTCGTCTCGGCCCTCGAGGGCGACGGCTCAGGCTGGCGTGCAGTCCCAGCAGTTGCTCGAACGCGCGCCGAACTGATGGCGACGGCTGGTAGTCGTTACACCTACTCGGCCAACACCCTCGCCTACGCAGAGGCGGTGGCGGCAGGGGCCGAACGGATAGCCCTGGTCGGAATGGGTTGCCAAGCCTCCGCCCCCGTCGTTATGAGGGCTCGCAAGGCCGGAAAGGTCGGGCGGCGGCTGGCATTGTCCATCGGGCTCATGTGCTCGAAGACCTTCGATGATTCCATCTTCGAGGAGTTCTTCGAAGCGCAGTACGGGCTGAAGAGAACAGACATCGCCAAGATCAACATCAAAGGCGTCTTCCAGATCTGGTGCCGGGACGGCTCCTATCACGAGGTGCCCCTGAAGGAGGGGCATGCCTGGACCAGAGAAGGCTGCAAATCCTGCCCAGACTTTGCTGCCGAGCACGCTGATATTTCGACCGGGGGGATCGGAGCGCTCGCCGACTGGACACTCACCGTCGTCCGGAGCGAGCTCGGCCAAGAGATCATCGACGAAATGGTGGCCGGCAAGGCACTCGAGGTCCGGCCAGGAGAAGACGACCCGGGGGCGCTGGCCCTCATGGCCAGGCTGTCGACCGTTTCACGGCGGCGCTGGCCGGTCTCGGAGGTAGCTGCGCCCCGGCTTGGTGTGCCTCCGCCCAAGGTCGCCTCCGCCTAGCCAGAGCCGACCGGCCTAGCCGCCGGTCACGGGTTACGTGAGGTTGCTCGAAGGTTTACCCGAACAGCCCCTCAACCTAAAGTGCCTGCTTGCGGGGCGGCTTTGTCTGCTAAGTTGACGTTCCGCCATGGGATCGTTGATCAAGAAGCGCCGCAAGCGGATGCGCAAGAAGAAGCACAAGAAGATGCTGAAGGCCACTCGTTGGCAGAGACGAGCCGGCAAGTAGGCGCTCAGTTCGCCGGTCAGCCCTCGGCACTATCCCGTAAAACCCGGACGACGACCCGGCTCTGCCCGGGGTGCGCGCCAGGAACGAACCAAGTCGAACCGCTACCTGCGAGGACCGGACGTTGTCCCGCCGCGTCTGCGAGGCGGTCCCGCCAGCTCGCCAGACGCGGCTCCACATGGAGGGCCGCCGGCTCGAGGTCGTTGAAATTGTCGGAGACCGGTCCACCCAGGAGGTCCCAGGCCTGGTAAACGGCCGATGTGGCGACGCCGAAGGGCGGCACCAGCAACGTGTAAGTGCCATCGGCAACGTCTTCGACTGGCAAAGGCTCGAGGATCTGGCCGGTCCCGCGTACCCTGGCCCTGCCGCCACCGGAGAAGCAGAAGGGGACGTCTGAGCCGAGCTCGGCTGCTATTTCCAACCCGGCCGTGCCGGTCGCACCCGCCCATCGCAGGACCGCAGCTGCGTCGGCCGACCCACCACCGAGGCCGGCACCTGCGGGGATCCTCTTGACCAGGCGTACATGCGCCTTCCGGCCGACGAGCAAGAGGGCCTTGTTGACCAGGTTGGAGCCGTCTGTTGGCACTTCGCCATGGCCGCCGGCGCTGGCACCCGCGTCGACGAGCTCCAAGCCGTCACCATCTGAGAAGTACAGCGTGTCGGCAAGGTCGACCGTGACCATCTCTGCATCGAGGAGGTGGTAACCGTCCGGGCGTACGCCCGTAATGCGCAACGACAAGGTCAATTTGGCGGGCGCTGTCACCTCGACCACAGGCAGCCCCGGGGTACTTTTCAAGGACGGTCCCTCTTCGCTACCGCAACGGAGGCTCCCGGGAGGCCTCGGCCGCCAGCCGCTGCGAGGCGGCCAGGGCCGGCAGCCGCTGCGAGGCGGCCCCAGTCGGCAACCGACAGCTCTTCCGCCCTCGACTCCTCGTTGATGCCTGCCAGGACGAACATTTCGGCCGGGATGCCAAGGTCTGCGAGCGCGCGACGAAGCATTTTCCGCCGCTGAGCGAAACCGGTCCGCACAAGACTGAACAGTTCGGCGGGAGGGACGACAGCCGGGTCGACCGCCGGGGTCTTCCGGCGCTTCAGGCTGACCAGAGCAGATCCGACTCGAGGTCTGGGCACGAAGACCGATGATGGCACGGTCCCCACCAACAAGGCCTCTGCCCAGTAGGCGACCTTGACCGAGACGGCACCGTATGCCTTGCTCCCCGGCCCGGCGACAAGACGCTGAGCCACCTCCTGCTGGACCATCACGAGCATCCGCTCGATCGCGGGGACCTCATCGAGGAGATCAGCGACAAGCGGAGTCGCGATGTTGTAGGGAAGGTTGGCCACAAGGGCCCACCCTCCGAGCGATGGCGGCGATGGCGGCGATGGCGGCGATGGCGGCGATGGCGGCGATGGCGGGGGCGATGGGGGCGATGGGGGCGATGGGGGCGATGGCGGCGATGGCGGCGATGGCGATGGCGACGGCGATGGCGATGGCGATGGCGATGGCAGCAGAGCCGGCCAATCGAGGCTCATGGCGTCGGCCTCGACGACCGTGACCGCCGCCCCAGGGGCTTTGTCGGCGAGGACCCGGCGGAGCACTGGCACCAGCCACCGATCAACCTCGACCGCCGTCACGGAGGCCCCGGTCTCGAGCAGTGCAAGCGTCAACGACCCGAGCCCGGCCCCGATCTCGACCACCCGGTCCCCCGGCCCGACGCCGGCGAGCCGTGCGATGCGGCGAACCGTGTTCGCGTCGGCGACAAAGTTCTGCCCGAGGGCCCGGCTCGGCGAAAGCGTAAATTCCTCCAATAAACGCAGGACCTCTTGCCTCGAAAGAGTCACGGCAATATGCCGGAGAGCAGTCCGAGGAGCGCGAACGCGTAAAACTCGCGCCAAACCCCCATCGTTTTCGGCCCGTTTGGCCCAGTTTTCGCGGTTCGCTCCGCGCCTGGCGCGAGTTTTACGTGTTTTTCGCGGGTAATTGGACCAGGCGCGTCAAATTGCACCAGACCGGACCGTCTCACGGGTCGGGCAGCCACGGACGCCCGCAGTTCAGCCACGGACGTCCGCTGTTTGGCCACGCTGCGCTCAGCCGTCTAGGCGGAAGACGGCGGCCGCTGCTGCCCAGCTCGCCTCTTCGACCTCACCCACGTCCACGCCTTTGACAGCCGCCACGGCGGCACCGACGAGCGGGACGTACGCCGGCGAGTTCGTCTTCCCGCGGTGCGGCACAGGCGCGAGAAAGGGCGAGTCGGTCTCGACAAGGAGCCGGTCGATCGGGCAGAGGGCGGCCGCTTCGCGGATATCGCTCGCGTTCTTGAACGAGATGATCCCGCTGAAGGAAATCCACATCCCGAGGTCGAGACAGATGCGCACCTCAGGCGCTCCGCCGGTAAAGCAGTGGAGCACCGTACGCTCAGGGATCCCTTCGGCTTGCAGGATCGCAAAAGTGTCGTCCCAGGCTTCCCTCGTGTGAACCACGAGCGCCAGGTCGTGGTTGTTCGCCAACGCAACCTGGGCGGCAAAAGCCTCGCGTTGCACCGGGCGGGGGGAATAGTCGTAGTGGTAGTCGAGCCCGCACTCCCCTATCGCCACCAGCTTGGCCTGGCCTTGCAGGAGCGGCTCGATGGTCGCAACGCCTTTGACGGCGTCGTGGGGGTGGAGGCCGACGGTGGCCCACACCCCGTCGTAGGCCTCAGCAACTCGCATCGCCGCAGCCGAATACTCCGCGTCGGTCCCGACTGTAACGAGCCGGGTAACCCCCGCCGCCCTAGCTTGCTCGATCGCTTCGACGCCGATCCCTTCGTAAGGGATATGGCAATGGTTGTCGCACCACATGAGAGTGCTAGCCGGACAGGCGTGGGAAAAGGGGCGCCCCCCGCTCCACCGGGAGGCCACCGGGGTACCCGCCCCACTTGCAGGCGTCGGGCAGCCGCGCCTCCACCGGTGAGCCGGCAAGCCCGATACGGCGCCAGATCTCAGTGGGCGCTCGGGTGAGCGCAGGGCTAGCTAATACCGCAACGATCCGCAGGATCTCGAGAGAGTCTCCCAACACGGCGTCAACGGCGGGCCCGGGATCTGCACGCCAGGGCTCGGCCGCCTCCAGGGCGGCGTTCGCAGCGCGGACCAGGCGCCAGGTGGCCTCCAATGCCTCGCTCGGCGCCACCCGCGCCCATGCCTGGGCGGCGGTCGCGTAAACCTCCTCCGCGAGTTCGGCGAGCGGGCTATCGGGCCTCGGGGCGGGCCCGATCCCGGAACATTTGCTCCCCACCACGGCGCTCACCCTCGCGAGCAAGTTGCCGAGGTTGTTGGCGAGGTCTGCGTTGTAGCGGGCGACCATCCCTTCGTAGGAGAACTCGCCGTCCGGTCCGAACGCCTGGTCGCGCAGGAAGTGATAGCGGTACCCGTCCACACCGAAAGTCGGCACCAGATCGGCCGGGGAAATTTGGTTGAACGCCGTTTTCGACATTTTTTCCCCACCCACCAGCAGGTACCCGTGCACAGAGACACGCGGCGGGTCGATGCCGGCGGCCATGCACAGTGCCGGCCAATAAACGCAGTGAAAACGGAGTATGTCCTTGCCGATCAAGTGGCGCACCACAGGCCACCACTTCTCGAAACGGGCCTCATCTTGGCCGTAACCGACGGCGGTGGCGTAATTGATAAGCGCGTCGTACCACACGTAGAACACGTGCTGTTCGTCCCATGGGACCTTCACACCCCAATCGAGCGACGTGCGGGTAACCGAAATATCCTGAAGCCCCGCCTTGATGAGCCCGACCGCCTCATTGCGCTTCGGTTCCGGTGTCACCGCTTCGGGGTTCTCGGCATACCATTCCAAGAGACGGTCCGAAAAAGCCGACAGGCGGAAAAAATAGTTGTCCTCTTTGAGCAGTTCAACCGGGCGGTGGTGCACCGGGCAGAGGCCGTCGACCAGGTCGCTCTCGGTGTAGTAGGCCTCGCACGCCACGCAATAAAGACCTTCGTAGGTCCCAATGGTTATCCAGCCGCGGTCGTAGACGGCTTGCATGAGCGCGGCGACTGCGCGGTGGTGGCGGGGTTCGGTCGTGCGGATGAAGTCGTCGTTGGATATTTCGAGAAGCTCCCATGTCTCCCGGAAACGAGCGCTCGTACGGTCAGCCTGTTGCTGGGGGGTCAGGCCGTTGGCCTCAGCTGAACGCTTCACCTTGAGCCCGTGCTCGTCGGTCCCCGTCAAGAAGAAGACTTCGTCGCCCAACAACCGGTGCCAGCGCGCCAAAGCGTCGGCAGTCACAGTCGTGTACGCGTGGCCGATATGCGGCACATCGTTTACGTAATAGATCGGCGTGGTGACGTAGAAGCGGTCCACCCCGACAGGCTACATGGGCTCTGTACTGACCGCTTCGAGTTCCGGGTTTATCGGACCGGCAGGAAGTTGCGCTGCCGGCGGCCCGAGCACGACGACGTACTCGCCGCGAGGCTTGACGGCCTGAGAACGCTTGGCGGCCTCGCCCAAACTGCAGCGCCACACCTCTTCGTGGAGCTTGGTCAGCTCCCGGCACACCGCTACCGGCCGCCCCGGCCCGCACACCGCCACTAGGTCGTCGAGGGCCCGCTGGAGCCGGTGAGGCGACTCGAACAGCACGACCGCACGGTCGGCCTCGCCCGAGACGGCGGCTAGCCGGTCCGTCCGCTTGCGCCCAGAACGTGGCAAGAAGCCCTCGAAGCACCATCGCTCTGTCGCCAGGCCGGACACAACCAGGGCGGCCAAAGGCGCCGAAGGGCCTGGCACGGCTTCGACAGGGATCCCCTCGGCCAGGGCCGCTCGTACCAATCGGGCCCCCGGGTCGCTGACAAGCGGGGTGCCGGCATCGGTCACGATGGCGATCGTCGCTCCGGCCTTTGCCCGGGCGATGGCGGTCGGGGTCGTCGCTGCCTCGTTGAAGCGGTGGTGCGAGACGAGGCGCGGGCCCGAAATGGCGGCGTGGCTGAAGAGCTTGAGGGCCCGGCGGGTGTCCTCGCAGTAGACGTAGTCCGACGAAGCCAACACAGCGACGGCTCGGGGGGAAAGGTCGCCCAGATTGCCGATCGGCGTTGCGACGACTACGACCCTGCCGGTTGCGCCCGCTCTAGGTCCCTCAGACGTTGAAGCGGATCTCGAGGACATCACCGTCCACTACTTCGTAGTCCTTGCCTTCGACCCGCAGCTTGCCGGCGTCGCGAGCCGCCGCCCACGACCCCAACTTGAGCAGCTCGTCCCAGTGCACGACCTCTGCGCGGATGAAGCCACGCTGAAGGTCGGAATGGATGACGCCCGCGCATTCCGGCGCCTTGGCACCCGACCTGAAGGTCCAAGCCCTGCTCTCCTTGTCCCCGGTGGTGAAAAAGGTGCGCCGGCCGAGCAATCGGTAGGCCGCCTGAGCCACCCGGGGTAGCACCCCCTCTCCGAGGCCAAGGCCTTCCATCATCTCGGCCCTGTCTGCGGCAGAAAGCTGGGCTGCTTCAGCTTCGAGCTTCACGCTGACGCCAAGCACCTCTGCGACGTCCGCCAGCTCGTCCGCCACAGGCTTGGTCAGCGCTTCGGGCCCGCCGTCGGCGATGGCTTCCTCCCCGAGGTTGACTACCGCTAGGACCGGTTTGTTCGTGAGCATGAAGAACGACCGGAGCAGCTCTCGCTCATCCGTTGTCAGGCCCGAACGGTAAAGAGGCGTCCCGTCCGACAGCAAGCCGAGTGCCCTGTCGAGGGCGGCAACCTGGCTGTCCAGAGAATGGTCCTGCTTGGCTGCTTTTCGCCGGCGCTCGAGCTGGGTCTCCGCACTCGCGAGGTCGGCCAGCACTAGCTCGAGCTCGAGCACTGCCAGGTCTTCGAGCGGGTCGGCGCCGCCGGGCACATTCGGGTCATCGAAGGCCCGCAGGACGAGGCAGATGGCATCCGCTTCACGGATCCCGCCAAGGAACCTGTTGCCCAAGCCTTCACCGGTTGACGACCCGGCCACGAGGCCGGCGATGTCCACGAGTTCGACGCCGGCGTGCACGACCTTCTTCGAAGAGCTCATCTCGGCGAGGGCGTCCAGACGGTGGTCAGGGACCTGGGCGACCCCGACACTTGTTTCCGTCGTCGAAAAAGGGTGGCCGGCGACCGGCGCCGAGCCTCCGGTCAGAGCGTTGAAGAGGCTGGACTTGCCCGAGTTGGGCAGCCCGACAAAACCGATGCGTTCCACACTCGAAGGCTAGTGCTCCCATCCGATGGCCCGGCAGGTGGCCCTGCCCGAGTGGGTGGGGGGCCGGCAGGTGGCCCTACCGGTGCGGGCGGGCGGCCTGATGTAATGTCTTGGGAGGTTGCCAGGGATGTTGGACCACTTGTTTCTCGATACGGTCGGGGCGCTCAGGGCGGCGCTCGACCAGAGCCTTTTGGAACGTGCCGGGCAAGACGACCATCTCGTTTACGACCTGCTGACCGGTGACCTGGTCTGGGAAACGACCGTGAGCCTCCCCGGCGACTACGACCCTCCCCGGGTAAGCGCCGACATCAGCCTCGACTGGCAGACCTGGAGCCAGTCTGCCTGGCGCAGCCTCAGTATGGGTGAGCAGGTCGAAGAACCACCCGAGATCGGCATAGAGATAGCCTTCCGCGCACAGCGCCTCGCAACGAGGCCCACGCTGTCGAGCGTCCTGGCGGTACTACCCGAGGAGGGTGCTGGTATCGGCGACCACCATCTCGTTCGTTCGGCCCCTGTCATCGAGGAGGCCTACGAGGAAACGAGCGGCCCCCCCGAAGTAGCCGTCGAGGTTGGCTACGAAGGCAGCTACAGGCTGACGGCGCCGAGCGACGGGGAGGGCGATGGCAAGGAGGCGAGCCTGTTCCCCGGGTGGGGCGGGCCGCGCTCGAGCACCGGCGATGCGCTTCGTTCCCGCTCGGGAGCCACTCGCCAGGTAAGCGAAGCGACGGAGGCAACTTTGAGCTCACTGGGGGCTTGGGTGGCCTCGACTTTGGTCCGTTTAGCCGACCTCGAGCTCGAGTACCTCCCGCCGTCGGAACCGGAGGGGCCCTAAAGGGGCACCTACAGGAGCAGCAGTGTTGAGGTATCCCTCAGGACGGCCCTAGGGTAGCGCCGTGACCGACCGTCCTCCGTACCGTCTCCCAAGAAATGTGCTGCCCAGGCACTATTCGCTCGTCCTGTCGCCCGACCTCGGCCAGGCCACCTTCGATGGCGAAGCAGCTATCGAACTGCAGGTGACCGAGACCACCTCTGAGATCGTCCTCAACGCTACCGAGCTCGAGATCAGCGAGGTGCGCCTCGCCCGGGACGGGGGCAAAAGTCTCTCCCCAAGCGTTTCTTACTTGCCCGAAGAGGAGCAGGCTTCCATCCAGCTCTCCAAGCCCGTCGAGGCCGGGAACTGGACGTTGCACCTCCGATTTTCCGGGAAGCTCAACGACCTCCTGCACGGCTTTTACCGCAGCAAGTTCAAGGGGGAAGGCACCGACGAATCCTGGATAGCCGCGACCCAGTTCGAGGCCACCGACGCAAGGCGGGCGTTCCCCTGCTGGGACGAACCCGATTTCAAGGCGACTTTCGGTATCACGATCGTCGCCGACGAGGGCTTGACCGTGCTCTCCAACGCGCGCGAAATCTCCTCGGAGAGCGTCGGGGGCGGCAAGCGCCGGGTGCGGTTCGCTGACACCATCAAGATGTCGACCTACCTCGTGGCTATGGTGATCGGGCCTTTCGAGCTGACAAGCGCCCTCGACGTGGACGGCGTGCCTCTGCGCATCGCTTCTGTCCCGGGCCGCGGCGCGCTAACGGGCCTCGCGGAGGCGGCGGCGGCGCACTCGCTTTCATTTCTCAGTAATTACTTCGGGATGCCCTACCCCGCCGACAAGCTCGACCACATCGGAATTCCTGACTTCGCCTCGGGCGCCATGGAAAACCTGGGCCTGGTGACGTACCGGGAAACGGCCCTGCTTGTGGGCGAGGAAAGCTCGCAGGTCGAGCGGCAACGGATTGTCTCGACGATCGCCCACGAAACAGCGCACATGTGGTTCGGTGATCTGGTCACGATGCGTTGGTGGGAGGGCATCTGGTTGAACGAGGCGTTCGCGACGTTTATGGAGCTCCTGACCACGGACGCCTTCGAGCCGCGCTGGAAGATCTGGACCACCTTCGGTGTCGACCGGGCGGCCGCCCTTTCAACCGACAGCCTTCGGTCCAGCCGCGCGATCGAGTACCCGGTGGGCAGGCCCGAGGAAGCCGAGGACATGTTCGACGTGATCACCTACGACAAGGGTGGGTCGGTCCTGCGCATGATCGAGCGCCACCTGGGTGACGACACGTTCCGGCGGGGGCTCAACCTCTACCTCGACAAGCACAGCTACTCCAACACCGTCACTACGGACTTGTGGGACGCCCTCGAAGTCGCCTCCGGCCAACCGGTGCGGGCGACGATGGGCACCTGGGTCAACCAGCCCGGCCATCCCGTCGTGTCAGTAGAGCCGGCAAATGGCGGGATGGACCTAGAGCTGTCGCAGCGTCGCTTCCTTCTTGACGGAGGCTCGGACGACGGTACGAGCTGGGTTGTCCCTGTGAGCCTGCGTTACCAGACCTCCGATGGCTCGCTCATCCACGAGCAACTATTGCTCGAGGGCGCCTCCACGACGGTCAACCTCAAGGAAAAACCCGTCTGGGTGCTCGTAAACGAAGGGGCCTGGGGGGTTTATCGCGTC
>Ga0302325_10009067_pt1 | contig 21804 bp, 14 predicted proteins | sample Palsa_T0_2_FD_201948 | JGI IMG/M metagenome (GOLD analysis project Ga0302325, IMG submission 201948) | Peat permafrost microbial communities from Stordalen Mire near Abisko, Sweden - Palsa_T0_2 | ecosystem: Environmental > Terrestrial > Soil > Palsa > Peat permafrost | place: Sweden: Abisko...
AACTCCTGAACTCCTGAACTCCTGAACTCCTGAACTCCTGAACTCCTGAACTCCTGAACTCCTGAACTCCTCGCCTCTTCCTCATCCAATTCCGTATTGTTCCTGGACAAACGGCAGCAGGCCGGCCTTCTCAAGGGCAGCGAGCGGCGCACGGAACGTGATTTGTACGACCCCGGGGTGCCGACCAATTTCGATCCCACCGGTGATGGTCGCCCGATTCATCACCTCGGGAACGGTCATTGACAGGAGTTGAGCGGCTCGTCGGAGTCCGACCTCTGTGGCGCTGTTTAGATTGGGACCTGATCCAACGATCGAGACGGGCGCCGACTCTTCGAGCTTGTCGAGGCCCCACATCGCTGCCAAATGGCGCGCCCTTCCCATTTCCGCCTCGTCCAACGGTCGGGCGAGCGGCGGTAGGTCCTCAGGCAGCGGGAACAGTACCGGTCCTTCCAGGGTTCTTCCTTTCAAAAGGTCGACCCGCAGCGTCACTGTTCCGGAGACATCCATGGTGTGGCCGGCGATCTCGCCGTCTCCCTGCATTGCGTGCATGTCGCCAAAGTAAATTCCGGCGCCTGGCACTTTCACAGGCGCCAGCACGATCGCTCCGGGTCGAACGGCGTCGATGTCCATATGGCCGTCCGTTCGAAGTTCAAGCTGTTCTGCCGTGATCGCGTATTCGTGTGGTGCACCGACCAGAGCTGAGCCGAAGTCTCCTGCATTGTGAGAATCCGGCATCCGTACGCCCGGCATTGTCCCCAACTGACCCAAAAACGGGCGAAGCCGGACAGCCACCCCTACGAGATCGTGCGGCGCGAATGTGAGGATTGAATGTTGGACAGAACCTTCCGGCAATGCGGCGAACCTGGTCGCTGACTGGGCAATTTTTTCTGCTGTTTCTTTCGAAACAGTCACACCGACCTGACGCTTATCGTCGAATACGGTCGTGTAACCGTTGACGATCTGGAACGGAGTGACGGGAGTATTGCATTTAACGCAGCGAACAGCTTGTTGCCCGATCCCGACGACGTAGGTGTCCGGGTAAAGTGTCTGGCAATTCGGACAGCGCGGAGCGGCATAAGGATCTCCAAGGTAATGGCCTTCGACCCACCGATCATGGCCGGAAGCTGTCGCGAAAGAGGTCACGTTGACGTCGCGGATTCGAATAACGACAGAATCGCCGGGTTCTGCCTCTGCAATAAACACCGGCCGGGTCACTTCGTGTCCGCCGCGAATGCGAGGAGTGATCATCGGACCCCAGCATCCCGGTGCTGTGTTTCCGACGATTGTTCCGCCGTCGATTAAGGGGCCCAGCATTGGTTTCGCGGGATCTAAAATACCGTCGGTCAGCTCTGAAACGAGGACCGTACGCCTTGCTCTCTGTGCGTTATCAGCGACATTCATCATTTTGCTCCTTCGTCTGTGGTCGATGGGGGACGTGATAGGCCAGACAACTTAGCGGAACTCATTTGACTTCTCAAATGGAGCGGCGCGTGAACAGCGGATCGGCGTTGGCTTCTCTGCGGACCGCTTATTTCCCGTTGACCAGCCCTTTCATCGTCGCCTAACCTCCTCCACCGGGTAACGTCCGAACGACGAGCTGGCTGTATCGCCCGGATGCATGAGTTGGTTGATTGAAAGCTGGCATCATCTTTTGCCTAAACCGTGGGCCGCAATCGCGATCGGCATATCCGCAGTTCTCTGTGGCGCATGGGTGGGAATTGAGAGGGAACGAAGGGAAAAGCCGGCTGGTCTGCGTACGATGGCGCTTGTCGCGCTTGGTTCTAGTGTTTTCACCATGGTCGGGTTTGCGTTTGCCAGCAACACCGGGGATTCTGGTCGAGTCGCGGCGCAGATCGTGACAGGAATCGGCTTTCTTGGCGCCGGCGTTATCATTCGCGGGACCGGCGGCGTACAGGGCGCAACGACTGCCGCAACGATCTGGATCGTCGCGGCGATGGGAATGGCAATCGGGGCAGGATACGTCCCGAGCGGAGTCGGTCTGGCGTTGTTGACCAGGGGAGTGCTTAGTTTGGTCGGGCAGTGGGAATTGAGCCACTATGGAGGCAACCACGAAGCGACAGTAAAGCTGATTTTCGATCCGGACCGCGGCAAGACCGAGATCAAAATCGAACGTCTTCTAGACGAATTTGCAATTCCCAAAAGTGTCGTTCACCGCAGCACCGACCCGGATGGACGGCAGCGATGGGTAATCCAATTCCATCTTACGGCACGGCATGCCCGTGAATTCCAGTTGGAGTTGGTCCAGATCCCTGAGGTTTATGCGATCGAGCGGCAGTAGCGTTCAGCGTTCGGCGTTCGGCGTTCAGCGTTCAGCGTTCAGCGTTCAAGCCGGCGCACCGTTCGACGGAACGCCGAACGCCGAACGTCGAACGCCAAACGCCGAACGTCGAACGCCGAACGCCGAACGCCGAACGCCGAACGTCTTCCTCACGCTGGTTGGCCAACCTTTTGTTCCTGCTGACTCGATTTGCTGCTATTGGTCTTCGTCTTTATCACCAGCGACCTGACGTCTACCGTCGGCTTCTTCCTTTGGCGGGCTTGCTCCCGGAAGAGCGCCTGGACATCCATCCGATCCCCTTCTATGGCCCTGCGTACGTACGTTGCTTTCCTGCCCTGCTCGCGGGCCTTCACATTATCTTTCCAATAGGTGTCGAGGATCTCATCGACCCGGCCACGAAGTTCCGGGTCCGGAATCGGAAAACAAACCTCGACGCGCCGGAAAAAATTTCGCGCAGTCCAGTCTGCGCTCGCGAGATAGATTTCTCGGTTGCCCGCGTTTTCGAAACGATAAACCCGGCTGTGCTCTAAAAACCTGCCGACGATGCTGCGGACAACCACGTTGTCGCTCACCCCATGCACGCCCGCGCGCAAGCAGCAGACACCCCGGACCAATAGCCTGATCTTCACACCGGCTTGGGAGGCCAGATACAGAGCGTCGATGACTTCTTCGTCGACGAGTGCGTTCACTTTCACGAATATAGCCGCCGGTTGCCCACTTCTCGCGTGGTGCGTTTCACGTCGAATCATTTCAAGGACAAATTCGTGAAGCGATTTCGGCGCCGCCTTTATTTTCTTCAATTCCGGAAAAACCGACACCCCGGTCAACCAATTAAACAGTTCCGCACTGTCGTTTGTCATTTCTGGATCGCACGTTAGTAACCCGAAATCTTCGTAAAGCTTCGCGGTGGATGGATGATAGTTTCCTGTCCCCAGATGCAGGTAACGTCGAATACCGTCTTCTTCCCTGCGAACGACTAACGCAAGCTTCGCGCGCGTGATCAAACCGGCGATCCCATAGACGACATGTGCCCCGGCTTCCTGGAGCAATCTGGCCCATTTTATGTTTGCTGCTTCGTCGAATCGCGCCTTGAGCTCGATCACCACAGTCACCTGCTTCCCGCTTTGCGCCGCCTGGGCCAGTGAAGCCACAATTTGCGAATCGCCGCTCGTTCGATAGAGCGTCTGTTTAATCGCCAGGACATTTGGATCCTCCGCGGCCTGCTCGATGAAATCGAGCACGGTCTGGAAGCTCTCATAAGGATGATGCAGCAGGATTGGTTTACGCCGGATTTGCGCGAAAATGTCTTCTTCGTCATCGGGTGCGCTTACGATCGCCGGCACAAATGGACGGAACTTGAGATCAGGCCGATCGACTTCGGAAATCACTGGCATCAGGCGCAGAAAATTGATCGGTCCATCGACTTGGTAGAGGTCGTCTCCGGTCAGGCTAAACGTTTGCAGCAACTGATCTGCAACGTGACGTGGACAATCCCGTTGGACTTCCAGGCGGACCGCGGCCCCACGGCTCCGCTTTCGTAACTCCAGTTCAATCGACTTCAGCAAGTTGTCTGTCTCTTCCTCGTCCAGATAAAGCTCACTATTGCGAGTGACGCGAAACTGGTAAGCGCCCTTCACTCTGACCCCGTGAAAGAGAGAAGCAACGTGTGCCTGGATCAGATTTCCGATGAAAATGTGACGGTACACGCCTTTTTCCCCGGCCTTGTACAAAAGCAGGCGGGGTAGAATGCGCGGAACCTGCACCAGGGCAAGATTCGTGCTGATTTCCGTCCCCTCAAGCTCAACGGCAACGTTTAGACTCTTGTTCAGGAGCTGCGGGAAGGGATGCACCGGGTCCACGGCGAGCGGTGTGAGAACAGGATAAACAGATTTTTCAAAGTACTTCGCGTAGTATTCGTATTCTGCGTTCGTTAGCTCGTCATGGCGGAGGAAAAAAATGTTGTTTCTCTCCAAAGCCGGGACCAATTCTTCGCTCCAGGCATGATACATATCGTCCACCATTTTGCGGACCCTCGACGAAATGGCCGCGAGCTGTTCTCCGGGGCTCATCGCATCGGGGCCAGGCTCACTGACGTTGCTTTGGCGCTGCTGGTTCAGACCAGCAACCCTGACCTCAAAGAATTCATCGAGATTTGAGGCGACAATGCAAAGAAATCTCAAGCGCTCAAGAATCGGGTTGGTCGGATCCTGAGCCTCTTCCAGAATCCGCTCATTGAACTCCAACAAGCTTAGTTCGCGGTTGTTGTAGAGCGAGGGATCCGTGAGAACTGCGGGGGTTTCTTCTTCCATAGGCCGGGTTCCAATAACCTGTTTTGCACCTCATTGCTCACCGTTCCTCAACGCAACAGGGCATGTCGGATCATCGGCAATTTTTGGCGACCCTGTGATGATACACGTTTTGCTAAGGATTGTCTGCAACCAGGACGAAGGATGAGGACGAGGATTCGGGGCAAAGAGGGGGGAACCGCATTGCGTAGCGAATGTTATTGGGGTAAGCCTCCCGCAAGACACAAGCGGGTTTCATGGCAGAACGATCCAGTAAGCCGTCCAATGTGCCGGCGAGCGCGGCAGAACCGGCGCCGGGACTGCGCCTCGCGCCGCAGATGTGGATGATGTTCTTGACCTTTTGGGCCTCGCCGCAGCGGAACAAAATATTGCTGCTTGGTGCTGCGCTCGTGGTCGTGATCGGCGCTACGGCCTTCGGGCAGGTCAAGCTAAACGCATGGAATCAACCCTTCTACGATGCGCTTTCTCACAAGGATTTCCCGGGATTTCTCGCCCAGCTCTGGGTATTCGGCGCCATTGCCGGCGGACTTTTGGTCCTGAACGTGGCGCAGGGCTGGCTCAACCAGACGACGAAAGTCAGCTTGCGCGAGGGGCTCGTGCGCGACCTGATTGAGGAGTGGCTCAAGCCGCGGCGCGCCTTTCATCTGGTCAACGCCGGCGAAATGGGCACGAACCCCGACCAGCGCATCCACGAGGACGCGCGCCACCTGACGGAGCTGTCGACTGATCTCGGCGTCGGGCTCCTACAATCCTCGCTTCTGCTCGGAAGCTTTGTTGGCGTCCTCTGGTTCCTCTCGCAAAACGTGACCTTCCATCTGAGCGGGCGCAACTTCGCTGTTCCCGGTTACATGGTCTGGTGCGCGCTGCTCTACGCGGGCACCGCCTCGTGGTTAAGCTGGCGCGTCGGTAGCCCGCTGATCGACCTCAATTCAGAGCGCTACGCACGGGAGGCCGATTTGCGCTTCGCGCTGGTACGTCTTAACGAGCATACAGACAGTGTCACGCTCTTTGGCGGCGAACAGGATGAAAAGCAGCGGCTGACGATCGAGCTCGATCACGTTCTGCGTGTCATGCGGCGGATCGTCGGCGCAAGCACGCGGCTGACCTGGGTCACGGCAGGCTACGGTTGGTTCACCATCATCGCGCCGATTCTGGTTGCCGCCCCTGGATACTTCGGTGGCGATCTTTCCTTCGGCGGGCTGATGGTGGTCGTTGGCGCCTTTATCCAGGTGCAAGGGGCTCTGCGGTGGTTCATCGATAATTTCAATACCATCGCCGACTGGCGCGCCACTCTGCTGCGCATCGCGAGCTTCCGCGAGACGGTTGTCACGATGGACAATCTTGGCGCAACCGAGAACCGGATCGAGTTCGTCAAAGCGGCAGGCGCCAAGCTCACCTTCGAGAACCTGGAGGTCGCCACGCCAACGGGTTGCACCACGCTGAGCGAGCGGCATATCGAGATCGCGTCGGGCGAACGTGTCCTGATTATTGGCGACCCGGGCACCGGCAAGACCCTCCTGTTTCGGGCCATCGCGGGGTTGTGGCCATGGGGCTCGGGCCAAATCGGGCTGCCGCCATCCGATGACGTGATGTTCATGCCGCGCCAGCCGTATGTGCCGCTCGGGACGCTGCGCGCGGCGCTTGCCTACCCCTCGCCCGCGACCGCCTACAAGGACGAGGAACTCCTCGGTGTGCTTCAGAGCGCCAGCTTGGAGCGTCTCTCCTTGTCACTCGACCGCATCGCGCGCTGGGACAGGGAACTCACCGATGACGAGCAGCAATACTTGGTCATCGCGCGCATCGTGCTGCACAAGCCTCACTGGGTAGTGATTGACGAAGCCCTCGACGCTCTGGACGACGACGCGCGCGATCGCGTCATCCGGATCTTTAACGCCGGGCTCAAGGATGCGGCCATTATCAACATCGGCCGACCCGAGACTCAACACCCTTTCTTCAAGCGTGTTCTGCACCTGATAAAAGATCCGCGCGGAGTGTGCTTCATCCCTGCTCCCGGCGCGGCTTCCGCCGGACTGCCTGAGGCCGCTCCCGCCGTCCGCTCGAGCCACGAAGGGGGCTAACCCGCAAAAATCACCCGAATCCCGGAGCCTGCATCGATCACAAATCTCTAAAGATTTGTGATCGATGCAGGCTAAAGCAGTGTTATTTCAGGTTTTGGTTATCAGGAGCGGCGCCTTCCCGTTTTTTTGCGGCGAGGACGGTTCTTCGGCCGGGTTCATCGGATCGATCCTCGGATCGTCGGCCGGAATTCGGCCGGCGCTCATCGCGTTGCATCGATTTTGAGTAGCCGTCTTCCAAAGTTCCATCGCTGCCTGCAGTTCCCGCAGCCGGATTGGCTTGCTGAGATACTCGTCCATCCCCGCGGCAAGACACTTTTCGCGGTCACCCTCCATTGCGTTGGCAGTGATGGCAACAATGTACACCGGAGATTTCCAGTCGGCTTGTGGATACGGGTTTTGCTCCTGCACTCGTATCGCGCGCGCCGCGTCGTATCCATCCATCTCCGGCATCTGGCAGTCCATGAAAATGATGTCGTAAGAAATCGACTTGAATGCCTCCAAAGCTGCCAAGCCATTCGCCACAATATCTGCGCCATAGCCGAGCTTTCGCAAGAGACCCACGGTAATCAGTTGATTGATGTGATTGTCCTCGGCCACGAGGATGCGCGCTTTCCCAGGTTGCGGATTCGCCTGAGAGGAATGCGCCGGAGCACCAAGCTGATCCGATCGAAGAACGGTCTCGCGGGCCGGAGCTTCGCCGATTGGAGTTATTAAACAGTCAAAAAGACGTGATTGTTTGACCGGCTTGGCGAGGGATGCGTCGATACCGGCGATTTTCAATTCCTCAGCGCTGCTTGCTTGTCCCAGAGCGGTCAAGGCTACGAGACGAGTGCCGGCGATGGTTTTGTCAGCCTTAATGGCGCGGGCGAGAGTCAATCCATCCATACCAGGCATACGGGCATCCACCAGTGCAAGGTCGTACGGGTTGGCCTCTTGGACAGCGTCCCTCAACTCCTGTAATGCTTCCGGGCCGCCGGCCGCACCAGTCGCTTGCAGGTTCCAGGCAAGAATCTGCTGGCACAGGATTTGCCGATTGGTTGCGTTGTCGTCAACAACCAGTACTCGTGCAGCGGTAAGGTTGCGATCGTCTGTGGGCTTTTCGTTTGCGGCCTGTTTTGCCAGCCGGGCCGTAAACCAAAATGTGGAACCCACGCCCGGTGTGCTTTGTACGCCGATTTCCCCGTGCATCATCTCCACAAGTCTTTTCGCGATTGCGAGCCCTAAGCCGGTGCCGCCGTATGTGCGGGTCGTCGAATCAGCCGCTTGGCTGAACGCTTCAAACAGTCGAGTTTGCGCCTCGGATGTCATGCCGATGCCGGTATCATGAACATAAAACTTCAAGACTGTTTCTGATGCCGATTCGCTCTCTTTATTGACCCGGACAACGACCTCTCCCTTATCCGTAAACTTGATCGCGTTGCCAATGAGATTGGTGAGGATTTGCCGCAACCGCCCGGGATCTCCGCGCAGCCGCGTGGGAATCTCTGCCGGGATGGAGTTGACGAGTTCAATCCCTTTGTTGAATGCGCCGGCAGCCACGATGTCCAAGGTGCTTTCAATCGTTTGGACCAGATCGAAATCGATGATCTCAAAAATCATTTTGCCTGCTTCGATTTTGGAAAAGTCCAGAATGTCATTAATGATCGTCAGAAGCGTTTGCGCGCTGAGACGAATTGTTTCGGCGAATTCCCGTTGCTGCGCGGCCAGATCGCTATCGAGCAGCAGATCAGTCATCCCAATGACGCCGTTCATCGGCGTCCGGATCTCGTGGCTCATCTTGGCGAGGAACTCGCCTCTAGCAACAACCGCGGCCTCCGCGGCTTCCTTCGCGACCTTCAGGCTTTGTTCAGCCTGTTTGGCTGCAGTAATCTCCCAAGACATTCCCTGGGTGCCGACGATTCGGCCGCTGCTGTTGCGAACCGCAAGCCTGAAAATCCGATACCATCGCTCCTCACCGTTGGGATCGACCCAACTATCCTCGTTTTCGATTGACCGGCCAGTCTCCAATAAGAGCTTATCGACGGATTGAAATTTCTGTGCTTCTTCAGGAGCGACGTCGAAATTGGTCTTGCCAAGTATTTCGACGAGCGGGCGGCCTTTGTACTCGCAAAAGCGCTGGTTCGCAAAAATAAATCGCCCTTCGATATCTTTCCGGTAAATGGCGACAGGAAGATGTTCTAAGAGAGATTGGAGAAACGTTTCTGAGGTAGTCAGTGCCGCCGCCAGCCGTTCGAGTTCCTGGTTTGCTCTCTTTTGTTCTTGCATCAACCGTCGAGCCGTCTGCCGCCCTGATTCCGCGTCCGCTTTTGCCAGTTCGATCGCGAGCACACGGCGTTGAATTGAACGAGAGATCAACCATGCGAGAACCCAAAACAAAACTAAACAACCAACGCCGAAAACCAGCATCTGCCGCCAGTTCGCAGCAAGGGCCTGCTCGACCTGCATTGCCAGCGCCTGGGAACGGACGTGCGCTGATTCCGTAAATTCGGCCACCGCAGCGTCGATGTCGTGGGAAACCAATCCCAGATCATCCTTGAGCTTCTCGTGGGCGCTTCGCAGGAGGAGAGCGTCGCGCCACAGCGTACAAAGGCCACCGCTGCCAACTGAGACTCTCTGCTGCTGCCCATTGATTGTGAAACCCTTTCCGAAGAGGGCAGTTTTTAAGTCCTCAATTAGGTCATATTGATAGGTTATCCGAGCGAGGGCCGGCAACAATCTGTTGTCCCTCAGGTTTGCGAGGTTGTCGACGTTTTGTTCGCCGTTGAACAATTCGACGGTCCGGGCCAGATCGGCCAGGTCGGTCTTAAATTCGCTGAGACCATTGCTCTCTTGTCGCGCTTCCTCGGTGAGAATCAGCGCAAGGTGCGCTGCCTCTTCACCTTGGGCTGTCCGCCAGTGTTTGTATCGAATCGCCTCTTGCAATCGGCGCCTGCCATCCTCCAATTCGGCTTCATTGCGCAACGCAGCGACCAAGGCGTTCACCTGAGTTCGTTGCTGTGCCAAATTCTCCTGATTGCCATCGTATTGGATGCGCCAGGCAACTGCCTGTTTTTCGACCGCCGCAAGGTTGTTTGCTACCTCGTCGAGCCGATTAAGAGCCAATAGCGCGGATGGGTCGTTCGTCGACTGGGATAGTTGGTGCGCGGCCTGCTCCAGGCTACTAACCGCACCGGATTTTCCGGTGAATGGTGTGTTTTCATCGAGCGCCGCTGCAATTTCATGCTGCGCCTCACCGGCGCGTTCGACAATTTCGCGAGTGGGTTGGTTCAGACGCTCTTGCTGCTCCTGGAGTCGCACGCGGCTGGTCCGTATCGAATGAAGCTGCAAACCACTCTGACCGATCATCACGGCAACCATCACGAACCCGAGCGCTCCGAGCAGCCGTACCATCCAGAAAATAGGTTGCCCGCGGTGGCTCGTTTTCATGGCGGCGCGTCGCCCGTTGAGAGAGCAGTGATGTCGCGCCACTGAAATGGCACGAACCCTCCGTCTTTGAAGACAGTGGGCCAAACTCGATGACTCGCCTGGTGTTCCGTCCGACTTAAATAAAGCGATTCCCCCAGCCCGATATCAAATTCGCCCAACCCGTCGAGGCCATCGACGACGGTCTCACGCGTGACCGGTCCTTGAATCTTGTCCAGCGCGAGTGTCAGGATTCGAGCGGCGATATATCCCTCGAGATCGCCGAAACCCGCTGAAGCCGACGGATCCATTATCTTGAGATCAGCTTGGTATTCGCGAGCGATCGGAAGTGTATCGTCCAACGGATACGGAACTACCTGGGTTACGATAATGTGTGCGTCAATCTTCCCAAGGGCGTCGGCAAACGGGCCGCTGCCGACGAAGGAGACGCTCAAGAATAGCGGACTAAGATCTGAAGCCCGGCAAATCCTGATAAACTTAGCGGACGGCGCGTACGCGCCGATCATCACCACGGCACGTGGCGGCTTTTCCGCCATCAAGAGTTTCGCTACCGCGCCCTCCACGGCGAGCGAGTTGCGCTCGTAATCGACATGCAAAACCGTTTTTGGATCCTTGAGACCGTGTCGTTGCAAGGCAGTCATCGCCAAGGCAAAGCCGGCATCACCATAAGTGTCTCGTTGAGTGAAAAAGGCGATCTCGTCCGGCTTAAACCCAGCGGTGTCGATCAGTGCGTCGAGCATTGCTGCGATCTCCTCGGCGTAGCTAGCGCGGAAATTGATGACGTAGCGGTCCGGTGGATTATTGCGCAAAACCGGCCCACCCGAGTACGCAGCGAAAAGCAGCGTTTTTTGTTCGTTGGCGATGGGAACGGCCACGATGGCGGTAGGGGTGCCGACATTGCCAATAACGGCGAGAACATTATCCTTTCCAATCAGCTGTCTCATATTGGGAGCGGTCCGCGCCGGTTCGTACCCATCATCGAGTGCGATCAGGCGCAAATTGCGACCGTTCACGCCTCCGCAACGGTTTGCGCGCTCCAAACCGGCGACGATCCCGCGTTGCATGTTTTTGCCCAGGTCTTCCGCGGCACCCGCGAATGGTGCAGATATTCCGAGGACAATTTCGGCTGGAGCATTCGCCCCAGCGGCCTTTGACTCGTGGCTCCCGAGCGCGAGTAAAAGAAACAGAATCATCCGCGCACTCGTCATGCCGGGTCGAAACGTCATGGCGGTATGAGGTCCGCGCATACGGCACGGGATCCGGGCTAGAGAAGCAAGGACGGAGAGGATTTGCACAATAAAGAAAGCGATCGATATATAATTACCATATTTTAGATGAAATACCATGTGCTTAGCTTTTGTCGGCTCCTGAGGGTAAGGCGGGACGCCTTACCCTCTTCCGTCAGCAAACCGTCCCGGTTTGCCCGCAGCCGTAAGTAAGGCGTCTCGCCTTACCCTCCTGACTGAAGCGTTCTCCAAATGTCCAAAGTGCAGGACCCTTCGGGCCGCAGAGAGCTACCTTGGACAAATTGCGTATAAACCTCAGGGGTTCTGCCTCCTTCACAGATTTACCGAAGTAGCAAGACAATGACCACGCCACAAATCGTCAGGAGCGTGTTGGCGACAGCGAAACAAACGGTGAACCCGAGCGCCGGCACCCGACTGTTAGCGGCGTCTTGTATGACCGACAACGCAACGGTTGAAGCACGCGCGCCGGCGCACGCGCCCAGCAAAACGCCCGGATGCATCCTGAACAGGTACTTGCCGATCAGCAGTGCGAACACCATCGGCAGAATCGTTACGATCACACCGGCCATGAAGAGAATCACTCCAGCATCGCGGAGACCTTGAACGAACTGCGGGCCAGCCTGGATCGCGACCACCGCCGCAAACATGCTCAGGCCCACATTGTTGAATACCCAGAGACCAGGGCCAGGAATGTTTCCAAAATTTGGGTGCACCGATCGCAGCCAGCCAAATATCAGGCCGGCCAACAGCGTTCCCCCGCTGGTGCTCAGGCTTACCGGAATTCCACCGACGCGAATGCTTAGCAATCCGACGATTGCCCCAAAAAAAATGCCAATCCCAATGAGAGTCACATCACTCGCGTCGCTCGGACGGATTGGGTAACCAATAAAATGAGCGACGCGTTCCACATCGCGTTGCGAACCGCTGATTCGCAAAACATCTCCGCTCGAGATTTTTGTCCCGGTGTTGAACGGCAGTTCATGGCCGCCGCGCAATAACGCCCGTACGAATACACCGCGTGAGCGCTGTTCATGACCCAGCTCTGCAAACTCGCCCAATGTGTTTCCGACGACCTCCTTACGGGTGACCATGACATCGAGCGTTTCGCTGGGATAATCGAGCAGAGCCGGTTCGGAGACTTCGACCCCAAACCGACTGGCGTCGGCAATCAAAGTCTCGGTACGCGAGGCGATCGCCAGAATGTCGTTCAGACCGATTTGAGTCTCTGGTCTGCTCTCGATGATCTTGTTATTTTGCCGCAACCGTTCGATGTAGAGCCGCTCGTTCGGAAATCGCGACTCGAACTCCGCCACCGTGATTTCCGCAAACGTCGGGTTGGTCAGCCGATAGGCGCGTACGCTGATTTCGTCATAAGTCGAATGCACCAAAGGATCCGGCTCGTTTCCGCCCATCGCCGATTCGAGAGCCTTACACTCGACTGCAAGGTTGACGCCTAAGATCTTTGGTCCGAGCAGTGCGAGGAAAGCGGAAACTCCCGCCGTGCCAAAAATGTACGTGATCGCAAACGCAATCGACAGACTGTTGATATCTTGCTGGCGCGCAGCCGGTGATCCGCCCAATTGGTGGATTGCATCCGTTGCAACGCCGAGTACCGAGGAAACCGTGGAAGCGCCGCCGAATACTCCTGCCCCGTACCCTACGCCCAAACCCAGAAAGCGAGCGGTCAGAAACGCGGTCACGAGACAGGCGCCGCAGACGACCGTCGCAAAAAGGGCCTGTCTGATTCCTTCGCTCTTTAACCCGTGAAAAAATTGCGGGCCCACTCCGTACCCAACGGCAAACAGGAACAACAAAAAAAAGACGGACTTAATTGCCGGCGAGATCGGTATGTCGACTTGCCCGATCACTAAACCCGTGAGAAGCACGCCTGTGACCGACCCGATGCTGCATCCGCCGATTTTCAATCGGCCGACGTAAGACCCGATAGCTAAAGTCAAAAAGAGTGCGAGTTCTGGGTACTGTCGCAGGATGTCGTAAAACCGTTCCATTGATTCAGGGTGGACCTTTGTCAGTTGCCACTGTCAGTGTCAGGTCGGATGCCGAAGTTAAGGGGTCGGCGTTAGAGACGGGTCGTCGTGTCGGCGAAGCTAAATGGTGGGCGTGGCTTGTAGCATCGCGAAGTCCATGTAGGCAAAGCGTCCCCCTTTGCTTCTTCTACTTAACCGTTTGACCCGGATGACGCGAAGATAAAAAGGAATCTCTTCCTTGTACCGCCAACTGCCAACTTCCTACCTTGGCGGCTGCGGAAGGGATTGGTCGTTATCTTCAAAAACGCTTAGGGCATGATTTTTGGTCGCCACGTCGAAGAAACGCTCATCTTCCAGCGCGAATTTAAGAAAAAGATCGCCCGCGCCGACCGACAGGAACAAGGCAAAAAGAAACATCGCCGGCGCAAAGACGCTCACGGCCCAGAATGTCGGTACCAGGAAAAATCCGCAAATGCCGAAGCTGATGATCGGCAGGAGAGTGCAAACCCATCGAGCCAGGAGCTGCTGAAACCTGGTGTCGCGAATCTTGTGAGTCAGCAAGATGCGGAGAGCCTTTCGGGTGTTGACCAAATAACCGAGAGGACTCTTTGGATGAACCGAGATCAATTTGCTGCGCAGCATGTTGGTAGGCCGTGGGACGGACGCGGGAGGTTTGGGAAAATCGATTTCTCCACACGAACGACATGCACCATATTTATAATAAATACCGTACTCTGTCAAATCTATTCCCTCCTTCCTTCGGCCCTGCACAACATGCTTGACGCGCGCGTAGTTTTTGGTGTGGCAGAACGGTCCGCAGGTTGACATCCTCTTGGCTCTTGGTCATGGCCACCGAACCATCTCAAAACACCTCCACTTGGTTGGCGCTCAAGAACCGGGTCTTTGTCAGGCTGTGGGTAGCGAGCCTTATCTCTGGCTGTTGCGTCTCCGCCCATGACACGGCGGCGACATGGCTGATGAACTCGCTGGGCGCTTCGCCCTTCCTTTTGTCGATGATGGCCACCAGTGCTTCGCTCCCGTTCTTTCTTTTTACCTTACCTGCCGGAGCTGTCTCTGATTTGGTCGATCGGCAGAGGCTTTTTATTGCGACCTATCTCTGGTTAGCAGCCGCGGCAGGGCTGCTTGCGTTTTGCACCTGGCTTCATTTGATTCACCCGTACGTTATACTGGTAACGGTATTTTTGCTGGGGATCGGCTTTGCCTTTAATGCTCCTGTATGGGCTGCGATCATTCCCGAAGTTGTCCGAAAAAATGAACTCGCCTCAGCGATCACGTTGGGCGGCGTTCAGATGAATATGGGTGGAATCGTCGGTCCGGCAATTGGCGGATTTCTTCTGCCGATCACCGGTCCGGCGATGCTCTTTTTGCTCAACGCTCTTGCTTTTCTATTCGCGGCGTTGACGATTTCGCGCCGCTACCGCGAGCGCAGGAAGCCTCAGGCACACTTGGAAAACTTTCTGGAATCGCTCTCGACGGCGGCGCGCTACGTCCGCTACACGGCGGGGATGCAGGTCATCCTGACCCGAAATCTATTGTTCGGCTTTTTCATTGCAGTCGTGCCTGCGTTGACCCCGGTAGTCGCGTTTCAGCATTTGCGGTTGGAAGCGAATCAGCTCGGTTTAGTGTTCACCAGCTTGGGAATAGGATCGCTCCTTGGAGCGACGTTGGTACTGCCTTACGCTCGCCGGAAAGCCACACCGAACACGCTGACGATCCTGGCCAGTTTCATTCTGGTCTCTGTTTTTGTCTTAATGGCGGTCGTTCCAAATGTCTGGATCTTTCTGCCGGTAGCAGCCTTGGCCGGCATCAGTTGGACCGTGTCGGCATCGGAACTTTGGATAGCAGGCCAGCGGGCGATGCCTGATTGGGCCCGGGGGCGGATGAACGCAGTCCATATGGTTGCGTCACAAGGCGGGGTTGCGCTCGGCGGTATCCTTTGGGGCTGGTCGGCGACTTCCTTTGGGCTGGGCAATACGCTGACGGGTGGCGCGATTCTTCTGACGGCCAGTCTGTTGCTGGCGATCCCGCTCTCGATCAACTTCGCGCATTCCCTCAACCTGGATCCATCACCGTTAGAAAGTGCGCACGATTTTCCATTGGCGCCGCAGCCCGATGACGGGCCCGTCACCGTCACGGTGGAATCCATCATCCGTCCGGAAGACCGGGAAGAATTCCTTTCGTTGACTGAACAGGTTCGTTTGATCTTTTTGCGGAATGGCGCTCTTCTCTACCGGGTCGACGAGAACCTGGAAAATCCCGGGACATTTCGGACCGAGATGCTTGTGGCCTCTTGGGCAGACCACATGAGGCAGCATGCGCGTACCACGAAAGCAGAAGCGGAGATCGCCGAGCGCGCGTGGAGGCTGCACGCCGGCACCGACGAGCCCGTCGTACGCCATTATATCAAGGCGAACCGGGTGTCGACACCGCTCGGCTTCGGTCAGTTCCGGAAACAGAATAAAGCAGGAATTAGCGACGCGACCCAGGAAACGGACGTCCCCCTGGTCGCCCCCCCCCGCGATCATCTTTTGGACGAGCCTCGTTGACCTTGAGGTTGCGGCCGCCCTTATCCTTCCCATCCAGACCCTTGATCGCCGCGTTACCTTCCGCGACATTGCCCATTGTAACGAACCCGAAACCGCGTGGTTCGCCAGTTTCGCGGTCCGTGATGAGTTTGACTTCAGTAACGGTGCCGAACGGCTCAAACAGTTCTCTGAGTGAACGTTCTGTCGTGTCAAAGGAAAAATTTCCTACGTAGAGCTTCATGATGATTGGATTTTTGGATCGACTGTCAGCTACAGAGCCGTTCTCGGATATAGAGTTTCAAATCATCAACGAGGTTACCCTGATGGACGATTCACCGTGCCACTGAACTTCAATGGCGTAATCTCTCACTGTCGGCCTCAAAGCGCACGTACGAACTTGATGAAGTTCTTTTCAACAGGAGTCGCTATTTCCTTTGCACCAGCAGTACACCAGAGACCAGAAGCACGATCCCGGCCAGGCGAACAGGGTTGAACGGTACCCGCTCGACTCCAAACCAGCCCAAGCTATCGGCAAGATACGAGCCGACCATCTGGCCGAGAATCGCGGCGCAGATGACAACGACGACACCAACTTGCGGAATAGCAACGATTGAGCCGAGAACGAAAGTGACTCCGAGCGCGCCGCCGAAGTAGGCCCAGAGCGGGGCGGATTGCATTCCCTGGAGGCCGGTACCGGTGCCTCCAAAAGCGCCAGTCGCCATGATGCACACCAGAACGAGGCCTCCGGAGAGGAAAGAGATCGCCGCGCTCAGGACCGGGGAGTCCACGGAGGCGCGCAAGCGTGCGTTAATCGGACCCTGAATGGATATAAAAAAGCCGGCAACAACCATGACAAGAACGGGTAGGAAGCGCATAGGATAGAATGGAAATAACGGTTTCAGGAGATTGGGCGGCCTCAGAGTACGCCGGTGCCTGCAGAACGTGATTTTGGGTTTACCATCTGCTTTTCAAGTCGGACGCGCGAGCTTTTAGAACCCGCCGATCCGTTTCTATCGAATGCCGAAGTTTCGTGGTTATTATCGCAAAATATGGTATTAATGTTCCATATGGTGAATCTAGGCTTGGCGTTCGGCTCTCTTGACTTTTTCCGATGAGCGCCCCTTTGCCGTCCAACGAAGCAGAGCGACTCAACGCGCTGCACCGGTACGATATCCTCGATACCGGTCCAGAACAGGCATTTGACGACATTACTCTTTTGGCTTCTCAAATTTGCTGTACCAAAATCGCCACGATCAGCCTGATTGATCGCAATCGCCAATGGTTCAAATCGAAGGTCGGGATCACGGCAAATGAAACTCCGCGCGACACGGCTCTGTGCGCATACGGGATTCTGAAACCGGAGCTACTCGTGGTGGAAGACGCACTCGTAGACAAGCGGTTCGCCACGAACCCAATGGTCACCGGGGCGCCAAAGATAAGATTTTACGCCGGGGCGCCGCTTATCACACCCGACGGTCATGCGTTAGGAATGCTTTGCGTCAACGGTCCGGAGGCGCGGACATTGAGCCCGGAGCAGAGTGCGGGGTTGCAGGCGTTGAGTCGCCAGGTTGTTGCCCAACTCGAACTGCGCCGGAGCTTGGCCGAGTTGGCTCTGGCCCGTGACGCCGCGCTGAAAGCGGGGAACTCTAAATCGCAGTTTCTGGCCAACATGAGCCACGAGATCCGAACTCAAATGAACGGTGTTATTGGCATGGCCGGTATGCTGCTCGATACCTCGCTGGATAAAAAGCAGCGCGAGTTTGTCGAAGTGATCCGCAAGAGCGGCGATCTGATGCTCACCATCATTCGGGATATTCTGGATTTCTCGAAGATCGACGCCGGTAAGCTGACTTTTGAAACGCTCGACTTTCAATTGGGTGACGTGGTTGAGAGCACTCTGGAGCTGCTGGCCGAGAAAGCGGAATCGAACGGTCTCGAGCTGTTGGGACTTGTCCATCACGCCGTTCGTACCGACCTCCGCGGCGACGCAGGGCGGTTGCGCCAGGTCCTCACAAATATCCTCAACAACGCGATAAAGTTCACTAAGCAAGGGGAGGTCGTCTTGCGTATCTCGCAGCAGGCCGAGACGAAAACTGGCGTCGTGCTGCGTTTCGAGGTGAAAGACACAGGCATCGGCATCAGCGCTGAGGCGCAGCAGCATCTCTTTGAAGCGTTCAGTCAGGAGAATAGCGCGACGACCCGGAAGTATGGCGGCACCGGATTGGGACTTGCCATCGCCCGCCAATTGGTCGGGATGATGGATGGCGAGATTGGCGTGGAGAGCGAATTAGAAAAAGGCGCGACGTTCTGGTTCACGGCACATTTCGAGAAGCAAGCGACTGCGCTGCGGGCGAACCAAGGCAGCGAGCGGCTCGTCGGCATCCGGGCGTTGATCGTCAACGACAACTGCAGCAACTACATCCTGAGGCTCCATCTTGCGAATCTGGGAATGCGTTTTAGCGCGGTTTCGGGCTGCTTGGAAGCGCTTGAACTGCTTCGAAGCGAGGCTGCAAATGGAGATCCGTTCCGGCTGGCCATACTCGACTTGCTGACGCCGGAAATCGACGGGCTCAAGCTAGCCCGGTCCATCAAAGAGGACCCGGATCTAGTTGGGACGCGGCTCGTCCTGCTCGCCTCAGCGAGGCAGCGGACGGACATGGATCTATTCAAGGCTCTTGGTATCGGGGAGTCGTTGGTGAAACCCATCAAGCAATCGCGTCTACACGAATGTCTGAGCACGGTCTTGAGCGACAATGGAACGAGTCTCGCTGTTTCCGAACAAGTGTCCGTCGGTCTCACCGACCGGCAAACGTCGAGGCACGCCATACGCATCCTGCTCGCTGAGGACAACCTGATCAACCAAAAGGTGGCGCTCCATCAACTGGCGAAGTACGGCTATCACGCGGATGCGGTCGCCGATGGAAACGAGGTATTAAAGGCGCTCTCTCGCAAATCGTACGACATCATTTTGATGGACTGCCAGATGCCGGAAATGGATGGGTACGAAGCGACACAAGCCATTCGCGCACGGGAGCAGAGCTTGGAGCAGGGAGGCCCTGGCAAACCGGCGACTTACATCGTTGCCATGACTGCTAGCGCCATGCATGGCGAGAGAGAAAAGTGCCTTGCTCTCGGAATGGACGACTACCTCAGCAAGCCGGTGCAGGCGCCCGAACTTCAAGCTGCGATAGAACGCGGGAAACAATCGGTGAAGACCAAATCCATCGAGCAACCGCTTCTGACTTCGGTTTCCTGATCGGACCGACTACATATGAATTCCCAAGAGCCTTCCTTTACAGAGCGTCACCCTTCCACGGTCCAGAATTCAAGCGAACTCGACGCTGGTGATGAAGCCGAGACGACGAAGGCTCGAGACGCGAACGTGCCCGGCTATGAAACGCGGATTGAGCAGGCCGAGATGCGGACGGAGCAGGCTGAGGCGCGATCGGAACAGGCGGAGATGCGGACGGAGCAGGCTGAGGCGCGGTCGGAGCGGGCGGAGATCCGGTGGGAAGAAGCTGAGGCGCGGTCCGAGCAAGCCGAAATGCGGACAGAGCAAGCCGAAATACGAACGGAGCAGGCTGGCGTCCAGAGCGACGAGGCGTTACGCACCTCAGAGCTTCGGTATCGGCGGTTATTTGAAGCGGCGAAGGACGGCATCCTGATTCTGAACGCCGAAACGGGACGCATCACCGATGTGAACCAGTTCCTCGTTGACTCTTTAGGTTATTCGCACAGTGAAATGGTTGGCAAAACCGTCGGGGAACTCAGTCCTTTCAAGGACATCGAGTCCAATCTGGCCATGCTGAAGCGGCTCAAACAGCACGGCTATGCCCGCTATGAAGACTTGCCACTGGAAACGAGGGATAATCGCCACATTGCCGTGGAGTTTGTCAGCAACGTGTATCAAGTCGGTGACCAGGAAGTGATTCAATGCAACATCCGCGACATCACGGAGCGCAAACGCGCGGAAAATAAAATACGCAGTCTGAACGCGCAACTGGAGCAACGTGTCGTCGAACGTACCGCGGAACTGCAAGCTGCCAACAAGGAATTGGAAGCGTTCAGTTACTCCGTCTCCCACGATTTGCGTGCCCCGCTGCGCCATGTCCTGGGTTTCGTGGAACTGCTGCAACACGACGCAGGGCCGTCGCTTTCCGAAAAAAGCCTCCGGCAGCTAACAACTATTTCGCAGTCAGCAAAACGGATGGGAGATTTGATTGATGACCTGCTGGCCTTTTCGCGTATCGGACAATCAGAGATCGAAAAGGCGGAGGTCGATCTTAATGAGTTGGTCCGGGAGGCTTTGGGCGATCTTCAGGGGGAAACAAAGGATCGGAAGATCGTATGGACAATCCACCCGTTGCCGGCGGTGCGGGCCGACCGTGACCTGATGGGTCTGGTGCTGGTTAATCTGATTTCCAATGCGCTGAAGTTCACCGGCGGTCGCCCAGAGGCCAGAATCGAAATCGGTTGTGCTCCTGGCGGAGACGCAGAAACAGTGGTCTTCATTCGCGACAACGGAGTCGGTTTCGACCCGAAATACACCCAGAAATTATTCGGCGTGTTCCAACGCCTGCACAGTCAGAGCGAATTTGAGGGCACGGGCATCGGGCTGGCCAATGTGCAACGCATCATCCACCGGCACGGCGGCCGAGCATGGGGGGAAGGCGTCGTGGACAGTGGAGCGACGTTTTATTTTTCGATCCCAAAATAAAAAGTGGAAGTGTCAATGCGCGGCGAAACAATCGACGTCAAAAACATCCTGTTGGCCGAAGACGATCCTCGGGATGTAGAGCTTATGTTGGCAGCGTTGGACGATAACCATCTGGCCAACAAAGTCGCGGTCGTTGAGAACGGCGAGGAGGCGCTGGATTATCTTTATCGCCGCGGGAAATTCAGAATGCGCGCAGGCGGCAATCCCGTTCTTGTGTTGCTCGACAACAAGATGCCCAAGGTCACCGGGTTGGAAGTATTGAAGGCGATCAAGGCCGACGAGCATTTGAAGGTAATTCCTGTCGTGGTGCTCACTTCCTCACGCGAAACGCCGGATGTAACAGAGTTCTATAAACATGGCGTCAACGCTTATGTGGTGAAACCGGTAGAATTTTCAGAGTTCATGAACGTGGTCAAACAACTCGGCGTCTTTTGGTCGGCGGTCAATGAACCGCCGCCGCAGATCGCGAAAGAAGAAACTTCGATTCATCCGCGGCGCGGTGAAGTGAGTTCGTCGTGAACGAAATAGTTTAAAAATGAAATCTCCGCTCCGCATCCTGCACTTAGAGGATGATCCAAACGATGCTGTGCTTGTGCAAGCCGCCTTGGAAGCCGAGGGCATCACCATTGCGGCTACCCGCGTCGAAAACCGCGATGATTTTGTCGCAGCGCTCGAACACGGCGGCATTGACTTGATCCTTTCGGATTTCTCGATGCCCGCGTTTGACGGATTTTCCGCCATTGCAACCGTGCGCGCCGGATGGCCCGACCTGCCGGTCATTCTGGTTTCCGGCACGCTGGGCGAGGAACTGGCTGTTGATTCGCTCAAAAGCGGCGCGACAGACTATGTCCTCAAGGGCCATCTTTTCCGACTCGCTCCGGCGGTGCGCCGTGCGATGCAGGAAGTCGAAGAACGCGATGAACGCCGGCGGCTGGAGGCGCATTTTATCGAAGCGCAAAAGATGGACGTCATCGGCCAGTTGGTCAGCGGCGTAGCACATGACTTTAATAACATTCTCGCGGTCATTATCGGTTACAGCGATTTGATCACGGCAGATCTTGGCGCGGACGGTCCGGTCCGAAAATATATCGAGGAGATCCGACACGCGTCGGAACGCGCCGCCGGGCTGACGCGGCAACTGCTCGTCTTCGGCCGTAAACAAACGGTGGTACCGGTTGTGCTCGACCTCAATGATGTGGT
>Ga0302325_10009068_pt1 | contig 21804 bp, 30 predicted proteins | sample Palsa_T0_2_FD_201948 | JGI IMG/M metagenome (GOLD analysis project Ga0302325, IMG submission 201948) | Peat permafrost microbial communities from Stordalen Mire near Abisko, Sweden - Palsa_T0_2 | ecosystem: Environmental > Terrestrial > Soil > Palsa > Peat permafrost | place: Sweden: Abisko...
GCTGGTGGAACGAACTGGCGCCACCCACATCGAGGTCTCCAACGGCACGATCCCGCTGGACCAGGAGGGCAAGGCGGGCTACGTCCGGCGGCTCTGCGGGATCCGCCCGATCATGTCCGAGGTCGGCTACAAGGACGCGGACCGCTCGGCGCTGCTGACCCCGACCGACTGGGTGGAAGCCCTAGCCGAGGACCTGGACGCTGGCGCCTGCATGGTGATCACCGAGGCGAGGGAAAGCGGCCGCAGCGGCATCGCTGACGCGGCCGGGCACATGCGGCCCGACGTACTGTCGGCGGTACTGAAGGCCATCGACCCGGCGGTGGTGATGTTCGAGGCCCCGACCAAGGATCTGCAGGTTGAGATGATCCGCGCCGTCGGCCCGGCGGTCAACCTGGGCAACGTGGCGGCCTCGGACGTGATCGGTGTGCAGACGCTGCGCCGCGGGCTGCGCGGCGACACCCTGCTGGACCTGACCACCGGGGAACATCTACAACCAGCTGTTAGGATGGGGCACTACCAGCATAAACGTGCCGAAGGGGGCCGTCATGCGCCTGGTAGCGGTGGAGCGCATCTCGCGCGACAAGGATGAATCCACGTCGGTGGACACCCAGGACGCGGGGATCACGGGGTACGCCGGGACGTACAACCACAAGATCGTTGCCACCGCAGTTGACCCGGGTGTTTCCGGTGGCGTGCCGATACGGGACCGGCCGGACGTCGCGGAGGTGCTCGCCCTGGTGGGGGACGCCTGGGAGGGCGTCATCATGTACAAGCTGGACCGGGGCTTCCGGGACCTCCTCGACTACCTGAAGTTCGAGCGCGAGTTCTGCCGCCCGAACGGCAAGGTCATCATCAGCGTCATGGAGGGTATCGACACCTCTACGCCCGCCGGGCGGCAGATGGCACAGCGGTACGTCGAGCACGCCGAGTGGGAACTGGAGCGCATGCGAGAGCGCCGCTCCGACGCCGCCGAGCGCCTGATCAAGAACGGGTACTACAACGGCGGGACGGCGAAGCACTGGGGATACAAGCCTGAGCGGGATGGTAATCATTACCGTCTGGTGCCGGACCCCGCTGTGGTACCCGACGTGCAGGCGGCTGCCGCCAGCATCATCTCCGGGAAGTCACTACTTCAGGTCTCGGCGGCACTGGGTATACCGCCCACCACACTGACCTCGCGCCTCCGCTCGGCCGAGTTGAAGGGGTGGATCACCTGGAAGGGCGAGCCGGTACGCGATGCCGACGGGATGCCCGTGCTGCGCGAGCAGGTACTGGACGATGCGACCTGGGCCCGCCTGCAGGCTGCGCTGTCCGCGCGGTCGGCGGGCAAGGGTGTCCCGAAGGACGCCACATCGTGGTTCGGCGTCATCTGGTGCGCGGCGTGCGGAGAGAAACTGTACATGGCCAGGTACCGGGACAACGGGGTACTCCGGCAGTACTACCGGCACCGAACCGGGTCAGTGTGTACCGAGCGCTTCAACGGGTTCCGGCTAGAGGAACGGATAGACCCGAGCGTGCGCCGCGTGTTCCAGGATGTCTACATCCCCGAGATTCGCGCCGGGGCGGGTGTGGACAACAGTGAAGCGATAACGCGGGCCGAAGAGTCGATACACGACCTTGAGGACAACTTCATCGCGTCGGGCGGCAGCGCTGAGGCGCTGGGGCGCATGACGTCCAGGCTGGAAAGCCGGGTGGCGAGGCTGCGTGACGAGGAGAAGCCCGCCAGCACGAAGGCCCGCCTGACCAGCGAGCTGATTCTCGACCGCTGGGATAGCCTCACCTCACCAGAGGAACGGGCCCAGTTTCTCCGGTCCCTGCACGTCCGGCTGTTCGCCCGCAAGGACGCCGGCGGCAGGGTGTGGCTGGAGGTGCGCCAGGGCAGTGGGCGGCGCCGCCATGGTGGCCCCGACCTGGCCGAGTTCGCGGGCAGTGACGACGACTGGCCTGGCCTGGTAGTAGACGCGGACGGCCGAATCAGCGGGGGAGCTGACGGCGCTGTGGCATCGTAAGGCCACTGCGGCCCGCGAGTTGTTGTCGACCCCGGTCGCCCTCGCTGGTGAGCGCGCCGAGGTACTACAGCACGCCGGCGTGCCAGCTCGGCGGGGCCCAGCCAGGGTGAAGCCAGCAGGGACACCCCCGCCCCATAAGAACACCGTTCGGGCGTTGCCCTTCCGTATCCCCTCACCTCAGCCACAGCCAGTCACCGGCTGTCAGCGCCAGTATCACGAACGTCAGCAGCACGCAAAGCCTCGCCAGTTTTCGCCAGTCCCCTGTCGCGGCGTCCAGTGCCCGGGAAGCAACCCCCGGCCAGCTCTCAGCGTCGCCCCCGCCGGGTTCACCCATCGCTTGCCTCATCATGATCATCTTTCTCGTCGCGGCCACTCCGGGAAGCCTGAACCCCCGGAATGTCAGACGCACGGTGTAGGGGGCTCTCCCACTATCTCTAGCGGGCGGCTACGACAGTCTGGCGGCCCAGTTCCCAGGACGCCAAGCCGTCGTGTGCACACGACGGTGGACAGCTTGTGACGACACGCCGCCTGGACTGTGCACAGGCTGAGGAAAGCCGGGCAAAGAGGGCGGCATCACTCCGTCTGGACCGGCTTCTGCCTGCGGAAACTGTGACCACACCCTGTGCGGAGGAAAAAGAAGTAGCGCTCGCTGGTATCCACAGCCGGGCGCGGGTTATCCACAGCGCGGAGCGAGTTATCCACTAGCCCCGTCACCCCGTCACCAGGCCGCCATGGTTGCTTCGTTGGCCATGACGCCTTGTCCTCCTCCACCGCCGTCGCCAACGGCAGTGCCACTGCTCCCGGCCGCGATCTACTACCCGGGTACCCCGCCACTGTCGGCTGTTCAGCATCAGGCAGGGGCATTCCTTGGAGGCCGATAGTCAGCGGTCAGGTGTTACAGGCCGACCTTGGTGACGGCGTACGCTGCCTGTGCCGGGGTGAAACCGTTACCCGAGTCGGACGTTAGTTGCTGGGTCAGGCTGGAAGCACTGAACCCGCCCATCTTCATGTACCCCTGGGCGGCATCGACAGCTTGAGCATTCCAGTCCGGGTTGAGGTAGTTGATGGCGTACTGGGCATCTGCCTGCGAGAACCCGCTGCCATAACTCGAAGTGAGCTGCTGGGCCAGGCTGTACGCCGAGAATCCCTCGCCCATGCTGAGGTAGTTCTGCGCGGCATCAACGGCCTGCTGCTGCGAAGCAGTCATCGCGGGTGCAGTTGTCGGTGCCTGAGTCGGGGCCGGTGCCGCCGTGGTGGGTGCCGCTGCCGGGGCCGAGGATGCCGGGGCCGCTGCCGCCACTGTGATCAGTTGGCCGCCCACTGCGCTGACGACCTTGGGGGCGAAGGTGGGTGTGGTGTTCACGGTCCAGTTCGGGCCGACCACTTCCGCTGTCGGGGTACCGATTCCTGCGCTGGTCCTGATCATGTCGTTGGCGTAAGTCGTGGCGTCGGCGCGGTCGGTGAACACGAGGATCGCAGTATCGCCGTCGCTGGTACCACCGCTGCACGACACGAACGGGTTGACTTCGCCAGTCACGACACCGCCGCTCTTGAAGCTCGCTCCGGTGCAAGCGGCACCATGCGTAACCATGGCAGCGAGCAGGCTTGAGGTGTTCGGATAAGACCGTGCAGTCGGTGAGGGTGTGGCGGTGGGCGCTGCGGCGGTGGGCGTAGCCGAATGGCTGGTCGCTGCGCTGATGATCACGATGATCACGATCAGGCCGACGAACGCGCTGCCGATTAACAGCAGGGCCTTGCGGATACGGTGCCGCTTCTTCTTCGGCGGCGGCGTCGGGGGCTGGACTTCGGGGGCTGGGAGATCGGTGGTGTTCATAGTGGTTCTCCTCTTTGTGTTTTGGCCCAGCGGTTTAGTTTGCCTGCGTTTAGGGGCGCAGGTCCCGTTATTTGGTGTGTTCCTCGTGTGTGCCGACAAAGGCGCCGACTGCTTGCTATGCGTCCCGCACCGTGGCGAAGATGCCCTATGCGGCTTTTTCCTTGCAGAAAGCCTCATTTCGCTCTCTGTTAAGAGAAGCCTACGGAGCGTGCATTCTGGTACCCAGGGGAGAATGACTAGGAAGTCAGAGGCAAACGTCACTTAACGTGACACATACCGGACGTTCGGCAACTAGCCGCCTCTTGAGCGCGGGTGGCCCGGGGGAATCTGTGGGCTCCCGAAAGTCCCCCGCCTGGTCCTCCCGGTAGCCCGGCCCGGCTCCCTGGAGGCGGCGATGTGAGCCTGGAGTAAGGGGGTCATGGGAGCACTGTCGTGAGGCCAGGTCATGCGCCGGGGACGCAAGGGTCAGAAGTAGCCCTGTGCGGCTCTGTACCGGCCGCTGAGGCCACTGCCGGCACTGGGTGGTGTGGTTGGATAGGCCGGCGCCTGCGGTGCTCTCAGGGCCGTACAGCCGCGTGTTCTTGCTGGTCAGCGAGCCGGGGCGTCATCACCGGGGCCACTGCCCGCGCCGATGATCGTGTCGGCTACCGACCGGGCCGGCTCGGCCGCGACTCGCCCTGACGACACCACTGCCCCGGTGGCCAAATCTGGCGTGGCCATGCCGGGGCAGCGTCATCGATCTACGAGGCGTACTCACCGACGCTTTGCACCGTCCAGCCGGCGACCGAAGCCGGCGTGTCGGTGTGCTCGGGGGTGTGAGCGAACACCTTCGTCCCCGGGCCCGGATTCGTGGCGGCCGGTGCGGGCGCGGACTGGACGGTCCAGCCGGGTACCTGCTGCGGCCAGTCGGTGCCATCGACGTTGGCAAACACGGGGGCGCTCACCGGCTCTGCCACTTCGCGACGTTCCACGTGCTCGGGGCCGACCCCACACCGCTGCCGAACATGCCATTGAAGCTCGCTTCGGCATGCGCGTCTGACATGGCGTTGGTGGTGTGGGGCGGCGCGATACCACCGGCACCGGCTGCCTGGCGCTGCTGGAAGTGGGCCACGGTGTTGGCCCGGGTGTTGGCGAGCTGCTCATGGCTGGCGGCCATCCGATCCATGGCGTTCTGGCGCTGGGTCGCGGACGCGGCCAATGGGCTGACCGAGGCCGGGCGCTCGGGCATTCGACTCGGGGTGAGCTGCTGCATGTTCTGGTTGCCCTGCTGGCCGCCACCACCCTGGCCACTGCTCGCCATTCCGCCGACCTGCCCTTGCAGTTGATCGAATCGGGAGTGGAGTCCGGCGATGTCTTCGCTGGTGGCAAGCTCGCTGCCACTGTCAGCATTAGCGATGGTCCCGTGGGCGGCCGGGTCGTTGCCGGCATAGCCCCAGTGCGTCTGCTGCGCCTGGCCGACCCAGTTGCCGGCGGCACTGTCCTCGGTGGCGAGCTGCCGCCCTGCGGCGTACCCGGTGCGGAGCGCACCGAACGGGCCGGGGGCGGGCGGCTGGGTGGCCACACTGTCCTTGATGCGGGACATGGTGCTGGGCTGCTGGGCGAAAACGGCGGCGGGGTCAGGCTCGCTGGGATATGTCATCGTGCAAGCTCCTTGCGCAGGTAATCGATGACCTCGGTGGGAACGACGGCCTGGCCGTATCCGGGGACGGTTAGGTACGAAAATCCGTGCCCCTGGCGGAGGTCCCTGATAAGGCGTTCGCGCGATGCCTCGTGCTCTGCGGCCTGCTCGTTCAGGACCGCTGCTTTCCTGCCGGTGGTGTCGCCGGGGTGTACCTGGCGGGCGGCGGATGCGCGCTGGAGTGATGCTGATGTGGTCATGACTAAATCCTCTCGTCGGTGGTGTTGGTGTTGGTGTTGGTGTTGCCGGCGGACTGGCCACGGTGGGCGTGGCCGGTCAGGCTGGGGGGCAATGCGGATGCGTCCAGCCCCCTTGGGCGGACTTCGTACCCCGTGTTGCTGTGGACGTTGGGCAGGTTGAGCGCGAGGCGCTGCTCCACGGTTAGGGCGGGCCTGCCGGTACCCTTTTCGACGTTGCCGATGAATTCGCCGGCGCGGGGCAGCACTGTTTCAGTTGCCGCGACCGCGTCGATACCGCCGGCGGGCGCCGGGTCAGGCTCGGGCGGTGCCGGGTTGAATGCCCGCTGAAGGTATCGGGCGTGAGGGTAGCGAGGCGCGCGGGCGGATGCCCAGAAGGAGGCACTGTCTTCGCCGCCAACACTGTCCGGGTTCACTTGGCGCTCAGCTCATCGCGCGCCGGGTCTACACCGGGCGGAATGGGTGCGCCCACCGGCTGGAACACCACGCGGTGACCACTACCGGCAGCGTGGTAGGGCTGCGGCGGTGTCGTGCTGACCGCCGGGGCCGGGGACGCGGCGTGCGTGTGCCGGATCGTGTCGCCGGGGCCGGTGTACAACGGGCCGTTGGTCTCGGCGCTGGTCCCGGAGAACTCCGCGTTCAGGTTGCGCGGCGGGCCGGGCTGGCGGAGTAAGTCTTCGCGGCTGACCGGCTCGGGCGGCGGGGCCGAATCGTTCTTGATGCTCTTCATGTCGCGCAGGGCGCGGGTTGGATTCGAAATGTTGTCCTTGACGAACCGGCTTAAGTCTGGGTCTAACGCTCGTAACTTGCTCGGTGCTTTCTTCACCATGGGTTGGCTCCTCGGTGGTGTCGTGGTGCTGGTCGGGTTCTTCTCTTGGCTCGTACTGTCGTGCTGGTCTCTCTCTTCTATTCTCCTGGTCACCCTGGCCGGGACGTTAGGGGTGGCCGGCCGGCTCCCAGACCCAGACAGCCGGCACCTGGCCGGCATCCTGCTCATAGCTGGCGATGGCTGCGGCCAACTCGGCCTTGAGCGCTTCATCATCCACGCGCGGTTTCCCTCTGCTGCTCATCATGGGCGGCCTGCGTCAGCAGGACGATGGCCTCCACCACCGCCCTATGCCGATCCGGCGGCACCGCCTCTAGCCGGGCGGGCGGGATGCGGGCGGACAGGTATTCGGCCAGGGTGCGGTCGGTGTCCGCATAGAGCCAGTCACCGATCACCACGAGGGCGGCCTGCACGGTGTCACCCGCCGCATAACGGCTGGCGGACTGGTCGAGCTGCCAGCGGAGGTTATCCCGGTAGGCGGACAGGACGCTCCTGGTCGGCTGCGGCCGGGGGCTCCGGTGCAGTGCGGTTGTCATCGTGCGGTTCTCCTCGATGTTCGTCTTGGCGGGCGGCTCGGTTCCCAGGGGTGAGCCGCCCAGTGGCGAGGTGTTTTCCTCCACGCTGTCAGAGGAAGAAGAAGTAAAACTCAGACGCTCCTGTTCTACTTCTTCTTCTTAATATTGAGTTAGATAGAGGAGCCATCCCAGGGGCCTTCTGGGAGGCTCATCATGACTGGGCGACGACCCAGTTTCCCAGGCGTAGCAGGGGATGTAGGCATTGGAGACGTCTTGATCCTCATCTTCCTGGCCGCCTTTTCCAGGGTCGATTGCTTGATATTTTCTTCCTCGGCCATCCGGTAAACGGTCTCCTTTTTGACGGGTCCGCCGCTCAGCGCGGAGAAGAGAAATTGCTCCGCTTCCTCCAGTTTTGAGCCGTCACCACGGCTGCGCTTCCGGGCCAGCAGGGAGTTGACATCAGCCTCCGAGTCTTCGGTCCAGGCGAGCTTGATCGTTTCCTCCAGCTTGCCGTTGGCCATCCGCACCTTCTCCGTCTCGATGACGAACGCGAGGTTGGGTAGGTCGAGCGTCCGCCCCCAGTTGTTTTTGCCTTGGGACAGCACGAACACCTGCTCCTCTTCATCGAAGGCGAACACCAGCGCCGCCCGGACCCGCTGCCCCCATGCCGCGCTGCCGGTGATTCTGAGCATGGCGTCGTCCACGGTGGTCAGCTTGTTGAAGTGCGCGATGCCGTGCACGAGGATGCCGGTCGATTCGGCGAAGGCGTGAATCCGTGCGATGGCCGCCCGTACCTCGGACTGCTCCTTGCTGTTGATGCGCCCCGACAGGACGTCCAGCGCCGGGTCAAGGACAACCATCCCGACGTTGCCCCGCCGCACCCTGTCCCGGAGCTGTGCGATATACGCTGGGTCGAAGATTCGGATGTGGTCATCGGCGCGGTCATCACTCACCCGGACGGTGACGAATTCGACCATGTCCATGTTGGCACCGGCCGCAGCCAGCCGAGGGGCCACCTCAACCTCAGGTGATGCCTCCAGGGTCGCCCAGATGACCTGCTTTCCTTCACCGAAGAAGCAGCCGGGCAGCGTGCCCCCGGTCATCTTTGCGGCTTTCCAGACGGCGGCCAGTGACTTCCCGGCGCCGCCTGCCCCGGCAGAGAGGCAGAAGGTCCCGCGCGGCAGCCGGTCCTGCCAGACCCATTCGACCGCGCGCATCGGGACGTCGGACGCCTTGGTGAAGACGAGCGAGCCGGTCGGCTCGTCCTCATCATCCCGGCCATCGGCCGGGGTCCGCACCCTGCGCCCGGCCCGCTCGTCATCCTCCTCGGCCGACCGCTTCTCATCGGCGCCCTGCCAGTGCCGGTTGAAGTCCTGGCGCCCGAACTTCCAGCCGGGGTCGGTCAGCTTGGTCTTGCTGACAATCGTCTGCCACCGGGCGTACGCCCACTCCCGGTCTACGCACCGCATCCGCCACGCCCAGACGCACCGGGCCAGCGTGTCATCGTGTGCCTCTTCTTCGGGGATGCCGTCCCTGAGGTAGCGGCGGATTTCCGCCTGCGTCAGCATCCGCCCGGTGCCACCCGGTGCCGTGGTCTTTTTGCCGCTGCCAGCCTTCCTGCTGCTGCCAGCGCTGTCCACGATGAGCTGCGCGATACCTTCGCCGGAAGTGTCACCCGCGTGCGGCGGCTCGGGGGGCTCATCCCACACGTATGGGTAGACCTCCCCGTCCACCTTGGACTTCCGCTCGGTGGGAGGGATGAAGACGAAGCCGATTCCCTCGCCATCCGGGCGCCCGCCCTGGAGGTCGAGTCCGGGCCACCAGTTGGTACGCTTCCCGATGCCGAGCGCGGCTATCCAGTTGTGCCACCCACCGCTGGGTGTGGTTACGCTCCCATAGCTGAGCGGGAGGTCGCCCGCCAGCTCATGAATCAGCTCATCGAAGGAGTCATCACCGCCGTGGCGCGGATCGGTGTCCAGCACGTCATAGACATTGCCCATCACGGCGCACAGCGCATCGCCGGCCCGGTAGTCGCTGAGTACGTCTTCGTCCGGCTCCGTCCGCTGCCAGTCGCTGGGCAGGTGATAGCCGGTGTCCCCGGTGCCTTTGTGCGGGAAGGTATCGGCCCGCCGGGCCACGAAGATGGGGACGCCCATCTGAATTAAATCGCGGGCGATGGCGATGTCAGGGTGCTCGGTGGCACGCTTCCTGTCGCTCATCGGGCCACCTGCTTTGCGGTGTGCCCTGCGAGGGGGTCCTGTTGTTTGACGTAGCCGAGGACGGTAGTTTCGGCCCACAAAGGGAACCAGCGGTCGGATACAGCACTCTGGTACCAGGCGTCCGGCTGCGGCCCGAACTTAATGAACTGGTATTTGACGACGGGATAACGGGCGAGCCCTTGCTGGGTCACGTACGATAATTTTGGCCCGCCGGGGGACGGTGCTAAAATGGGGATAGACATTACGAGGACCTGCTTTCGTCGGTGGCGTTCGGTAATGACATGGTGCGGACTCCTTAGCGGGTGGTCTGGTTCCGAGAGAGTCGCAGGTTTCGGTGGCCTGCGGCTCTCGCTTTTTTATGTGCTAACCCCAGTCTAATACACACCCCCGCAGGAATAGTAACCGCGCGGAGGGGCAACACTGCATCGTATCGCGGCAGGTCAGGCAGCGTCAAAACCCATGCCGGCGCAGGCTTCCAGTACGCGGCCGGCCCCGGCCAAGGTATGATTTCGGCGGCGGGTATGACCAGGTGTAATGGCGTACCATCTGGGACAGTGAATACTACGCGGCAACTGCTGCCACTGCTGGGAAATCCTATTCCTGGAGCGTGCTGAAAACGGCCACTGCTCATCTTGCGATTACCGTCCGTCTGCGAAAATAACCTGGATGGGACCCAATTCCGTGGAGCCTCTTTAACGGTCATGGGGGTCGGTCTGCAATTCATGACTTCCGCCAGCCGACGCTCCTGGAATGGCGAGCTGAATGGCGGGCGGGAAGAATTGGGCCAGGCCGCCTCGACGGATGGCATTCCCTACCTCGACCACCCTGCGCCAATTTCATTGGCCGCTGGAGGCCCAGGAATGGCGAGAGCCCAGCGCACACCATTGGCGTACCGGGCTCCTGCTGGGGGGTGGTCAGCGTCGGGTGCGGGTCACCCTGTAATACGGCTCCGTCTGGGGTTCACTCCAGCCCGCGTCGGCGGGAGGGCCCATCACGACTGAGCGAACATCTCCGCCGGGGCCGCAGCGGCACATCACGCACGCCCAGTAGGTCCAGTCCGGGTCGGAGTCGCCCTCCACTTCCTCGTCGGGCAGGACCACGAACGTGCGCTGACATCCGCACTCATCGCACCATGCCACGCCCACCTGCTCGTCGGCCAGGTCATCCGGGGTGTCAGTGGGTACCGCATGCCATGCGGCTGCGTCGTAGCCATCCGCCCAGGTGCTCATGACGCGGCCTGGTCGAGTACCCGCTTGACCGTCATCGGCTGCCATGCGCCGCCACGCTTGGCCGGGATGCCCTCGGCGGTGAGCTGGGCGGCGATCTCGCGCATCGACTTGCCGGCGGCACGCAGCTCCCGGATGCGCCGGGCCCCCGCCTGCTCGGCCTCGTCGGGAACCAGCTCGCGGTCATCGGCACGCAGGCCGTACGCGGGCGACCCGTAGGCGTACCCGCCCTTGGCAGCCTTGGAGGCGCGGCCGGTGCGCAGCCGCAGCGTGATCATGGACCGCTCGTACTCGTTGACCGCGCCGAGTATCTGGCGGATGAGCTTGCGGCTCGGGTCGTCGGGGTCGTCGGTGAGGTACGCCTGCTCGCCGGCCGAGGTGGTGAACGGCTGCCCGCCCATCCGCTTGATCTCGGCCAGGAGCGACTCCTGGAGCACCAGGTCGCGGGCCAGCCGGTCCAGGCACTTGACCACGATGCCCTGGGCATGCCCGGCCGTGATCTCGGTGAGCGCGTCGTACAGCCCGACGCGGGTGTCCAGGCCGTTGCTGCCGCTGATCCCCTCGTCACGGAACCAGCCGACGATCTTGTACCCGTTCGCCCGTGCCCAAGCCTTGATGGCCTGTTCCTGCACGTCCAGCCCGTTGCCCTCCTCGGCCTGCTTGTCGGTTGAGACGCGGAGGTAGGCCACGACCCGGATTCGCTGCTGTGTTCCCATACCTCGAACATTATCACGTCACATCTAGGTTAGTAACTGTTACACCGCAGGTCACAGCGTTTGTGCCCGGATGGTCCGTTTCATCCCCGGCTGGGTGCAGAAACTTCTGTACCCTCGCGGGGGGTGTCCACCGCGCGACGGACACCGAGGGCGGCCCTGGGATGCCCTGTGCCGTCAGCCAGGTCCCAGGACACCGGGGGGGCATGCTCGCGGGGCAGTACGTCACGGGAGAGCCAATCGGAAAATGCCGATTGGCGCCCGGAGGGGGGCGTACAGCGACATGGGGGCATCAACCTCGCGGAACTAACTTCGCCCGCGAGGTTCGCGGTAGAACTACTGCGATCTCCGGGTTGATCCTCAGTCCTCGGAGCCCCCGGTCAGCCAGTCCGTATCCCACTCGGTGTGGGTGTCGCCGTAGCCGGCGTAGCAGTCCGCCAGGTGCTCCCGGTCGGTCAGCTCCTGGGGCGCGTCCACCACGTGGTTGACAGGAATGGCGGGATGAATGGACGGGGCTGGGCTGGGTGCCATTGTCGCGGTCATCGCATGGTCCTCTTCTCGGGTAATACCAGACCCCGGCGAAATGGCGGGGTCACCTGGCTACCATTATCCCTATCATGCAATTAATTCCCTGAGTTTGCACCATTACCCTGTGTAATAGAGTAAATCCGACGGTAATTGAGATGCCCATACACCCGAAAACCCGGATGCAATTACCGGGACATATGTTTGTTCCTGATGACATCATTATTGGCCAATTCCAGCACTGCTGGCGACCCATTCCCTGCCGGCACACATCTACAGCCAGGGTATAGGGAGGTATTTCTAGGGTGATCAACTCGGCCGTGCATTACGGGATGCTATCCCTGGTGGTCTATGTGATGGTCCAACAGGTAGTAACGCTACCTATGCTGTTGCTTCAACTCCGGTGATTGCCCTGCCAAATTGATTTGGCTGCACAGTGTCCATGTTCCTCCCACCCTGACCCTCCTGGCGCCGAAAACCCTTGTGTACACGGCATCGTAGCGCCTGGAACCGTGGCTGGCACTGCCATCCGGGCACGCTGTCAGCATCCAGCCGTGTCCTCCCCGCGCCGGAACTATCCCACCTTCGGGTGCCTGCTGCTAGCCATGAATCGGGGCTACGTATCCCCGATTCACTGCCTTGCCGAAGTTGGTGCCGTTCACCGCCAACACGCCATTTCCGGCCCGTCAGGACCGCTGGGATAGGCCATTCCGTTTTTCGGTGCTCCCGTTCACCGTTATCGTCCGCCATGCTGCACCCGTAGCTTCACGTACTAATATCGCGCAACAGGTGACGTACCATAGTACTAATAGCGCGAACGCTAGGAACGAGGCGCAGGATGATCAACTTACCGGATGGGTCGGACAGCTTCTACACGACCAGTGAATTGTGCGACGACGTATTACATATCCACCGGTCAACAATGGCGCGGTGGCGGCGTCTGGACCAATCTCCCACCGGTTCCTTTGTCCTCGGGCGCGAAAGGTACTGGCCGAGATCCAGCGTCCTTTCCTGGCTTCTCCGCCAGCAGAAGGAGCTGTCTGATGACTGAAGAACGCAGGGCCATCCCCGGGCACGAGTACGCCGAAATCACCCGCACCGGCAAGGTGTACGTCGATGGCAAGCTGGTCCGCGTCCTTACGGACGGCATCGGCCCGCAGGTGATCCTGTCGGGCACCAGCGGCCCGGGTCCGCGCGGGCGGACGCGGTATGGGGTCATCGAGCTGGCCGAGACCGCGTGGCCCGAGCACCTCATCGACTATGAGGCGATCAGCGATCTGGTGCTCCAGTGGTAGGGGATGTACCCCGGTCGTCGGCCGAGGGGCAGAAGATCCTGGCTGACCTGCGGGCCATGGATGCCCAGCGGCGGCGCCGTGACGACGAGATGTCTGCCCGGTTCGCGGAGCACGACCGGCAGATTGCAGCGCTGCTGGAGCGTGAACGTGCTGCGGTGCATGCGCAGGTGGCCGCCCAGCCGGTGGACGATGCGCCTGCCATTATCCCTGAGCCGATTGAAGGGCTCGTCCCCCAATCGTCGGACTGGTCCGACAATCCCCCTGCCGCCGAAGACATCACCGCCGCCGATTTCGCCGCATGGCGGGCGGCGCACATCCACCAGGACCTGGGCATCTTTACCTAGTAGGAGGAAGGACAATGGCCGCAGCGAATAGAACCACCGGCAGGCCCGTCCCGCAGCCGGACGACGTCATCCGCATCACCGAGCGCTTACCGGCGCCGAAAACGGAGCCGGTGGATATTGAGGTCAGCGTGGGCATCACCCGCTGGCGAGGCCGGACGGTCATCATCACCGTCAGCCCCGATGACGCCGCCGGCGGTGAGTGACATGACCGCGAGCAAGCCAGCACCACCCGCCGACCGGGGGGACGCCTGGGCCACCTGTATCTGCGGGATGGAAAGGCGCTTACAGCCTGCCGGTGACGCGGCGAATCGGGGAAACGTTTCCCCGATGGTCACGATGGTCTGGGCGCCGCACCGAAGGTATGTCGCTGCTGACCACCACAGGCCAGATGAGTTGCCGGGGCGCATGGAACCGTGTAGTGGGTCAGGCTTGGAGCCGGTCAGTGTGTCCGCGCCGGCTTTCTCATCGGCCGACTGATGTCCCCGCCCGCACCGGCATCGCCCGCCGCGTTGGCGCTCACCTGCGGCGAGCTGTCGGCCTGGGGCGTCTTGACGCCGGCGGCCAGCCTGACGCCCAGCGAGGTCTCGGCGCTGATCCGGGACCTGCCGGCAGTCGGGCGACGGCGCGGGTCAGGTGCCGCAACGTACGATCCACAGGCCGCGCGGGAGGCAGATCGGGCTGCTGTCGCGGCGCGGTGCACGCGGCCAGAGCACGACCGGCAACCGCTGGCGGCCATCACCCGGCGGCCAGACGGCTCGCTCACGTTGTGCACTCAGTGCCACCGGGGGGGCTGGTGACCGTGACCGTGGGGCCTATCATCGGGGCCGAATGAAGCCTCCTGGCAGGGGTTATGGCTGGGGCACTCCGGTGCCTGCCTGTCAGGGATATGGGGGACGCGCTCTCTGGTTTCTCACTCCTGACCAGGGGGCGCGGCTCCCTGTATTCATGCCCGGTCAGGAGGGTGGTCACGGACAGGCGTCAGGAGCCACGCTAACGGCCTCGCTGGTGGTGGCCGTCACCAGGGACCTCACCCCGCCAAATCAATCGGTGTGGGTCATCCTGACGTGATTTTTGTGCTGGTCAGGGGGCACGTGCTCAGACGGCGGAGGGTGCGGCATATCCATCTTCCGAACGTTCGGAAGATTCAACGTGGTCGGTACACGGTCGTCCATTCCCATGCCGGTTTGCTCTAGGAACTCAAACCGGTGACGTTAGTTCCGCCACACTTTTTGGTACTCCGCGAATATTTGTGACAAGACTTGCACCGGTAACGCTGGTACCGGGATGCTGATGTCCAGGCGAAGCCCTCTTTCACCAATTCGGTCCCCCCGCAATTCGGACAGGTGTCGTCTTGGTCCAGGAATACGCCCCAAGATGGGTGGGGTAGCCAGGGCAGTAACCTGTCGTAGAGCTGCTCGGTAACGATTACATCGATCTCGTTATAGGTCTTCATCTCTTTTTGCGCCCTTGGGTCCGGGTCCTCCCGGATGATCCCGAGCCATAAGTCGAATCCGGGGAAGCGCTTGTGCGCATCCTTCGCCTTGACCCCGAGGGCCTTGGTGACGTACTCCAATTTGTTCGATGGAAACCGGAAGACTCGCTTGATGGTCTGATAAAGGTCCACTTGGCGATAGGGCGCAGGTGGGGCCAAACCTAGTAGCGCGAACTCACGATTCAGGTGCGGGATATCAAATCTTTTGCCGTTATACGAGATGATCACACTGGCCTCGTTGAGCAGCTCCCAGGCCGCCCGCACCATCGCTTCGCGCCCATGCTCCCACTCCGAGTAGAATCGTACCTTCTTTTCATCATTCCATTTGGCGGCGAAGCAAACCATATCGACGGGGCTAACTAATTGGCTAGGTGTGACATGCTGTTCGCCCCAAAGTGACCATGCATACACCAGGTTAGGCCGTGTTTCGATGTCTATGGTCAAGCGGCGCATCATGCCAGCTCTACGGGATGCCGGTAATGGCACTCGTTCATCTGGTAAGCTCATATCATCTCTCCATTTCGTGTGCGGGGCTCGGTCCACTGGCGGGTGACCGGGCCCTTCGCGTTCTAGGCGGACATCTTCCTGGCCGCACGCTTCACCCGAGCGTCCTCGTTCGCGGCGGCGTAGGCGTCTACTGACGACGTTAACCAGACAGGAAAGATCCTGCCGCTATTACTCCGCAGCGTGCCGTCTGCCGGCAACTCCCTTTCAATCTTCCGGCCGTCGATACCGGCGTACGCACCGGCAGCCGTAGCCGTGATGAACTCTCTGGCCCTGGCTTTCCTCGTCAATAAGGCGTTGTCACTCATTCAGCGATTCCTCTCGTTTGCCTATGTGTCAATAATAACAATCCCGGCTGCATATTTATAACACGCCAAGTGCATCAGTGCGGGGAGTGCGGGGAGTGCGGGGCTCCTGCCGGATCAGCCGCACCCTTGACTGGGGCAGGTGGCAGGGTGGTAACCGCGCGGGCGGGCAGGGTCAGGGAGGCGTGCCCGGTGCCGGCGGGACACCCGGCGCCCCGGTGAGGAGACAGACCGGTCTGTGTGGGTCTATGGCCCGCCTGCCGTTGAACTCGCGCTATTGATGCTCCAAGGAATGGCCAATTGGCCCATGACGCATTTACCCATGTGCATTCTGACTATTGCCAGTAGTCGGAATCCGAATTGGCACCCGAGTGTTAGGTCGGGGGAAGGGAGACTCCGATGGAAACGAACAGCCAGGGCAGGGCCTCATGGCAGGCCTTAAAGATTTCTATGCAGTCCTCGGCGTGCCCGAGAATGCCACGGCCGACGAGATCAAGAGCGCGTACCGGCGGCTGGTCATGCGGTTCCACCCGGACCACCAGACCGACGCCACCGACGCCGAACGAGCGAAGTGCGCCGAACGCTTCCGCGAGATCACCGAAGCCTGGGAAACGCTGTCCAACCCCCAGAGGCGCGCCCGGTATGACAAGCAGAGGGAGGCGGCCGGTGGCGGGACGGCGACCGACTGGGATGACGCCGACTTCGGCCCAGGCCCGCAGCCCCAATTCCTGGACATCACCAACGAGCCGGTGGCGATCACCGCCATCCTCGAAGCGCTCCGGGCGGGGCAGGTGCCCGGCTGCTATATCCGCGCGGGCTCATTGGTGACCCTGGAGACGCACGTCTCGGACACCACCGGAGCCGAGTCCGTCCAGGTGGTGGACGTCATCCCGCACCGGCTGCGGGGCATGCTGCACGAACGGGTGCCCTGCATTCGCTTCGACCGGAAGGGGATCGGGTCGATGGCGCTCCCCGGCGTCGGCACCTGCCTGACCCTCCTCCAGCGGCGGGAGTGGCCGGGCATGAAGGTGCTCCGGGGGGTCGTCCACGCGCCCGTGCTGCGGCCGGACGGGGGCCTGCTCCAGCGCCCCGGCTGGGACCGTCAGACGGGTCTGTACCTGCATCCCTCCCTGGCCGTGAAGCCGGTACCGAGCACGCCGACCGTGGATGATATCGCCGAGGCGAAGTACCTGCTGACTGACTTGCTGCTGGCCGACTTTCCCTGGGCAGGCGAGGCCGACCGCGCCAACTACCTGGCCGCGCTGATCACGCCGGTACTCCGCCCGCTGACCGGGCTGTCCCCCTTCTACGCCGTGGACGCACCCGAGAGGGGTAGCGGCAAGACCTTGCTCGCGGTCAACGTTCCCGGGACCGTGCACGGGGCCAAGAGCCTGCCATTCCCGACGAGCAACGAGGAGACGCGCAAGACCATCCTGTCTGTGCTGCGCGGTGCCAACACCAGCCCGGTCATCGTCTTCGACAACGTGCCCGCCAGCGCCACCGTCAACGCCGCGAGCCTGGCGATGCTGCTCACCAGCGACGAGTTCACCGACCGCGTGCTGGGTGGGTCGAAGGTCGTGGAGCTGCCCAACGACCGGCTCTGGATGGTGACCGGCACGAACCTGAAGCTGGGCGGCGACATCCCCCAACGCACCGTCCGCGTCGAATTGAACTACGCGAAGCCGCGTCCTGACCTGCGCTCGGGCTTCAAGGTGCAGTACGCCACCGCCGGGGAGCGCCTGGGGAAGCACCCGGACGCGGTGACCGAGGCCGAGGCGCGGCAGTACGGCGGCGATCTGGACACGTGGCTCGCGGCGCATGCGGCGGACGTGCTGCACGCCCTGCTGGTGCTGGCGCGGGCGTGGGTGCTGGCGGACATGCCGCTGAGTGAGCATGTCTTCCGCAACTACACGCGGTGGGCGCAGGTCTGCGGCGGGCTCCTCGAATACCACGGCCTCGGTGACGGCTTCCTCGCGGCCGGGCCGGTGCCCGACACCGACGCGGAGATATGGGCTCCCTTCTTGTCCGCGTGGAAGGGCATCTTCGGCAAGCGCCCGGTAAAGGTGCGTGACCTGCTGGAAGAGGACCGGCTAGAGGACACGATGCCGATTGAGCGTGACGCGGCGTCGGTCAACGAGGACGACAACGTGTGGGCGGCGGCCGAGCCCACCCAATCGGAGCTGTCGAAGCTCGGCGGGGAGCTGAAGATCCGGCGGGGCCGGTGGTTCGCGGACCCGGGCAGGGCGGGCTGGTATCTCGCGGCGCAGTCCAAGGTGGACAAGCACAGCAAGGTCAACGTGTGGTTCATCGAGAGCCGACAGGGTGAGGAGACGAAGGCCCCCCGTAGTCCCCGCACTCCCCGCCCGGAAGTGGGGGGCTGACCTCAATCGTCCTCCTCCTCAGTTCATGCACCATGGTGGTGTACGCGGCACCTGAGCTTGGTCATGCGGCACCTGTCTTCCGGGCGCGGTACGCACGCTGCCGGCATGCCGGCGAGCAGTACTTGGTGTCGCGGCGCGGTGACGTGAACCGGCTGCCGCACTGCGGGCACGTCAGTTTCCGTGCAGCCTGCCGCCGGGCCCGCCTGTGCTCGCGCTCGGCTGCGTTAGCGCACGCTGGCGTGCAATACCAGAGCCCACGGGCATTCCATATCTGGCGGCGGCACCACGCGCGCTTCCTGGGTGGTGTGCTCCAGTCTTTCGGCGGGCGGCAGTCCATGCAGAACGGCCGGCGTCTCCCCGACCAGAGATCACCCCTCTGGAGATACAGCGGGCCGGTCGTCGTGGTTCCGCACCCCTCGCATGTGACGGGTACCAGCCGTGACTCGGTGGTGACGTACCGGGGAGACGTAACGCCCGTCAGGCCCGCGCGTGGTCACTCGTCCTCCTCGGCCGCGACGATGCTCGCAAGGGCTTCCTCGATGGCCGCGCGGGCGGCGTCCTCCTCCTCCACGATGGCCTCGGCGCGGTCGAAGTCGAAGCCGTGATCGAGCAGGGCCCCGGTGAACAGGCCCATCAGGACATCCGGGTCCAGCGCGTCAATCTCCACCTGGTCATCCGAGGCGTTGCCGACCGACCGTGGCAGGGGGCCGCCACCCGGGCCCATCGTGTTCGCCTGCGCGCGAGTGAGGGCAACCCGGATAATCTGCGCTCCGCGCACGCGGCGGGCGAAGTCACGCTCAATGGCGAAGCCGTGCGGGTCCATGTCCCCGGCGTACAGGATGATGGCCTCCCGGCCGCGCCGCTGGCGGCTGATGTACCCGGACACCCGGTCCTTGTACGTCTGGCTGGCGTAGCCGCCGAGCGGCAGGCACGGGATGCCGTACGGGTCGGTGAAGGCGTCGATGAACGCGCTCCGCATGCCGTTCTTCTCGCAGGCGACGAGAAACAGCTTGTCCTGGCTGCGGTCCCGGTCCCGCCGGTACTCGGCCACCCGGTCACTAATAGCGTCCGCCATGGACTCCCACGACTCGAAGTCGTAGATGGAGCGGGTCTGGTCGATCAGGTCATCCATCAGGCCACAGCGCCGCCACTCGGCGCTCTCGCTGGACAGCTTGTCGTACGCCGACTTGTTGTTGGCCAGGCCGTAGTGGCTGACCAACTGGTAGAACAACTGGCGCAAGGTGGGCCGCGAGGCGAAGCCACGGATGATCCGGTTGCAGATGGCCGGCAAGTAGTCCGGCTTGTCCCGCCGCGACCAGTTCATCCGGTGTGGCTTCGGCAGCGACTTCGGCTGCTTTGGGGGACGTGCCCCCGGTTTGCGGCTCATGGGTGGGCCGCCGGTCGCCAGCAGCCTTCGGGCCGGTCGTCGGCGTAGAAGAAGTCGTCCTCGGCCGAGCGATTCATCACGGGTGGTGCTGGCGAGTCCGATGCAGGCTCACGGATGGCGGTCTGCTGGTCGTCGGCGGTCATTTCCCGTTGCCCCCGTTGCCAACGAAGGCGGGCGGGATGGCGTGGGCCAGGGATCGTCCGCTGGATGCCGCGCGCTCCCACACCGCGCGGATAGTTTGCAGGCCGGCGAGCACCTCATCGACATCCCCGAGCCGCGCATCGAAACGCCGGTCGAACGAGCGCGTTAGCTTCCCGAAGACTTGGGCGTAATCGTCCAACAGGGCCTGATTCGACTCATGCAGGGCGTCCATCACCGTCTTCACCAGCTCGATGATGTCGATCTCGGTCATCTGGCCGACGATCTCGGACTTGATCAGGTCGGGCGCGTCCTCTTCCAGCAGACGCTCAATCTCCCTGCGCGCGGCCCGCAGGTCAGCGAGCACCTGCCGGGCTTCCGTGACCAGCTCGCGCAGCTCGTCAGGCTCGGGCGGTGCAGCGGGGGCAGGCTCGGCCGGCGGAGGTGGTGGTGGCGGTGACGGTGGTGGCGCGGCCAAGACTGCTGAGGCAGGTTCGGGTTGTTGCTCCCGCCGACGCTCATGCCGGCGAATCTCTGCTTTAAGGCGTGGCAGTGCGGACGGGCCCGGAGTGCCGCTGCTGGTGGCCACGAGCGTGCCGCCCTGGGCGATCTGGTAGTGATTGCTGCCTTTGGTCTGGGTCACTTCGTAGCCCTGGCTCTTCAAGGCCCTCAGGAATGTAGTGAGGTCATCAGCCATCTTCTTCTTCTTCCATTTCGTGTTCGATTTGACGGTGGTGTGTGGCCGGGGCCTGCTAGCGGGGGGAGGTCACGGGCTGGGCGTCGCTGCGCCTCCACCGGCCGGCGGTGAACACGATCGGGCGTGTTGAGCACGGGCACACCAGCCAGTCCCCTTCGCGGCCAAGTGCTGCTGTCCGCGCATGCACGAGGCCAACACAGCAGGGCCGAAGGGTGACGGTCAGCCAGAGGCGATCCATCTTGCTCATCAGAGCAGCCCGCCGGCCACGTCGATATCGACCGTCTCAGCTTGCGGGTGACGCCGGGTAGCGGCAGTGAAGCGGCGCCAGGCCGAGGCCTTGCTGTTCACGCGGGAGGGCAACGCGGCCACCCTGGGGCGGCACTGGTCGCACGGGGGACGGAGGCCCGGGTGGCCGAAACCAAGCTGATGGCCCCACGCCGCCTGGGCCGCGCACGCATGGCACAGCCCGGAGGCAACATACTTCGCCTTGACGGTCTGCCAAGTGATGGCCTGGGAAGGGGTCTCCGGTATCCGGCTGCTGACCCTGCCGGGTGCGTGGGTCACCAACTCCACGCCGACCGAGAGGTCAATCAACTGTGCCCGCGACAGGTGCTGGTTCGCGGGCTGATCGATGACCTGCGCCATGCGGCGGGCCAGGTCAAGGCAGTCGTCCCTGCTTGCTGCTCGGGTTAACGTCATCGGCTTGATGGGCCGGGCGGACGCGTTGAATACAGCGCTGGGCATTGGGTCGTCTCCTCGCGGTCTCTCTCGGGGGTGAGATCGCGGAACCGGACGATCAACCCTCTATGACTCGACCACCATAAAAGGACGGGTACTGCTCACGTCAAAACCATCGAGCGGTGATGACGTGGCACCTATGCGTCGCCGGGCCTTGATCCTTCGTCGCCGAAATGCTGGCCGTTGGCAGGCGGGGGGCCCGGAGCTGCGAGCCGGACAAGGGGCATGGCACACCTACTGACCTCTTCTCGGAAGCTTCCGAGAAGTCTGGCAAGATCAGCTTCATCGCCTTCGCCCCGGCGGGCACGGCTATGCGGGGCGCAGCTCACTCGAATCTCGATAACAGCAGGGCCAGTACAGCTCATCGTCGGGTGTGCCGGCGGGTGGCCGGCTGCCGTCCTCCAGCTCGGCAACGCGGTTATCTACCACGCAGACGCGGTATTCATCGGCGCCAACCTTCTCCACGATCCAGCCACTGAGCCACGGCCAGCAGTTGCGGTCGCCGGCCTGCTGCTCACGGGTGAGGGGGTAGCGGACCTCCACCGCCTGCCCCTCGCCGAAGTCGTTTCGAGTCAAGGTTCAGCTTTCCGTCAGGCTGGGCTCAGCGCCGGTCCCTAGTGTTATTTCGTGAGCACATTTATGCAGGTCAGGGACTTGTTGACAGGTTGTACACCTGCTCCGATGGACCTGACCACCGGCGTCGCGGGCAGCCCGCTGCGGTCCCGGCGGGCTGTCCAGCCGGTTCGGCCGGTCCAGGCGGCGGGCCCCACCCCGTCCGCCG
>Ga0302325_10009070_pt1 | contig 21801 bp, 20 predicted proteins | sample Palsa_T0_2_FD_201948 | JGI IMG/M metagenome (GOLD analysis project Ga0302325, IMG submission 201948) | Peat permafrost microbial communities from Stordalen Mire near Abisko, Sweden - Palsa_T0_2 | ecosystem: Environmental > Terrestrial > Soil > Palsa > Peat permafrost | place: Sweden: Abisko...
GCACCGGTCTCGCCTAAGCGGGTCCGTGCCGTAGCTGACAGCCGCTCGAGTCCGTGTCGTCGTTGGTCAGCAACCGCCACCAGGAGTTGGGCGCCGGCACCGCCACGCCGCGGGAGCCTGAGACCGAACTCCCAAGGGCCGAAGGCCCCATTCTCCTCGCTGGGTGCGGGAACGCGCTGGGCGAAGCGACCTGACCCCGATCTAGACTCGAATCTCCCCGATGAGTGCCACCGCACAGCTCGCCGTTCCGCCGCACAATCTCGAAGCCGAGAAGTCGGTTCTGGGCGCTGTGCTGCTCGAAGAACGGCATCTGTATGGCCTGCTCGTGGAAGAGGGACTGCGGCCCGAGCACTTCTATCGCGAGCAGCACGGGGCGGTCTTTGCCGCGATGCTCGAGCTCCACAACGCGAGCCGGAAGATCGACCACCTCACGGTCTCGGAGACCCTGCGCCAGTCCGGCAAGCTGGCGGAGATCGGCGGGCCCGAGTCGATCGACGAGCTCGCCGGCTGGGTGCCCGCCGCCGGCCATGCGCGGGAGTACGGCAGGATCGTGCGCGACAACGCACAGCTGCGAGCCCTCCTCTCCACGACCTACGAGATCCAGGCGAGCGTCGTAGGCCGCGAGGCGCCCGCGCGCGAGCTCGTGGAGCGCGCCGAGCAGGCGGTGCTGGAGGTAGCCCACGACGACCGCCAGAAGAAGTTCCGCTCGATCTCCGACATCCTCGAGACGGAGACCGACAAGCTGCACCGGCTGTCGGTTGCGAAGACGCCACTGACCGGAACGCCGTCGGGGTTCAAGGACCTCGACGAGCTTACGGGCGGCTTCCAGCCAGGCAACCTGATCATCATCGCCGCCCGCCCGTCGATGGGGAAATCGGCGCTCGTGACCAACATTGCCGAGAACGCGGTGCTCGGCGGACACCCGGTGGCCCTGTTCTCGCTCGAGATGTCCGAGTCCGAGCTCGCCCAGCGCTTCGTCGCTTCGCAGGCGCGGATCAGGGGCGAGGAGCTGCGTAAGGGCCGCGTTGCGGAGGACCGCTGGGGCAAGATCCTCGCGGCCTGCCAGCGACTGGCCGACGCGCCGATGCACGTCGACGACTCCAGTGACATCGGCGTGCTCGAGGTCCGCGCCAAGTCCCGGCGCCTTCATCACGAGGTCGAGGGTGGGCTCGGGCTGGTCATCGTCGACTACCTCCAGCTCATGCGCCACGAGGGACGCGTCGAGAACCGGGTTGAGCAGGTGGGTCAGATCAGCCGTGGGCTGAAGGGACTCGCTCGCGAGCTCGAAGTGCCGGTGATCGCGCTTTCCCAGCTCAGCCGCGCGGTCGAGCAGCGCGGCGGTGAGAAGCGGCCGATCCTGTCGGACCTCCGCGAGAGCGGGAACCTCGAGCAGGACGCTGACCTGGTCATGTTCATCTACCGCGAGGAGTACTACGAGAAGGACTCCGAGCGGCCTGGAGAGGCCGACATCATCATCGCCAAGCACCGCAACGGACCGATCGGCGACGTAATCCTGACCTTCCAGAAGGAATATCCCAAGTTCATGAACTTCGCCGGCGACCGCTTCGCGGCGGCGTGAGGCTCGATGTCTGAGCCCGGGGCACGAATGAGCGACCGGTGCACGCTGGGCGTCTGCGACGGCAGCGGCTTCGTTTACGACGAGGCGACCAACACGGCGTATGCCTGCCGCTGCCGTCCGCAGATCGTGGCCCGCGCGAAGGCGCGCAGCCTGTCCGCCGTCATTCCGAAGCTCTACCGGGACGTGGCGTTCGAGCGCCCTCCCGTGACCAATATCGATCGCGGCGTAGTCAGCGCGGTCAGGGGCTTTGCCGACTCGATCGACAGACAGCTCGATGCCGGCCGGGGCCTCTGGTTCATGGGTCCCGTGGGGACCGGCAAGACGACGCTCGCGATGCTCGTCTCGAAGGCCGCGATCAGCGCGGGGCGCTCGGTCGCGATCTACTCGCTTCCCCGGCTCCTGAACGAGATCCGCGAAGAGACACATCGCTCCGACCGCTCGCACTTGCAGCTGCTCGATCGGCTGGCCGCGGTCGACCTGCTGCACATCGACGATGTCGGCGCGGAGCGAAAAACCGATTGGGTGCTCGAGGAGCTGTATTCGCTCGTCAACGCGCGTTACCAGGACGCGCGCTCAATCATCATCACGACCAACATCGACGGCCCTGCCGCGCTGGGCGAGCAGATCGGCAGCCGCACCGTCTCGCGCCTGATCGAGATGTGCGACGAGATCCCGGTCAAGGGCTACGACCACCGGATGGATCTTCGCTCGGCCTGATCGGGCCTGGCGGGCGACCGTCCGCGGCCGCCCCCCAGGCCGCGGTATTTACGGAAGCGAGATCGGGCCGCTGGCGGTGATGAGGCCCTGAACGGCGGCGAAGGCATTCGAGCAGTTTCCGTCGACGGCGTGTTCGACGAATGTGTTGTGGAGGTTTGCCCGGCCCTGTCCGCTGATGCCTCTGTAGGCGCCGCACTCGCCGAGATGCGGCGCCTGCTCGGGCTGCTGCGCAAAGATGACGACCCGCGCGCGCTCGCGCCCCAACCGGGGCTCGAGCAGCTCCCCGAGCTCGCGAGCACCCTCGGCGACGCTGGGCTCGCGTGCGAGCTGCAGATCGAAGGCGAGCCGATCCCGCTGACGCCGGGGATCGATCTCGTCGGCTACCGGGTGATCGAGACCGCGCTCGAAACCGCCGCCGCCGTGCGGTGCCGGCAGGCGAACGCAACGGTCCGCTACGAGCCACGCCAGCTCGAGCTCGAGATCCGCGGCGACGTCCCGCTGCCCAGCGCCACTGACAGCATGCGAGCGGTGACTGCACGCGTCGATCTGTACGGCGGCAAGATCGACGTCCTACCCGCCGAGCGCGACGAGTTCGCCGTACGATGCCGGCTGCCGCTCGAGGGGACGTTGAGCGCGTGAGCATCTCGATCCTGATCGCCGACGACCAGGCGCTCGTCCGCGCCGGCTTTCGCATGATCCTCGAAGCGGAGCCTGACTTCCGCGTGCTCGCCGAGGCCAAGGACGGCACGGACGCAGTCGACGCCGCCCGCCGTAGCCGCCCGGACGTCGTGCTCATGGACATCCGGATGCCACGCATGGACGGACTCGAAGCGACGCGCCGAATCATCGCCGCGGGCACCGCCGGCCGGCCGCGAGTGCTGATGCTCACCACCTTCGACCTCGACGAATACGTCTACGACGCGCTCACCGCCGGCGCGAGCGGATTCCTACTCAAGGATGCGCCACCCGAGCAGCTGGTCGCAGCGATCCGCGTGATCGCCGGAGGCGAGTCGCTGCTCGCGCCGACCGTGACCCGACGGCTGATCGAAGCCTTCCTGCGCGAGCGAACCCCGCTCCGGAGCCGCCCCCGGCACTGGCGGAGCTGACCGACCGAGAGCTGGAGGTCCTGGGTCTGATCGCCCGGGGGCTGTCCAACTCCGAAATCGCCGGCGAGCTCGTCGTATCGGACGCGACCGTCAAGACCCACGTGGCTCGCGTACTGTCAAAGCTTGGCCTGCGCGACCGCGTCCAGGCCGTAGTACTCGCCTACGAGACCGGGATCGCCAGGCCCGGGAGCACACACGCACGCGAGTCGTGAAACCCATGCAGCGCCTCGAACGGCTCCAGGAAGTGCCGGGTTCACGCCACGTGTCGCTGTGCGAGGATCTCGATGTGTGAGCACTCCGACCGGACTTGCACCGTTGCCTGACGCCGATGCTGTGGCCTCGGCGCTGGGCTCGACCTGGGCACTGCTCGCGACGACGCTCAAGACGGGATGGGCGCGTGAGGCCGCGGGTGTTCACACGCTCGTCACCGGTGTTCCCGTGCCTGCGCTCAACGGCGCCTGGGTCGTGCGCAACGATGGTGACGCTGCGGAGGTTCGAGCTGGTTTGGCCGACGTGGCGCGCGACGGCGTGCCGTTCTGCCTGGAGACCCGTCCAAGCTGGCGCGAGGGCGAGGTGATCGCGGCCGCCCACGGCATGGTCGCCGATGCTGACATCCCACTGATGGCGGCTGTCGGCCCGATCAATGCATCGCCTGTGGACGGGCTCTCGCTGCGTGACCTCGCGGCCGACGAGGCGCCGCTGCACTGCGAGGTTGCCGGCCCGGCGTTCGGCGCCCCACCTGACCTCTTCGCCGCAGTCATCACCGAGGACGTGCTCGCTCGCGGCGAGGTCCGCGGCTACGTCGGCGAGGTCGACGGCGAGGCTGTCGTGACCGCGATGTCGGTCACGGTTGGCGACGCCGTCGGCATCTTCAACGTCGCGACGCTCGCGGATCACCGCCGTCGCGGCTACGGCGCCGCGATCACGGCGCGCGCGGCCCGCGACGGCTTCCTCAACGGCGCCTCCTGGGCATGGCTGCAGTCCAGTGCCGTCGGCTATGGCGTCTACGAGCGACTCGGATTCACGACGCTCGAGCGCTGGCCCTGCTGGGTTTCGCGAGTCTGAGAGACCGCGCTGCACAGGCCCCGGGGCGAGCGGGCGCTAACAGACGCTGAACGTCACTCTCAGCGTCTTGGTGACCGGCACGTTGCGCGTGTGTCCGTCCGTGCGCTTGCTCTCCGTGTAGGCGACCTTCACGGTCAGCTTGTGCGTGCCGGCCTTCAGCCCCGCGAGCGACAGATCGAGCCTGATGGGCACGTGGCGCGCGGTGGCGCTCGCCCTAGGGTGCCGCCCGTTGGCACCGGCATCGATGTAGAAAGAAGCGCGCGCGAATCTGAGTCGGGCGCCGGTTGCGATCATCGTCGAGGCGAGTGTTACGACTAGCTTCTTCGTGTTCGCGCTGCACGACAGCGGCGATGGCGTGACCAGCGTGATCCGCTGGTCGCCGACTGTTGCCCTCGTCGTCCGCTGGCGCGACGAAGGAGCCACCTTCACCTTCGCGGGCGCGCACGGCTGATAGGTCCCGCTGGATAGGTTGACGTCGAACAGCGCCCCGGCGATTCCGGCGGCGATGTCGGCGGCGCAGAACTTTGCTGTCGTTTCGCTGTCCTGGGTGTACTCGGCGTTCAGTACGGGCTTGCCGAGCGCGAGGTAGGCGGTCGCGTCACCGCCCGATCCTGAGCAGGGGTCGTTGTAGTAATTGCATTCCTCGATGATCATGCCGTCGAACAGTGCGGCGTTCGCGGGCTCGTTCGCCGGGTCGTTCTTCTGGAACGCGGCGAGGCCGTTGGAGTGGATGTCATACGCCAGCCAGCGCTCGAACCCGGCGCTGTCGGCCTGCGTCATCCCCCACGGGAGGACCCCGGACTGTGACTTGTTCGTGTACCCGTCGAGATCGTCGGGCTCGACCGCGTCCTGACCCTCGAGCTTGCACCACTGAAAACGCCGGTTCAGTCCGGCGGCGATGTTGACCGCGGCGCCGGTCAGCGTGCTCGGGTCCCCGGCCACGTAATTGCGGAAGCCGGTCAGGTCGAACCAGTACTCGTCCGGATAGCCCTGCATCTCGGTCGCGGTGTCGCCAACGCCGCCGTAGTCGGCGCTCGCGAAGTCAGAGTCATCGGGAAACCCGACCTGGTAAGCACCCGCTTCGACATAGCAGATCGAGTAGTGCCCGGCTGCGTGAATCGCCTCCACGACCGGGGACGGCCCGGTCGGGATCCCAGCATTCGCAGTGTTGCTGTCCTGAAAGAGGTCCGTATCCCAGATATCCGCAGAACCAGGCGACGGATACGCCCCGCTCGTCGCCGGCAAGCCCGCAAGACCAGCACTAGGCGGATCGATCTCCCAATACCACTGATTGGCGCCCGTCGGCGGCGGCGTGTACGTGGTCTGGGCAGATGCAGATCCGGCGAAAACGCCGAGAGCCGCGAGAGCCGTTGGGAGGGCGACATACACGGCGCTTCGCAAGCTGATCTTTCGCATCGGATCTTCTCCTGGTCGCCCGCTTCGCGGGAGTCCTTGTGGGGCCCTCGCCGAGAGGAGAGCTCGTTGCTAAGTCAGCTATCGGCGGGCGATCTCGTTTGCGGGCAGGGGGTGCCCGCTTCTCAACGAACGTTGGTGTCCGGCGGACGCGTGAAGGTGCGCGGCGTTCAGCTGAACGTGCGTCGAATGAACGGAATCCGCGCCAGGCGACCCATATACATCTGCTCCGCAGTCGCGCACACTCACGTCATGCCCGGAACATCCACCAGCGTGGCCGAACTCGATCCACGGACGCACGAAGCGCTGACCGACCTGCACGCCTACGTGCTCGTCTTGGACGCGGAATGGCAGCGGAGCAAGCGCTCGGACCTGCGCGAGGAGCTCGATGCGCTGCGCTCGGCTTTAGCAGCGCTGCGTGAGCGCTTGCTCTGAGCTCAGACCAGGCCGCTGCGGACAGCCCGTACGGCTGAGCTCAGACCAGGCCGCTGCGGACAGCCCGCACAGCCGCCTGGATGCGATTCTGCACCTGCAGCTTGACGAGGATGCTCGACACGTGGTTCTTGACCGTGTGCTGGCTCAGGAACAGCGTCTTGGCGATCTGCGGATTGTCCATTCCCCGTGAGAGCAGTTCGAGAACCTCGAGCTCTCGTGGTGTCAGATCGGCTGAGGCCAGCGCCGGCTCGACGTTCTGAGGCTCGCGCAGGCGCCGCATCAGCTGGCTTGCGACGCTCGGCGAGATCAGGGACTCGCCTCGCGCCGCGGCTCGGATGCCCTCGACGATCTGATCGATTGGTGCGTCCTTGAGCAGGTAGCCGCACGCTCCGGCCAGTACGACGTCCATGACGTTGCGCTCGTTGGCCATGACCGTCAGCACCACCACCCGCACGAGCGGAGCAGCTGCCGTCAGCCGCTGGGTCGCCTCGATCCCGGACATGCCTGGCATGTTCAGGTCCATCAGCACGACGTCGGGGCTGAGGTCCAGCACGAGCTGGATGCCGTTGGCGGCCAGCGCCGCCTCGCCCACCACGTCGAAGCCGCGCTCCTGGAGGAGACCGACGAGGCCGCCACGAAACAATTCGTGATCGTCGACCACCACCACACGTATTCCGTCCGGCACGACCCGGAGCCTAGCGGCCTTGCAGCCTCCTCGCCCCCCGAACGGATCATGGCCGATCAGACCCTGAACGGTTGATGGCTCGTCACTCCCATTGACGCTTTCCCGGGCTCGCCCCAAACTGCCAGAACGCGCAGAGACGGCGCGAGGGGCGAGGGGCAACTAGAACGGAGACGCAACAGTGTGCGGAATAATCGGTTACGTCGGTCAGCGGCGCTGTCAGGATGTGCTGCTCGAAGGGCTTAGGCGCCTGGAGTACCGAGGATATGACTCGGCCGGCGTTGCCTGGCGTGAGGACGGCGAGCTGGAATGCGTTCGCGCGGTGGGCAACCTCAACTCCCTGGAAGGGGCGCTGGCGGTCCACACCGGCGCGCACGGCGACCGCACCGTGACCGTGACGGAGGCGGAGTCCCCGGCCGTCACGATCGGAATCGGCCACACGCGGTGGGCAACGCACGGCGGCGTCACCGAGCAAAACGCGCACCCGCACGCGGACTCGAGCGGCCGCGTCAGGATCGTGCTGAACGGCATCATCGAGAACTACCTCGAGCTACGCCGGCGTCTCGCCGCCGACCTGATCGAATGCACCTCGGAGACCGACGCCGAAGTCGTCGCACACCTGATCGCGCTCAACTACGACGGCGACCTCGCCGACGCAGTGCGCCGCTCGCTGGACGACCTCGAAGGTCACTATGCCTTCGTCGCGATGTGCGCCGATGAGCCGGAAACCCTCGTGGGCGTGCGCCGCGAGTGCCCGCTCGTTGTCGGAATCGGCGACGGCGAGCAGTTCATCGCATCGTCGATCTCGGCCTTCGCCACGCACACTCGCGAGGTGGCGGTGCTGCACGACGGCGAGATCGTGGTGCTACGGCCTAATGAGGTGACGGTCTTCGACGTGGAGGGGCTGCCGCACCGCCCCTCCTCGAGCGAGGTCGAATGGAACGCGGACACGTGCGAGAAGGACGGGTTCGAGACGTTCATGCTCAAGGAGATCCACGAACAGGGCGAGGCCGTCGGGGAGACGATCGCCCGGGTGCGCGCGCAGATCGCCGCCCAGTCGAGCGGTCCGCTCAGCGTCAAGCGCCTGCGCAAGGTCAGCCGGATCATCGTCGTCGGCTGTGGAACCTCGTATCACGCCGGACTCGCCGGCCGCCTCGCGATCGAGCGGTGGGCACGAGTCCCCGTCGAGGTCGAGGTCGCGTCCGAGTTCCGCTACCGGGATCCGATCGTCGGTCCGCGTACCCTGGTGCTCGGAATCACGCAGTCCGGCGAGACCGCCGACACGCTCGCAGCGATGCGCCTCGCTCGCGCGCACGGCGCGACGGTGGTGGCGGTGACGAACGCTCCCGGCAGCCAGGTCACGCATGAGGCCGACACGGTCCTGTTCACGCGGGCGGGCGTCGAAGTCGGCGTCGCGGCGACGAAGACGTTCGTTTCGCAGGTCGTTCTGCTGTACCTGTTCGCGCTGCGCCTGGCCGAGGCCAATGGCAAGCTGGCACCGACGCGGCAGGCTGAGCTCCAGTCCGAGCTGGAACGGCTGCCCGAGCTGATCGACTTCGCCGTTGAGTCGGTCAACGAACCCGTCCGGGAGCTCGCCGAGCGCCTTGCCTGGAGCCCGTTCTTCCTTTACCTGGGTCGCCTGGCAGGCGTTCCGGTCGCGCTCGAAGGGGCGCTGAAGCTCAAGGAGATCTCATACGTCCCGACTGATGCGTACGCTGCCGGAGAAATGAAGCATGGCCCGATCGCGCTGCTTGGTGCCGACACGCCGGTGATCTGCGTGGCGACGGACGAGAGCGTCCTGCCGAAGCTTCTGTCGAACCTCTCCGAGGTGCGTGCCCGCGGAGCCCGCGTGCTCGCCGTCGCGACCGAAGGCTGCAAAGAGATCGGCGAGCATGCCGAGCACGTCGTCTACGTGCCTCGCGCCGACCCGCTGCTCCAAGTCGTGATTGGGATCGTGCCGCTGCAGCTGTTCGCCTACCACCTCGCCCGTGCTCGCGCGCTCAACGTAGATCAGCCGAGGAACCTTGCCAAGACGGTCACCGTTGAGTAGGTCTGCGGCCGTGGGCCCGCGGATCGCGGTGCTCGGTGGTGGACACGGCCTGGCGTCGGTCCTGCGCGCTCTGTCGAGCGATCCTGCGGAACTGACGGTGATCGTGACCATCGCCGACGACGGCGGGTCCTCGGGCGAGCTACGGCGGCGACGCGAGGGGCCGGCGGTCGGCGACCTCCGCCGGTCTCTGCTCGCCCTGACCGGCGACGAGGTCGTGCTGGCGCGCGCCTTCGCTCGCCCGCTGACGATCAACCGCGTCGGCAGCCATCCGCTCGGCAACCTCGTGATCCGCTCCGTCGCCGACGCATTCGGTGACCTCGGCGAAGCCACAGAATGGCTCGGCGAGCAGCTCGGCATCGCAGGTCGTGTCCTGCCGGCGACGGCCGAGGCCGTCTCGCTGATTGCCGACGCCGGCGACGTGCTGCTTCACGGAGAGTCGGCGATCGGCGCGGCCACCCAGGAGATCGGCATTCTGAGCTTCAGCCCTGAACGCCCAGCGGTCCCACCCGCGGTGATCGAGGCGATCGCGCAGGCCGACTGTATTGTGCTCGCTCCGGGCTCGCTGTTCACGAGCGTTCTCGCGGCCAGCGCCATCCCAGATGTCGCAGAGGCGCTCAGGTCCGCTCCGGCGCCGGTTCTGTGGATCTCGAACCTCGAGCCCGAGGGGCGCGAGACCGCCGGCATGAAGGCGGCAGACCACCTCGCCGCGCTGCGCAGGCACGGCGTGCGGGCCGACTCGGTGCTGTACGACCCGGCGGCTGAGCTGCACTTCGAGGCCGATCAGCTCGCCCACGACGGCGTCACAGGCTGGCCCCGACCACTGCGAGGCGAGCACAGCGGCGTGCACGATCCCGCGCTCCTGCGCACAGCCCTGAATGAGGTCCTCGGAGAGCTCGCTAACGCGGCGACAATCTCGCGTTCAAAAACTGAACACGCGGTGCGCGATGCGGGCTATTGAGTGCAGGGCCACAACCTGCAAGAATTTCTGTCTGGAGCAAGGGGCAGTGGCAATGATCGCCCGCGAGCTTCCCGATCAGAGAACGACGCGGGAGTCAACGTGAATCCAACTGGGGCAGTGATGAAGCAAGAGATAGCTAGGGCGCGACCAGAAGTCGAGAAGGTGTTTGAGCCGACGACTGAGACTGCGTTGAGCGTGGTCGTCCAGACGACGCCTGAGGCATCGCTCGCCGCGTTGCCGCTCGGCGACACGCCGAAGCGGGCGTCCCTTGGCCGCATCATGCGCCGGTTCCGCGGCGATGCCGACGCGATCCGCGAACGCGACGGCGCCGGCGCGGATGTCGACCAGGAGCTCACGCTGATGCTCCTGCGTGAGGAGAACGCGCGGTTGAAGGCCGACCGCCACCGCCCCGCGGACGTCGGCGGCACGATCGACCGGCTGCGCCTCGTCGCCGCCGAGCAGACCGACCCTGAGGTGCTGGACGACGTCTGGGGTCTCCTCGCCGAATGCCTCACGATCCGCGAGGGCCTCGATCACGCCTGCGACGAGGTTCACGCCGCGATCAGCGCGGTGCAGGAGCGTCTGACGCAGCTCAAGGTCAAGATCCAGGACACGGCCGTGATCCAGGAATCGTCCGTGATCGTCGATTCGGCCGTGCTCGTGGAGTCCTCCTCGATCGTCGTCGACGAGCCACTTCCGACACTCAACAAGGCAGTTCTCGCTCTGTACGCCCGCGGCGCCGCCTAGCAGCGCGCGCCACAAAGCCGCGTAGGCCTGCAGGGGGCGGGGCCTATGAGGACATCTGGGCGGGGCGGTGGCGGGTCCTGGCGGGCGGCTGGGGGTATCCACCGCCGGCCAGGGCTGCCGCGTGCGTGGGCCCCCGCCGAGTGCCGGGTACTACGCAATTGGCCTGCGGCGGATCCCCCAGCCGCCCGCCAAAAGCGCTCACGGGCCGAACCGATGGCCGCCGGTCCCGCCGGCCAGCCGGCCAGACTGAGCGCCAGGCCGACCCAGCCCCACGCCCCAAAGCCGCTTGCGGGTGGGGGTATCCGCCGCCCGGCCAATTGCGTCCGCGCCCAGCAGAAACGCACGCGCCCGGCACCGCAGAGCCCTGGCCGGCGGTGGATGCCCCCAACCGCCCGGCGCTAGGACGACGAGGCGGAGACGATGACTTCGAGCTCGGTGCCGCCGAGGGCGCCGCGCCGGGCGGTCATATGCCCGCCGAGGGACTCGGCTCGCGCCTGCATCGTCGGCAGGCCGAACCCGCCGCCCGATGCCGATGCCGGGCGGGCTGCCGGCTCCTCGATCCCGCAGCCGTCGTCGGAGACGCGCAGCAGCAGCTTTGCTCCGCGGCAGTCGAGGGATACCTCGATCTGGCGGGCTCCGCCGTGCCGGACGGCGTTGACGATCGCTTCGCGTGCGATGCGCACGACCTCTTCCCGCTCGGATGCGTGTAGTCCTGCGGCATCGGAATCGTGGGCATCGGCGGCGACCTGCACGTTGACGCTGACATCGAACCGCGCCGCGAGCTCGTTCGCGACCTCGCGGAGAGCGGCGCCGGTCGTCGGGGCGCTCGACGCGGACAGGTCGACGATCGCGCCGCGGGTGGTGGCGAGCGCACGCTTGGCGGCGATTGAGAGCGGGTGGTCGGGTCCTAGCTCTGACGCGAGCCGCTGCCCGTGGATGGCGATGAAAGCGAGGTCCTGCGCCAAGCCGTCGTGGAGGTCGCGGGCGATTCGCTCGCGCTCCGCGTCCACGGCCGCGTGGGCCGCCGCCTGTTCGATCTGATGCCTCGTCTGCGAGCAGCGGCGGAGCGCGACCGCGAGCAGCAGTGCGTATGCCGCCGCGCGGAGGCCGTCATCCGGGGTTACCCAGTTGGCGGCGAGCACCGGGGACAGCAGGTAGTGCAGTGTCGCTGCGGCTAACAGCGTCGATGCCACGGCGAGCAGGCCGGCCTCGGTGTCGCCGCGTGAGCCCCGGCGGACGAGCATGATCGTCGAGCCTCCGAGCAGGATGCCGGCCGCGAGTGCGACCGCGAGCGAGAGCGGATGGCGCGCGGCCTCCCCCAGCCCGGATCCGGCGGTGGAGCCCGCTCCGATGACGGCGACGATCATGGTCGTAGCGGCAGCTGCGGTGACGCCGGCGGCACCGGCGAGGGCTGCAGTGCGGCGGGAGACGCTACGCGAGGTCCCGCCCGTCGCGATCGCCGACGCGGCGAATGCGATTGCCAGCAGCGCCTCGGCGCCGGCGCGGATCGCCGTGCTCGACGCCGCGCCGAAGCTTCCCGTCAAGGCGGGCAGCGCGAAGGCGGTCTCGACGAGCGCCACGGCCAGCAGGGTGCCGAGCAGCAGCATGTCCCTGAGGCGCCGGCCATGATCGAAGCGAGCTAGCAGCAGGCCCGCGCTCGCGACCGCGCAGAACGTCATCGTCAGCTCGATCCCGACGCGCACCCCTGGATTGGCCACGTGGAGCGGCCGCAGGAACTGGCAGGCGACGACGATCGCCGACAGGCCCGCGATCAGAACCGCTGAACGTCGTGCGGCTCCCGCGGCGCCACCGACGGCATACGTCGTGTGAAGTTGTCGCTGCCCCTGATTCAACTTTCTACTGCCTCCCGCCCGCGCAGAGACACCCCTGAACCCGCGCCAACAAATCCAACGGCGCAGAGAATACTTCATGGACATGTCGATAACAAGAAAAGTGGCACTACGCCTCTGTCGCCCCGCCGCAACCATTTCCCAACCGTAGCCTCGATCGTTAGACGGATGTTGTGAGATCTCGTACACTTGTGAATCCGCATTCACATGAGTCGAGCAGAGATGGAGCACTGAATGGCCACGATCGACGTGACCGACCCTGCCCGCGCGGTGCGCAATCAGGCGCCGCCGCTGCAGCCGATCGACCTGTTCGAGGTCGACCTCGCGATGCGCGAAGCGCTCGCGCGCGAAGGAGGGGGATGGGGGGTGGACCGCGCCCACGAGGCTGGTTCCGCCGCTGGCAGCTTCGCGGCGCTCGAGCACGGCCGCCGGGCGGAGCGAAACGAGCCGACGCTTCGTACGCACGATCGCTACGGGCTTCGGGTCGACGAGGTCGAGCTCGACCCTTCCTGGCACTGGCTGCTCCGCGGCGCGGTTGAGCGCGGCCTCCACGGCTCGCCCTGGCGCGAGCCCCGCGAAGGCGCTCACGTGGTCCGCGCGGCGATGTTCATGCTCTGGTCCAACGCCAACGGCGGGGTGATGTGTCCCGTCTCGATGACCTATGCGGCCGTCCCGGCCCTGCGCCAATCCGCACCGGAGATCGCCGCCGAGTGGGAGGAGCGCCTGACCCGGCCGGACTACGAAGGTGGCGCGCTGGCGGGGATGGCGATGACCGAGCGCCAAGGCGGCTCAGACGTGCGTGCCAACATCACGCGCGCGGATCCGGTCGGCGAAGGCTGGTACGAGCTCCACGGACACAAATGGTTCTGCTCCTACCCGCCCTGTGACGCCTTCCTCGTGCTCGCGCAGGCGCCGGCGGGGCTCTCGTGCTTCTTCGTCGAGCGCGGCCAGGGAATGGAGTTCCAGCGCCTGAAGGACAAGCTCGGTACTCGTTCGCTCCCATCCTCTGAGGTCGAGTTCCGCGGAATCCGAGCCAGGCTGGTCGGTGAGGAGGGGCGCGGTGTCCCGGCGATCATCCGGATGGTCAACCACACCCGCCTGGACTGCCTGATCGGGTCCGCGAGCGCGATGCGCCGCGCGACCGTGGAGGCGCTGCACCACGCCCGGCATCGGTCCGCGTTCGGGGCGCCGCTGATCGAGCAGCCGGCGATGGGCAACGTGCTCGCCGACCTCGCAATCGAGTCCGAGGCCGCGACGGTCGCGGCGCTCCGGGTCGCTCGCAGCTACGACGGCCTGCCAGGGTCGCCAGAGCCGGCGTTCCAGCGCTTCGCGACGGCAGTGATGAAGTACTGGGTATGTAAGCGTGCTCCCGGACTCGCGGGAGAGGCACTTGAGTGCCTTGGCGGCAACGGCTACGTCGAGGAGTCCGGCCTGCCGCTGATCTACCGTGACGCGCCGCTGAACTCGATCTGGGAGGGCTCGGGGAACGTCGCCGCACTCGATGTCCTGCGCGCGATCGTCTCAGAGCCCGCCGGGCTGCCCGCGTTCCTCGCCGAATGCGAGCTCGCTGCCGGATCGGATCATCGGCTCGATGCGCATCTCGCCCGGGTACGCGAGCACACGTCCGCTACGTTCGGTGACGAGAGCGAGGACGCCGCGCAGCGGACCTACGCGGCCCAGTTCCGCGCCCGCCGGGTGGTCGAGGATCTCGCACTGGCGCTGCAGGCCTCGCTGCTGGTCCGCCACGCGCCGGCCCCCGTCGCGGACGCGTTCTGCGCCGCGCGGCTCGGCGGCGAGGGCGGGCACGCCTACGGGACCCTGCCCGGGGGGGTTGACTCGGTAGCCATCATCGACCGCGCGCTGCCCGCATGAGCTCCCTGGAGACAATTGCCTACGAGGTGACCGGCCGGGTCGCGCGGATCACGCTCAACCGGCCGGAGCGGGGCAATGCGCTCACCTCGACGCTGATCGCCGAGCTCGAGCAGACCGTCGAGCTCGCCGACCTCGACCCGTCGGTGCACGTGCTGCTGCTGGCCGGCAACGGCAAGGGGTTCTGCGGCGGCTACGACCTGCTCGCGAGCGAGGAACTGGGGACGGCTGGCGGCGGCGGGTTCGGAAGCTCGCTGGCCCCCGAGGGCTCGCCCGTGCACCCGCGCACGATCGTCGCCAACCACACTCCTGCCGAGACCTGGGACGCGATGGTCGACTACGCGTGGATGAGCCGCAACGTGCGCGCCTTCATGTCACTGTTTCACTGCTCCAAACCGGTCGTCTGCAGGGTGCACGGCTTCTGCGTTGCGGGCGGGACGGACATGGCGCTTTGCTCGGATCTGCTCGTGATCGCCGCGGACGCCAAGATCGGGTACCCGCCCGCGCGTGTTTGGGGGTCGCCGACGACCTCGCTGTGGGCGTACCGACTCGGCCCGCAGCGGGCCAAGCGGCTGCTGTTCACGGGCGACTCGCTGTCGGGTGCCGAGGCGCTCGAGTGGGGCCTCGCGATCGAGGCGCCCGCGCCCGAACGGCTCGAGGAGCGGACCGAGGTGCTGGTGGACCGGATCGCACGCAGCCCCCTCAACCAGCTGCAGATGATGAAGCTCCTCGTCAACCAGTCGCTGTACGCGCAGGGGCTCCACGCCACCCAGATCCTCGGAACCGTGTTCGACGGAATCACCCGCCACACGAAGGAGGGCTATGGCTTCCAGCAGCGCGCCGCCGAGGCCGGCTACCGCACCGCGGTCCGCGAGCGCGACGAGCCGTTCGGCGATCACGGCCCCTCGACGTTCAAGGGCTGAGCTGTGAGTGCCGTCGCCGGTGGGACCCGCGAGCGCCTGCTGCTGTCCGCCCATGAGCTGGTCGAGGAGGGCGGGTACGGCGCCGCCTCGGTGATCGCGATCGCTGAGCGCGCCGGGGTGGCGGCGGGCACGTTGTACCGGCACTGGCCGTCGAAGGGCGAGCTGTTCGCGGAGCTGTTCCGCGTGGTCTGCGATCGCGAGGCGGCTGCGATGGAAGCGGCGGCGCGCGGGCGCGCAGGCGGCTCGAGCGTCGCGCGTGTGCAGGCGATGCTGACGACGTTCGCCAAGCGCGCGCTCCGGAACCCGCGCCTCGCCTGGGCGCTGATCGCCGAGCCGGTCGATCCGCTCGTCGACGCGGAGCGGATCGCCTACCGGCGCGAGTACGCGCGCCTGCTCGGCGATGCCCTGCGTGATGCCATAGCGGCGGGCGAGATACCCGAGCAGAACGTCGAGCTGACCGCGGCGGCGCTCGTCGGTGGCGTAGGGGAGGCGCTCGTCGGGCCGCTCTCGCCCGTGGCGGGCAGGGCGCCGGCTGCCGGCGAGATCATCGACGCGCTGCGGGCCTTCGTCGCGCGCGCGGTGGGTGCCGGATGAGCGACGCGGTCCGGATCGAGCGGGACGGACCGGTGTGCACGGTGGTGCTGGACCGTCCCAAGCGCCGCAACGCCCTCGATGGGCCGACCGCGGCCGCGCTCGCCGACGCGTTCCGGGCCTTCGACGCAGATCCAGAAGCCGCGGTCGCGGTGCTGCATGGTGAGGGCGGCGTGTTCTGCGCCGGCGCCGATCTGAAAGCTGCGGGCACCGCGTCAGGCAGCCGGGTCGCACCGGACGGCGACGGCCCGATGGGGCCGACCAGGCTGCGTCTCGGCAAGCCCGTGATCGCGGCGATCGCCGGCCATGCGGTGGCCGGCGGGTTGGAGCTCGCGCTCTGGTGCGACCTTCGCGTAGCCGAGGAGGACGCGGTCCTCGGCGTCTTCTGCCGCCGCTGGGGTGTGCCATTGATTGACGGCGGCACGGTTCGCCTGCCGCGCCTGATCGGCGTCAGCCACGCGATGGACCTCGTCCTCACCGGCCGGCCGGTCGGCGCCGCCGAGGCGCTCGCGATCGGGCTCGTGAACCGCGTCGTGCCCACCGGCGAGAGCCGCTCGGCCGCCGAGGCGCTCGCTCACGAGCTCGCACGGTTCCCGCAGACCTGCATGCGCGAGGACCGGCTCTCGCTGCTCGAGCAGGGCGGACTCGACGAGGCTGCGGCAATGGCGAACGAGCTCGAGCACGGGGTTCGCTCGCTGGGCGACGTACAAGCCGGCCTCGAGCGCTTCAGGGCCGGCGCCGGCCGGCACGGGTCGTTTCTGGACCCCGGCTAGGTCGCAGGAGGGGTTGGCGGGCCGGTTTGACGCGCAGGACAGGCGTGACGATCCGCGGCAGCGCGATCAGCGGAGCGGCCGCCGGATGAGCGACAACCTTCGTCCCGGGCTGGTAGTAGCGGATCGGGAAGGAGTTGTAGACCCGCCGGCCTCGTAAGGTTCTGAGAACGCGGCGATCGGGATCAGGGCCGACCGTGATGTTGAGCGGATTGCCGAACCCGTCGTAGAGCAGGACGTCGTATAGCGGCCGTCCCTTGCGGGTGTAGGGGTAGATGTTCTGGACCGGTACACCGTTGTCGTAGAGCCCGAACGTGGGCTGGCTCGGTGCAGCGGCGAGGGTGATCTGCTCAGCCGACACGGGCGCCTCGAGCCCGTGTGCCAGCGCCGGCACGGTGGCGATCGCGAGGACGGCGTTCAACGCCACCCAGCTTCGGCGGTGGCCTCCGCGGCGGCGGGAGTGACGCGCGTGCAGACCCGCTGCCACGGAGACGATCGCGGCCATCACCACGACCGCGGCCCCTAGCTCAGCCGTTCCGAACAGCGGGACGAAGGGCCGCAGGAGGTCCCACTGGCCGCCGACGGCGACGAGCAGCAGCGCGCATGCCGCGTAGGCGCGCACCAGCCACCAGATGGGTGCGAGCTCTCGCAGGGCGAGTCGCGCGCGGGCGCTGATCGGGGACGAATCGAGTAGGCCGGCGACGCGTTCGATCGTGCTCAGCACCCCCGACCGCGACGGCGGCGTCGCCACCCGGAGGGGGATGCCGGCGGAAGCCCGCAGCTCGGCGGCAAATCGTTCGGGCGGGCCGAGTCGCGCGATCAAGCTCTCCGCGCCGTCGCTCTCGGTCTCGGCGAGCGATGCTTCGACGTCCAGCAGCAGATCGTCGCGCTCCTCGGCAGGCAGATCGGACAGAGCGCGGCGCAGCGCATCGAGATATGCGTCCGGCTCGGGTGGCAGCGCCTGCGTCATTGCGATCGCACCTCCAGTGGGGTTGCGAGCAGAGCGTTCAGGTTGTGCGAGAAGTCGGTCCAAACGGCCCGAGCGTCGTCGAGCAGCACAATCCCGCGCGCGGTGATGCCGTAGTAGCGGCGATGCGGCCCTTCGTCCGAGGGCATCACGTACGTCGTCAGCGCGCCCCCGCGGTAGAGACGGCGCAGAGTCCCGTACACCGAGGCATCCCCGACGTCGCTCAGCCCTGCCGCCCGCAGACGCCGCAGCACGTCGTAGCCGTAGCCGTCCTCGTTGGCCACGACCGCGAGCACGGCCGCGTCCAGGATGCCGCGGAGGAGCTGGCTGCGGTCCATGCCGGTACCTTCCACGTGATGCAGACTACTCTCTATCACGCAGTAGTGTCAAGTCCACAGCAGGCCGCGCGGATGTTTGGCCGCCAGAGACGGCGGGTAGCGCGGCAGGTGTTCGCCCGGTTTGGCCGAAATGACGCCATGTACAGGCTGCACCGGGCGCTTCTGAGCTGCCACGGCGATCGAAGGGCCCGGCCGAACGGCTCGACCAGGAGAGTCACCTGACGCGCAGAGTGGTGTAGGTTGAGGTAGACGGGCTCAAGGCGAACGCTTGTGCTACCGAGTACCTAGCGTGAGGCACCGGGCCGTTCCCCTCCAACCCGTCCCGGCTGTTCCCCCTTATGACTCTGATTATCGGAATCCCGCTTGCGCTCGCCTGCGCGCTTGCGACGAACATCGGTTTTATCTACAAGCATCGCGGAGCATGTGCCGCCCCTGCGGTCGATGTCGGCCACCCGTTCGGCACGACTCGTTCGCTCTACGCCTCCCGCTGGTTCGCAATCGGCATGCTCGTGGCGACGATCGCGTGGATCTTTCACGTCGCCGCGATGGCGGTGGCGCCGCTATCGGTCGTCCAGCCCGTGCTCGCAGGCGGGGTTGTGTTGCTCGCGGTGATGGCTGAACGGATGCTCGGAGTCCGGGTGGGACGTCGCCAGTGGCTTGGTCTCGGACTGACAGCTCTCGGCCTGGTGCTGCTCGGCCTGACGCTCCCGGCGACCCATGGCGCACAGTCTCGCTTCTCGCTCCCGGGCATGATCGCCTTCGAATCCGGGCTCATCGTCGTCGGCACCCTCCTGATCATGGGCCCGCGAATCGGCGCTCCCGCGCACCATCACGGCTTCATGCTCGGCGCGGCGGCCGGGATCCTGTTCGGTGTCTCCGACGTCGCGATCAAGGCGATCACCGGTCTGATCGGTACTGCGGGCATCGTCGGTCTGCTCTCCCCGTGGAGCGTCGTGACCGTGGCCGCGTCGATCGCGGCCTTCTTCGCTTCGGCGAAGGGGCTGCAGGACGGCGACGCGGTGCCCGTGATCGCGATCACCGGAACCGCGGCCAGCGTCGCCGGGATCGTCGGCGGCATCATCGTCTTCGGTGACCCGATGCCCGGCAATCCGGTCGTCTTGGTCCTGCAGCTCTTCGCGTTCGCCGCCGTAGTGCTCGCCGCCTGGCTGATGCCGGCACCCGTGCGGGCAGCCGGCGCGCTCGCGTAGTCAGGGCGCCTACCCGCTCGCCTGACCCAGATTCCCCGGCGCGGCTGTCCGCCGGAGCGGTGAGCGCTACCGTGTGCTGATACCTAGAGTCGCTCGCCCCGGAAGGAGAGCACATGTCCAGCACTGAAGAGGCCCTCAGGGCCGAGCAAGGCACCCTCCAGGAGATGGCACGCCGTCACCTGTGGATGAACTTCACGCGGCTCTCAGCCTACGCCGACCACGAGATCCCGGTGATCGTGCGCGGCGAGGGCTGCTACGTCTACGACGAGCACGGCAAACGATATCTCGACGGCCTCTCGGCGCTGTACTGCGTCAACATCGGCCACGGTCGCGCCGACATCGCCCAGGCGGGCGCCGATCAGGCCGCCGAGCTCGGGTTCTTCACGAACTGGTCCTACGCCCACCCGCCGTCGATCAGGCTTGCGGCGCGGATCGCCGAGCTGGCCCCGGGCGACCTCAACCGCGTGTTCTTCACCAGCGGCGGTAGCGAGGCGGTCGAATCGGCGATCAAGCTCGCCCGCCAATACTTCAAGCTCGCCGGCAAGCCGAACAAGACCAAGCTGATCGCGCGCGAGGTCGCATACCACGGATCGAGCCTCGGGGCGCTCTCGGCGACCGGTATCACCAGCCTGCGTGAGCCCTTCGAGCCGCTGACGCCCGGCGGCTGCCACGTCCCCAACACCAATGCCTATCGGATGGCCGCGGGCGCTTCTGAGGCCGATTTCGCCGAGGCCATCTCACGCCGGATCGAGTTCGAGGGTCCCGACACCGTCGCCGCGGTGATCCTCGAGCCCGTCCAGAACGCCGGCGGCTGCTTCACGCCGCCGGAGGGTTACTTCCAGCGCGTGCGCGAGATCTGCGACGAGCACGACGTGCTCCTGATCTCCGACGAGGTCATCTGCGCCTGGGGGAGGCTGGGGGAGTGGTTCGGGTCCCACCGCTATGGCTACCAGCCCGACATCATCACCACGGCGAAGGGCCTGACGAGCGCGTACGCACCGATGGGAGCTCTGATCGCCTCCGATCGCCTCGCCGAGCCGTTCCTGCAAGGAGCGAACAGCTTCACCCATGGGTTCACCTTCGCCGGCCATCCGGTGTGCGCGGCGATCGCCATGGCCAACCTCGACGCGTTCGAGCACGAGGGAATCCTCGAGCATGTCCGTGCCAACGAGGACGCGTTCCGCGCCATGCTCGACTCGCTGCGCGACATCCCCATCGTCGGCGACGTGCGTGGCGCCGGCTACTTCCATGCGATCGAGCTCGTCAAGGACCAGGACACGAAGGCCTCCTTCGACCAAGCCGAGTCCGAGACCCTCCTGCGCGGATTCCTTTCCGGCGAGCTGTTCCGCCGCGGCCTCATCTGCCGGGCCGACGATCGGGGCGACCCGGTGATCCAGCTCTGCCCGCCGTTGATCGCGGGCCCGGAGCAGTTCGCGGAGATCGAGGCCGTTCTCCGTCCGGTGCTCACCGAGGCCGGCGAGAGGATGCGGGGCCCGCTCGCTGCCTAGCGCCGGCGCGACCGCGTCCGGCGCCACCTGCTATCGGGTGCAGCGGACCGTGGCGCCGCTGGCGTCGGACATGCCCACGACGCGGCAGCCGGATCCGAGCAACCGAACGATCGAATCGACGAGCTCGGCCGAGATGACCTCGCCAGGCACGAGCAGCGGTATACCGGGTGGATAGGGAACGATCATTTCGGCGGCGACGCGCCCAACCGTCTTGGCGAGCGGTACCGGGATCTCGGGGACGTTCGCGGCCGCGCGCGGGGTGAGCGCGCACACGGGTGCGGTCGAGGGCCAGAACGAGAGTAAGCCGCTACCGTTAGCGGCCGGCTCGCTCGCATTCGCCGACAGCGCGGCCAGCGCGTCCAGCAGCGCCGCCACGGTCGCCGCGGTATCGGCGATGGTGATCGAGAAGACGAGCCGCTGGACGTCGGCCGTCTCGGCGTCGATCCGCCGATGCGCGCGCAGCCACCGCTGGGCCTCGTAGCCGGACATGCCGAGCGGGCGGGTGTCAACGGCGAGCTTGACCGGATCGAAGCTGGTGATGCCCGGCGTGCCGGCGATCTCTGTCCCGTAGGGCACCAGCGCGCCGCTCCGCGCCAGCCTGTCCCTGGCGTGATCGGCGAGCGACAGCGTCCGGGCCCAATGCTCCTGACCCTCCCGGGCCATCTCGTCGAGCGCGGTCGCCAGCGAGACGAGCAGCAGCGCCGAGGGGGACGAGGATTGCAGCATCTGCAGGAACCGGTCAAGCAGCGATGGATCGACGCGATCGCCCTGGAGGTGCAGTAGCGCCGCTTGCGTCAGGGCGCCGATCGTCTTATGGGGACTGTGGATGACGAGTTCGGCGCCGCAGGTGAGCGCTGGGGTCGGGAACCGCGGATGGAAGGCGAAATGTGTCCCGTGCGCCTCGTCGACGATCAGCGGGACGTCGTGGGCCGCCGTGATCGCGGCGATCTCCGCCACCGGGACGGTGAAGCCGTACATGCTCGGGCTGGTGATGTGGACCGCCCCAATGCTGGGATCGGCCGCCA
>Ga0302325_10009072_pt1 | contig 21797 bp, 12 predicted proteins | sample Palsa_T0_2_FD_201948 | JGI IMG/M metagenome (GOLD analysis project Ga0302325, IMG submission 201948) | Peat permafrost microbial communities from Stordalen Mire near Abisko, Sweden - Palsa_T0_2 | ecosystem: Environmental > Terrestrial > Soil > Palsa > Peat permafrost | place: Sweden: Abisko...
CTTGCCTACTGGACTGATGGCAAGCAAGGACGCGTGCTCGCAGGCGTCATGCATTATCTCTATGCCCTGGATGCGGTGACAGGAAAACCGATCGCCTCTTTCGGCGAGCAAGGGCGCATCGATCTGCGCAAGAACCTTCGGGGAGATTACCTGTCGCAATCGGTGGTGCTTACCAGCCCGGGGATTATTTATCAGGATTTGATTATTGTCGGGGGCCGCAATCCTGAAACCTATCCGTCTCCTCCCGGCGATATCCGTGCATTCGATGTGAGGACGGGCAGCTTGCGATGGACTTTTCACACCATCCCGCATCCGGGAGAGTTCGGCTACTCCGCCTGGCCGGCCGAAGCCTGGAAAAGCGCCGGCGCAGCGAACAACTGGGCGGGGATGGCGCTCGATCCCGTGCGGGGTATTGTCTATGTTCCCACCGGATCTGCAGTGTTCGATTTTTATGGAGCCGACCGTGCAGGCGACGATCTGTTCGCAGATACGCTGCTTGCGCTCGATGCCAAAACCGGCAAGCGCCTCTGGCACTTCCAGGGGGTCCATCATGACATTTGGGACCGCGATTTTCCTTCGCCGCCCGCTCTACTCTCGGTAAGACACAACGGCAGGTGCGTGGATGCAATCGCACAAACAACCAAACAAGGGTACCTGTATGTGTTTGACCGATCCAATGGGAAGCCGCTGTTCCCTATCGAGGAACGACCGTATCCGGCGAGCGAAGTTCCAGGGGAGGTTGCTTCGCCCACGCAGCCTTTTCCCACGATGCCGGAGCCGTTTACAAGGCAGAGGCTCACGCAAGACTTACTAACAATACGCACACCCGAAGCACACCAGGCAGCGTTGAAAGAGTTTGTCGGCTTTCGTAGCGGAGGCCAGTTTGTGCCCATTGGCCTTGATCAGGAGACGGTCGTGTTTCCCTGCTTTCTTGGCGGCGCTGAATGGGGCGGTCCCGCCGTCGATCGCCGGCGCGGCGTGATCTATGTGAACGCGAACGAGGCGGCGTGTGTCCTCGCCCTGACCCAGAACCGGCCCACGGCAAGCACCGGCGAGAGGATTTATCACAATCAATGTAGCCTGTGCCATGGCAAGGATCTGGAAGGGTCTCCGCCGCTCTATCCCCCGCTGGTCGACGTAGGAAAGCGTCTAAGCACGGAGCAGATTGAGGCGAAGATAGCTCAGGGCGGCGGCCGCATGCCATCTTTCCCCAACCTTCGCGATGAGCATTTGCGCGCGCTGATTCAGTTCTTGAAACGGCAGCCCGAAGGCAATGCCGCAGATCCGGATCGGGGCGGAATCTACTCCGCTGCGGCCGATGGCGCCACGATGAAGTACGAGGTGACAGGATCGCGGGACTTTTTGGATAGCGAGGGTTACCCGGCGATCACACCGCCCTGGGGAACACTGAATGCGATCGATCTCAACACGGGAAAATACTTGTGGAAGATACCTCTCGGTGAATATCCCGAGCTCGCCGCAAAGGGCCTGACCAACACCGGTTCGGATAATTACGGCGGCCCGATGATCACCGCAAGTGGTCTTTTATTCATAGGCGCGACTGCCTACGACAAAAAATTCAGAGCCTTCGACAGCAGCACAGGAAAGGTCCTGTGGGAGACGCTGCTGCCTTTCGCGGGCACAGCAACACCCGCAACCTATATGGTCGACGGCAAGCAATATGTCGTGATCGGCAGCGGCGGAACCCAATTTGCCCGCGGCCCCACAGGCAGCGTCTACGTCGCGTTCAAGCTGCAGTAGCGGTTCGTAACTCTGTCCATCCAAGTCGCTAATCTTCCGAAACGTAACCGCCCTCCCCTTGTCATCCCGACCGGAGCTCCGAAGGAGCGTAGTGGAGGGATCTGCAGTTGTCTCCTCCACAACAAATCCCAGACCTCTGCGTTATATCGGGCTTTAACGTGTGTGAGGACCCGGCGGAAAAACCGCGGATCCCCTACTACGCTTCGTCCTGGTCTAAGGAACAAGCGGTAGGTCCGGAATTCTTCCGCAGCATGTAAAGAGCGCCGTTAATCTTCTAGGGTCGGTCACGGGCTGGGCAACAAAACAGAAGGAATCATCTCCAGCGCAATCGCGATCCCGCCCCAAAGCACTGATGTATTCCCAAGCTTCCCCGCCCCAATCTTCGTAACCGCAAATTCACTTTCCTGAAGCTGCTTCTGAACCGCGCTGATGAGCGTAGGGTGCCCCCCTACTTCCCCTTCAAGCAGAATCAAACCAGGATTCAAAATAAGAGATAGATTGACGACGATATCAGCCACAATCCCTGCCCGATGCTGCACGATCTTTTCAGCCCGGCCATCGCCTGCCTGAGCAAGATTCAGCACCCCGAGCGCATCCATCTCGCTGTTCGTACTCTTTTTTCCTTCGTTCCAGCTCTCCAGAATCCCCGAACTCGTCAGCACTGTCTCAAGCTCGCCAAACTCGTGCAGGGTAGGCCGGCGCCGGGATGTGTTAGGCAACCGCAGATACCCGATTTCTCCCGCGGACCATTGCGACCCGTGATAAATTTGGCCACCCAGCACGATGCCGGCGCCCACATTAGGGCCAATGTGAATGAGGATAAAAGTTTCCTCGGCTTGCGCCGCGCCGCAAAAACGTTCGCCCTGCGCCGCCAGGTTCGTATCGTTCTCGACAATCACCAGGCAGTCGACAATCTTGCTAAGCTTGGCGCGCAAAGGAACAGAACGCCAATTTTCCAGCGTGCTGATCGACAGCACCATGCCCTCGTCCACGTTGGTGATAGCCGGTACCCCCACCACCACCGCCAGCAACTGCTCGCGCTTCTTCCGGTGCTTGCGCAACAGGCGCCGCACTTCTTCGCCGATCAAAATACAAATAGCCTCGGGGGTCGTCTTGCGGCCGCCGAGAGGGATTTCGTGGGTGTCGAGTGGGTTACCGTTTAGGTCAGCCAGCAGAAACGACAAGCTGTCTGCCGTGATCTTGACCGCCAGCACGCAGCCCCGCTCCGCTTTGAAGGCAATGATGTCAGGAGGCCTGCCACCATTCGACTCGCCCTCGCCCAATGCCTTGATCAGGCCGGCCGAGAGCAGATCGCCGACGACATTGGTGATTGTAGGGGCGCTGAGGCCAGAAGCACGCACCAGGTCAGCTTTGGAACACGACCCGCTCTCACGCAGGAGCTTGAGTACGCGGAGCGCGTTGGTATGGCGCAGTAGTGAGGGCCTGCCGACCGAGATCGATTCGTTCTTCAATGAAAACCGGCTTACGAATTAGGGACTGCCCTGAACCTCCCTTTTATACCACCTACCGGCGCCTACGATGATTCTAACTAAACATTATGAAGTGTGCTACGATTCTGCACACAACCCATGCGAACCCTCTTTTGTAACCTAATCGCAATCTCCGCACTGACTGCTGCGCTCTATGGCCAATCCCGAGGACCCCAGCATCCGCTGGATGCGCTGACCACCGAGGAATATTGGACCGTGCACGATGTTCTGGTGAAAAGTGGCCACCTGTCTGAGAAAAGTCTGTTCTCGAGTGTGCTGCTGCGTGAGCCGGTCAAAGACAAGGTGCTGGCCTGGAAGACGGGTGATCCCATTCCCCGCGAAGCGGATGTGATCCTTGAGGACAACGGTAAAACCATCGAAGCCCGGGTCGATGTTGCGGCGCACACGCTCGAGTTCTGGAAAGAGGTTCCGGGCATGCAGGCGCCCATTACCGGGTCTGAGCTCGACACGATGAACGACATAGTCAAGAAGGATCCTCGCGTGATCGCTGCGCTCAAGCACCATGGGGTGACGGATCTGGCCGGTGTGCGTTGTGAGCCGATCCCGATCACCTGGATGATCTTTCCCGAGCAATCCAGCAGCCGCATTGGCTTTGGCGATTGCACCGACTCTCATGGCGTGTATCACCCCTGGGGACGCGCCATCGAAGGGGTTTACATCCTCGCCGACCTCACCAGCGAGAAGGTCCTGAAAGTCGTAGACAATGAGCCCGTGCCCATGTCGACCGCAGACATCAACTACGAAGAGGCAGACGCGACGCCGCGCCCCGGCACCAAACCTTTGCTGGTGACTCAGCCGTTGGGGCCGGGCTACACCATCGACAAAGGTGAGGTGGTATGGCAAAACTGGCATTTCCGTTTTCGGCTGGATCCCCGGGTTGGTCCCGTCATCAACCTGGTGCGCTACCAGGATGGCGATCGCCTGCGTTCTGTAATGTACGAGGGTTCCCTGTCGGAAATGTACGTGCCTTACATGGATCCCGATGAAGGCTGGAGTTCGCGCGCCTTTGTAGACGCGGGTGAGTTTTTGCTGGGCGGGTTGATCAAGCCGGTTGGGCTGGACGACTGCCCGGCGCATGCGCAGTACTTTACCGGCCTGGTGCCATCGGATGCGGGCGCTCCCGTGTTGAAACCGCAACTGGCTTGCCTGTTTGAACGGCCCGGCGATGGCCCGGCATGGAGACACCTGGAAGGCAACGTGATCAGCGGGCGTCCCAGCCGGGAGCTGGTGCTGCGCACGGCCGCGGTCGCGGGTAACTATGACTACCTGCTCGATTGGATCTTCCAGCAGGATGGCACCATCCGCGTGGCCGTCGGTGCGACCGGCATCGTGGAAACCAAAGGAGTGAAAGATCAGATGGCCGCGATGGAAGAACCAGGTAAGCTGCAACACGGCACTCTGGTCGCACCCAACCTGGTCGCCGTCAATCACGATCACTACTTTTCTTACCGGCTCGATCTTGACGTGGATGGTCCGGCCAACAGCTTTATGGTCGACAGGCTGGTGCAGGAGCCGCTCTCCGGCAAGACACGCAAGACCATCTGGGCTGCCCAGTCATCCATCGCGCAGAAAGAGAAGGACGCGATTCTCGACATCGATATGCGTACTCCGTCGATGTGGCACTTTATCAATCCCAATCAGCATGATGCACGCGGCTACCCGACGGGGTGGGAAATTATGCCTGGCGCTACGGCAGTGTCGAGTATCTCGAATGACGATCCGGCGCAACGCGTGGGAGCATTTTCCGGGCACCAGATGTGGGTTACGCCCTACAACCCGGATGAACGCTACGCAGCCGGCACCTATGTGACCAACAACGACGGCCTGCGTGGGCTGCCCGAATGGACCAAGGCAAACCGTTCCATCGAAAATACGGATATTGTCGGTTGGTACACGTTGGGCTTCCACCACGTGGTTCGCCTAGAAGACTGGCCGGTGATGCCAACCCTCTGGCATGATTTTCTCATTCGACCGGTCAACTTTTTCGATCAGAACCCGACGCTGACCTTGCCTCACCAACCGTAACACCCAGGTCTCAAAAGCGAGACCTGGGCCACCCACTCAGGGTTTTCGGTACGCTTTTACTGTTCCATCACGCCGTATTGAAAGCGTGGCGGCAGCCGGCAACCCATTCGCTCCACCATCGCCAGCGTTAGTGCCTGCGGTACGAGCAACGATGTGATTCCTTCCCAGGGCTCTGCGACAGCCTCGATTTTGACGGGAAAAAGTTTTTCCGTGGGGTTGAGCTCGTGGCTCGACACCAGCACCACCTTGCCGCCTCGACGATTGCATTCCTGAGCCAGCTTGATGCCCAACTCGGCCGTGTGGCCGAGAGCAAAGATGATGGCGACGTGGGTCTGGTCTACATCCAGATTAGGGCCGTGTTTGAACCCGGCGCCGGTGTGCGGAGCCGCCCGAAAGCCACTCATTTCGCGAATGCACAGTGCGCTCATAAACGCTCCGCCGTAGGCCGCACCGCGACCGATCACTTCAATATTGGCCGCTCCCTGGCAGAACCGGTCGAGTTCGCCACGCATGGTGAAGATAGGATCCAGGTAGCTGGAGAACACCTGGGCCGCATGCTCCGCCTCCTGTTGCCACGGCCGTCCGGCGATAGCTGAGGCGAGAATGATGGCGGCCGCGGTCGCATTGGTGTAGGTCTTGGTCGCGTTACCATATTCCGGGCCGGCGAGGATTGGGAGCTTATGCTCGGCCAGATGCCAGCAGGTGCTTGCGGCGTTGTTACAGATCAGGCCAGGCATATGTTTGCCGGCTCGCTTGAACAGCTCTACCAATTCCGCACTCTCTCCTGAGGTGGTCACGAGGATAGAGATTGCAGCATCCTCCCACACCGGGCCGGCGTAGTTCAACCATTCTCCAGCGTCGACCGAAAACCCAGGACGCCCGTGCGATTGAAGCAAGGTCGATCCGCTGATGGACGAACAATAAGAAGCGCCCATGCCAATAAACAACACCGGACCCGGTCTCTGAGCCAGTCTGCTGAACTGCTTCAACTCCGCCTGAATCGTGGAGTCGCCCGCATAGGCCGTAAGCAACTGGCGAAGACATTCCGGCTGTTGCCGGCATTCAATTTCGAGGATCTGGGTACCGGTTGCGGTGAGCAGCTCTTTTGCCGGCTCAACCCCTCCCACCCAACGCGGCGGTTGCTTCTTGTTATCTTCCATGACATCTTTCCCGGTTACTTGAAAACCGACTTTGTTAGCAAAGATTAGTTATAAAGAGCCACTGATAAAAGGTATCATTCTTGGGTGAGCGCCGAGTGACTCAACCCCTTGCCATGCAACCGTATGTGAACCAGACCTTCATCCGCAGGGTCTCGTTCATTGCCGGCCTGGGAGGCATTCTTTACGGCTTCGACATGGGGGTCATCGCCGCGGCGCTGATCTATGTGCGCGACGCGTTCCACCTCTCCACCTGGATGCAAGAGGTTCTGGTGATTGCCGTACTGATCGGAGTGATGATCGGCGCGCTGATTGGCGGCACCGTGGCCGACCGCGTCGGCAGGCGCAAAACGCTGATCTGGGGCGCTATTCTTTTCATCGCAGGCTCAATTTTAGCTCCGCTCTCTCCCAACGTTTATGTGCTGTTTGTTGCCCGCACCCTGCTTGGCATTGCTGTCGGCTTTACCTCGGTCACGGCGCCGGTTTATGTTTCCGAGCTCGCTCCTCCCCAATCGCGCGGGATGCTGATTGGCTTGTACCAGTTTGCTCTCACGTCGGGCATTGCTCTGGCAGACCTGGTGGGTTACTGGTTTGCGGCTTCTCACGGATGGCGATGGATGTTTGCTTTTGGGTTGATACCGGCGTTGTTTTTTCTCTTTATGGTACTTACGGTGCCGGAAAGTCCTCGCTGGTTATTTGCCCAGAACAGGGTGGCAGAAGCTGAGTTAGTGCTCAAATCGTATACCGACGAGGCAGGCGCCAGGTTGTTGCTGGAAGACATTCGCCTGAGCCTGATGACTAAGGTGGAGGGGCGCTGGAGCGCTCTGTGGAGTCCGGCCGTGCGCGGATCGCTCTTCATCGCGGTTGGCTTTATGTTGCTGGTACCGGCAACTGGTATCAACGCGGTGCTTTACTACGGTCCGCAGATCTTTTTGCTTGCCGGCATCAGTTCGGATAAAAGCGCCATCTTCGCTACGTTTCTGGTGGCCATCACCAATGTGCTCGCGACCGTGATCGCATTGGTGCTGGTCGACCGTGCCGGCCGCAAGCCTCTTTTGTTTGCAGGGCTTGGTGGAATGACGTTGGCGCTGCTCATGCTCGCCGTGTGTTTCCATAACCAGGCGGCGTTAGGACATTCTCTGGGGCTCATTGCCACCAGTTGCCTGATGTTTTTTATCACTTGCTACGCGTTCAGTTTGGGGCCGATCGCGTGGATCCTGGTTTCTGAAGTCTTTCCGTTGCGCTTGCGGGGCCGCGGCGTTGCGGCCGCCACCCTGAGTTTTGGCACCTCGAACTTTATCGTTTCGCTTACCTTTCTGTCGCTTTTGAAAGCTGCCGGCACGTCGCTCACGTTTGTCATCTACAGCGCGTTCTGCATCTTGACGTTGATCTTCGTTCGCTATGTGATTCCAGAAACCAAGGGCCGTGAGTTAGAGAGCATCAGCGCGCGGCCCACCACAGCCGCGCCCTAGGCGCAATCCGTTTCCGAGGTTATTTCGTTGATGTTGCAACAGCAAGGCTATGTCGTCGGGGCAGACATCGGAGGCACCAGCCTGCGTCTTGCCCTGGCTGGCATGGATGGCAAGATACTAGGGAAATGGTCGGTTTCGACCGCCGGCATTCGTGATCCGCACGTGGTCGTGCGCCTGATTCAGGAAGGTGTGGACGATCTACTGCAACAAAATTCAATTGCCCGGAGCTCGCTTCGCGCGGTAGCGGCGGGAGCGCCGGGTGTAACCAATGTGGATGAAGGCGTGGTGATCGCCACGTCGTATCTGATGGGTTGGCGGAACGTGCCGTTCCGGGCGCTGTTGGAAGCAAAGCTTGGTGTGCCGGTGGCGGTCGACAACGATGTCAATGTGGCCGCTATCGCGGAAAGTAAGATTGGTGTAGCCCGAGGCGTAAGGGACTTTGTCTTTGTGGCCCTGGGCACCGGCATTGGCGCAGGAATTGTGTTGAGTGGCCAGATCTTCCACGGGATGAATTGGTCCGCGGGTGAGATCGGTTACCTGCTCGTTCCCGGAACCCCGGTGACGCCGGTCAAAACTGGTGAGCCGGGAGCTTTAGAGGGCATTGTTGGCGGCGAGGGCATCAAAGCACAATGGCGCAGTGTGTGGCGCGAAGACCTTACTCCGCATCCGCAGGAGTTGGTGGCCACGCAGATCTTCGACTATGCGCTAGCCGGCGACGCGCTTGCCAGGCAAGTGCTGGATAAGTCCGCGCAAACGCTGGCCTATGCGATCTACAACCTGGCCATCGTGCTGAACTGTCCGCTATTTGTTTTGGGTGGCACGGTAGGCATGCATCCAGCACTATGGACTGCGACCAGGGATATCTTGTCTCAGCGGGACAAGCGCGTTCAGCCAGATTTACTACGCAGCACACTGGGATCGGATGCGCAGGTCAATGGTGCAATCCATCTGGCAATCGAGACCGCAACCTCACGCGTTCTTACGAGCTGAACGCGGGATAAACCACGCTCCACTACGCTAAGCTCCGCTCGGGATGACAATTCTGTCGTCCTCCCGGCAAACGGACTGCCGTCCCACCTGAACTCCACACATCCCAATCGCAGCTTTCCCGTTAAGCCACAACCCTCGCCTTGTCATCCCGACCGAAGCGTACCCGGATTTCCTACTTCACGCTGCTGGCAACGGCCGCGTATGCGGTTTTTCCTCAAGAAAAACCGCATGATGTTGATCAACGCCACGAATCTCGACAGGAAATCCGGGGGAGCGAAGTGGAGGGATCTGCAGTTCTTCCCCCGCAACCGACCTCTCCTTTGTCATGTCGACCGGAGTGTCGATGGGCCTTCGGCCAACCAAGAAGATGAAGATGGCGCGGACGAATATTAAGTGGGTGGCCCAGGTCTCGCTTTTGAGACCTGGGTTTCTCCCCGCAAATGGGTCTAGCCGCAACACCCAGGTCTCAAAAGCGAGACCTAGGCCACCCACTCAAAGTTTGGCGGTTGCAGTTTGATTCGACCTGAGCGAAGCGCAGTGGAGAGAACTGGCGTTTCCGCCCCCTAATTATTCTTCCAATACTGATTAAACCCCTTGTAGTCCGAGGGCAAGTTCGCCAGAATAATCCGCTTGAGCTCGAGCATATCCGCCGATCCCAGCTGCTTGTACAGCACCTTCCCGTCCCCTGAAAGCAGAATCGTATAAGGCACAGCGGAGTCCCACTTAGGATCAAACGCCGTCTGCAACGCAGCAGTATCCTGCGAATCGAACAGATAGTTGCGGCTGGTCGCGTGCTGCTTTTGCAGAAGACGTAAAACGCCGGCCTTCTCGTCCGGCATATTCGCCGAAACGGTGACCACGGAATAATCCCGCGCCCCATACATACGCAACGTATTCTGCAAATCCGCAAACTCAACAATGCAAGAACCGCACCAGGTCGCCCAGAAATCCACCAGCATCATCTGATGACCAGGATTTCCCCGCAACTTGGCAAGCTCAGACTTCGAAATCATCTCCACACTCACTGGTTGCTGGTCAATCTTCTGCAGAGCCGCTTCTTTATCAGCCGCCTTCTCTTTCCATTTGGTCGAGCACCCAAACACGCCGGTGTGCTTGACCGCCACTTCTCTGTGCGCAAGCAGAGCGTCAATCGCGTTGCGCGCATCCTGCGTCTTCACCAACTCTGTGCGGTAACTATTATCCATTCGCCCCTCATAACGAAGGTGCCGCGATTGATCGAAGATAAAGACGTGCGGAGTCGCCTGGGGACCGTACGCACGCGTCACATCCTGCGTGTCCCCGGCGTACAGGTAGGGATAGGTGAGGTGCTTATACTGCACCCGGATCTTCATTTCCGGCAGAGTGTCACTTACATCGGAGGAATCCAACTCATCGATACGGATCGCCTGCGGATCATTCCCCTGAATGGCTACGACCGCGACTCCCTTGCTCTTGTAGTCGTTCGCCAACTTTTGAATTCGTTGTTCATACATCTGCGCAATGGGGCAATGGTTACAAGTGAACACAATCACCAGGATAGGGCTGGAAGCATAATCACTCAGCTTATGAACCTGGCCATCCACCCCGGGCAGCGAAAAATCGGGCGCGGGCGAACCGATAGCAAGAATGGGATGAACCTCTGCTGAAGCAACGCCCAGCGCAAGAAACAAAACCGCAAAAACCTTCCACACGGTGGAGTACCTCATCACTGCCAGATTACTTGCAAGAAACAGCAGGCGCCGGCTGCGGCGTGATATCAGCCGATTCCAAACCCATCGCCCACTTAATCGCCTCGGTATACATTTTCTGCACCCGCGGATCGTCCCAATTCTCTTTCGGGTGTCCTATCGTCGAGTAATACACCCGTCCTTTGCCGTACGACTTCGCCCACGTGACCGCAAAATCACGATCTTTGCGATGTACCTTGGGATTCGCCAAATCCAGCTTACAGGGGTCCAGCCGCATCAGCACGCGTACTTTATCCCGGGAAAAATCTTTCATCTGGTAGATCTCGTCGTGCAGGGTGAACTCGTGCGGCCATTGCTGCATGCCGGGAAAGGACGGATCCTCCACGATGATGGGAGCGTCAAACGTGAGCCAGGGATGCTCATCGAAATCTCCCCCCAGAAGATCCACAAATTCAGGCCAGTGCACCCAGGTAATGGCTGCCGCGTGAACGCCGATCAAGCCCTTTCCATCGTCATGGATAAAGGAGAGGAAGTCAGCCTTTTGCTGGGCGTCCATCTCCGGGTCTCCGCCGGTAAACATGAAGATGGCGTCGAAATCATTCAGGTTCTTGGCGTTGTACTCGAGCTTCTTTTTAGTCAGGACTTCGGTATCCGTCCGGATGGTGGTATCCCACAGCCCGGTCTTTTCGCCCAGTTGCTCAATCACCGCCATAGCATGAGAGACCGACTCGTGCCGGTATCCCTTCTCCTCACCCAGAACCAGCAGGTGCTTCTTCTGCGCGGCCGGAGCTTGTGCAACTGCCAGGTTACATACCAGGACAGCTCCCGCGAGCCATCCAATGCGCCTCATCCTCATGAAAAGTAGTCTTTCACAAAAACAGCTCCTGCGATTAGAAGATGAACTTACCACTGACCTGACCGATCCGGCCCGATGCCGTATTAGTGGCTTGGCCGAATTGGCCGCTGTTTGCGTTGCCAATCACGTCAGAGAAGTTCGCGTGGTTGAAGACATTGAAAAACTCAATGCGAAAGTTGAGCTGTGTTCTTTCAGTAAGTTTCGTGTCTTTCTCCACTCCCATATCCGTGTTGATCGTTCCCGGCCCATGGAAGAGGAACTGCTTCGCGCTGCCGGTCTGGCCACACACTTCGAAGCCGCAGCTGAGATTGCTGGCGAAGGCTGAGGTGTTGAAGTAAGCATGTCCGGGGACACGAGCATTCAATTTCTGCAGCGGCGCCACCTGGTTTGGATAGTCGAGGTTGATATTGGTGAGCGCAGCGTCTCCTCCGCTTTGCAGGCTGACTGGGAAGCCAGTGTTGAAACGGCTGATCCCCGTGATGTGCCATCCCTGGGAATAGCGGTGGGTTCCGAGAAACCGTTCGAAAGGCAGGTTCCAGTTATAACTTGCTACAAAGTTATGCCGCATGTCCCAGGAAGATTGACCATAGGCACGGCTTGGATCCCGAGGGTCCCACAGGGCGCCCACGTCATCGAGCGACTTGGCGTAAGTGTAAGAGAGCAGGTAGGTGATGTCGCGAGCGCGGCGTTCCGCCGAGATCTGCAGCGAACTGTAGTTAGAGTTCCCCGAGTTCTGCACGTATTCCGACTCGGCAAAAGCGGTCACCGGGCCTCCGCTGGAATTGTGGTAATTCGGGCTGATGGTCTGGTTGTCGATCGCCCCTACTAAGGTGCCGTAGATGGTTTGGCCATTTTGCGTGTACACGCCGGCTTCGCCATACGCTCCGCAACCAGCAATCGACAGGCAGAGCGACGCATCTCCATAGAGTAAGGGGACGTCATGCTCAATGTGGTGTGCCTGCGTCCCCACGTAAGCCACAGTCAGCACCGTTGACTTGTCAAGCTGCCGCTGGATAGATAGGTTGAAGTGCTGGGCGGTGTCGGTCTTGTTGTGATTGTAGTAGCCGGGCACGTAAAGAGGCATCAGGTTTCCAAACTCGAAGTTCGGAAACGGTCCCGGACCCGATGGGAAAGTAAAGGGAAAGTGCTGGCCCTGTGAGACGCCATTCGCGCGGGTGATATAAGGACTTCCGAACTCTACTGGTTGGGGCGAATCCCAGTAGAGGCCCCAGGGCGCATCGCCGAGAATACCGAAGTTCCCATTATCCGCGACCCCCAGGTAATAAAGACCGAAAGCCGCACGGATGCTGGTCGTGCCCGCTGCGCCCCACAGGCCACCGGAAGGCGCGTATGCGATACCAAAACGTGGCCCAAAGTTCGTCCACCGGGTCGGCGAGATGGTGCTTGGAACTCCTGGATCACCCGGAACAAGGTTCCCCGGTGGGGAGTTGGGGAACTTGACGGATTGCTCTCCCGGAACTGGCGTCGTCAACCGGCCGTATACGTCGCTCCAGGGCCGGGCGACGTCCCAACGCAAGCCGACGTTGACGGTGAGATTGGGCGCCGCCTTCCAGGAATCCTGGATGAACAGCCCACCGTAGCGGGTACGGTTATCCAAAAGCTGGATGGAACATTGGATGAAGGAGGCAGGAGCGCCAATAAAGAAGTCGGAAACGTCGGCCCCGGTCTCGACGCCGTTAAAGTTGAAATATCCGTTGGGACCGCAGGTGTTTCGAGCATTCAGCTGGTAGTACCTGAAGTCGCCGCCGAAGCTGAGCGAATGATTGCCCACCGTCTTGCTCACCGTGTCGCCCACACCATAGTTAGTTTCCGGCTGGTAGAGATTCAGCCAGTTGTTGCCCACCGCAAAGCTGTTGAAATAAAGCGTCGGTACAGACGATGGGTATCCAGGAGGCCCGGAGTTGACCAGACCGCCAGTGGCGCCGTTGGTATTGAAGCCGTATTGGGAGTACGAGCTAATGGTGGAACTCGAAGACGGCTGAGCCGTATGCACCGCAGACCGAAAGAACTGGATCCTGGCAACATTGACCGCTGTCGATCCGATGGTTTTCGTGTTACTCAAAACGAACAACTGGTTACGCGAAGGTTCAGTATTGGGAAAGCCGGGCAAAGTCGGCAACCCCGGGTTTGTGGTGGCTTGGCTGTATACGGGGTTGATGGCGGTCGCATCGTCATAGTGATAGTAGAAGGACCAGTCCCCCGTCCTATGATTGACGAAGTCGATACGCTCCGCCATGTTGGTATCGATGATGGATCCCACGTGGCTGGAATCTTCATAGTTGAAGCCGCCCGCCTGATTTGCCGCGGGAATGAGTGGCAACGCCAATTTAGACACCGGGTCCATAAAGGCAGAGATATTGCGCCCAGGCACCACATTGCCGTTACTGTCGGTGGTCATCACCGCAGTACCCAGCTGGTTGTACATGGTTGGCGTACAGCTCGGAGGTTGGCACACACCGCCGGCACCATTAATCACTCCGCCGCCGCGGGCCTGCAGGGTGGCGGCCCAGGCATCACCCTGAACAGGGGTATTGAGGATCGCGTCCGTAAAGATGCCGTTCCGTTCGTCATTGCTTAGAACCTGCACTAGCCCTGTGCTGGCTCCCGCAACCTGGCGCGTCTGCTGAAAATCAGTGAAGCTGAAGAGCTTGTCCTTTAGCATGGGCCCGCCGAAAACGCCCCCGAACTGATGACGTTTCAGTTCTGCCTTGTTGGTGTCGAAGTAGTTGATCGCGTCCAACTTCTGGTTGCGATAGAACTCGAAAGCCGTGCCGTGGAAGCTGTTGGTTCCGGACTTGGTTACCGTGTTCATAACTGAACCGGTGAACTTGCCGTATTCTGCGCTGAAGCTGTTGGTAATCAGGCGAAATTCAGCAACCGAATCAGCGTCGGGAATCATGCCGGCGCCCATATTCTTGGTCTCATTGACCTCGGCGCCGTTTACCAGGAAGGCGTTAGCCCATTCAGGCTGACCATCCGTGGACACATTGCCCGACGAGCCGTAGAGTCCAGAAGCAGGCGAGCGATCGTTGTAAGTGCTGACTGTATTCGAAGGAGCAACACCTGGCTGGAGGGCTAGCAGATCGAGGTACGACCGTCCGTTCAGCGGCATGGACAGAATCTGCGCGGACGAGATGGTGGTGCCCATCGAGGTGTTCGCGGTATCCACCTGCACCGTGCTCGCGTCTACAGAGACGGTCTGGCTCACGTTACCGATTTTGAGGTCGAAGTCAAACTTCAGCTCATCGTTTACGTTGAGAGTGATCTTGTCCACCACTCCATTCTCGAAACCAGCGTTGGAGGCGGTCAGGCGGTAATTTCCGGGAGGCAATGCCAGGATGCTGTAATGGCCCGAGCCGTCCGTCGTGGCCGTGCGGCTATAGCCGGTTGCCGTCTGGATGACGGTCAATGTGGCATTGGGAAGAACACCGCCAGAAGCGTCACGCACATAACCCGAGATGGATCCGGTCACGTCTGCCCGCAGATGCGGGGTACAGAGCAGCATGACCAAACAGAGAGAAGAGAATCGGCCAACCAGCACGGCGAAGGAGGGAACGACGACTAGCTTCTTCAGCATTCGGAGAAGTTGCATTTCTAACCTCGCAGAATCAAAGGAGTCTGGGGCCGGGTTGCTGCGCGCGGAGCAACAATTACTTTGTAAAGTTACATAAGGATGTACGAAGACCCCGTGAAATGCAACTACTATTTGCGTGGTTTATGCCTGGACCCTGCCCCGCGCGCAGTAGACTGTTAGCCTGAAGATGTATGCGGATCACCAGGCGGCGCAATGCGATCGTTCTTTCCATAACGCTCGGCGCCTGCCTGGTCGCGGTGGCGATTGCCTTCAACGTCGCCTGGATCATCATCAACTGGCGCAGCGTGATCCTGCTGGTCATTGGCATTCCCCTCTTCCTGCTGCTGATCGCCGGTCTCATTTTGAACACCATATTCCTGGTGCGTGAGGTAAAGCGCAACGAACGCCACGACAGCTTTCTTAATGCCGTCACCCACGAACTCAAAACCCCCATTACTTCGATCCGTTTGTATTTGGAGACCCTGCAGCGGCACGAGGTGCCGCTGCCGCAGAGGAAAGAGTTTTACGACATCATGCTCTCCGACAGTGAGCGGCTCCTGGCCCTGGTGGAGCAGGTGCTCAAGGCCGGAGAGGTGGGCCAGCGAGCACGCAACCAGGTCCGCCTGCCGGTGGCGTTCGACGACGTAGTCCGCGATGGCATTCGCACCATCCTGCAGCGTTATCACCTGCAGGAATCAACCATCCACTTCACCGTCGATCCTGCGGTCGGGCAGCTCTCCGTCGTCGGCAATCCTGAGGACTTGCGCACGGCTGTCCTCAACATTCTCGATAATGCGGTCAAGTATTCCCCGCAAGGACCGCAACTGGAGGTAAAGCTGGCCCTCGACGGCGAGGCCTGGATCATGCTCTCGGTTTCCGATCACGGATTGGGCATAGCCCCCTTACATCTGAAACGCATCTTCAGGCGCTTCTACCGGGTGCCGGCGCGCAATGTCTTCCGCATCCAGGGGACCGGCCTTGGCCTATTCCTGGTCCGGTCGATTGCTCGCCAGCATGGCGGAGACGTGGTCGCCGAATCAGAAGGAGAAGGCCGCGGCTCCACCATACGGCTGCAGCTCCCGCGCGCGCTGGCAAAGGGGCTCAAGTGAGCGCCAATATATTGGTGGTAGAAGATGAGGCCCACCTGGCGCAGGGTCTGCTGTTTAACCTGCGCGCGGAGGGCTACACTGCTCAGCTCGCAGTCGATGGCGAAACTGCCCTGGAGATGATTGCCGCCGAGCCCATCGATGCGATCATCCTCGACGTGATGCTCCCGGGGCGGGATGGCTTTTCGGTCGCAGCGGAACTACGAGCGCAACAGAATTTCGTTCCCATTCTCATGCTCACCGCCCGTGGCCGGCCCGAGGATGTACTCAATGGGTTCGGCGCCGGGGCCGACGATTATCTGCCCAAGCCGTTTGACCTTGCTATCCTGCTGGCTCGTCTCAACGGTCTTTTGCGGCGTATGGCGTGGCAACGACCCGAGGTTGCTGCCCCGCCGGCGCAGCCGGAGCGGACCGCAGGTTCCCCGTCTACCTTCGCCTTTGCCGGACGCACCATCGACTTCGCTTCGCTCGAGCTCACCACTCCGGAGAAGACGATCCGGCTCACCCTAATGGAATCGGACCTGTTGCGTTACCTGGTTCTCAATCAGGGCCGCATCATCTCGCGCAAGGAGCTGTTGGAACAGGTCTGGCGAGTGCGTGAGGATACAGACACCCGGGCTATCGATAATTTCATGGTGCGTTTGCGCCGGTACATTGAAGACAATCCCGCCGAGCCGGTTTTTCTGGAGACGGTGCGTGGTGTCGGTTATCGTTTTCTTCCTGGCGTATCCACGTCCTAACACTTTCGCGCCATTGCCAGCTATGCGGGTGGAGGGCAGACTGCAAATCAGCAGCATGCTCTCCCTCCTTTGGGTGCGCCGGTAAAGTCGATACATCTTTCCACGTCGAAAGATATCGCCCGGATGTTACGCGCGGCGGCTTCTGCCATGCGCACCCCTTCTATCCCGAAACAAGATTGAATTGCTGGAAGGGCACGCACCTTCGCGTAATCCGCTTTGGGTGCCCAGAGCTGTCCAAATTAGCGGATGAATGGACCCTGCGCGTTGATTTCATTGGTCGAACGAGTGCTGCAAGCGGCCATAAGCGAATCAGGTTGCTGGATTGTCATCCCGACCGGAGCGTACCCGGATTTCCTGCTTCGCGGCACTTGCCAGGACCACGGGTGCGGTTTCCCGTAAAGGAAACCGCATGAAGATGATCAACGCCACTAGTCTCGACAGGAAATCCGGGGAAGCGTAGTGGAGGGACCTGCGGTTTCTTCTCCGGTAAAGAGGCTATCATCGTCCTCTACAAAACCCATTTTGGACAAGTTTGTTGGGTGCCAGCCCCGGACTTCAGTCCGGGGGAGCGGGTTTTCAAACCCGCGCAAACGCCGGCTACATAAATTCGGGGCTTTAGCCCTGGTGGCTGCTTCTCCAGCGGCTTGTGACTGTTTAGCCCCGTGAACACATTTTCCGCTTGTTCTTGAAAAAGAGCCTCTGGAGGAAGGGCACGGCTTCAGCCGTGCCACAAGCAAAGCATACGAATGAGGGCTTTTAGCCCCTGAGGGCATCTTTTTACAAGCGCACAAGAGAATCTAGAGGATGGGAACAGCGGCTAAAGCCGGGTATGGCAGTGTCATTTACGGCACAGTCGAAAACCGCATTTCTTGCCCTGCCATTCGATCTGTCCCTGGTTTTCATCACATTGGGTGAGCCGCAGGCTCATGGGAACACGGCTGAAGCCGTGCCCTTCCTTTAGACTTTGCGCAACCCGCCAGACCGCGCCGCTACAAACGTTCAAGCACATCTGCTTCGATTACGTTGTAACGTTCGAGGCGCACCGTGTCTTTGATGATCCCTGAAACCGGAACCTGGTTGACTCGCGTCAATGCGAACTTGTGTTGCGGCAGCTGCACGGGCTGTGCACCATCCGTGGCATTCATCATGCGCACCCGATATCGACGCCCCGGCTGAAAAGACAACTGGTCAATATCCGAACAAGACTGGCCATCGATGATCCAATGAACGCCCAACCTCGGTCTTCTTTCGAGCAGCATTTCAATTGCTTGATCGGGCGGCGCAACATCACGATTGCTTCCACTGAATCGGGCATAGGACCAATCGAGAATTGCAGGAGGATGCCACTGCGCAGGGCCATCCTGATCAGCATAAACAACGCGAACGCTGCGTCCGCCTGTCCGCTCCGCGTCGTCCACAGACCCGAGAATCCAATTTCCAGGCCTGCTCATCTCTACCATCGCCTGGATGCGTTCGCCGGCAACAAGCGAAAGCACATCGACCGCGGCGCGTGTCGGCACTGGATATCCGTCGAGAGCGACCACGGTAAAGCGGTGACCTGGCAGATGCAGGTGAACCTCATCCGAACCGCCGGCATGAACAAACCGGAACCGAACCTGCTCGCCGGTTCGTACGCGGATCGCCGCCCCGTCGCCGAGCGATTTGTCACCAACCGTGATGAAGACTTCCCGACCCTGAACCAGGGACGCGAAGGCGGAAGCGCGCACCGCCGCGCCAGCAGCAGCGGTCCCGGCCCATTGAAGGAAGCGTCGGCGTTTCATTGTCTCTACCGCCTGAACTTTGTAAAGAAACGTTCTATAGTACAGTGGTCGAAGTGTACACCACATCCCCTGGGAGAAACCACGTGGGACTTCCGCCGCAAAAACCACAAGACCGCGCGCTAGGCATGGACGCCGAAATCGCCCGCGCAGATTTCCTCGATGGACATGAGCTCATCGCCGGCGCGCCGGACAGCGCGCCCACGATGGCGCAAGAGGATTGGGACGGGTACGGCGGTGTGGGAGACTACGCCGCCTCAAATGGCAACACGCACGCGGTCATGACCGCAGGTCACGGCATTCGGGATGGGCTCTATACCGGGCAGCTCAAGACGGCGCAAGCCACCGGAGAAACCTTCGATTGCGTAGTGGTGGGCGGAGGCATTAGCGGGCTGGCAGCCGCTCATCTCTTTTCGGAAAAGACCGCGCGCGGGAAACGCTGCCTGGTGTTGGAAGACCACGCGATCTTCGGTGGGGAAGCGCGCCGCAATGAATTCATGGTGGATGGACATCGGCTGATCGCAGGCCAGGGTTCGGCCACATACTTCCCTTCCCTCCCCCTTTCTCTTACGCAAAGGTTTTACGAATCCATCGGCTTTGACGGTAAACCGCTGGAGTACCAGAAATGGGGAGGCGGCCAGCCTGAGCTGGATGTCAACACACTTCCCTACGCCAGGGGCAGCAAGAGTTCCGGAATGTTTTTTGGCGCACGCCACGGCCATCCCGAGGGGTTTTGGCTGTTCGATGCATGGGGAAAAAGGCTCGCGGGCGCGCCCCTACCCGAGGCGACCAAGCAGCAATTGCTGAAAGAGCGCGATGGCAATAAAACATTTGTTCCCCCCAAGGTGGACGGCGATGAAATCTCGCGGGCTCTCGACCGCATCAGCTTTGAAGAGCACCTGATGCAGCGGGACGGCCTGACCCGTGAATTTATCCGTACCTATATGCCGGCTGCCGCAGATTGGGCGGGTTCTTCCGCAGATGAGAACTCCGCCTATGCGAATTACGCCCCCGAGGTACTTTTCCCCTGGAAGAACGCAGTCGGCGAGCAGATATTCCCTGGGGGCAACACCGGCATCGCGCGCTTTATTGTGAAAGCCATGATCCCGGAGGCGATGCCCGGCCCGAATACACTGGCGGGCATGTGTAACGGGCCGGTGGACTTCACCAAACTTGATCGTGAAGGCCAGCCGATACGGATACGGCTGGGCGCAACAGTGGCGGATGTGCGCCACGAGGGTGACGGCGTCCGTGTTACATACGCAGTTGCGGGCCGTCTTCAATCCGTACACGCACGATCAGTGGTGATGTCTGCCGGCTGGACAACGGCCAGAACCATTTCCGGCCTGCCGGAAAACTATCGTGCTGCCTACCAGCAGTTCTATCGCATGCCGTGCGCCGTCATTAATGTCGCGGTGCGCAACTGGCGCTTTATGGCCAAGATGGGGATCACGGAATGCCAGTGTTTCGAGGGGCTCTATAAGTGGCTCGCGGTTCGCAAAGTGGCAACATTCGCGGATGTTCCGCCTACTGTCAGTCCTGACGATCCAACAGTCTTGCGCCTGAAAATCACCTTTACGGAACCGGGCGTGCCGTTGCCGCAGCAGTGCACGCGGGGAAGGATGCGTCTGCTCAGCACCCCATACTCAGAATATGAGCGGCTGATTCGCGAACAAATGACCTTGATGTTCGCGCGCAGCGGTTTCGATGCCCGGCGGGACATCGCCGGCATCATCGTAAATCGTTGGGGTCACGCGTATCTTTGTGGCCAGCCCGGATTCTTCTTTGGGACTGAAGGCAAGATCGCTCCCCGCGAGGTAATGCGCCGCGCACCCTTCGGGAAAATCGCGTTTGCCAATTCCGATCTTTCAGGAATCATGGATCACCGGGCTTCGATAGCCGAGTCCGATCGGGCCGTGAATCAGCTACTGGCCTGAACTGGCGCTGCCCATGCTGTGACTTATTGTCACAAACCGCGGCCCATCCAATCACACCTGCAAGACGTCGCCATCGCGGGCGACCATCTCGTACAACACAGGGTTGACGAAGAAACCAAGGAAGAGCCGCGATACCAGCCCGGCGACGATTACGATCGCAAAAGGCTTTTGTGTGTCAGAACCGATGCCCGTGGAAAGCGCCGCGGGCAGAAGTCCCAGGCAAGCAACCATGGCAGTCATCACGATAGGCCGCAACCGCAAAAGGGAAGCCTCGCGGGTTGCGGTGCGGATGTCCTTATTTTCCAGACGCAGCTTATTGATGTAGGAGACGAGGATGACGGCGGTTTCGACCGAAACGCCCATCAGCGCCAGCAACCCGAGCGCCGACGAGACGCTGAACGGCGTGTGGGTCAGTTTAAGCGCGATCAGGGCGCCGACAGGCTCGGTCAGGATGACGCCGAGGGCGATGGTCACCGGGAACTTGAAATTGCCATAAAGCGCGAACAGGATCATGAAAATGATAAGCACGGCAAGCGGGCCGATGAGCTCAATCTGGTGCTTGGCTTCAAGAAATTCGCCATACTCCCCACCCCAGGCGATCCGATACCCGGGGGGCAAGGATTTTTCAAGATCCGCTATGGCCCGCTGTCCAGCGAGCACGGCGCTTTGCAGGTCGCGCCCCTCGATGCTGTACTGCACGCCGATGTAGCGTGAGTTGTTTTCGCGATAGATGAACGAAGCCCCGCCAGCCTCGTGAATATTCGACAGCTCGCTTAGCGGGATTTGTTGGCCTGCCGGCGTGCCGACGAGCAGATTGCCAATCTGCTGCGCATTTCCGCGGAATTCGGGCTTCATACGCACTACGAGATCGAATAATTTCTCGCCTTGAATTACCTGGGTAGCCGCCTGGCCGCCTACGGCCGCTTGCACGATCGCCTCTACGTCCGCGACGTTGATGCCGTAACGAGCAATCTTGTCGCGATCAACGTCGATCAGCAGGCTAGGCTGGCCGAGCTCGCGTACGACGGTCAACTCCGTAAATCCCGGCACCTGCGAGAGCCGGCGCTTGATCTCCAGCGCTTTGCTCTGCAGAAGGTTGAGGTCGGGGCCATAAATCTTTACCGCAAGCGCGCTCTTAAGTCCTGTCAAGGCCTCGTCGACCGCGTCTTCAGCAGGCTGGG